>Ga0208849_1000367_pt1 | contig 43129 bp, 44 predicted proteins | sample NGESurdeep072012_10_FD_184470 | JGI IMG/M metagenome (GOLD analysis project Ga0208849, IMG submission 184470) | Arctic peat soil microbial communities from Barrow, Alaska - NGEE Surface sample 53-3 deep-072012 (SPAdes) | ecosystem: Environmental > Terrestrial > Soil > Wetlands > Peat ... | reverse complement strand
ATCCGCGCCATCCTCACCTCCGCATGCATCCGATCCGCTCCGGCTAAACCGGACAAATCGTCTGCTACGAAAACCGGACATATCGTGTGCTACCTACAAAGCGCAACGGCCCTCGTTGACTTGAGCGGCGCAGCGCCTATGTTCCGCGGGCCCGAGTCTTCAGGGGTCCGAGCGCGCATGTTTCGCCCCGGATGGTCCCTGATCTCGCTGCGATTCAAGGCATGACCGATTTCACCGATTTGGGCCTGAGCCCCTCGACCCTGCAGGCGGTCGCCGATACCGGCTATTCCGCCGCCACGCCGATCCAGGCCCAGGCCATTCCCGTGGTGCTCGCCGGCCGCGACGTTTTGGGCATTGCCCAGACCGGCACCGGCAAGACGGCGGCTTTCACCCTGCCGATGATCGATCGCCTCGTCGCCGGCCGCTCGAAGGCGCGCATGCCTCGCTCCCTGGTCATCGAACCGACGCGGGAACTGGCCGATCAGGTGGCGCTGGCCTTCGATCGCTATTCAAAAGGGCAGAAACTGACCTGGGCGTTGCTCATTGGCGGGGTCTCGTTCGGCGACCAGGAAATGAAGCTCGACCGTGGCGTTGATGTGCTGATCGCCACACCGGGACGGCTGCTCGATCACTTCGAGCGCGGCAAGCTGTTGATGACCGGGGTGCAGATCCTGGTCGTCGATGAGGCCGACCGGATGCTCGACATGGGGTTCATTCCCGATATCGAGCGTATCTTCAAACTGACGCCGGCCAAGAAGCAGACGCTGTTCTTTTCGGCGACCATGCCGCCGGAGATCACCCGCCTCACCAAGCAGTTCCTCAACGATCCGGTGCGCATCGAGGCCTCGCGGCCAGCGACGGCGGCGGAGAACATCGCCCAGCACATCGTCCGCGTGCCTTCGGCCGATCCGGGGACCAAGCGCCTGGCCCTGCGCACGCTGGCCGGACGCGACCAGGTGCGCAACGGCATCGTCTTCTGCAATCGCAAGTCGGAAGTCGATGTCGTCGCCAAGTCTTTGAAGAAACACGGTTTCAACGCGGCGCCTATCCACGGCGATCTCGACCAGTCGACGCGCACGCGGACCTTGGAAGCCTTCCGGCAAGGCGAACTGAAGCTGCTGGTCGCATCCGACGTGGCCGCGCGCGGCCTGGACATCCCCGATGTCAGCCACATCTTCAACTACGACGTGCCTCACCACGCCGACGACTACGTCCACCGCATCGGGCGAACGGGCCGAGCGGGCAAGAGCGGCGAGGCATTCATGCTGGTCACCCCCGCCGATGGGCGGGCCTTGGACAAGGTGCTCAAGCTGATCGGCAGTTCCCCCGACGAGGTGACGCTGGATGTCGACTGGAGCTCGGCGACGGTTGGCGGTAGGGTGCGCGATGATCGCCGGGGCGCCAGGGAGGATCGTCCCGGTGCGCGCGGCGGGCGCGATCGCGGCAGGGGCCGGCCCGCTTCCGAGACCTCGGTCGCGGCCATGGCCCCTTTGACGCCTCAGCCGCTGGCGACTGGCATACCGGTCGCGTCGTCGGCGCCGTCGGCCCAGCCGCCGTCCGCGCCCAATCCGGAACCGCGCCGCGGCCAGCGCCGGCGTCGCGAGCGCCAACCGAGGCGCCCCGAGTCCCCGAAGCCGCAGTCCGCGGCCCCTGAGCGCGCCGCGCCGCCCGGCGAAACTGCACCGGCCGAACATCGCCGGGGCGTGCAACCTGTCGCCGCCCGTGACGACGACCGCGGCGTGGTCGGCTTTGGCTCGGACACCCCGGCCTTCCTCGCCCGCCCCGCGCCCAAGACCGGCGAAGACTAAGGGCTACCGGCCGATGGCGTCGGCGAGATACTTGCGCATCCCCGGCCCGAACGGCGGACGCATCTGGCGCAACGGCGGAAGATCGGGCGTGATCTGGGTGTAGATCGCCTTGCGATGGCTGAATTCGCGAAAGCCGTCGAAGCCATGATAGGCGCCCATGCCCGATGGACCGACGCCGCCGAACGGCAGGTCCTCCTGGGCGACGTGGAAGACGACGTCATTCACCGTCACGCCACCTGAAATCGTCCGCTCAAGAACTTGTTCTTGCTCAATTTTATCCTGACCGAAATAGTATAAGCCGAGCGGCCGGTCATGGGCGTTGACGTAGGCGAGGGCCTCATCGATCGAGGCGTAGCCCTTCACCGGCAGCACCGGGCCGAAAATCTCTTCCTGCATGACCTTCATCGCGTCGGTGGGATCGATGATCAGGGTCGGCGCGATCTTCCGATGCTCCTGCTGGCTCAGATCTTCGCCATCGGGCTTCAGCTCGACGATCCGCGCGCCGCCCGCCCGCGCCTCTTCGATATAGCCCGTGATCCGGTCGAAATGGCGCTGCGAGACGATGGCGGAGTAATCGCCATTGTCCTTCAGCGTGGGAAACATCTGGCCTACGGCCGCCCGCGCCTGATCGATGAAGGCGGGAATCTGGTCGGCGGGCATCAGGACATAGTCGGGCGCCAGGCAGATTTGGCCGGCATTCAGGGTCTTGCCGTTCATGATCCGTGCGGCGGCTGTCCGCATGTCGGCGGAACGGCCGAGGATCACCGGGCTCTTGCCGCCGAGCTCCAGGGTCAAGGGGGTCAGGTTCTCCGCCGCCGCCCTCATCACGTGGCGGGCGATGGAGGTGGCGCCGGTGAAGATCAGATGGTCGAAAGCCAGGCCGGCAAACGCCTGTCCGACCTCCGATCCGCCGATAACCACGGTAATGTCGTCAGGCGAAAAGGCGTCGGCGAACATCCGCGCCATCAGCGCCGAGGTTGCCGGGGTGAACTCTGAAGGCTTGATCATGGCGCGATTGCCGGCCGCCAGCACACCGGCCAGGGGCGTGAAGGTCAGATTGACCGGGAAGTTCCAGGGGCTGATCAGCCCGACCACGCCTTTGGGAACAAACCGCACCTGCGCCTTTGCCCCGAACACCCCCAGGATCGCCGGGGTGGTCTTGCGCTTTTCGGGCCGCATCCAGCGCGCCAGGTGGGACTTGGCGTACTTCAGCGCGCCGATCGAAGCGGCGACGTCGGTGAACGCGGTGGCTTCGCGCGATCGCGAGCCAAAATCGCTGTTTAGCGCCTCCTCGATCTCGCCGCGATGGTCGACAAGCAGGCCAATGCAGCGATCGAGGCGATCGATGCGCAACTTGGCGTCCGGCGTGCCGTCTCGCAGTTGCGCCGCCTTCTGCGCATCTAACCGGCTCTGCATGTCGCCGCTGGTCATCCCGATGTCCTTCCTGGCGGCTCTTAACCGCTCATTTGAGATCATGCCCTACGGTGATCGCGGACGGTCGACGCGCGGGAGCCGCTCTCTCGCGGAAGGAACGCGAAATGCCCGAAGAAGTCGAGACAACTCTGCGCGGTCCCTTGGCCTATACGACTGCCCGCGCTGCGATTGAAAAGATGGAAACGGCCAAGGTCTGGCCGACCGCGCTCAACTTCGAATTGTGGGTCCATGTCGTCACCGATCCGGACGGGCCCCTGGCGCGCGAGATCGAGCGGCTGCTCAACTCCGGGGCCGCCATCACCGACCAGGTCGCTGAAGATCTGGCATCGGTCTACCTGCCCAGGGCGCGACTCAACGAACAGATTTTCGACGCCGGCGACGCCCTGACCAAGGAACTGAACTCTGTCTCCGGCGCGATCCGCACGGCGCGCAAGTCGAGCCAGACCTATGGCCAGACGCTGGCCGGAGCCAGCCGCGACCTGGGCGCGAATGTCGCGCCCGACACCCTTCGAACCGTGGTCGGCACGCTGTCGAACGCCACCCAGAACGCCCAACGCCAGAACCAGTCGCTGGAACGGCGGCTGGCCGAATCCTCGCGCGAAGTCGCCAGACTCAAGGACCATCTCGAACAGGTGCGCCGCGACGCCTCGACGGACGGCCTGACCAATCTGGCCAACCGCAAGGCTTTCGACACCGAGCTTGAACGCGCTTTCGCCGAGGCGGACGGCGGCGACATCACCGTCGCCGTGCTCGATATCGATAACTTCAAGGCCTTCAACGACACATGGGGCCACCAGACCGGCGACCAGGTGATCCGGTTTGTCGCCAGCGTCATCGGCCGGGTCGGCGCGCCGCCCAGATTTGCCGCGAGATATGGCGGTGAGGAGTTCGCGATCATCTTCTCGCAGGAGAGCCCGCGACAGGTCGAACGAGCACTGGAAGAAATTCGCCTTGGCGTGTCCACACGCACTCTGCGGCGCCGATCGACCAACGAGGACCTTGGCGCGATCACCATCTCGGCCGGCTTCGCCCAGCGGGGACCGGACGAGCCGCTCCACGCCCTCATCGAACGCGCGGACGGGGCCCTCTACGCCTCCAAGCGCGCGGGGCGTAACCGGGTGACCAATGGCCAGCTCGTCGACAAGGCGGCGGCAGCCTAAAACCTCTGGCGATTTTTCTTCTGGCCTTCCCCTGGGTTTGCTGGCGCTATTTAGAACGCACCGGCAACGCCTTTAGGAGCGCAGGATGGACTACAAGAAGATCAAGCTGGCCACCGCTGACGCGGTTGCGACCATAACCCTGTGCGATCCAGCGACCATGAACGCCGCCGGCGTCGACATGATCGTCGAACTGGCCGACGCCTTTTCTCGCGTCGCCGGGGGCGATGACGGCGCTCGCGCGGTGATTCTGACCGGCGAAGGCCGCGGATTTTGTTCGGGCGCGAATCTCTCTGGCCGCGGGCCGGAGCCAGGCGCCGGCCAAAGCTCCAGCCCAAGCTCGGGCGGCGCGGGCGACGCTCTCGAGACCCATTACAACCCCTTCGTCACCCTGATGCGTGACTTTCCCTTGCCGATCGTCACCGCGGTCAACGGCGCGGCGGCGGGCATCGGCTGCTCATTGGCGCTGATGGGCGACATCGTCGTGGCCGGCGAGAGCGCCTACTTCCTCCAGGCGTTCCGCCGCATTGGGCTGGTTCCCGACGGGGGATCGACCTATCTGCTGCCACGCCTGGTCGGCCGCGCCAGGGCCATGGAGATGACCCTTCTGGGCGAGCGCGTGCCAGCGGCGAAAGCTCTCGAATGGGGCCTGATCAATCGCTGCGTCCCTGACGGCGAGCTAATGACTGAAGCGACGAAGCTGGCGGCGGAACTGGCGAAGGGGCCAAAATCCCTTGGGATGATCCGCAAGCTGATGTGGCAGAGCCTCGACACGCAGTGGGCCGATCAGCTGACCAACGAACGCCTGACCCAGTCCGTCGCCGGTCGCAGCGAAGACTTCCGCGAGGGCGTCGCGGCTTTCCTGCAAAAGAGAACCGCCAGCTTCACCGGGCGCTAGGCCAGCGCGAGCCGATGGCTGATCGATCGCGCGTACTGTTGCGCGCTGCCTGTCTATGTTAGAACGATGTTGCAACTTAAGAGGAATGCAACATGCGCAGCGCCGTACGAAAAATGGGTAACTCTTCGGGCGTCATCATTCCCCGACCGCTGCTGATCGAGATCGGCGCGAAGGCCGGCGATGATGTCGAGCTAGTGGTCGAGTCGGGCCGGATCATCATCGCGCCGGTTCATACCCACGCCCGCGCCGGCTGGGCGAAAGATGCGGAACGTCTGTCGCTCGCTGGCGACGATGCGCTGATCTGGCCGGAGTTCGGCAACGCCGCCGACGCCGATCTGGCGTGGTGAAGCGCGGCGAGGTCTGGCTCACCGCACTGGATCCTTCGATCGGCAGCGAGATCCAAAAGACCAGACCATGCCTGGTCGTTTCACCCCCTGAGATGCACGATCATCTGAGGACCGTGCTCGCCGCGCCGATGACCACCGGAAGTCGCGAGGCGGGTTTCCGGGTCCCGGTCAGATTTCAGGGCAAGGACGGCCTGATCCTGCTCGACCAGGTTCGCTCGCTCGACAAGACGCGTCTGATCAGGCGGCTGGGCACCGTGACGCCCAAGACATTGATTGCAACGCTCGCGGTGCTACGCGATGTTTTCGCGCAATAGCGGAGCCGCTGTCGCATAGCGGCTGGCCGCTGGGCGCGGCGCGCTATCTCGCCCCAATACGCAAGCCCGGAACCAGCATGGCGGTCCGCCGCCGATAGGGGTCATAGACGTCCGCGCCTAGCTCCTCGCGCAGAAACCTCTCCTCGAGTCGCGCGGTGATCGAGAACCCGACGATCACCAACAGCGCCGCAATACCGGCCAGGGGGCTGAGCTTGAGCAGAGCCATCGCCACGGCGGCGCCCATCAGTCCGGCGTAGATCGGGTGACGAACCAGCCTGAACGGGCCGGTGTCGACGATCCTGTGCTCGGCCTTGACGGTGATGAAGCCAGACCAGAGACGGCCCATGTGCAGGCGCGCCCACCAGCAGAAGCCGAAGCTGGCCACGGTGGCCGCCAGCAGCACCGCTTGCAGTCCTGTCGGCTCATCCGCCACCGCCTTCGACAGGCCGGAGAGGGGCACGGAAGCGGGTATCCACCAGCCGACCCCTCCGGGCCGCGACGCGACCCAAAGCAGCAGCACGATGCCAAGCGTGGCCAGCACCCGATGAAATTCGCGAAGCGAGGGCTTTGGCCGGGCCGCAGCCCTCGAGGCCCATAAGGCGGCCACGTACCAGGACAGCACCCAGGCGATCCACACGCCGTAGGTCGCCCGCTCAAACCCCATGGCTTTGTCTCATTCTATTGCGCGGTGCGCGCCGGCTCGATGGTCACGCTCTCGCCGCAGCCGCAGGCATCGGTCTGGTTGGGGTTGCGAAAGACGAACTTCGACGCAAGGCGGGTCACCTCGTAGTCGATCTGGGTGCCGATCAAAAAGAGCACCGCCTTGGGTTCGATGAGGATGGTGACGCCCTGGTCTTCGACGATCTCGTCCATCGGGTCGGCGGCCGCGGCGTATTCCAGGACATATTCCGAGCCCGCGCAGCCCCCGTTCTTCACCCCGACGCGCAAGGCCGCATAGGGCTTTTCCGCCTTGGCCATGATCTCGCGGACGCGCTCGGCCGCGGCCTTGGTCAAGGTGACGACCTTGGGTCTGGGGCGACGCACGCGAGGTTCGAGAGTAATTTCCATCGACCTAGAACATGTTCAATTCGAGTTTGGCTTCGTCCGACATCAGCGAAGGATCCCACGGCGGCTCGAAGACCAGGTTGACCGAACAATCGGTGACCTCGGGAATCTTCAATACCGCGTCTCGCACCCAGCCGGGCATTTCTCCGGCCACCGGGCATCCGGGCGCCGTCAGGGTCATGTCGATGGCCACCGCCTTTTCGTCGGAGACATCGACCTTGTAGATCAGGCCAAGCTCATAGATGTCGACCGGGATTTCCGGATCGAACACCGACTTGAGCTGCACGACGAGCTGGTCGGTCAGGGCATCGAGCTCCGCCTGTGGCAAGGCGGAAGCCGTCTGGCTGGCTGTGGGTGCGGCGTCGTCCATCTTAGGCAAAAAAGGTCCGGGTGGTGGTCAGGGCGTCGACGAAGGAGTCGGCCTCCTCAAGGGTATTATATAGGGCGAAAGAGGCCCTGGCGCTGGATGTGACGCCAAATCGGTGCAGCAGCGGCTCGGCGCAGTGCGTCCCGGCGCGCACGGCGATGCCCTGGCGGTCGAGAATCTGGGCCACGTCGTGGGCGTGGGCGCCTTCCATGGTGAAGGCGAAGATAGCCCCCTTCCCCGGCGCGCTGCCGATTTCCCTGATCCAGTTGGCCCCGTTGAGGCGATGTTTCACGCGCGCGTAAAGCGCTTCTTCATGGCGGGCGACCGCGGCGCGATCGAGGCTCTCCAGCCAGGCGATCGCGGCGCCCAGGCCAATGGCCTCGATGATGGGCGGCGTACCGGCCTCGAACCGATGCGGCGGATCGGCGTAGCGGATCGCCTCCTCGGTCACCGTCTCGATCATCTCGCCGCCGCCCTGGTAGGGGCGCATGGCGGCCAGCCGTTCGCTCTTGCCGTAAAGTGTGCCGACGCCGGTGGGGCCATAGAGCTTGTGGCCGGAGAAGACATAGAAATCGACGTCGAGCGCCTGGACGTCGACGCTCCGGTGGACCACGGCCTGGGCGCCGTCGAGCAGCACCGGAACGCCGGCGGCGTGGGCGATGGAGACGATCTCGCCGGCCGGATTGATCGTGCCGAGCACATTCGACATGTGGCTCATCGCCACCAGGCGGGTCCTCGGGCCGATCATGGCGCGGTAGGCCTCCATGTCCAGGCGACCGTCTTCGGTCACCGGCGCGAAGCGCAGCACGACGCCCTGGCGCTCGCGCAGAAAATGCCAGGGGACGATGTTGGCGTGGTGCTCCATCTGCGAGAGCACGATCTGGTCCCCGGCCTGGAACCCGGCCCCGAACGAGGACGCCACCAGGTTGATCGCTTCGGTGGCGCCCTTGGTGAACACGATCTGATCGGCGCTCTTGGCGTTGAGAAGACGCCTGACCGCCTCGCGGGCGCCCTCGTAAGCTTCGGTGGTTTCGTTAGCGAGGGTGTGAACGCCGCGATGGACGTTGGCGTAGCGGCTTTCCATCACCGCGGTCATGGCCTCGATCACCGCGCGCGGCTTCTGGGCCGAGGCGGCGCTGTCGAGGTAGACGAGCGGCTTGCCGTTGATCTGGCGCCTCAGAATCGGGAACTGGGCGCGCGCAGCGTCGACGTCAAAACTCATCGCGCGCCTCCAACTGGCGCATGAGCCAGTCCGCGGCGGCCCCGCGCGCGCCGGCGTCCTCGATGCGGTCGATGACCTGGGCGAGGAAGGCCTGCATCAGCATGGCCCTGGCCTGCGCTTCGGGGATGCCGCGCTGGCGCGCATAGAACAGCGCCTCTTCGTCCAGCGCTCCGACGGTGTTTCCGTGGGCGCAGAGCACGTCATCGGCGTAGATTTCAAGTTCGGGCTTGGCGTCGACCTCGGCGCGGTCGGAGAGCACCAGGGCGTGATGGCCCATGCGCGCGTCGGTCTGATCGGCCCCTTTGGCGACGACGATGCGGCCCTGGAAGACACCGCGCGCCTGGTCTCGGACCACCCCCTTGGTCAGTTGATCGGTGGCGCCGCCCGCACCGCAATGGCTGACTACGGTTGTGATGTCTGCGTGGCGCTTGTCGCCGAGCAGGTAGAGGCCGTCCAGGCGAGCGACGGCGCCGGCGCCCGGATGATCCAATTGGGTCTCGATCCGCTGGCGGCGCGCGCCGGCGGTGAGGACGGTCTGGCCAAAGACGGCTTCGGCGCCGAGTGACACCGCCGTCTTAGACACCGATACCCCTTCGCCCGTGTCATCGGCCATGACGATGCGCTCCAGCGTCGCGCCGCGTCCCAGCCGGATGTCGATATCGGCGCTGGCTACATAGCCGTCGCCCCGACCCTCATAACTCTCCAGCAGCAGGCAACGCGCGCCATCGCCGAGGTTGACCGCGAAGCAGGCGGAGTGCGCGCCGGCGCCCGGCGCGGCGACAAACCGAAGGGCGACACGCCGGGTCTCGCCTTCAGCAAGGTCCACGGCCGGCGGCCCGCGACCGTTGACGATGGCAATTTCAAAGTCCGCGAGGCCATCGAACGGCCCGGGCGGCAATTCTGCATCGCTGGCGCCCGACGCGGGCGGAAGGACCCGGATCAGGCCGCGCAGGTCGCTCCAGCGCCAGGCCTCGTCCCGGCGCGATGGCAGCTGGGCGACGTCGCCGGTGGCGATGGCGCGCGCCAGGCTCATGCAGGGACCCGCGCGTATTTGTCGTATCCCTCCGCCTCCAGCGCATGGGCCAGTTCCGGTCCGCCGGAGGCGACGATCCGGCCGCCGGCCAGGACATGCACCCGGTCTGGGCGGATATGATCGAGGAGGCGCTGGTAGTGGGTGATCACCAGCATCGCGCGATCCGGCGAACGCATGGCGTTGACGCCCTCGGCGACGATGCGCAGGGCATCAATGTCGAGGCCGGAATCGGTTTCGTCGAGAATGGCCAGGCGCGGCGAAAGCATCGCCAGCTGGAGGATTTCCATGCGCTTCTTCTCGCCGCCCGAAAAGCCGACGTTGAGCGCACGCTTGAGCATCTCGAAATCGATCTTGAGGGCGGCCGCCTTGGTCCGGATCAGCCGCAGAAAATCGGGGGCGGAAACCTCCGCCTCGCCCCGCGTCCGATGCTGGGCGTTCAGCGCCGTGCGGATGAAGGTCAGGGCCGGGACGCCTGGAATCTCGGTCGGGTATTGGAACGACAGGAACACCCCCCTGGCCGCGCGCAGGTCAGGCGCCAGAGCCAGCAGGTCCTCACCATCCCATGTCACCGTCCCGGCGGTCACCTCATATCCAGGCCGTCCGGCCAGGGCATAGGAGAGCGTCGATTTGCCCGCGCCATTGGGGCCCATCACCGCATGCACTTCACCCGCGGGGATTTCGAGATCGAGCCCCTCGAGGATCGACTTGCCGTCGACGGATACGCTGAGGTTCTGTATCGATAGCATTGGTTTCATCGTCATTCGAGTTCTGCCTCCCTCCCCCTTATGGGGAGGGTCGGCCTGAAAGGCCGGGGTGGGGAATTATGAAAACGCACAGCGCTGGCGATACGTCCCACTTCCCCACCGTGATCGCTTCGCGATCTTCCCTCCCCATAATGGGGAGGGAGGCAGGATTGATGGAGGCGATCATCCGCCCACTCTGATCGGCCTCAAGAATTCGAGCCGGTTGCCGAACGGATCGTGGATGTAAATGCGATCGTGGCCGGGCAGGTGGTCATCGTCGATGACCTCGAAACCACCCGCTCTGGCGCGGTTCGCCAGGGCCCGCACGTCATCGACGCGAAAGGCGATATGGGCCTTTTTGGCAGGGGTAAATGGACTCTCGACGCCTAGATGCACCTTCACCCCGGCGCTTTCGAACCAGCATCCGCCGCGCTTTGCCAGCTCCGGCGGTTTGGCCTTTTCGGGCAGGCCGAGGAGCCCCGAATAGAAAGCCCGCGCCGCGTCTTCCGCGCCCGCCGGGATCGCTACCTGCACATGGTCGATGGCCTGAAGGATCACCCGACCGACCCTTCCAGCGAGATCGCCACCAGCTTCTGGGCTTCGACGGCAAATTCCATCGGCAGTTCCTGGAGTACGTCCTTGACGAAGCCGTTGACCAGCAGCTGCACGGCCTCTTCTTGGGAAAGCCCGCGCTGCATGGCGTAGAACAGCTGGTCATCGGAAAGGCGGGTTGTCGTCGCCTCGTGCTCGAACTTGGCGGAAGCGTTGCGCGCCTCGATGTAGGGCGTGGTGTGCGCCGCGCAGGTCTTGCCGATCAGCAAGCTGTCGCACTGGGTGAAATTGCGCGCGCCCTTGGCCTTCGGGTGCGCGGAGACCAGGCCCCGATAGGTGTTGGACGAATGGCCGGCCGAAATGCCCTTTGAAATGATCCGGGAACGGGTGTTTGCCCCCAGATGGATCATCTTGGTGCCGGTGTCGGCCTGCTGATGGTTATTGGTGATGGCGATGGAATAGAATTCGCCGCTGGAAGCCTCTCCGCGCAGGGTGCACGACGGGTATTTCCAGGTGATCGCCGAGCCGGTCTCGACCTGGGTCCAGCTGACCTTCGAGCGGTCGCCCCTGCAATCGGCGCGCTTGGTGACGAAGTTGTAGATGCCGCCCTTGCCCTGAGCGTCTCCCGGGTACCAGTTCTGCACGGTCGAATACTTGATTTCGGCATCGTCGAGCACGACCAGTTCGACCACGGCCGCATGCAGCTGGTTTTCATCGCGCATCGGGGCGGTGCACCCCTCGAGGTATGAGACGTAGGCGCCTTGGTCGGCGATGATCAGGGTGCGTTCGAACTGCCCCGACTGGGCGGCGTTGATGCGGAAATAGGTCGATAGCTCCATCGGGCAGCGCACGCCGGGCGGCACGTAGACAAAGCTTCCGTCCGAAAACACCGCGCTGTTCAGGCAGGCGAAAAAGTTGTCCGAGACCGGTACTACCGAGCCAAGGTACTGGCGCACCAGCTCGCCGTGGTCGCGGATCGCCTCGCTCATCGAGCAGAAGATCACCCCGGCCTGGGCCAGTTCCTTCTTGAAGGTGGTGACCACCGAGACGCTGTCGAATACCGCGTCGACGGCGTATTTGGGCGCGCCCTTGACGCCTGCGAGGACCTCCTGCTCGCGTAGCGGGATGCCGAGCTTGGCGTAGACGGCCAGGAGCTCGGGATCGACCTCGTCGAGGCTACCAGGTCCGATCTTCTCGGTCGGCGCGGCGTAGTAGTAGGAGTCCTGATAATCGATGCGCGGGAAGTCGACCCGGGCCCAGGTCGGCTGGTCCAGCGCCTGCCAGCGCTCGAACGCCGCCAAGCGCCAGTCGAGCATCCAGGCCGGTTCGCCCTTCTTGGCGGAGATGAAACGGACGGTGGCTTCCGACAGTCCCTTGGGCGCGAACTCCTGGTCGATATCGCTGACGAAGCCGTGCTTGTAGCGTTCGACCTCCGCCACATGCTCGAGGGTCTCAGTGACCGCGGCCATGGTCAGACGAGCTCCAGCCGGCGCGTCGCGCAGCGACGCCAAGCATCGGTCCACGCTTCGCCGCAGCGACGCCAATCGGCCTCGGTCGTCGCCCAGCCGCCGCTGATACGGATAGAAAATGGCGCCAGTTCGGGCTGGCCCATCTCCGAAATCACGGCGCTTGGCTTGACCTTGCCCGATGAGCAGGCAGCGCCGGCGCTGATCATCACGCCCGCCAGATCCAGCGCCATGACCTGCAGATCGGAGGCGAATCCGTCCGTGGCGACGCAAAGGGTCTGTGGCAGCCGCGGCGCGCCTTCCCCGAGCACGACGGCGCCCTCGCCGCGCATCCTCTCCGCCAGGGAGTCGCGCCAGGCCGCCTGATCGGCGATCGCCGGCAGATCCCTCGCCGCCGCGCGCGCCGCGGCCCCAAATCCGGCGATGCCCGGCACGTTCTCGGTTCCGGCTCGCCGTCCGCCCTCCTGGCGACCGCCGTGCTGCTGGCGCATGATCGTCGCGCGCTCACCGGCGATCAGCGCGCCAATCCCCTGCGGGCCGCCGAGCTTGTGCGCCGAAAGCGCCAGTGTATCGGCGCCGAGGGCGGAAACATCGATGGCGATCTTGCCGGCCGCCTGGACCGCATCGACGTGCAGCCAGCCGCCGGCCCGGCGGACGATGGCGGCGGCCTGCGCCACCGGCTGGATGACTCCGGTCTCGTTGTTGGCCAGCATCAGGCAGACAAGGCAGCATCCGCCGTTCGCCAGCGCCGCTTCCAGCCAGACCAAGTCGCCAAGGCCAGAGGCGGTGACCGGCCATGTCTCAACCGGCAGCCCGCTGGTGGCGGCGCTTTCGCGCACAGCGTCATGTTCCGTGGCGCCGACGATCAGCCGGGTGAATCCGGCGGCGACGGCGCTCTGTATTCCCAAAGCGTTGGCCTCGGTGCCGCCGCTGACGAATATCACCGCCGACGAAGCCGCGCCGGCAAGCGCCGCGACGTCGGCGCGAGCCGCATCGACCACCGACCGCGCCGCCCGTCCCGCCGCATGGACCGACGAAGGGTTGCCACCGCCCGCCAAGGCGTCGGCGACCGCTCGCGCGGCCTCGGGCCGGACCTTGGCCGTGGCGTTGTAGTCCAGGTATACCGCGGCGCTCATGCAGCGTGCGCCTTCGACGATCGAAGCCGCCCGGCCAGGACGTCGGCCAGGGAAACGCTGGCCAGGTAATCTTCGATATGCCGGCCGGTCTCTTCCCAGAGATCATGCGTGAGGCATCGCGCGCCGCCCTTCATGCAGCCGACGCCGGCGCCGGCGCAGCGGGTGGCTCGCAAAGGCTCATCCACCGCGGTGACGACGTCGGCCACCGACAGTTCGGCAGCGGGTTTGGCAAGCCGATAGCCGCCGCCCGGGCCGCGCACCGATTGCACGAGGCCGCGGCGGCGCAGGCGCGCGAACAGCTGTTCGAGATAGGGCCGTGAAATCTGTTGGGTCTCGGCGATGGAGGCGAGGGGCACGGCGCGCGCGTCCCGGCGGCCGGCAAGGTCGGTCATCGCCATCACCGCGTACCGTCCCTTGGTGCTCAGTTGCATCTTAACGCCTCGTCCTTCGCTATTTTCTCGCAATCTGGGCCTGCTTGTTGCTACAAGCCCCCGCCTCGCGAGCGGCGGATCGCCGCCTTTCCTTATGGCGGCATGTAGGAAAACCAAGCGCAGCGGTCAAGTATTTCCGCCCCGCCGGCCTTATGAAGGAGCAACATGCCAGAGGTGGTTCTCACCGGCGCCGTTGGACGTATCGAGGGCCGCTACTCGCCACGCAAAGACGACACCGCGCCGATCGCCCTGATCCTCCACCCCCACCCCAAGGCCGGCGGGCACATGAACCATCCCGTGGCTGTCCAGCTTTTCCACCTGTTCATGAAGCGCGGCTTCAACGTGCTGCGGTTCAATTTCCGCGGCGTCGGGCGCAGCCAGGGCGAGTTCGATTCCGGCATTGGCGAGCTGGCGGACGCAGCCACCGCGCTCGACTGGCTGCAATCGACCAACCCGGCGGCGTCCCAGTGCTGGGTCGCGGGCTTTGACTTCGGCGCCTGGGTCGGCATGCAGCTGCTCATGCGCAGGCCGGAGACCGACGGTTTCATTTCCGTTTCACCACCGACCAACATGTACGACTTCAGCTTCCTCGCACCCTGCCCGGCTTCAGGCCTGATCCTGCACGGATCGGCCGATACCGTCGTGCCGCCCGTGGAAGTGGAACGCGTCGTTTCCAAGCTGCGCACGCAGAAAGGGATCGTCATCGACTATGAACTGGTCGAGGGCGGTGGCCATTTCTGGACCGAAAACCTGGTCGAGGTCGAAACCCGCGTTGGCGCCTATCTCGACAAGCGGCTGGCCGCGGAGCCGGCGTAAGGCGCCTCAAGTCCCCTTTCCGTTGACAGTCGCGCCGGCTGAACTTGGCCAAGGCGGCTGCTTATCAATCGAGCCAAAACGCGCTAGGTTCGCGTCATGAATCGCGACGACATCATTGTCCGGCTTGAGGGCAATCGCGCGCGACTGGAATCATTGGGCGTCCGGCGCATGTTCTTGTTCGGCTCCTTCGCCCGCGCAGCGGAGGTCGCCTCCAGCGATATCGACCTAATGGTCGATCTCGACGAAGGCCCCGCGGGTCGCAAGCCGCTGTTCAGCGCCTTCGATGTGGGCGGCATCCAATTCGCACTCACGGAAATTCTCGGGCGCAAGGTCGATCTGGTGGTGCGAAACGACGCGCTGAAGCCTGACGCGCGGCTGCGCGCGGTGGCGGAAAGTCAGCTTGTCGATGTCTTCTGAAGACATCGACCGCGCCACTCTTGCAATATTCGCCGCACGGCAGAACATCGCGCTCATCCGGACCTGGGCGAATGGGCGGGTGTTGTCTGACCTGCGATCAGACACACAGGTCCGATATGCCATCGAGCGCGCGTTCATCGCCATCGACGCCGCCATGCACGACATTCCCCCGAAGATCATCGCCGAGCATCGTCTTCCGGCGCGGCTGGTCGCCGGTTTCAGAAACGCCCTCGCCCACACCTATGACGACATTCTTGACGAGCGCGTGATCCTGACCATCCGCGAGATCTGCCGAAATTGGACGCCCAATTCGCCGCGATCCTTGGAGCCTTGGCGAAAAGCGCCCCGATCTGAGAGGGGTCAGCCGAGACAAGTTGCTCTTGCCCGCGCGCTCCCCGCCTCGATGGGGTCGCGAATTGATGTCCGGCATCTTCCTCTCCTACGCCCGTTCCACGGCGAGGCAGGGACAAGCGGTCGCAGACGCGTTGCGTGCGCTGGGCCATGGCCTGTGGCTGGACGACGAGGAGCCCGAGCTGCGGGAGCTCCTTCTGCAAGGCATCGCTTTGGCGGAGGATGAACAGGCGGCCCGAGCGTCGCCTGCATGACCGCATTGGGTCCGTCACTGTTCGACTCGCGACGCTTGCGCAAGCGGTGAGAGACGGGACGCCGCCGTTCGCAGCGGCTAACCTCGCCCGATCAACACGGCATACTCAACAAGGTGGGGGACCTCCATGTCACTCTCCGATCTCGCGTCCATCGGTAATTTCATCAGCGGCGTGGCAGTGGTCATCACCCTGATCTTTCTTCTGGCTCAGACGCGCCAGACCAACAGAAACCAAAAAGCCCTTATGCAGTCGGAACGCAGCACGCGATCCGTTGCGATGATCCTGAAAGTGACGGATGCACGTCAGAGCGAAATCGTCGAGCGCGCCGAACGCGGAGATCTCTCGTTGACGCCGGCGGAAATCAGATCCTATTTCAGTCTTTGCGGTGCTTTCTATGGGAACTACGAAGACAGCTTCCTGCAGTTCAAAAGCGGGACGCTGGACCGCGACAGCTGGAACATTGACCTTGCGGCATTGAAGCAATTCGCTTCGCTTCCGTCGGCGCGCGTCGCGTGGACCTTTGTTCGGAGCTTCTCGGGCGGCCCCTACAAGGAATTCGTCGATAAGCTGATGCTAGAGAGCAAGGGCGTTCCGCCTCCCGATCTCTCGGAAACCTGGAAGTCCCGCATCGCCGAAGAACTGTCCGCGGCCTAAGGGCCAAGCAGTCTAACCGATCGGCCGTAAAGGGGATGGGCCATGGCCGACCGCGCGAAAGCTTCGTCGGCGGTCACCAGCTCGACTCGTTCAGCCAAGGCAATGGCCAGATAGAGACTGTCATAAGCGGTCTGGCGAAGCTCGAACGCAATCACCTGGGCCGCCGCGACGCGAGCGCGTGCGGGCACGGTGCGGATCGGGACGCCATCGATGAGCAGCATGGCGAGATTGGCGTCGGCCTCGGTCAACAGGCCCCGTCGCACCTTCATTGAGAGAACGTTGGCGCATTCAATGAACAACAGGTCGGGCGCCGCGAGGATTTCGGTGGCTGCCAAGCGCCGCGCCGCCGCCGAGCCGTCCTCCAAGAGCGCCCATTTGAGGGCCACGCTGGCGTCGATGACGACGGCCATTTCGTGCGGTCAAGCCCGCTCGTCGCGCGCTCGGTCGCGGCGCAGGTCCTCCAGTGAGCCTGGCCCAGGGAGCACCCCAATCCGGGCGCGGAATTCATCAAGTCGAGCGAGCGCGGCCTCGCGGGAAAGACCCACCGATGAGGCAAGCGCGCGGCGTGTTTCCTCTTCAAGCGATACGCCTTCGTCGGCGGCGCGGCGGCGAAGCGCGTCGAGCACGGCGTCATCGAGGTTTCGGATCAGAATCTTTCCCATGTCGCGTACCTAAGCTCGATGCGATATCAATGCAATCAGGAGGGTGGACCTTACCCGAGCAACTCGCGCTTGACGGCCGCGCCGTCCCGCCGGTAGCTAGCGGCGATGACTGATCGCGCCGCCATCGCCTCGCGCTATTACCGCTCGCCCCTTTAGCGAGCGGCCGGTCAGTCACGTCCGAAGCCGCCACCGACCGGCGGCTGGCCCTTTGGGAGACGGTCTCCGGCCGCACACTTGAAGGAGACCTAAATGTCGGATCTCGCGAGAGTTCAGGATTTCAAACCCCGCTCGGACCTCGTGCGCGTGCTGCTAGAGCGCGGCCATATCTATCAGGCGACCGACCTCGCCGGCCTCGACGCCGCGGCGCTCAAGGGGCCGATATCGGGATACATCGGCTTCGACGCGACCGCCCCCAGCCTGCACGTTGGCAATCTGGTGCAGATCATGACCCTGCGGCGTCTGCAACAGACCGGCCATCGGCCGATCGTGCTGATGGGCGGGGCGACGACAAAGGTCGGCGATCCCTCGGACAAGACCAGCCAGCGGCCGCTGATCACCGATGCGCAGATCGACGCCAATCTGGCCGGCATCCGCCGCGCCTTTTCGCCGTTTCTCACCTTCGGCGAGGGTCCCACCGACGCGGTGATGGTCAACAACGCCGAATGGCTCGAAAAACTGGGCTACATCGAGTTCCTGCGCGACTACGGCGTGCACTTCTCCATCAACCGCATGGTTAGCCTCGAATTCGTCAAGTCCCGGCTGGATGCCGACCAGTCCCTGAGCTTTCTCGAATTCAACTATGTGCTGATGCAGGCGGCCGACTTCCTGGAACTCCACCGGCGCCAGGGTTGCACCTTGCAGTTCGGCGGCTCCGAACAGTGGGGCAACATCGTTGGCGGGATCGAATTGATTCGGCGGGTCGCAGGCGCGCAGGCTTTCGGCGTCACCGCGCCCCTGGTGACCACGGCCTCCGGCGTGAAGATGGGCAAAACCGTCGACGGCGCGGTGTGGCTCAATCCGGACATGCGCAGCGCCTACGACTACTGGCAGTTTTGGCGCAACACCGATGACGCCGACGTCGGCCGCTTTTTGAAGCTGTTCACTGAATTGCCGATGAGCGAAATCGCCAGGCTGGAAGCCTTGACGGACGCGGAGATCAACGAGGCGAAGAAGGCCCTGGCCAACGCCGCGACGACGCTGTTGCACGGACCCGACGCTGCGCGCGCGGCAGCCGGCGCCGCATCGGCGGCGTTCGAGGAGGGTCGCCTTTCGAGCGACATGCCAACGCTCGAAATCTCCGCCGAGGCGCTGCGTGAAATGTCCAACATAGCGCTGATGGTCGCGGCGGGGTTCGCCACTTCCAATTCGGACGCCCGCCGCCAGATCGCCGGCGGCGCTTTTCGCATCAACGGCGCCAAGGTGGCCGACGCCAATGCCGCGGTCGAGATCCCCGCAAGGCAAGCCGAGCTTCGCAAGGGCAACACACGAAAGCGGCTGGTGATCATCGCCTAGGCATGGAGAATTGAATATGGACGGTCCGCAGGCGGGCGACAGCGCCCCAGATTTCAGCCTCGAGGGCGATGGCGGTCCTGTCACCCTGGCCGGCCTGAGGGGCAAGGCCGTGGTGCTCTACTTCTATCCCAAGGACGACACCTCGGGATGCACGGCCGAAGCCAAGGGCTTTTCCGAAATGGCCGCCGACTTCGCCCGGGCGGGCGCCGTCGTAGTCGGAGTTTCCAAGGACACCGTCGCCAGCCATGCCAAATTCCGGGCCAAATACGCGCTCGAGCCGGTGCTGGCCTCCGACCCCGACGGCAAGGTTGTCGAAGCCTATGGCGTGTGGGTGGAAAAGAGCCTGTACGGCCGCAAATACATGGGCATTGAGCGCGCGACGTTCCTCATCGACCGGTCGGGCGCGATTGCGAAGGCGTGGCGCCGGGTGCGGGTCGCGGGCCATGTGAACGAAGTCCTGGCGGCGGCGCAATCGCTGGCTGAAGTCTAGGGCCCAAGGTGCGGCCCGGGGTCGCAGGCTGGGCTCGCGGCCGGTCGGCCTCCTCAAGTATTAGCAAGAACAACGCTCCAATCCACTTACCTTTATTGGCCTTAGCGTAAGAACGTTCTTGGCGTCTGCTCATCAATTCTGTGTTGGCGGTTGCCGTTTTCGCGCCTCAATTGCCGATGGCGCGCTGTTGAAGCAGCGCCGAGGGGGCGGTCACGCTTGCCCTGGCTTGGTCAATCAGGGCATAGCTAACGTCTCAGGGGAAATTCGGACAAGTTGACGTAATGAGCCTTGGACGCTTCAAGCGCCTCGCCCGTTGGTTCACGGATCTGTTTCCGGAAAGACACCTCTACGTGCGCTCGGGCGGCGAGATGCGGGCCTTTACCCTAACCAGCGCAAGGCAGATGACGATCGCGTCGGCCGTCGCCGCGTGCGCGATGTGGATGGGGATTTCCACCGCGGCGATGGTCGTCGGCGCCGTTGCGCAATCCCACAGCGACTCAGCGCTGGCCCAGACGCAGGCCAAATACGAGCGGTGGATCGCCGACCGGCAGGCCCGGCTGAACAGCGCGGTGGTTCAGCTCGGCGCCTCGTCCAGCTCGATGGACGATCTCGCCAACACCATGGAAAAGCGCCATGCGGCGCTGGCGATGTTGCTCACCGAGGCCAGGGGCGCGCCGGGCATGGTCGAGGCTTTGAGCCCGATGCTCGCGGGCCGCGAGACGGTCGATGGATCGCCAATACAGCGCATCCAGGCCGTGCGGCAGGATCAGGAACGATTGATCGAGGCGGCGGAAACCTTCGCCAAGAGCAGGGCCGACCGGTTGCGGCTGGCCTTCCGCCTCGCGGGCCTCGATCCCACCGTCTACGCAAGCCAGAGCGATGGGCTGGGCGGTCCTCTGATCGAGGCCAAGGATCCGCGCGCACTGGGCGCGATTCTCGACGTCGATGAGGACTTCGCCACCCGCATTCAGCGCGCCGCCACCGATCTTATGGACATGCGCGGACTTGCGGATTCGGCCCAGGACCTGCCCCTTGCGCGGCCGACCCAGGGCACATCGGAGAGCAGCGGCTTTGGCGTACGGCTCGATCCTTTCACAGGACGGCCGGCCTTCCATCCGGGCCAGGACTTCGCCGGCCCTTTGATGACGCCCATCCACGCCACGGCGCCCGGGGTGATTTCGTTCACCGGCGTGCGTTCTGGCTATGGAAATACCATCGAGATCGACCATGGCCACGGATTCAAGACGCGCTACGCGCACCTGGCCGCAATCGAGGTCAAGGTTGGCCAGCACGTCGCGCTGGGCGAGACAATCGGGGGCATGGGCTCGACAGGGCGTTCCACTGGGCCACATTTGCACTATGAGGTATGGGTCAATGGCAGGGCGCAAAATCCACTCCGTTTCGTGAAGGCAGGCGACTATGTTCAGCAAGACACCGAGTAACCCACCGCCCACCCCGAGCCCGCAGGCTCGGCCCGAGCCGGTCCCCCCGCCGGCGGAAGCCAATCCCCAGGCGCGCAGGCCAGGTCAGAAGATGGCCTCCCTGATCGCCAACGACATGACCCTCGAGGGCAATATCCTGGGCGGCGGCGAGCTACAGGTGGACGGGACCGTCAAGGGCGACGTCCGCGTCGAGCGGGTGACCATCGGCGAGACCGGGCAGGTCGACGGCGGCGTCTTCGCCGAAGCGGTCGAGGTGCGCGGCAAGGTCACCGGATCGGTGACCGCCAAGCAGGTGCGGCTCTATGGCGCCTGTCACGTCGATGGCGACATCACCCATGAGCAACTGGCCATGGAGACCGGCGCGTTCTTCCAGGGGCGCTCACTGCGCCTCCAGCGCCCAGCTGTTCAGGCCGCGCCAGCCAGCGTCAGCCCTGCGCCGGCGAGCGTCAGCCCGTCGCCAGCCAGCGTCAGCCCCGCGCGCTCCGAGTCTGCCCTCGGTTCACCCCCGCCCATAACCACCGCGACCCTGGCCAAGGATCTGGGCAACGGGGCCACGGCAAAGGCGCCCTCCTCGCAGGGCTCGCCGCCGCCGCGCTGACAGGCCGGTTCCCCGGTCGCCTTTACTAGGACTCCCTGGTCGCGCCGACGCGCTGGGCCAGGGAAGCGGCCATGAAACGATCAAGGTCGCCGTCCAGGACACCGCTGGTGTCCGACGTTTCGACCTGGGTGCGCAGATCCTTGACCATCTGATAGGGCTGAAGGACGTATGAGCGGATCTGGTGGCCCCAGCCGATATCGCTCTTCTGGTCTTCCACAGCCTGAGCGGCGGCCTCGCGTTTTTGTAGTTCGACCTCATACAGCCTGGCGCGGAGCATCTTCCAGGCCTGGTCGCGGTTCTGGTGCTGGGAGCGCTGGTTCTGACACGCGACCGCGATGCCGGTCGGCAGGTGGGTGAGACGCACCGCCGAGTCGGTCTTGTTGACATGCTGGCCGCCCGAACCACTGGCGCGGTAGGTGTCGGTCCTGACATCCGCGGGGTTGATCTCGATTTCGATCTTGTCGTCGACGACCGGAAACACCCAGACCGACGCAAAACTGGTGTGGCGCTTGGCGTTGGAATCGAAGGGCGAGATGCGCACCAGGCGGTGGACGCCGGCCTCCGTTTTCAGCCAACCGTAAGCGTTGAGGCCGGTGATTTTCAGAGTCGCCGACTTGATCCCGGCCTGTTCGCCCGCAGTCTCCTCGATAACCTCGACCGCCATGTCCCTCGTCGCCGCCCAGCGGGCGTACATCCGCAGCAACATTGCCGCCCAGTCGGCGGATTCGGTGCCTCCGGCCCCCGAATTGACCTCGAGATAGGCATCGCTGCCGTCGGCTTCGCCCGATAGCAGAGCCTCCAGTTCGGCGCGCGCCGCGAGGGTCTGGAGTTGCATGAGCTGGCTCAGCGCGTCGTCCAGCGACGCCTGATCGCTCTCCATTTCAGCCAGCTGGGCGAACTCCACCGCGTCGGCGAGTTCGCGCTCCAAGGTGCGGACGGCGCCGACCTGCGCGGCCAGGCGCGTACGTTCGCGCATTACCGTCTGGGCGCTGTCGGCGCTATTCCAGAAAGACGGATCCTCGATGCGGGCATTGAGTTCGTCGAGCCGCCTCAGCGCCGGCGCCCAGTCAAAGACGCCTCCGAAGCAGGTCGATGGACTGTTCGATCTGTGCAGCGGCGGCGTCTATTTCCGCACCCATGACCAAGGCTCCTCACGTTCAGATCTGTCCTTAAGGGCAGAGGGCGCGCTGATAGCGCCAGGACAGGGCTAATACAATCCGTTCAGCTCCTCTGGGGATTTCGGCGGCCGAATGGCCTTGGGCGGCGCATGGCCGGCCGGCGCCGGCGGGGGTCCCGGGGACGTGGGCTCCAGCGGCGTGATGGCGAAAGGATCGGCGCTGCCCCGGGCAGTCCGCGCCGGCGCCCGCGGCCGGGGAACCGGCTCGGTGCCGGGCCGAAAGGCTTCGCGGTTTGGTCCGACCATGGCGAACTTGGCGTCTGAGGGAGCTTTGAACTCCAGCGGCGGCAAGCCTTTGATCGCCTCTTGCATGAACTCGATGAAGATCGGCAGCGCGGCCACGGCGCCGGTCTGGCCCTTGCCCAGCGATCGATTGTCATCGAAGCCGACGAACACGCCGACGACAATCTGCGGTGAGAAGCCCATGAACCAGGCGCTGCGGAAGTCGTTGGTGGTGCCGGTCTTTCCACCGATCGGCCGGCCGAGCACCTGCGCCTGGGCGCCCGTCCCACGGATCACCACGCCCTCGAGCATGGTGTCGATCTGATAGGCGGTGATCGGATCGATCAGTTGCTGGCCGGTCGGAGCAACCTGCGGCCCATAGTCGCCTGAGAATGGCGCCGTGCAGCCCGGGCAGTCGCGCGGGTCGGCGCGGTAGATGGTTTTGCCTTCGCGATTGTCGACCAGCTCAATAAGGTGCGGGGTGATCTTGCGACCGCCGTTGACGAACGACGAATAGGCCGCCGCCATCCGATAGGGCGTGGTTTCCCCCGCCCCCAGGGCCATGGCCAGCACCGGATCCATTTTATCGACGACGCCGAAACGCTCGGCCGTGGCGACGATCCTGGGCATCCCGACCTGCTCGGCGATGCGCACCGTCATGGTGTTGAGCGACAGCTCCAGCCCGCGGCGAAAGACCAGCGGGCCATGGAACTTGTGCTCGTAGTTCTCGGGACTCCAGGCCTGGCCGTTGAAACCCCGCAGGGTGATCGGTGCATCCAGCACGATACTGGCGGGCGTGAACTGGCCGCTCTCGAGCGCGGTGGCGTAGACGAACGGCTTGAAGGACGATCCGGGTTGCCGATAGGCCTGGGTCGACCGGTTGAAGTTGGAAAGCGAAAAGCTGTAGCCGCCGACCATCGCCAGCACCCGCCCGGAGTAGGGCTCCATGGCGACGATGGCGCCATTGACCAGCGGCACCTGGCGCAAATGCAGGCCCCCGCCTTGCGCCGGCTCGACGAAAATCAGGTCGCCGACGGCAAGGCCCTTGGTCGCCCGCGCCCAGGCGACGTCGTCTGGCACGATCGCGCCGACCGAGTTGTCGACCGCGATCTGAGCCTTGACCGCGCCGCCGCCGGCTTCGGTCACTACCGCGGCGCGCCAGTTCTTGCGTTCGGCGGGCGGCGTCTTGGCCAGGGTCGCCCTTTGCCAGCCCGACACTATGGCCACGTGACCCCACGCTCCGCGCCAGCCATGTCTGTGGTCATAGGTCTCCAGCCCGTCCATCAAGGCGATGCGGGCGGCCGTCTGCAGGCGCGGATCGAGGGTGGTGCGCATATAATACCCGCCCTCGGTCAGATTTGCGCCAACCGGCTTCAACTGCAGGGCCTCGCGGCGCGCTTCTTCGACGAAATAGTCGGCGTCGCGATATTTCGCCCGCTCCGGAGCGGCTTCCACCTTGAGGTCGTCGCCCATGGCCTGGCGGGCCTCGGCGCGGAACCAGTCCAGATCGGCCATCTCCTTGAGGATCATGTTGCGCCTGCGGATGGCCGCGGCCTTCTGGCGGATCGGCTGGTAGTTGTCGGGCCCCTTGGGCAGCGCGGCCAGATAGGCGCACTGGGCCAGGGTAAGGTCTGAAATCGACTTGCCGAAATAGTTGTACGCCGCCGCGCCGACGCCATAGGAACGGTATCCCAGCCAGATCTCATTCAGGTAGAGTTCCAGGATCTGCTGCTTGGTCAGCGTCTGTTCCAGGCGGGTCGCCAGAATGACTTCCTTGAGCTTTCGCCCAACCGTTACCTCGTTGTTCAAAAGGATGTTCTTGGCCACCTGCTGGGTGATCGTCGAGCCGCCTTCGGGCCGGCGCCCCTGAAGGATGTTGAATACATCCTTGATCATCGCCCGGCTCATGCCGCCCATGTCGACCCCGCCATGGCGGAAGAAGTTATGATCCTCGGCGGCCAGGAAAGCGTAGACCAGGCGCGGCGGAATCTGGTCGTAGGGCACATAGATGCGCCTGACCTTGGAGAACTCGCCGATCAGCGTGCCATCCCAGGCATAGACCCGGGTAGCGGTCGGCGGACGATAGTCGGCAAGGTCCGATGCATCGGGCATCTGATGGAACAGAACCGCGGTATAGACCGCGGCGGCCAGACCGGCGACAGCGGCGACGCCCAGCACGGCGATGCCTGCCGCGGCGATCCAACGACCAAAGCCTAACAAGACCAGCGAACCTCCGCGGGGCGCCCTCACCGCTTCGTTGCTGATCTAGCCCGGTTCGCACCGGGCGCCAACGGCGACGACCGCTAACGCGTTCGCTAGGCGAGGACCGTGGCTTTAGCGCGACGCCAGCCGCGTCTGACCGGCAAAATAGGCGTCGATGGCGTCGGCTACGCGATCCATGAGCTGGTCGCGTTGCCCTGGGCTGGTGAGCCGGGCCTGATCCTCCGGACTGGAGATGAAGCCCATCTCCAGAAGCACCGCCGGCACGTCGGGCGCCAGGAGCACGAAGTAGCTGGCGTCACGATGGCTGCGCGGCAGCAGGTCGATCCGATCCTCGATCCGGTCAATCAGAATCTGCGCGAACTGAGCCGACCGGTTGCGCGTGGTGCGCTGGGTAAGATCGAGCAGGATTGCGCCGACCGAAGGGTCGTCGCGTCGGGCGCCAGTCCTGGCGAACCACTCGTTGCGATTGAGCACCTGCGTCACCCTCTCGCTGCCACGCTCCGATAGCGTATAGACGCTGGCCCCATGCGTATCGGCGTTCGGGCCCGCCGAGTCGGCGTGAAGGGAGATGAACAGGTCTGCGCCAGCGCGCCGCGCGATCTGCACGCGCTCGTCGAGCGGCACGTAGACGTCCGAGCCCCGGGTCATCACCACACGATAACGGCCCGACCTTTCGAGCCGCGACCGCAGGGCCTTCGCGGCAGCCAGCGTGACATTCTTTTCGTCGATGTTTGCCGCCTGGGCGCCGGGATCGTGACCGCCATGGCCGGCATCGATGACCACCACCTTCCTGGCCCAAGCCAGGGCGACCGGGGCGATGAAGGTCGGCGTTGAGTCGGCGTCGGTGTCCACCGCGGCGCGGGCCCGCGGTTCGATTCGCGGCGGCGCGGGTGCGTCCGCGGACGGCGAGGAGGCTATGTCGATCACATAGCGATAGCTCGAAGTCCCATCGGCCGGGGGCAGAAGGAAACGCCGTTCGATCCGCGCGCCGCGGCTAAGCTCCAATGCCAGGCGGGCGCCCGAGGTCGCGCTTTCGACGCTCCAGCTCTTCACCAGCCCCTGTCCGGCGCCGGCCATGCCGGGTCCCGCGGCCAATCTTGGAAAGTCGACAACGATCCTTCTAGGTCCGCTTTCCTCGGCGGGCGCCCTGGCGGAGACCCCGCGATCCAAATCGATGACGATGCGGGTCACGCTAAGGTCGCCGCCGAATCGCACGCCCAAAAGGTTGGAGCTATCGCGCGAGGCGGCGCTGGCGGCGAAGGCGGCTGCGCAGATTCCGGCGAAGCTCACCGCGAGAAGCGCGCGCGTCCACCGCGATCGCAGAGCGGTCGCCCAAGCCCCGCGCATTGTCACCCCTCGCAAAATCAATACTACCAGCCGCCCAGTATCGCGCCCGCGGCGTAGCCAAAGGGTTAAACGGTCGCGCCGGCCGGTCCCCGATCGACAGCTTCCCTTGGGCGCGGCTTTCCCATACAGTGGCGCTGCGCATCCGCCGTCTTTTTTTGCCACAGCGGCGATGTTGCGCGGCTTTTGCGTCGGGCCAAACGCCGTTCCAGGCGTCGGCGCTTCATCCGATCCGCGCTCCGATTGGCGGCGCGTCTTGGGAATCACCAATGGGCAGCGCCGCCTTGACGCCGATACCGACCTTGACCGCACCAGCCGCCGACGGCGGCCGGGCGGCAAGCCGCGTCGCGCGCGCGCGCCCTAACAGTCGGCGCCCGGACCATAAGTCCGCCGAGCGCCCCGGAGACCACGTTTATGAAGAAAATGCTGATCGACGCCGCCCACGCGGAGGAAACGCGGGTCGTCGTCCTGGATGGCAATCGGGTTGAAGAGTTCGATTTTGAAAGCCGCGCCAGGAAACAGCTTCGCGGCAACATCTATCTCGCCAAGGTCGCCCGCGTAGAGCCAAGCCTGCAGGCGGCATTCGTGGAATATGGCGGCAATCGCCACGGTTTCCTGGCCTTCAACGAAATACATCCCGACTACTACCAGATCCCCCATGCCGATCGCGAAGCCCTGCTGCGCGAAGCCGAAGAGGACGAAGAAGACCACGCCGCCGCGCCGAGCCTCGCGGAGCCCGGCGACGATGATGCTGAGCAGTTGGGCGGACTCGATGACGACGACGAAGTCGACGAGGAAGTCGCCCGCCGTCGCCAGCGCCTGATGCGACGCTACAAGATCCAGGAAGTGATCAAGCGCCGCCAGATCATGCTCGTGCAGGTGGTCAAGGAGGAGCGCGGCAACAAGGGCGCGGCGCTGACCACCTATCTGTCCCTGGCGGGGCGCTATTGCGTATTGATGCCGAACACCGATCGTGGCGGCGGCATCAGCCGCAAAATCAGCAATCTCGTCGATCGCAAGCGCCTGCGTTCCATCGTCTCGGACCTCAGTGTCCCCCAGGGGATGGGGCTGATCGTGCGCACCGCCGGCGCCAAGCGCACCAAGGCGGAAATCAAGCGCGACTATGAGTACCTGTCGCGCGCCTGGGGAAACATTCGCGACACCACCCTGCACTCGATCGCGCCCGCGGCCATCTACGAAGAGGAGGACCTGGTCAAGCGGGCCATTCGCGATCTCTACGACAAGGATCTCGAGGGGATCTGGGTCGAAGGCGAGGCGGGCTATCGGGAAGCGCGCGATTTCATGCGCATGCTGATGCCTTCGCAAGCCAAGAAGGTGCAACCCTATCGCGGCGCCGCTCCGCTGTTCGTGCACCACAAGATCGAAGATCACCTGGCGCAGATCTATTCGCCGACCGCGCCATTGCGTTCGGGCGGCTATCTGGTGATCAATCAGACCGAGGCCCTGGTTGCGGTGGATGTGAACTCCGGGCGCGCGACCCGAGAGCGCAACATCGAGGCCACGGCGCTGAAGACCAACATGGAAGCGGCGGAGGAAACCGCGCGGCAGCTGCGGCTGCGCGACCTGGCGGGTCTGATCGTCATCGACTTCATCGACATGGACGAGGCCAAGAATAACCGCGCCGTCGAGAAGAAGCTGAAGGATTGCCTCAAAGACGACCGCGCCCGCATCCAGATGGGCAAGATCTCTTCCTTCGGCCTGATGGAAATGAGCCGCCAGCGCCGGCGTACCGGTATCCTCGAAGGCACCACCCATGTCTGCCCCCATTGCAACGGGGCGGGCCGGGTGCGCTCGGTGGAGTCAAGCTCTCTGGCAGCTCTGCGCGCCATCGAAATGGAAGCGCTCAAGGGCGGCGGCGAGATCGTCGTGCGCGTGCCCCGCGATGTCAGCCTCTATATCCTCAATCATAAGCGCGAATACCTGACCCGCATCCTGCACAGCCATGGCCTGTTCGTCAGCGTGGTCATCGATGAAGCCTTGGCCCATGCCGATCATGGGATCGATCGCATTTCCAACGTCCCTCACGAGGTCGACCGAACCTGGGAGGCGCCCGCTGCGGAGCTCTACGCCGACGAGGACTTTGCCGACGAGGATGCCGCCGACGAGGACGATCCAGAGGATGAAGACTTCCTGGGCGAGGCTGAATTCAACCCCGACGACCAGGTAGCCCAAGGCGCCGCTCACCCGGCAGGCGACGACGAGGCCCAGCACCGGCGAGGCCGCAGGCGTCGAAGAGGCCGCCGAGGGGAGGAACCCCGGCCGGCCTCCCAGGCCGCCGGGGCCCAAATGAACGGAACCGCGCCCCAGATCGAGCGCGAGGCGGACGGCGACGCCGGCGGCAAGCGGCGACGCCGTGGACGCCGCGGCGGACGCCGGACCCGGGAAGACGTGCGCCCGGTCGATGCCTATGGCTGGGCATGGCCGGCGCGGCTGAGTGGCGACGACCCTTATGAATGGCGAGGTGCCTCCCAGGCGGCCGTATCTCCGGCAGTCGAGGCAGGCGCCGGCGAAACAACGGTTATCGCTTCGGAGCCGCGCCCCGTCGCTGCGGAAGCCGAGCCGGTGGTCGTCGCCGTCGAAAGTGAAGACATCTGGGTCGAATTGTCGATTGCGGCGCAAAAGCCGAGGCGTTCGCGGAGGAGTGGCGCCCGATCCGGCGCCGCCGAGGCGCAGGCGGAGGCGGTCGCCACTGAAACCGTCGACCCCGTCGACGTCCATGGGCCTGTACCGTTCGAAGCTGCGCCGTCCGCAGCCGTAGCGGTGGAAACCGTGCTTGCGGCGGCGCCCACGCCTGCCCCCAAGCAGTCGCCGAGCCGGGCCGAAACGGCGACAGCCGACCCCGCCGAGATTTCGGCCCCAGCCGCCGCGCCACGGCGAGGCTGGTGGCGTCGGGGAGGATGATCAACTAGTCTCAGCGCCGCGGGCGGCTTGGGGCGATGAGGAGACATGCCGTGAGCGCCGCGAAACGCCTTCGCGCCACCATCGGGGTCATCGCCGCGGCGGCCTTGCTGGCCAGCCCTGTCGCACCCGCCTTCGCACAACAGGACCAGGGCATTTCCCTGGTCCGGGACACCGAAATCGAAGAGATCCTGCACACGGAGGCGGATCCCATCTTCCGCGCGGCTGGCCTCGAGGTGGCCAAGGTTCAGATTCACCTGATCGGCGACAAGGAACTCAATGCCGAAACCGGCGCCGGTCTGAACCTGTTTCTCAATACCGGCCTGATCCTCGAGGCCAAGACCCCCAATCAACTGATCGGCGTCATCGCCCATGAAACCGGCCACATGGCTGGCGGTCACGTGGCCCGCTCGGGAGACATGGGCCGCGCCGCCCTTGGCCCAATGCTGATCGGCCTGGGCCTCGGCGTCCTTGCGGCCGCGGCCGGCGCGCCTGATGCCGCCGCCGGCCTGGTCTATTCGTCCACCTACTTCGCGGCCATCTCCGCGCTAGGCTTTTCCCGGGTTCAGGAATCGGCCGCCGACCAGGCCGCCGTCACCTATCTCGAAAAGGCCGGCGTCTCCGGCCAGGGCTTGGTCGATTTCTTCAACAATTTCCGCTACCAAGAGGTGTTTGACGACGAAAAAAAGTTTCCGTTCTTTCGCGATCACCCGCTGACAGATGACCGCATCGAGGCGCTGACCGTCCGCGTCAATCAGCAACCCCATGCCGGCGCGGTCGACACGCCCCAGGCCATCGCCGCCTTTGCAATCATGCAGGCCAAGCTGAGGGGGTTCCTGGATTTACCGCAGCAGACGCTGATCGACTATCCCGACACGGACATGTCGTTCCCGGCCCGTTACGCGCGGGCGATCGCCTATTACAAGCAAACCGAAACCGATAAGGCGGTCAGCGCCATCGACACCCTGATCGCCGATCAGCCGCGGAACCCCTATCTTTGGGAGCTCAAGGGTCAGGTGCTGTTCGAGGCGGGTCGACCAAAAGATGCTGTCGACGCTCACCGCCGAAGCGTCGAGTTGAAACCCGACGCCCCGCTCCTAAGGATCAATCTGGGTCAGAGCCTGCTGGCCGTGAACGATCCCAAGCTGACTGACGAAGCGGTCAGCAACATCGATCGGGCCCTCAGTCTCGATCCTGAGGACCCGCTTGGCTGGCGCTTGCTCTCGGAGGCCTACGACAGCAAGGGCGAGGACGGCATGGCGCGCCTGGCGGCGGCCGAGCAGAATTTCCACCTGGGTCAGATGCGCGACGCGGCGGTCTTCGCCCTGCGCGCCCGCAAGCTGTTGACCAAGGGCACGCCGCAATGGCGCCGCGCCACCGACATTGTCCTGTCGTCCAAACCAACCGCGGACGACCTGAAGGAACTGGCGCGCGAGGGATGAGAGCGAGAGAGCTGGCGATCGCCGTCGCAATCGGCGCCTTTGGACTGGGCGCCTGCCAGGGGCGCGCCGACGATGGCGCCTTTGGGGCGCGGGTGCGCGCCTATCTTCTGGCGCATCCCGAAGTGATTCAGGAAGCCGCCCAGCGCCTGCAGGTGAAGATGGCGGTCGACGATGCCGCGGCGCAGCGCCGGGCGTTGACCAATCTCCCCGCTCACCGCGCGGCGCTCGAGCGCGACGCGCGCGATTTCGTCGCCAATCCCGCCGGCCCGATAACCGTGACCGAATTCTACGATTACCGCTGCCCCCATTGCGAGAACGCCGCGCCCCGCGTGATCGCCCTGATCAAAGCCAACCCGGACGTACGCTTTGTTTTCAAGGAGATGCCAATCTTTGGCCCGACCTCGGAACATGCCGCAAGGGCGGCGATCGCGGTCAAGAAGGCCAATGGCGATTATCTGCGGTTTTATCAAACTCTGATGGCGACCAAGGCGCTCGATGACGGCGCCATCGACCGCATCGCCAGGGCCGAAGGCGCGCGAAGCGCCGGCTTGGCGCCCAACCGCTCCGCCGATGCCCAGATCGCCGATGTAACCGCGCTCTTCAACGCGCTGGCTTTGGATGGCACGCCAACCTTTATTGTCGGTGACGAGATCATTCCGGGCGAGGACATGGACGCGGTCAGCGCCGCGATCGCCAGGCTGCGCGCGGGCGCATCCACGCGCCGGGGCTAGCAACCCGCTAGATCACCACCCCGTGGAACGCGGCGCCGAGCCGGTCTCAGCGTCCGGAGTCGGGAATCCAGCGCCAGGTTCCGCACGAACAGGCTCTGACGTCGTAGCCGCCCCTGGATCCGCGGTCGTCATCCCACGCGCCATGCCCTCGGTCGCGATAATCGCGGGCGTCAGCATCGGCGCCGCCTTGGTAACCGCCGGCGTCGTAGTAGCCGCCCCCCTGCCCCTCATCGTCGACGTAGCCTTCAGCGCCATAGCCGACGCCTTCATCCCCGCTGCCGGCGGCGGCGTAGTCCTCGTCGCCGCCCTCGTACGGCGGGTAGGCGCCGTAGCTCCCCTCGTCGTAGCCGCCGCCGGCGTAGAGGCCCCCGTCGACGCCTAGGCCGACGCCGAACCCGAAGCCGCCGTTGTCCCCAAATCGCCGATGCTGATCGAAGCGGTCATCGCGATCCCGATCCCGGTCCCGATCGCCGCCGGCGAAGCGGCGCATATGCTCATCGGCGAAGCCGTCGCGATCGTCGCCTCCGTGGCGGCCTTGCTGTGCATAGGGCTGCCAGCCGCCCCGACGGCCCCCCTGGGCAGACCAGCTCTGACGGGCTCTGACCATGTTCATCGCCCCGGTGTGTCCGCCCCATTGGCCCGATCGGGCGACAGGGTGAGCCCGCATGACCCCGCCGGCGTGAGACCCCCAGCCATGTCCGGTGCGAGCGGTCGCGACGCCGCCAAGGGCAAGGACACTTAGAACCGCCGCCGCCGACGCGGCCATCAACCCAACGCGCATGAACGCCTCCATTTGCCAAATTTTGGAAAAGGTTAACGCACGGCTCGCCAAGTTGGTCCAGCCAACTCCCGCGCCACGCGAATCGGGTGGGTTAGATCAAGCCCGCCATCGGAGACGACGGGGTGGCGTAAAGACGCCTTTGCATACGACCGGCGACGAAGGCCTCGCGGCCGGCGATCACCGCATGCTTCATGGCCCGGGCCATGCGGACGGGGTCCTTGGCCTCGGCGATGGCGGTGTTGACCATCACCCCGTCACAGCCCAGTTCCATGGCCGCCGCCGCCTCCGACGCCGTGCCGACGCCGGCATCGACCAGCACCGGCACCTTGGCCTGGTCGACGATCAAATGGATGTTCAGTGGATTTTGGATTCCGAGGCCCGAACCGATCAGCGCCCCCAGCGGCATGATCGCCGACGCTCCGGCGTCTTCCAGCTTGCGGGCATAGACCGGATCGTCGCTGCAATAGACCATCACCGAAAATCCGTCGGCGACGAGCAGCTTCAACGCCCGCAGAGTCTCTTCCATGTCCGGATAGAGCGTCGAACTGTCGGAAAGCACTTCGAGCTTGACCAGATCCCAGCCGCCCGCCTCCCGCGCAAGGCGAAGGGTCCTGACGGCATCCTCGCCGGTAAAGCAGCCGGCGGTATTGGGCAGGTAGGTAAACTGTTCGGGCTTGAGGAAATCGGCCAGCATCGGCTGGCTTGGATCCGACAGATTGACCCGGCGCAAGGCGACCGTGACGATCTCGGCGCCGGCGGCCTCGGCGGCGGCGGCGTTCTGCGCGTAGTCTTTATATTTGCCGGTGCCGATGATCAGCCGCGAACGAAACGTGCGGCCGGCCAGCGTCCAGGTGTCGTCTTCGATGTGGGCTGAGCCGTCCATCGGTCTTATCCGCCTCCAATGAAATGCACGATCTCGATCCGGTCGCCCTCGGCCAGGGCCGTTGCGCCAAAGGCGGATCTTGGGACGATTTCGAGATTCTTCTCTACCGCGACCTTGCGGCTATCGAGGCCAAGCCGCGCCACCAGCGAGGCGATATCTGCGACGCCCTCTAGCGCTCGCGTTTCGCCGTTCACTGTCAGATTGAGCTTGGGGATGTTCATCTGGCTCTAGCTTGTGACCTCCGGTGGCGAGCGATACAAGGCGGTCGAAGGGCTGGCGGAGCTTGAATGCCCAAACCGATCTATGTGCTCAGCGGGCCCAACCTCAATCTGCTGGGCGTCCGTGAGCCAGAGATTTACGGCTCAGCGACCTTGGAGGATATTCGCGCCCTATGTGAGGCGCGCGCCAGGATCCATGGGCGCGAAATCGTTTTCCGCCAGTCCAATGGGGAGGGCGAACTGATCGATTGGGTCCAGGAGGCGCGATCGGAAGCCTGCGCCCTGGTCATCAATGCCGCCGGCTATGGCCACACTTCGGTGGCCCTGCACGATGCGCTGAGAACCCTGGCCATTCCCATCGTCGACTGTCACCTTTCGAACCCGGCGGCGCGGGAAGACTTTCGGCGCACCTCCCTTGTCGCCCTGGCCGCCACCGGCGCGGTCAGCGGTTTTGGCGCCGCGAGTTATGTGCTGGCCATCGAAGCCGTTTGCGGCTTGGCAGTTAAACCCTAGGTCACGCCCTTCATGCCCACACCAAAGGCTCCCGCCCCGTTCGATGCCCGCGTGGTGCGCGAATTGGCGGGCATTCTCAATGAAACCGGCCTTTCGGAGATCGAGGTCGCTCGCGGCGATCTGAAAATCCGCGTCGCCAAGACGCTGTCCGGGCCGTCGATATTCACCGGTTCGGCGCCAAGTCCTATCGCCCATTCCGCAGCCGGGGCTGCGGCCGCCGCCGCTGCGACCGCGATCGCCACCGGCTCCGAAGCTATTCGCCCCGGTGAAATGATCAAGTCGCCGATGGTCGGCACGGTCTATCTGCAGCCTCAGCCAGGGGCCGAACCGTTTGTGAAGATCGGGGACGCTGTGGCGGCAGGTCAGACGCTGCTGCTGGTTGAAGCGATGAAGACCATGAACCCGATCACCGCTCCAAGAGCGGGGCGTATCCTGGAGCTTCTGGTCGGGGACTCCCAGCCGGTCGAATTTGGCGAACCGTTGGTGGTCATCGAGTAGTCGCCATGTTCGACAAGATACTCATCGCCAACCGCGGCGAGATCGCCCTGCGAATCCATCGCGCCTGCAAGGAAATGGGCATCGCCACCGTCGCGGTTCATTCCGAAGCCGACAGCAGCGCCATGCATGTGCGACTGGCCGACGAAAGCGTCTGCATCGGCCCGGCGCCGGCGGCCAAGAGCTACATGAACATCCCGTCGATCCTGGCGGCCTGCGAGATCACCGGCGCGCAGGCCATCCACCCCGGCTATGGGTTCCTGTCGGAAAACGCCCGCTTCGCCGAGATCGTCGCGGCCCACGGCTACACATTCATCGGCCCCAGGCCCGAACACATCCGGGTCATGGGGGACAAGATCGCGGCCAAGCGGACGGTCAAGGCAGCCGGCATTCCGGTGGTTCCGGGATCGGAAGGCGCCTTGAGCGACAAATCGGCGGCCCTGCGCGCGGCCGATAAGATCGGCTATCCGGTGCTGATCAAGGCGTCCGCCGGAGGCGGCGGGCGGGGCATGAAGGTCGCGGCCACGCGCGAGGACGTGCCCGAGGCCTACGCCACCGCGCGAGGAGAGGCAAAGGCCAGCTTCGGCGACGACGCGGTCTACATGGAGCGCTATCTGAGCACGCCTCGGCACATCGAGGTGCAGGTGATCGCCGACAGCCTGGGCGCTGTATGTCATTTGGGCGAGCGCGACTGCTCTTTGCAGCGTCGGCACCAGAAGATCCTGGAAGAGGCCCCTTCCCCGGTCATTGACGCCGCGACCCGCGCGGCCATCGGCAAGGTGGTCGTCGATGCCGTCAAGACGATCGGCTATCTGGGCGTGGGTACGGTCGAGTTTCTCTACGAGAACGGTGAGTTCTTCTTTATCGAGATGAATACCCGGCTGCAGGTGGAACACCCGGTGACCGAGGCCATCACCGGCATTGACCTGGTGCGTGAACAGATCCGCATCGCCGCGGGTCTGCCGCTCTCCTTCACCCAGCAGGACATCGTTTTCGAGGGTCACGCCATCGAATGCCGGATCAACGCTGAGAATCCCCGAACCTTCGTTCCCTCGCCAGGCCTGATCACCGACTTTCATGCCCCGGGAGGACTGGGCGTTCGCCTGGATTCAGCGCTCTATGCCGGATATTTCATGCCGCCCTTCTACGACAGCCTCGCGGGCAAGCTGATTGTGCACGGTCGCGATCGCACCGAATGCATCGCCAGGCTAAGGCGTTGTCTTGGCGAGATGGTGGTTGGGGGAATCGAAACCACCATTCCCCTGTTCCAGGATCTTCTCGCAGAGCCGGACATTCTCGAGGGCCGCTACCATATTCATTGGCTCGAACAATGGATTGGGGCTCAGGCGTAAACCTTGACGTCTGCAGGTATCAGAGGCGATCCGTGGACGGGTTTACCGCAGAGGATCTGATCGCCTGCTATCGGCGTGGCGTGTTTCCCATGGCCGAGGCGCGTCACGATCCGCGACTGTTCCTGGTCGACCCGGTGCGACGCGGCATCATTCCCCTGGACAGCTTCCACGCGCCACGCCGGCTAGCCCGCACCGTGCGCTCGGATCGGTTTGACATCCGCGTCGACACTGACTTCGACGCGGTTCTCGCCGGCTGCGCGGCTGCGCGCGCCGGCCGCGCGGAGACCTGGATCAACGGCTCGATCCAGGGGCTCTGCGGAGAGCTGTTCGCCTGTGGTTATGCCCATAGCGTCGAAGCCTGGCGGGGTGGCAGGCTCGTCGGGGGCCTGTACGGCATAGCCATCGGCGCCGCGTTCTTCGGCGAAAGCATGTTTTCCCTGGAACGCGACGCCAGCAAGGTGACGCTCACGCACCTCGTCGCGCGCCTTCGCCTGGGCGGCTATCGCCTGCTGGACACGCAGTTTCTAACCGAGCACCTGGCGCGCTTCGGAGCGGTGGAAATTTCCCGCGCTGATTACGCCGGCAGACTTGCCGCGGCCATCGGAGAGCCGGCCGATTTTGGTCGCCTGGCACTCTATGCCGGAGGGGTCGACGCGCTGCAGGCAATCAGCCACGCGTCATAGACCGGATGCTCGAATGGATGGAGCCCTGGGGCGATGGCGCTCATCCAACCCTTATAGACCTGCTTGGCGGGCAGCGGCGCGGCGCCTGGCGGACTGCGGGGCTCCGATTCGATGACCAAATAAGCCGAGGCGCTGGGCTGGGGGTCGTCAATGCCGCTGGTCTCGCAGGCCTTAACCGTGAACACCAGGGTCTTGTAGCGGATACGCCGTCCGACAGGGGCCGCGAAACGCAGCGTCTCGGCTGTGACCTTGTCGAGCGCCTGAAGAATGGCCACCGGACTGCGCAGGGGCTTGGGAGGCTCGGGGGGCTTTGGCGGCGGGACCGGGGCCGCCGCGGTTTTTGTCTGCGGCTTGGCGGCCGGCTTCGGCGCCGCCTCTTGGTCGGGAGACGGCGCAACCGGCGCGGCCGCGGCGGTGGAATCGATCGGCGGCGCTTGCGCCGCGGCATCGCCGGCGGGCGGCGGCTGCGGCGGCGCTGGCGCTTCCGGTGCGGTGGTCTGGTCTGGAGATGGCTGCGCCCCGACTATCGTCACGGGCATGGCTGCCGCAAGGAGTGCGCCAATCAGGGCCCCCAGCAGCCGCCACCCTCGCCACGGCGGGCCTAGTTGGGAGTCCACGGCTCGTAGTCCCCGGTGGCCTTCGCCCGATCGCCGCCGCGGACTATCGAACCCTTGGGTCGCCAGGCCCACACCGTACCGGTGAGGTTTGGCCGATAGGCTTTCTCCCAAGCCTGCCGTTTTAGAGGCACGCGCGTCGGCGGTTCCTCGAACGTATGGTGCAGCCAGCCATGCCAGTCCGGAGGCACCCGCGAGGCGTCCGCGTAGCCGTTATAGATCACGAACCGACGGTTGCGCCCGTCGTAGTTGCGGCGCTTGTCGGTGGTTTCGAAATAGCGGTTGCCGAACTCATCCTGCCCGACCGCCGCGCTTCCGCGGTGAATTTGCAGGCGGGCGCCGATGGTGGCGCCGGTCCACCATGTGAAGATGGCTTTCAACACGTCGGCGCAAAACCTCGGGTTCAGGTGGGCCTTAAGTCCCGCGCGCTTATAGGTCGCCTGGGCGGCCGCGTCCAGCGCGGAGCATCGACGTGATCGGCCTCGCGCGTCAAGATATTGTGGCTCCTTCCTGAATAACGGCTACATCTATTGCGGAGGGCCACCCCGCATCCTAGCCTGCCGGCGCGCGGTCTGGAGCGACTCAATGCGTTTTCAACCTCGATTCGCCGAGCGCGCCTCACAGTTGGAACGAGACGCGCGTTGGGTCGAGCGCTCCGACGCCCTCGCCGAGGTGATCGCGCCCAGCGCATGGACCTCGGCCAGGCTCGAGGCCTGGTTGTCCTGGGCCGATGATCTGCCGGCCGACTTTCCGGCGCCGACCGGCGCGGGCCGGGCGACCCCGACGGGCGATGACCGCGCCGAAGGGCTCGAACTCTACGTCGACCGGATTGCGGCCTGGGGCGAGGCTCTGGGGCTGTTCGATCGGCCAAGCGACGCCCGGGTTTTTCGCGACGACGTGCTGGCTCTGATGCATCTGGGAATAGCTGCCTTTGGCGGTTCGCCCGCTTTCGGATCGCGCGTTCATCCCCTCCTGACCGATCCGGCCCAGGCACCCCCACTGCACATACCCGATATCGCCGACGCCAATTTCGATGAGGACTTTGGGGACCTCGGCCGCGACCCGCTCGCCGCGCGGCTGGCGGCTGTCGCTCAAGCGGTAATGCGCTGCGAAGGCGATGAGCAGGCCTGCGCCGATCCGTTCAGCAACCAGGTCCTCGCCCGCGCCTGCGCCGTTGCGCGCGATGCGGGCGCGACCGACGCCCAGGTCGCCGACGCGATCGGCCTCGCGCGTTACGGGGTTTCCCCAAAGCCAATGGTTGGACGGGCTGGCGCCCAAGTCGCGACCGCCGAACGCGCCGGCGTGGCGGCTGCGAATCCCGAGGCGCGGCGTGCGGCCGCTCTTGGATGGTCGTCCGGCGATCTCGACGTGGTTTTCTCCAGACGCGACGCAGTCGGCGTCGCACTGGCTCGCCTCGCGCCAGTGGCGGCGGTCAGTGTCACGGCCATTTACCAGGACGCCGATCTTGAAGCCGCGATCCGACTTGTGGTCACCGCTCTGGACATCGAAGCTAGCGTGGGCTTCTGCCTGACGCCCGAAGCGGCGTATCGGCGCCGAGATCATCGGCCGCTCTGCCTGGGCCTGGCGGGACTCAGCGAGCGTTTGGTGGCCGAGGGCCTGGCCTACTGCGACAGCGATGGCCGCGCCCGCGCGGCGGCCCTGACCGCGCTTGCGGCCGGCGCGGCCCTCAGCGCCTCGGCCGAACTCGCCGCGAAGCTAGGTTCCTACCCTCGGTTCGCGGCGGAGCGGGAGACCAGGCTGGCCGAGCTCGGCCGACATCTCGCCAGCGCCGATCAACTCAAGGACGATCCGACCTCAAAGCGCGCGCGATCCCTGTTGGCATCGGCACACAAAGCCGCCTCAGACCTGGGCTTGCGCAATAGCCAGGTGCTCGGCCCTGTCGACCATCCCGACATCGCCCTTCGGCTAGGCGGAATTACTCTGGGCGCCGCCCCTTGGCGTGGGCCCGTCGACCTCGCCGAATCCGCCGACGGGGCGTTGATCCCGGCGCTATCGGAGGCGACGCTGCGGGGTCTTGGAAATCTGGGTCTCGATGCCGACGCCGCACGCACTCATGTGCTGGGGCGCCGCACATTGGCCGGTGGACCGGGCATCGACCATGAGGCGCTGCTGGCCAAAGGCTTTACCGTCCATGAGATCGCCGCGGCGGAGGGCGCGATGGCCGTTTGCACGAGCCTGAAGGCGGTCTTTGCACCCTTTGTGATCGGACAGGGTTTTGTGCGGGACGTGCTGGGAGTCGCCGAGGACGCCATGGCCGACCCTGGTTTCGACACCCTGGCCGCTGCCGGCTTTTCCCAGCCAGACGCTGATCTGGCGCACGCTTTCGCTTTCGGCGCTGGGACCCTTAACCAGGCTCAGTTCCTCCCAGAGACCAGTCGATCGGTCTTTCTGAGCGCGAGCGAAACGAATCTGGAAGCACGCCTGGCCATGTCGCTGGCCACCGAGGCCTTCACCTGCGCCGCCTCACCGATTATCCTGGAGCTCGACTTTGGGACCACGCCCGCTGAAGCCGAGCGCCTGCAAGGCCTCGCGGCCACGGCTGGCGTTCGCGCCCTTCGCCTTCACCGCGTGGGCGCGCCAGCGAGCTTCGCCCTGAGCCTCCCCGCGGTTCCCTCCGAAAGCGCGCCGCGGGCATCGGCGCCGCCCAAGGAGCGCGTCGTCGACCGCGTAGTCGAAGTCGAACGACGCCGCCACAAGCTTCCAGACCGCCGCAAAGGCTACATCCAGAAGGCTGCCGTGGGTGGCCACAAGGTCTATCTGCACACGGGAGAATACGACGAAGGTGAACTGGGCGAGATATTCATCGATATGCACAAGGAAGGCGCGGCCTTCCGCTCGGTGATGAACAATTTCGCCATCGCCGTCTCCATCGGCCTGCAATACGGCGTGCCGCTCGACGAATTCGTCGACGCTTTCGTGTTCACCCGGTTCGAGCCGGCGGGCCCCGTCAGCGGCAACGATTCCATCCGCTCGGCGACCTCGATCCTGGACTACGTGTTTCGAGAGCTCGGCGTCTCCTATCTCGGGCGCTCCGACCTCGCCAGCAACGATCCCCGCGAGCTCAACGCCGAGGGACTGGGGGATGGCGACGAGGAGGCTCGGCGCGCCGCCATGAGCGAGCCGCAGCCGGCCGCGCGGTTCATATCCAAGGGCTTTTCGAGAGGCGCCGCGCCCGACAACCTGGTCTTCCTTCCCGTAGCCGCCCGGGCCGGACCGGCGGGCGGGCCGAGCGCGCCGCCCGATGTTTGCGCGGTCTGTGGCGATCTGTCTGTGGTCCGCAAGGGTCAGAGCCGGATCTGCGAAGCCTGCGGGGCCAGGCAGTCGCGCTCGGGGGAAGGCGAGGGTTAGAGGATGCTTTTCTTTGGTGGCCTTAAGTTTGCGAGTGGGCCCACAGGTATCCATTCCCGTGAAGGCTTGTGCCGAAATGAAACCCATCGCCATCCTGGCAGCTCTAAGCCTCGCTCTTTCGGCGGGGCCTGTGCTGGCTCAAAATGCCGCGCAGATCGACAGGGCGCGATCAGGAGCCAGCTGCCCCCGCTGCAACCTCTTTCAGGCCGACTTCAGCAGAAGCCAGCTACGCGCGCGTAACTTCGCCGGAGCGCGCCTTCGCCAGGCCGATTTCAGCGCCTCTGAAATGGATCACGCGAGCTTTGCCGGCGGCGACCTTCGAGACGTCAACGCCTATGGCGGCCGCTTCACCGGGACCAACTTCAGCGGCGCAAACCTGACCAACGCCAGCTTTGTCGGCGCCTATCTGCAAGGCGCGGACTTCCGCGGCGCCCGATTGGCCGGGGTCAACTTCTCCGGCGCTGAAATGGATCGCGCTCGAGGTCTGTCACAAGGTCAGCTCTTCGCGGCCTGCGGCGACGAAGCCACCCGCCTGCCCCCCGGAATGCGTCTGCGCCGCTGCGACTAAGGCCCTGCAAGCGACGGGGCCAGGCGGAGGTTCAGCTCCTTGAGCTGTTCATCGCGCGCCGGCGCCGGGGCGTTCATCATCAGGTCCTCCTGCTGCTGATTGAGCGGGAAGGCGATGACTTCGCGAATGGCCTCCTCGCCAGCCAGCAGCATGACGATGCGGTCGATGCCCGGCGCCATGCCGCCGTGTGGCGGCGCGCCGAAGCGGAAGGCGTTGAGCATGCCGCCAAAATCCGCCTGGACCGTCGCCGCGTCATAGCCGGCGATCTCGAAGGCGCGCAGCATGACGTCCGGGCGATGGTTGCGGATTGCGCCGGAACAAAGCTCGTAGCCGTTGCAGACGATGTCGTACTGGTAGGCGAGAACGTCCAGGGGATTTTGGGCGTTCAGGGCCTCTAGCTCTCCCTGCGGCATGGAGAAGGGGTTGTGAAAAAAGTCCATGTGATTGGACTCTTCGTTGATCTCGTACATGGGGAAATCGACGATCCAGCAGAAGTCGAAACGATCTTGATCGATCAGCTTCAACTCGCCGCCGAGGCGCGTGCGCGCCAGGCCGGCGAATTTGTAGAAGGCCGCTGGGTCGCCGCCGACGAAGAATACCGCGTCGCCGCTGGCCAGTCCCATCTGAGAGCGGATCGCTTCAGTGACCTCTGGGCCGAGATTGCGTGCGATCGGGCCGGCGGCGGCCTCCTCAGCGCCCGCCGCGTCGCGCCAGAAGATGTAGCCGAGCCCCGGCTGGCCCTCGCCCTGAGCCCAGGCGTTCATCCGGTCGCAGAACGCGCGCGATCCGCCGCCCGGCGCGGGGATCGCCCACACGGCGTTCTTCGGCTGCTCGAGCATGCGCGCAAACAGGCCAAAGCCGCCGCCGCGGAAGCTCTCCGAAACGTCCTGCATGATCAGAGGGTTGCGCAGATCGGGCTTGTCGGTGCCGTACCGGGTGATGGAGTCGCGATAGGCGATGCGCGGAAACGGCAGCGGCGTCACCGCCTTGCCGTCGGCGAATTCCTCGAACACGCCGTGCAGGATCGGCTCCATGGCCGCGAACACATCCTCCTGGGTGACGAAGCTCATCTCCACATCGAGCTGGTAGAACTCGCCAGGCGATCTGTCGGCCCTGGCCGCCTCGTCGCGGAAGCACGGGGCTATCTGGAAATAGCGATCGAAGCCGGCGACCATCAACAGCTGCTTGAACTGCTGGGGCGCCTGGGGCAGGGCGAAGAACTTGCCGGGATGCTTGCGCGACGGCACCAGGAAGTCGCGCGCGCCTTCCGGGCTGGATGCGGTCAGGATCGGCGTCTGGAATTCCAGAAACCCTTCCTCGACCATCCGGGTTCGGATCGAGTGGATGACGCGCGAGCGCAGCACGATGTTGCGGTGCAGGCTTTCCCGTCGCAGGTCGAGATAGCGATATTTCAGCCGGATATCCTCGGGATATTCGGGCTCGCCAAACACCGGCAACGGCAGCTCGGCGGCTTCCGAAAGCACCGCGAGGTCGGCGACGCGCACCTCGATCTCGCCGGTGGGCAGGCCCGGGTTGACCGTCTCGGCCGAGCGCGCGACCACCTCGCCATCAATGCGAATGACGCTCTCGGCGCGCAGGCGTTCGAGGTCGGCGAAACCGGGCGAACCTGGATGCAAGACCAGCTGGGTCAGTCCATGATGGTCGCGCAGGTCGACGAACAGCAGTCCGCCATGGTCGCGTTTGCGGTGAATCCATCCCGACAGCCGCACGCTGCGACCCTCGTCGGCCAGCCGCAGCGCGCCGCAGGTATGGGTGCGATAGGCATGCATGGTCAGAGGGTCTCACCGGGCTGGTTTTTGGAAGGCGCGGAAGGGCGCATGGGGTCCGATCGATGTCAAGCCAAGGCGCGCCTTTGCGAAAGCGCGGAAACGCGCCATATTGTGATTCCTGTTCAACAGCTGAAAGGAGGTGGTCCAGTGTCTCATTGTCTCCAACCGCGGTCGCAAGCGACCTGGAGCCTCAAGACCGAGGTTCGCTCCTGACGGCGTTCAAGAACGCTTGAAAGGATTGGGTCGCGGCTCATCGGCTTAAGCGTCGAGGGCGCCGCGGTCACGACGATGGAGGGGTCGCCCCAGCACTGGGGCGGCCCCTTACTCGTTGGGCTAGAGGGCCGATCGCCCCTTGCTGGCCCTCAATCCAATCAAGCCGACCACACTTCAACGGTCGTCATGGCCGGGCTCTTTCTGGTCCCGGCCATCCATCAGCATCCCGGTCGCAGGGCGTAGCGCATGAATTTTCGGCGTTTTGTCCGACCGCCTACGGAACTCTTCCAACCGACCGCTGATGGATGGCCGGGATTCCAAGCACCCGGCCATGATGGGGTGGACGGCCTCCGGCGGCATCGAGATGTGCCATTCTGGAGATCTGTCCAACCAGAACAAGGGAGACCGTCCGTGGGTGAGATT
>Ga0208849_1000366_pt1 | contig 43260 bp, 33 predicted proteins | sample NGESurdeep072012_10_FD_184470 | JGI IMG/M metagenome (GOLD analysis project Ga0208849, IMG submission 184470) | Arctic peat soil microbial communities from Barrow, Alaska - NGEE Surface sample 53-3 deep-072012 (SPAdes) | ecosystem: Environmental > Terrestrial > Soil > Wetlands > Peat ... | reverse complement strand
ACCACCGTCGGCCAGCTGATGGGCCTGCCGCGCGCCCAGCTCACCCGCCGCTTTGGTCCATCGATCGTGCGGCGCCTGGATGAGGCCCTCGGCCGCTGCGAGGAAGCGCTGACTTTTCGCCGGCCGCCGAGCCCCTGGCTGGCGCGCCTGGCCTTCGCCGAGCCGATCAGCGCGCCCGAGGATCTGGCCCGCGTCAGCGTCGATGTCGCCCGCCTCCTATGCGCACGGCTGGAGCGGGAGGGGCGGGGCGCGCGGCGTTTCGAGCTTTGCTTCCACCGCCTCGATGGCGCCTGCCAGGCCCTGACCATCGGCCTTTCCCTGGCCGGCCGCGAGGCGGAGCGCATCGGGCGCCTGTTCGCCCCGCGCCTGGAAATCATCGATCCGGGGTTCGGGATCGAGGTGGTCACCCTGGTGGCCGACGGCGTCGAGCGGCTTGGCGATGCACAGGGGGAACTGACCGGCGGCGGCAAGGCGCCCTCCAGCGCGGACGTGGCGCCGTTGGTCGACCGTCTGACCAACCGGTTAGGCGATAGCCGCGTGTGGCGTGATGAGGCCCATCCCAGCCACATCCCCGAGCGCGCGGTGAGCCGTCGGCCGCCGCTGTCGCCCGGCGCCGGCCAGGGCTGGGACGCCGGCCGTCCGCGCCCCCTGCGCCTGTTCACCCGCCCAGAGCCGATCGAGGCCATGGCGCCCGTGCCCGACGATCCGCCGATTGTCTTCCGCTGGCGCGGCCTTGCCCACCGCGTGCGCCGCGCCGAGGGTCCAGAGCGCCTGGCGCAGGAGTGGTGGCGCCTGGCTCCGGGGGAATCGGGGCCCGGCCATGTCCGCGACTACTACCGCGTCGAGGACGAGGCTGGCGCCAGGTTCTGGCTGTTCCGCGCCGGCCTCTACAGCGCCCCCGCCCCCCCCCGCTGGTGGCTCCACGGCCTCTTCGGATGAAGCGCAATGGAACGCCGCAATCTCAAGACTCGAACCCATCGCGCGCGCAATCTTCGGGCCGCATCGACGGATGCCGAACACAAGATGTGGTCGATCGTGCGAAGCCGTCAGCTCGCCGGCTGCAAGTTCCGCCGACAGGTTCCCATCGATCGCTACTTCGCCGACTTCGCCTGCCTCGAGACAATGCTGATTGTCGAACTCGATGGCAGCCAGCATATGGAGCAGGCCGGGTACGATGCCGAACGCACACGAGTGCTCGAAACGGCCGGCTGGCGAGTCCTCCGTTTCTGGAACAACGATGTCTTGGCGAACATCGAAGGAGTCGCGGAGGCCATACTCGCCGAGATCAAACTAGCGAGGCCCTGACTTCACCTCTCCCAAAGGGAGAGGGAGGGGCCCTCGCCCGAACGGCGTGGGACGGTGAGGGGTTAGGCGGCCGGCATTCTAACCCCTCATCTTCCCACCGCCTGCGGCGGCGGGCCCCTCCTTCTCCCTCTGGGAGAAGGGTTCCCTGATGACCTACGCCGAGCTGCAGACGACCAGCAATTTCAGCTTCCTGGAGGGGGCCTCTCATCCAGGCGAACTGGTGGAGGAAGCCAAGGGCCTTGGCATGGCGGCCATCGGCGTCGCCGACCGCAACACCCTGGCCGGCGTGGTCCGCGCCTGGGCCAAGGGCCGCGAGATCGGCCAGCGGGTGCTGACCGGCGCCAGGCTGGATTTCGCCGACGGGGCGTCCAGCGTGCTCTGCTATCCCACCGACCGCGAAGCCTATGGCCAGCTGACGCGCCTGATCACTGTCGGCCAGCGAAGGAGCCGCAAGGGCGAGTGCCGCCTGACCGGCGCCGACCTGATCGACCACGGCGAGGGCCAGCTGATCCTGGTCATTCCCCCGCCGCATCTGGGGGAGGGGTTCGAAGCATCGCTGGCGACCCTGGCTGGAGAATTTTCAGGACGCGTGTGGCTGGCCGCCGCAAGGGGCTATGGCGCGCGGGACCTGGCGCGACTGGCGCGGCTCGACGACCTGGGCGCCCGCTGCGCCGCGCCGATGATCGCCGTCAACGATGTTCTCTATCACGCCGCCGAACGGCGCCCCTTGCAGGATGTTCTCACCTGCATCCGCGAAAAGTGCACGATCACCGATGCCGGGCTGCGTCTGGAGGCCAACGCCGAACGGCGCCTGAAATCGCCCGCCGAGATGGCCCGGCTGTTTTCCCGCTGGCCGCGCGCCATCGAGCGGACCGGCGAGGTCGCCCAGCGTATCGATTTCGACCTCTCGCAGCTCAAATACGAATATCCCGACGAGCCCGTGCCGCCCGGCAAGACCGCCATCACTCATCTGGCCGATCTGGCCTGGCAAGGCGCCGCCTGGCGCTATCCGGACGGGGTCCCGCAAAAGGTCCGCGACCTCCTGACCCAGGAACTGAAGCTGATCGAGGAGCTCAACTATCCCAACTACTTCCTCACCGTCCACGACATCGTCAAATGGGCCAGGGCCCAGGGCATCCTCTGCCAGGGGCGCGGCTCGGCGGCCAATTCGGCGGTGTGTTTCTGTTTGGGGATCACCGCGGTCGATCCGTGCGCGCCCAAGCACGATGTCCTCTTCGCCCGCTTCATCTCCCGGGAGCGCGACGAGCCGCCCGACATCGACGTCGACTTCGAGCATGAGCGGCGCGAACTGGTCATGCAGTACATCTACGAGCGCTACGGCCGCGAGCGGGCGGCCATCTGCGCCACGGTCATCCACTATCGCCCGCGCAGCGCCATCCGCGACGTCGGCAAGGCGCTTGGCCTGACCGAGGACGTCACCGCCGCCCTGGCCGGGACCGTCTGGGGCAGCTGGGGCGACGGCCTGCCCGACGACCACATCCGCCAGGCGGGTCTCGATCCGCAGAGCCCGCGGATCCGCCGGGCCACCGATCTGGCCGCCCAGCTGCTGGGCTTTCCCCGCCACCTCTCGCAGCACGTCGGCGGTTTCATCCTGACCCGGCGGCGCCTGGACGAGACCGTTCCCATCGGCAACGGGGCGATGAAGGATCGCACCTTCATCGAGTGGGACAAGGACGACATCGATGCGCTCGGCCTGATGAAGGTCGATGTCCTGGCGCTGGGCATGCTGAGCGCGATCAAGCGCTCGCTGGGCATGCTGGCGGCTGACCACGGGGTGGTCATCGCCGACATGGCCGACATCCCCAGCGAAGATCCGGAGGTCTACGCGATGCTGTCCCGGGCCGATTCGGTGGGCGTCTTCCAGGTCGAGAGCCGGGCGCAGATGTCGATGCTGCCCCGCCTCAAGCCGCGCGAATTCTATGACCTGGTCATCGAGGTGGCCATCGTCCGCCCCGGCCCCATCCAGGGCGACATGGTCCATCCCTATCTGCGCCGCCGCGAGGGAACCGAAACCATCACCTATCCGGCCCCGGCCCCCGAGCATGGTCCGGCCAACGAGCTGGAAAGCGTGCTCGGCAAGACCCTCGGCGTGCCGCTGTTCCAGGAACAGGCCATGCGCCTGGCCATCGAGGCGGCCAAATTCACCCCGGAGGAGGCCAATGGCCTGCGCCGCGCCATGGCCACCTTCCGCCACTACGGCGACGTCGGCGTCTATGGGCACAAGTTCGTCGCCGGCATGGTCGCGCGCGGTTACGATCCGGAATTCGCCGACCGCTGCTTTCATCAGATCGAGGGCTTCGGCTCCTATGGCTTTCCCGAAAGCCACGCGGTCAGCTTCGCCAAGCTGGTCTATGTCTCGGCCTGGCTCAAGCACCACCATCCCGATGTCTTCTGCGCGGCCATGCTGAACAGCCAGCCGATGGGTTTCTACCAGCCCGCCCAGCTGGTCCGCGACGCCCGCGAGCATGGCGTCGAGGTGCGCGGCGTCGATGTCACGCTGAGCGACTGGGACTGCACGCTGGAGGAAAAAGAACACCTCTCCCAGAGGGAGAGGGAGGGGCCCGCGCTCGCCAGAGCGTGGGACGGTGAGGGGTTATGCGGCCTGCAGTCTAACCCCTCATCTTCCCACCGCTTTCAGCGGCGGGCCCCTCCTTCTCCCAATGGGAGAAGGGCTCTTGAAGGGGAGGGAGGCAGGAAGGCGGTTCGGCTCGGCTTGCGCCAGATCAAGGGCCTGGCGGAGGAAGAGGGCCGCCGCCTGGCCCTGGCGCGGGCGGCCGGCGCGCGAAGCCTCGAGGATCTGGCCCTGCGCGCGGACCTTTCCCGGCGAACGCTCGAACTCATCGCCGAGGCCGACGGCCTGCGCTCGCTGGGCCTTGACCGCCGCGCGGGGCTTTGGGCGGTGAAGGGCCTGGCGGCGCAGCTTCGGGCCAACGCCGGCGCGCCGCTGCTGGCTTCTCTCGGCGGTCCGGCGGAACACCAGGTCGAGCTGCCGCTGATGAGCCTGCCGGCTCAGGTCATGGAAGATTATCGCACCACCAGCCTGTCGTTGAAGGCGCATCCGTGCGGCTTTTTCCGCCCGCTGCTCGATGAACTGGGCGCGGTCACCGCCGCGCGGCTGAAGGAAATGAATGACGGGGCGCAGGTCGCCGTCGGCGGCCTGGTGCTCATCCGCCAGCGGCCCGGCACAGCCAAGGGCGTGGTCTTCGTCACCCTCGAGGACGAGACCGGCTCGGCCAACGCCGTGGTCTGGAAGGATGTGTTCACCGCCAATCGCCGCACGGTGATGAGCGCCGCCTTCCTCGTCGTCCACGGCCGGCTGCAGCGCGCCGGCGATGTCATCCACGTGGTCGCCCAGCGCTTCACCGACCTGACCGGGCGTCTTGGAAACTTGAGAGACGACGAACTGGCGGGGCATCCCCCGGCGTCAACACCGCGTCTTGTGCGTAGTCGTGACTTTCACTAGAGCGCTTTCCGCAAAAGCGGGAACTGGTTTTGCGATCAGAAAGCGCTCAAGTGTCTAGCGGGGAGTGGCGAAGGCCGAAGACATCCAGCCGCGATTGCCGTTCTCGTCGTCAACCTCCATCCACACCCCGTTACGCTGCCCCGTCGGATAGACGAGCGCTCCGGCGTGGATGGTGTAGACGATCCGCGCGCTCATCGCCGGGCCCCCGCGCAGCTGGACGATGCTGGTGGTTTTCTGGGCGGCGATCGGCGCATTGGCGGCGGCCTGTCCGGGCGCCTGAGCCTGCATGTAGTGGATCAGGTCGGTGAAGGCGTTGAAATAGGCGGCCATGATCACCTTGCCGATATCGGTCGAGGTGTAGCCGCTGCCGGCAAGGGCGCCGAAACCCGACCAGCCGCCAAATCCGCCGCCACCGCCGAAGGAGAGGTCGGTCTTCTTGGCCGCGCCTTCGGCGATGTACATCTGCTCGGTGGTCCGCGCGTCGGTCAGGGTGATCAGCACGTGAGCTTCGGAACTGTTGGTGTGAATCCCTGCGGCCACGGCGCCGAAACCTCCGGGCATGAACCCTCCGACCAGTCCACCCAGATTGCTGCCCCCGGAATGGGCGTTCTGGGTGACGATGTCGGGGATGATGAAATAATCGGCGGCGAGAACCTGGCCGCGCCCCAGGTTCGACCCACGCTGGAGATCGCCCGAGGCGTTGAGGCCGGCTTCCTGATTGCGCATCGCCAGGCCGCCGTTGCGGTCGACCATGCGCACACAGCCGGACCGCAGGGCGTAAAACTTGATGATCGCTTCTGGGTTGGAAAGGCCGAGCGCCGTCCACCAGTCGCGGTCCGGCTCATGCACCGCCGCCGTGCCCAGGGGCCGGTCACAGTGCGGCAGGTCCGGGGTCATGGTGTTTCTGGGCCCGTTACGGTCCATCCCGTACTGAGCCATGGCCGGTGTCGACAGCGCCGCGGCGGCCACGCCGAGCGTCAGCGCAGCTGTGAGAAACCTACGCATGAACCAGATGCCCCTTCGTGCGGAGATGGTTCAAGCTTAGCCTCTTCGGAGCCGCGGTCAATAAACCGCGGTTATCTCGATTTCTGGTCCAGCTGCGCGAAACCCTTTCCCTCGGCGACCAGCTTTTCCAGGAGGGGCGCGGGCCTGAAGGAATCGCCCATGGTCGCCTGGAATTGCTTCATCTTTTCCAGGACCTTCGGCAGCCCGACCTGGTCGCCGAAGAACATCGGCCCGCCGCGATAGATCGGCCAGCCATAGCCGTATTCCCACACCACATCGATGTCGGAGGCGCGGGTGGCCTTGCCTTCCTCGAGGATCTTCGCCCCCTCGTTGATCATCGGGTAGATGCAGCGCTCGAGAATTTCCTCGTCGGAAATCCGGCGCGGATTGACCCCTGATTTGGCCACGAAGTCGCCGATCACCTTTTCGGTGACCGGGGACGGGCGGGCGACCCGATTTTCATCGTAGTCGTAATAGCCGGCCCCGGTCTTCTGGCCGCGGCGATCCATTTCGCAGAGCACGTCGCGAATGGTCTCGCCCTTGGACTTTTCCTTCACCCAGCCGATGTCGAGGCCCGCCAGGTCGCTCATCGCGAACGGCCCCATGGGAAAGCCGAAGTCGTGCAGCACCCGGTCGATGTCCCAGGGCATGGCCCCCTCGAACATCAGCTTCTGAGCCTCGCGCTGGCGCTGGCCGAGGATGCGGTTGCCGACGAACCCCGGGCAGACACCGACGAGGACGGCGATCTTGCCGATCTTCTTGGCCAGCTTCATCGCGGTGGCGATCACCGAATTGGAGGTGTGATCGGCCCGCACCACCTCCAAGAGCTTCATCACATTGGCCGGCGAAAAGAAGTGCAGCCCGATGACCGCTTCGGGACGCTTCGTCACCGAGGCGATCTCGTCGATGTTGAGGCCAGAGGTGTTGGTGGCCAGGATCGCGCCTGGTTTGCAGATGGCGTCGAGCCGCTTGAAGATATCCTTCTTGATGTCCATCCGCTCGAATACCGCCTCGATCACCAGATCGACATCGCGCAAAGCCTCGAGATCGAGGGCGCCGGTGATCAGGCCAACGCGCTTTTCAACGTCGTCCTTGGAAATCCCGCCGCGCGACGCCGTGCGCTCATAGTTGCGGCGAACGACGCCCAGGCCGCGCTCGAGGGCTTCGGCCTTGACCTCGACAATGGTTACCGGGATGCCGGCGTTGGCGAAGTTCATGGCGATGCCGCCGCCCATGGTTCCCGCGCCGATGATGCCGACGCTCATTACCGGGATGATCGGCGTGTCGTCGGGCACGTCCGGGACTTTGGCCGCCAGGCGTTCGGCGAAGAAGGCATAGCGCTGGGCGGCGCTCTGCGGGCCGCTCATCAGTTCGCCAAACAGCCGACGCTCGGTCTTCAGTCCCTCCTCGAACGGCTCGTTCACCGCCGCCTCAATGCAGCGGATGTTGTATTCGGGGGCCAGGAAGCCGCGGAACTTGCGCGCGTTGGCTTTGCGGAAATCTGCGAAGATTTCCGGGCGCCCGCGCGCCGCCTCGACCTTGTCGTTGGCCTCGCGAACTTTTTTCAGCGGCCGGCGTTCGGCGATGACCTTGTGGGCGAAGGCGAGGGCGCCCGCGCGCAGCTTTCCTTCCTCGACGATCTCGTCGACCAGCCCCATGGCCAGGCATTGCGCGGCCGGAACGTGCTGGCCGGAGGTGACCATCTCCAGGGCTTTTTCAACGCCGACTATGCGTGGCAGGCGCTGGGTGCCACCGGCGCCGGGAAGCAGCCCCAGCGCCACCTCGGGCAGGCCGCAGCGCGCCGACGCAACCGCGACGCGGTAGTGGCAGGCCAAGGCCACTTCCAGTCCGCCGCCGAGCGCCGTGCCATGGATGGCGGCGATCACCGGCTTGGCGGAGCCCTCGATGGCGTCCTGCACCGCGTAAAGGCTGGCGCCCTTCTGCGCGCCGCCGAACTCGGTGATGTCGGCCCCGGCGATGAACGTGCGTCCCTCGCAGATGATCACCACCGCCTTGGCGCCCGCGTCGGCGGCCCCCTTTTCCATGCCGCCGGCCAGCCCGTCCCGCACCGCCGCCGACAGGGCGTTCACCGGCGGCGAATTGAGCGTGATCACCGCGACATCGCCCTCCAGGGCATAGTCGGTGACGGCGTTGATGGCGGTCATGAAGCTACTCTCCTTGCGCGGCGGGTCGACCCGGCCTGATCCCATTTCGACTTCGGACGCCTGTATAGGCCCCGGCCATGGTCGGGCGTCAACGCGTCACACCGCGATGGTCACGGGAAAGCTTGAGTCCAGCTACGGTCGAGAATGCGCGATTTAGGATATTGGCGTTCCCAAGCGGTTTGGAGGCATTCATAACCGCAAGCCTAGGCGGTGCGGCGCGTCACGACCTTCCAAAAACCGTCATGGCCGGGCTCTTGAAGTCCCGGCCATCCATTGCGCCGCGCGTCTTACCTGCCGATGGGGCCGACTGGCCGATGGATGGCCGGGATTCCAAGGACCCGGCCATGACGGTGGCATATTCGATTGCTGGGCCGAGAGCGCGCCTCATTTGGGTAACACTCAACAACGCGAACTCAGGCCCTGGTTCTGCCTAACGGGAATTGCCCTTGCTTCGAACTAGGCGTTTCTCGTCCTCGTCCCGCATCCGCTCGACGATACTGCGAGAATCGCGGTCGGCCTTCGCGAGGCGGATCCGTCGCTCGCGAAGGCGCGCGATATCCGCCTCGGTCATTGGCCGGCCCTCCGGCGACTCCGCTTTCTTCGTCATCCCTCCAGCACCTGGTAGGCGGGCAGGGTCAGGAACTCCTCGAAGTCCTTGGCCAGGCTCATCTCGCGGAAGAGCGCGATCGCCTCGCCGAAGCGTCCGGACTGGAACGCGCGGCCCGGCAGGTTCGCCTCGAGCTTGGCCATCTCATCGCCCAGAACGGCGGTGAACAGGGCCGCATCGACGGTCCTGCCGTCGTTCAGCGCAGCCCCCTGCGCGATCCACTGCCAGACCTGGGCGCGGCTGATTTCGGCGGTGGCGGCGTCTTCCATCAGATTGTAGAGCGGCACGGCGCCGCGACCGCGAAGCCAAGCCTCGATATATTGCACGCCGACGCGGATGTTTTCGCGCAGGCCGGCCTCGGTGCGCACGCCGGGATGGATCTTCAGCAGATCCTCGCGCGAGACCGACACATCCTCGCGCATCCTGCCCAGCTGATTGGGCGCGGGCATCAGCCGGTCGAACACCTCCATCGCCACCGCAACCAGGTCCGGATGGGCGACCCAGGTGCCATCGTGGCCGTCGCCCGCCTCGCGCTCCTTGTCGGCCCGCACCTTGGCGAAGGCGGCCTGGTTGGCGTCATCGTCACCCTTGATCGGAATCTGCGCCGCCATGCCGCCCATGGCGAAGGCCCCGCGGCGGTGGCAGGTCTGGATCAGCTTCAGCGAATAGGCGTGCAGGAAGGCCGCGCCCATGCCCATCGCGGCGCGATCTGGGGTCAGGGCGTCCGGCTGGCGGCCGAGCCGCTTGATGGTCGAGAAGATGTAGTCCCAGCGCCCGCAGTTGAGGCCGGCCATGTGCTGGCGCAGTTCGTAGAGGATCTCGTCCATCTCGAAGGCGGCCGGAATAGTCTCGATCAGCACCGTGGCCTTGACCGTGCCGACCGGGATGCCCAGCCGCTCCTCAGCGTAGATGAAGACGTCGTTCCACAGCCGCGCCTCGAGATGGCTTTCGAGCTTGGGCAGGTAGAAATAAGGCCCCGTGCCCGCGGCGATCTGGGCCCGGGCGTTATGGAAGAAACTCAGGCCGAAATCGAACAGCGAGCCGGCGATTTCGGCTCCGTCGATGCGCAGGTGCTTTTCGGGCAGATGCCAGCCGCGAGGGCGCACCATCAGCACCGCGGTCCTGGGACCCAGCGCATAAGCCTTGCCGCTGACCGGGTCGGTGAAGGCGAGCACGCCGGCCCAGCGATCCTTGAGATTGACCTGGCCGTCGACGAGATTGGCCCAGGTCGGCGATGTGGCGTCCTCGAAGTCGGCCATGAACACCTTGGCCCCGCTGTTCAACGCGTTAATGATCATCTTGCGGTCGGTGGGGCCGGTGATCTCGACGCGGCGATCCTGGAGGTCGGCGGGGATCGGCGCGACGCGCCACTCGCCCTCGCGCACGGACCTGGTGCCGGCCAGGAAGTCCGGCCGCTCGCCGGCGTCGAACAGCTTCTGCCGCTCCGCGCGCGCCGCCAGCAACTCGCGCCGCCGCCCGTCGAACCGGCGATGCAGTCCGGCGAGAAAGTCGATCGCCTTGGGGGTGAGAATCTCCCCCGCGCGGCCTTCCACCGGGCCCAGGATCTCGACGTCCGCCAGGGTCGCAGTTTCGGTCATTGAGTGCTCCATGAGCGCCCTTCTCCCGCAAGGGGAGAAGGAAGAGAATTCAGCCCGCCACGGTTTCCTTTTTGAACTGGGCCGCTTCGGTGGAATCGGCGAGGGCGGTGGTCGATGAGGCGCCGCCGGAGATGGTCAGGGCGACCTGGTCGAAATAGCCGGTGCCGACTTCCCGCTGGTGACGCGTCGCCGAATAGCCCTGGGCCTCGGACGCGAACTCCGCCTCCTGGAGCTCGGAATAGGCGGCCATGCCCCGATCCTTGTAGCCCAGCGCCAGTTCGAACATGCCGTGGTTGAGGCTGTGGAAGCCGGCCAGGGTGACGAACTGGAATTTGTAGCCCATCGCCGCCAGCTCGCGCTGGAACTTGGCGATGGTCGCCTGGTCGATGTTGGCCCGCCAGTTGAACGACGGCGAGCAGTTGTAGGCCAGGATCTTGCCCGGATACTTGCGATGCACGGCCTCGGCGAAGGCGCGCGCCTCGTCCAGGTCGGGATGCGATGTCTCCCACCACAGCGCATCGGCATACGGCGCATAGGCAATGCCCCGGGCGATGCAGTGGTCGAGCCCCGTGCCTTCCTTCAGCCGATAAAAGCCCTCGGCGGTGCGCTCGCCGGGTTCGATGAACGGCCGGTCGCGCTCGTCGACATCGGAGGTGATCAGCCTGGCCGACTCGGCGTCGGTGCGGGCGAAGATCAGCGTCGGCACGCCGCAGACGTCGGCGGCGAGACGCGCGGCGACCAGGTTGCGAACGTGGGCCGAGGTCGGGATCAGCACCTTGCCGCCCATGTGCCCGCACTTCTTTTCCGAGGCCAGCTGGTCCTCGAAGTGGACCCCGGCGGCGCCGGCCTCGATGAACGCCTTCATGATCTCAAAGCTGTTCAGCGGGCCGCCGAACCCGGCCTCGGCGTCGGCGACGATGGGCAGGAACCAGTCCCGCTTGGCCCCGCCCTCCGCGTGCTCGACCTGATCGGCCCTCTGCAGGGTCCGGTTGATCCGGCGGCAGAGTTCGGGCGCGGCGTTGGCCGGATAGAGGCTCTGGTCGGGATACATCGCTCCGGCGGTATTGTTGTCGGCGGCCACCTGCCAGCCGGAGAGATAGATCGCCTTCAGACCGGCGCGGGCCATCTGCATGGCCTGGTTGCCGGTCACCGCGCCCAGGGCGTTGACCAGTGGCTCGCTCTGCAGCGACTTCCACAAACGGTTGGCGCCGCGTTCGGCCAATGTATGGGCAATTGGGAACGATCCGCGCAGCTTTTCTACGTCGGCGGGCGAATAGGGCCGCTCGATGCCATCGAACCGGCCGCTCGTCGCGCCGGCGACCAGATCGCCAAATCCACCCATGTCAGTCTCCTCGTGTATGAGTTTGACAGGTACGACTTCGGAATGGCTTAGGAAAGCAGCCGGCAGGCATGACAATGATAATTTGTCACAATCCGACATTGTAACAATTGTCAATAAATGACAAAGCTGCGCCATGGCCCCGATGCCCGAACGAAAACTGTTTCTCGGCGTGCGCGTGCGGCGCCTTAGGCGCGACCTTGGCCTGACCCAGAGCCGGATGGCCGAGGATCTGGCGGTCTCCGCCAGCTATCTCAATCTGATCGAGCGCAACCAGCGGCCGCTTACCGCACAGATCCTGCTTCGTCTCGCCCAGACCTACGATATCGACATCCGCAGTCTGTCCAGCGACGACGAGGCGGCTGACGCGCGCGACCTGGCCGAGGTTCTTTCCGACCCTCTTTTTCGCGACCTGGCCGTACCGCGCCATGAGATCGCCGAGGTGGCCGATAGCTCGCCTGGGATCGCCGACGCCATGGTGCGGCTCTACCGCGCCTGGGCTGATCGCCGGCGTCTGGCCGATCTGGGCGCCCTCGACCGCAGCGAGGACGGCCACGGCGCCGAGCCATCGTTCACTCCGTCCGACTGGGTGCGCGACTACATCCAGAGCCAGCGCAATTTCTTTCCCGAGCTCGACGAGAAGGGCGAGGCCCTGGCCGCCGAGCTGCGCCCCGAGCCGCAGGACTTCGCCGCCGCCGCCCGGGCCCGACTGGCTGAACGGCACGGCGTGCAGGTGCGCGTCGCGCCGGTCGACGTGCTTCCCGATTCGATCCGGCGCTACGATCACCACCGCCGGCGCCTGATGCTTTCCGAGCGCCTGCGAGGGCCCGGCCGGGCTTTCGCCATCGCCTACCAGCTGGGCCTGGCCGAACACGACCGCGAGCTGGCGGCGATGGTCGAGCGCGCGGCGCCGCCCGACGTTTCCACCGCGCGCCTGCTGAAGGTTTCCCTGGTCAACTACCTCGCGGCGGCGACGATGATGCCCTACGAGGCGTTTCGGTCGGCGTGCGATGCCGCCGGCCACGACATCGAGCTGGTGGCCACGCGCTTTGGGACCAGTTTCGAACAGGTCTGCCACCGGCTGACCACCCTCTCGCGACCGACGGCGCGGGGACTGCCGTTCTTCATGCTGCGGGTCGATTCGGCCGGCAACATCTCCAAGCGATTCGCCGGCGGGGCCTTTCCGTTCTCGCGGTTTGGCGGGACGTGCCCACGGTGGAAGATCCACGCCGCCTTCCGCGCGCCAGGCCGGATCGTCACCCAGATCGTCGAGACGCCCGATGGCGCGCGCTATTTCACCCTGGCGCGCACGGTTTGGCGTGTCGCCTCATCGCACGCCGACGAGGACAGCGAGCTGGCCATCGGCCTTGGCTGCGAGCTGAAGTATGCGCCGCGGCTGATCTATGCGCGTGGCATCGACCTAGCCGATCCGCGGGTGACCCAGATCGGTCCGGCCTGCCGGGTATGCGAGCGTCCAGCCTGTCCGCAGCGCGCCGCCGAGCCCGCCGGCCGCACCCTGACCATCGACGATTTCAGCAAATCCATTTCCCCCTATCCCTTCGCGCCTGCCTAGCGCCCCTTCCACCACCGGCTTTCGCCGGCGGTCCCCCTTCCCGCTTCGCGGGGCAGGAGTTTAAGCAAATCCTCCCCCGCCCTCTTCGCGGGGGAGGGGGACCACGAAGTGGTGGAGGGGGCGCAAGGCGGTCCCAACGCGACCGCCCAAGCGCGTCATCACGGCCACAGTGGCAAACTTTGTCTGCCCGCGTCGATTAAGGCGATTGACCGATGGGTAAGGATATTTCAGTCAGGACATCGGCTGGCGACGGTGCGCTCTTTCAAAGGCGCGCCGGCTGCTAGGGCGGTTGTAAAGGATCCGGCGGCACAGCCGGACTGGGGAGGAACTATGAATAAGCAAGTCCTGTTGATTTCGTGCGCCTTGAGCGCCTTGGTCTTGTCCGCTGGCGGCGCCTATGCCGCGACGGCGACAGCGGCCGCCACCGATACCGCCCCGGCCACAGCCGTGGATGCCAACGGCGGTTCCGGCATCGGCGAGCTGGTGGTCACCGCTGAAAAGCGCGAGCAGAACCTGCAGGACGTCCCAGTCGCGATCACCGCCTTCACCAGCGCCAAGCGCGACCTGATCGGCCTCAACACCATCCAGGACTTCACCAATTTCACCCCGGGGCTCCAGTACTCCCAAGCTTCGGACAAGCTCAGCCTGCGCGGCATCGGCCGCCTGACCAACGTCCATGCCGCCGACGGCGGCGTCGCCATCTACAGCGACGGCGTCTACACCTCCTCGACCACCGAGGCCGGCAAGAGCCCGCTGTTCGTCGACCGCGTCGAGGTTCTGCGCGGGCCGCAGGGCACCCTCTACGGGCGTAACGCCATCGCCGGCGCGGTCAACATCATCTCCGTGCGCCCGACCAAGGACCCCTACGCGGAAATCCGGGCCGAATATTCCAACTACAACCGCTACCTGATCCAGGGCGCCGTCTCGGGCCCGTTGAGCGACAACGTCCAGTTCCGCCTCGCCGCCTCCGAGGAGAAGCAGACCCGGGGCTACCTCCACAACACCTACATCGATCCGGTGACCGGCAAGCGCGGATCGGACGAAGGCCAGATCATCAATCAGTACTATGTCGAGGGCCAACTCCAGTTCCAGCTCAACGACAAGTTCGACGGCTGGGCGAAACTCGGCGTCTTCTACTGGAACAACAAAGGCGGCGGCCCGGGCACCGGCTCGACCTACGTATCGACGCCCTACCCGACCTTCGAAACCGGCGTCGCCGCCCTGACGCAGAACCCGGGCTACGCCTACAGCGGCAATGCGACCAACGTCATCACCGGCTGCAGTCCGGTCAACCCGACACTCACCAACGTCCGCGATTTCTGCAGCAACACCGCGCGCCGCGACAAGCTCAACGACACCGTCGTCTTCGCCAGCCAGTTCAACTACCATGGCGATGGCTTCGACGTCCGCTACATCGCCGGCGGCACGCACTATCACTACAGCCTCGAAGGCCCGAACACCGACCCGTCAGGCGTCAGCCAGTACACCCTGCCGTGCTCGCCGGCCCCGGTCTATCCGGGCGCGCCCAATTGCCTCTACGGATCTGGTCCCCTCACCATCTATCCGACCCAGAACTTCACCTACCAGGAGGTCGAGCACTGGTTCAGCAATGAACTGAACATCGTCTCGACCAGCAATAGCCCCCTGCAGTATGTCGTCGGCGCTTATGAATATGCCGAGGGCTACCAACAGCCCGTCACGGCGGGGGACCCGGGCCAGCCCCAGCTCGCCAATCCCACCAGCGCCGTTGGCGCCCCGTCGATCCCCAACCCTTCCCGCAACTTCTACGATGACCGTCCAGTGCTCAATATCCGCTCCTATGCCGGCTTCGGCCAGGTTGACTGGAAGGCCACGGACACCCTGAAGTTCACCGGGGGCCTGCGCTATTCCTACGACCACAAGTTCGGTTCCGAATCGGTGCGGGTGATCTGCTTCGCCGTCACCGCCTGCGAAGGCGGCACGGTGCCGGAAATTCTCGGCAATTACACCCCGGCGATCGACCTCACCCAGGTGCCCTCCGTGGTCAGCAACGGCCGCAACGCGCTGGGCCAGCCGGCTCCCCCTCCGGGCGTTGTCGGACCGACCGTCTACAATTCGCAGACCGGCTTCGCGACACGGTTCTATGACGCCCACTGGTCGGCATTGACCGGCACCGCCGGCGTCGAATGGACCCCGAACGCCGACACCCTGCTCTATGCGAAATACTCGCGCGGCTACAAGGCGGGCGGTTTCGACATCGGCATCGGCACGACCCTCGGCCCGAGCCCCGAGACCAACCCGGAGCACGTCAACTCCTACGAAATCGGCTTCAAGAAGGATTTCGGCCGGACCCTGCAGACCAACGTTTCGCTGTTCTACTACGACTATACCGACGCCCAGGTGCCGATCGACATCGTTTCGACGGCCGGCGGCCTGACCTCTGCCAATGCGGTGTTCTTCAACGTTCCCAAGGCGGTGTCCGAGGGCGTCGAGCTGGAGGCCGTCTGGCAACCGGTCGACAACCTGCAGATCCTGTTCGACTATTCCTATCTCGATGCGCACATCACCCAGGCCGACGGCCTGATCGACCCTTCCGACCCGGCGGCGCTCGATCCAAGAGCCACCCCCGATGCGACCGTCTGCACGGCGGCGACCTGCGCGGCGGATATCTACACCGTCGGGCTGCCTAACGGCGGCTTCCAGCGTGGCCAGAATCTGAAGGGCGACCATCTGCCGAACTCGCCGAAGAACAAGTTCGCGCTCAATGTGAACTACACCATTCACCTCGAAGCCGGCACACTGACGCCGACGGTCAGCTACGTCTGGCGGGATGCGCAGTACGGGTCGATCTTCGATCGGGCCGACTCTCGCGCCCCGTCATGGGATCAGGTCGATGCGCGCCTGACCTTCAAGTCGGCGAACGGCAAGTACACACTGATCGGTTACGTCAAGAACATCTTCAACACCATCGGCTACGACAACGGCGCCATCGGCTACCGCAAGGCCGGCACCAGCGACCCCTCTGGCTTCCCCTATTATTCTACGACCGGCGTCAACTTCGTCCAGGGCAACTCGACGACCTACGAGATCAATCCGCCGCGGCTTTACGGCATCGAACTGCAGTACAAGTTCTTCTAGCGGTCGCGTAGAGACCTGGATCTTCGAGGGGACGCGCCGGAACATCTCTGGCGCGCCCTTTTTTTTTGGCCCTGCATCGGGGCCGATGAGCTTACTTTCGCGCCAGCCTTTTTTCATTGAGCGACTTTTGCGGTGAGACATGACTTCACAGCCCACGCCGGCTAGCGGGCGGTCGCTCGACCTTTCGACCAAGCTGTTCTTCGGCTTCGGCTCGGTGGCGTTCGGGGCCAAGACCCAGCTCCTGGGCCTGCTGCTGCTGTTCTATAACCAGATCGTCGGCCTTCCGGCCCAGTGGGTCAGCCTGGCGCTGGCCATCTCGATCACCATCGACGCGCTCTGGGACCCGCTGATCGGCCAGCTATCGGACGGAACCCGGACCCGATGGGGGCGGCGCCATCCCTACATGTACGCCGTGGCGTTGCCGCTAGCCGTGAGTTTCGCAGCCCTGTGGCGACCCCCGGCAGGCCTCTCCCAAGGCGGCCTCTTCGCCTACCTGCTGGTGATGATCGTCGTCGTGCGCATGCTGATCAGCCTGCACGAGATTCCCAGCACCTCCCTGACCCCGGAACTGGCCAAGGACTACGACCAGCGCACCAACCTCTTGAGCTACCGCTATTTCTTCGGGGCCATGGGCGGAGCGGCGGCAGCCATACTGGGCCTCGGCGTTTTCCTCGCCAAGACGCCCCAGCATCCGTTCGGCCAGCTCAACCGCGCCGGATATGGGCCCTATTCCATCGCCGTCGCCATCATCACCTTCGTCGCCATCCTGATCTCGGCGATGGGCACGCATCGCCACATTCCGTTTCTCTACAAGCCGCCCAAGCGTCGGGTGCCGCTGATGAAGGTGTTCAGGGAGATCGGGGCCACCATCTCCAACCGCAATTTCGTGGTGATCATCGTTGCGGCGACCATCTTCGGCCTCACGCTCGGCCTCAGCGGGGGCCTCAGCATCTATTTCAGCACCTATTTCTGGGGCCTGCCCTCGGCCAAGCTGTTGTTCCTGGCCCTGGCGGCGTTTCCCGCCACGCTGATGGGCGCGATGCTGGCGCCGCCCGCCGCCCGGCGCCTGGGCAAGAAGCGCGCCTGCGTGACCATGTTCTTCATCTCCATCTTCATCAACATCATCCCCATCGGCGGCCGGCTGATCGGCGTCATGCCGCCCAACAGTTCGCCATTGCTGCTGCCGATCCTGATCGCCGCCACCCTGGTCACCGGCTGCCTTGGCACCATGGGCTTCATCATCGTCACCTCGATGATCGCCGATATCGTCGAGGAGACTCAGCTAAAGACCGGCCGCCGCTCAGAGGGCCTGCTGTTTTCCGCCGACACCTTTCTGCAGAAGGTGGCCAGCGGCGTCGCCACCCTGTTGCCGGGCCTGCTGCTGGCCTTCGTCCGATTTCCCCTGCACGCCAGCCCGGAAACCCTCGATCCGGCGATCATGCGCCACCTGGCGATCATCTACCTGCCGCTGACCGTCGGACTATCGCTTTGCTCTACCACCATGCTGCTGTTCTACCGGATCGACCGAAGATCGCATGAGGACAATCTGCGGCGCCTCGCCGACTCCGCCGCGCTCCTCGAGATGGTCGACCCCGACAACGCCGGCCAGCCCGAAGGTCCCGCGGTCCTCACCCGGCCGCTGTGAAGCAAAGATCCTTCTCCCCACATCCCTTCTCCACAGGGAGAAGGAGGGGCCCGCCGCCGCAGGCGGTGGGACGATGAGGGGTTAGAATGCCAGCGGGGTAACCCCTCACCCTCCCACGCCCAAGAGCGGGCGCGGGCCCCTCCCTCTCCCTTTGGGAGAGGTTGGTTAGGATTGGAAAAGCGGCGACCGTGTCTGTAGGGTGCTTAGATTATCGGCGTTCATCGTTTTTTGGCGGCGCCTTTTTGCCGCGCCCAAGGACATTGCCATGCGGTACCGCCAGCTCGGCGCCAGCGACCTTCAGGTCTCGGTGATTTCCCTTGGCTCGTGGCTGACCTACGGCGTCGGCGTCGAGCGCGACCTGGCCACTGCCTGCGTGCGCCGGGCGCTGGACAAGGGGATCAACCTGATTGACACGGCCAACGTCTATGGCCGCGGCGCCGCCGAGACGCTGCTGGGCGAGGCCCTGACCGGCGTGCCGCGAGGCAATTACATCCTGGCGACCAAGGCGTTTGGAGAGATGAGTCCCAACGACAAGGGCCTGTCGCGCGCCCAGATCGAAAAGCAGCTTGACGCTTCGCTGAAACGCCTGAAGGTCGATCACGTCGACCTCTACCAGTGCCATCGCTATGATGCCGACACCCCGCTCGAGGAAACCATGGAGGCGCTGAGCACCGCCGTCCGCTCGGGCAAGACCCGCTACATCGGCTTTTCCGAATGGTCGCCGCAGAACATCAAGGACGCCTTGGCCCTCAAGGGGGTCGAGCGGTTCGTCTCCAGCCAGCCTCAGTATTCGCTGCTCTGGCGCCGGGCGGAAAAGGCGGTGATCCCGCTCTGCGCTCAGAACGGCGTCTCGCAGATCGTCTGGTCGCCGCTCGCGCAGGGCGTGCTGACTGGCAAGTATGCGCCGGGGGCCGCGCCGCCGGCCGGGTCGCGCGGGGCCAGCGATTCCATGGGCGCGCCGATCAGGGGCTGGCTGCGCCCCGAAGTGCTGGAAGCGGTTGAGAAGCTGAAGCCCCTCGCGGCGGAGGCCGGAGTCACGCTTAGCCAGTTCGCGCTCGCCTGGGTGCTGCGCGAGCCCAACGTCGCCTCGGCCATCGTCGGGGCCAGCCGGCCCGAGCAGGTCGATGAAAACGCCAGCGCCGCCGACATCACCGTCGATCCGGCCCTGTTCGCCAAGGCCGAGGCCATCGTCGCGGGCCTGCCGGCGCGGACCGGCTGATGGACGCCAAGACCCCGGCGCGCGGCGAGGCACCACCTTTTCCGCCACGGCCTGGGGGCGGGACGGGGCGCCCGCCGATGGCCAGGGGACCGGGTCACCGCGGGCGCGACCTGACCAAGGGCCCGATCACCCGCACCCTGCTGACCTTTTCCCTGCCCCTGCTGGGCGGCAATTTCCTGCAGTCGTTCAACGGCACGGTCAATCAGTTCTGGGTCAGCCACACCCTGGGCGAGAACGCCATCACCGCCCTTGGCAATTCCAACATCGTCATGATGCTGATGCTGGGCTCGATCTTCGGGGTCGGCATGGCCGCGAACATCCTGGTCGCCCAGGCCGTCGGGGCCGGCGACATGGCCCTGGTCAAGCGCGTGATGGGCACCACCACCACCTTCTTCATCGGCCTGTCGCTGCTGCTGGCGGTGTTCGGCGGCGTCCTGGCCCCGCATATCCTCGACCTGATGCACACCCCGCCCGAGGCGCGGGAGGGCGCGATCATCTACCTGCGGATCATCTTCGCCTCGGTCCCGTTCATGTACTTCTTCGTGTTCATGCAGATGACCCAGCGGGGGGCCGGCGATTCGACGACGCCGTTCTATTTCATGCTGCTGGCGGTGGCGATCGACGTCACCCTCAACCCGCTCCTGATCCGCGGCATCGGACCGTTCCCCAGGCTCGGCATCGCCGGATCGGCCACCTCGACGCTGATCGGCCAGGGTGTGTCGCTGATCGTGCTGATGATCCACCTCTATCGCAAGAAGAGCGTTATCCTGTTGCGGCCCGGCGAATTCCACCTGCTCAAGCCGGACATGGCCATATTCCGCTCGCTGGTCACCCGGGGCCTGCCGATGGGGGTGCAGATGTTCGTGATGAGCGGCACGGCCATGGTGATGATCGGCTTCGTCAACCATTACGGATCGCTGACCTCGGCCGCCTATTCGATCTCGTCGATCATCTGGAGCTATGTGCAGATGCCGACCATGGCCATCGGCGCGTCGGTGTCGTCGATGGCCGGCCAGAACGTCGGCGCGGGGCGCTGGGACCGGGTCAACAAGATCGCCCGATCGGGCGTAATCAGCGGCCTGGTGGTCACCGGCACGCTGGCTTTGCTGCTCTATGCCTTCAATGGCGCCGTGCTCTCGGTCCTGTTGCCGCACGGGTCGCCGGCCATTCCCATCGCCTCCCACATCAACACCAGGGTGCTGTGGGCGTTCGTGCTGTTTTCGATCACCTTTTCGCTCTCCGGCGTGGTCAGGTCGACCGGCGCCGTGTGGTGGCCGCTGATCATCCTGGTGATTTCGATGGTCGCGGTGCGCATCCCCTTCGCCGCCCTCCTGACGCCGAGATTCGGCTCCGACGCCATCTGGTGGAGCTTTCCGATGGGGACGATCACCTCGGTGGTGCTGACCTCGCTCTATTACAAGTTCGGCGGCTGGCGCCACGCGCGCATGCTTCAGGGCGAACCCTATGGCCAGGCGCCCGACTCCGGCATCGCCGTCCCGGCCATGGTCACCCCCGAGGCGGACGAAGAAGCCGCTATCGCGGTGGCTGCGCGGGGGTAGTATCCGTTCTTCCCCCTCTACCTGGGGGAAGTACCGCCGAAGGCGGGGAAGGGGGCCTTGGGCCTATCGAAACCCCCTTCGTCTCGGCGCTGAGCGCGCCGATCCACTTCCCCCAGGTAGAGGGGGAAGAATAGAGGCGCGACGCACGGTCTTATGATCTGAAGGATTCACGCGATGAGATTTGGCATTTTCTATGAGCACCAGCTTCCCCGGCCGTGGACCCTCGGCCTGGAGCTGAAGCTTTTCCAGGACGCCCTCGACCAGGTCGAGCTGGCCGATAAACTCGGCTTCGACAACGTCTGGGAAGTCGAACACCACTTCCTCGAGGAATACTCCCACTCCTCGGCGCCCGAGATTTTCCTCGCCGCCTGCTCCCAGCGCACCAAGCAGATTCGCCTGGGCCACGGCATCGTCCTGATGCCGCCCGGCTACAATCACCCGGCCCGCGTCGCCGAACGCATCGCCACCCTCGACCTGGTCTCAAAGGGACGCGTCGAATGGGGCACCGGGGAAAGCTCGGCCCTGCTGGAGCTCGGCGGTTACGGCGTGCCGGTGGCCGAAAAGCGCAACGCCTGGGCCGAGGCGGTCGAGCAGTGCGCCAACATGATGGCCATGGATCCGTACCCCGGCTTCGAGGGCAAGTACTTCTCCATGCCGACACGCAACGTCGTGCCAAAGCCGGTGCAGAAGCCGCATCCGCCGTTGTGGGTGGCCTGTTCGAACCGCGAGACCATCAAGCTGGCCGCGCGGCTGGGCATCGGCGCCCTGACCTTCGCCTTTGTCGATCCAAACGAAGCGAGACAATGGGTCGACGACTACTATCGGATCTTCAAGGAAGAGTGCGTTCCCATCGGCCATGCGGTGAACCCGAACATCGCCATGGTCTCGTCCTTTGGCCTGCACCATGACATCGACGAGGCGCGCCGGCGGTTCCAGGACGGTTTCCGCTTCTTCCAGTTCGCGCTCGGCTGGCATTACGGCTTTGGCGCCCAGGTCCCCGGCCGCACCGACATCTGGGAGAAATTCCAGGCCGCGCTGCCCAACATGCCGGCCCAGGCCCCGGCCGAGGGCGGCATCGCCACCCCGGAGGGCCTGCGCGAACACCTGCGCAAGTTCGATGCCTGCGGGGTCGATCAGGTGGCCTTCATCCAGCAGGGGGGCCGCAACCAGCACGAGCACATCTGCGAGGCGCTGGAACTCTTCGCCGCCGAGGTGATGGGCGAATTCAAGGAGCGCGAGGCCGAGCGGGTGAAGAAAAAGGCCGAGGATCTTGCGCCCTTCGTCAAGGCGGCGTTCAAGCGCAAGCAGTACATGAAGCCGCTCGCCGACGACGAGATCGCCCCGGTCATCGCCCTTGGCCGCCAGATCGCCGAACAGGCCGCCCGCGAAGGCAAGCCCCTGGCACCCCCGCCGCCTCAACGCACCGCCTGGCGCGAAGCCTTCGAAGCCGGCGAAGCCCTGAAGAAATCGGAGAAGCAGGGGGTTTGAGGGCGAGAGCGCCCCCTCCGTCACGGCGCTGATCGCGCCGCGCCACCTCCCCCGCAAGAGGACGGGGCAGGAATTTCTCTTAAACTCCTCACCCGCGCAGCGGGGGAGGGGGACCGCCGGCGTAGCCGGTGGTGGAGGGGGCGCTCGCCAATCCTACCCCCGCCAGACCTTGGCGAAGGCGACCACCTGCCGGGCCACCGTCTCCACCTGCCAGGCGTCGCGGCGGTCGGTGAAGTCGCCGCCGGTGTCGAAGAGGCCCATGGCCGTGTTCAGGGTGGCGCCCAGCGGCGTTGGCCAGCCGCGCATGGCGTGGACGATCGAGCGTAGCGCCGCCAGCGCCGAGCCGCAGGCCTGCCAGCCCGTCGCCGCGACGATGCAGCCGACCGCGCGGCCGTCGAAATAGGGTCGCGGATCGTCGCGCAGCCCCTCCAGGCTATCGAGGGCATTCTTGACCAGGCCCGATAGCGAGCCATGATAGCCCGGCGTGGCGACGATCACCCCATCGGCAGTGCGCACCGCTTCGAGGAACAGGTCGCGGCCGGCGTGCTCGCCAGGCTCCTGGGGGTTGTAGATCGGCAAGGCGGCCATGAACTCGCCCCCGAAGAGCTCGGTTCTCGCGCCCGCCGCCTGCGCAACCGCCAAGGCCTTGACCAGCGCCCGCTCGCTGGTCGAGCCCGCGCGCACTGTTCCCCCGATGCCGACAATCAGCGGTCCGCCATCCTTGGACAACACGCGTCTTTAGGCCGTCGCCGGCTCGGCTTTCTGCTTGGCGTAGTGGGCTTTGATCTCTTCCAGATCGCCCGCGTACTTGTCCTTGGCCGCGTCGCGCAGTTTGGGCAGGTGATAGGACGGGAAGAGATCGTTGTCCGGCCGATAGTCCTTCAAGACCTGCTTGGCCACGGTGACCTTGTGCACCTCGGTCGGCCCGTCGGCGATGCCCATCACGAACGAGCCGGTGACCATGTTCATGAACGGCATCTCGTTGGAGACGCCGATCGCGCCATGGATGTGCAGGGCGTTGGCGGCGATGTCGTGATAGACCTTCGGCATCGCCACCTTGATCGCGGCGATATCCTTGCGCACCAGATTGTAATCCTTGTGCTTGTCGATCAGCCAGGCGGTGCGCAGCACCAGCAGCCGAAACTGCTGCAGCTGGATCCAGCTGTCGGCGATCTGCTCCTGAACCATCTGCAGGTCGGCCAGGCGCCCGTCGCGGCTCTGGCGCGAGACCGCGCGGCGGCACATCAGGTCGAAGGCGTGCTGGCAGGCGCCGACGGTGCGCATGGCGTGGTGCACCCGACCGCCGCCCAGCCGCGTCTGGGCGATGATGAAGGCCCCGCCGCGATCGCCCAGCAGCGCCTCCTTGCCGACCTTGACGTCGGTGTAGCGCATGTAGCCGTGGCTGCCGCCTTCACCGGCCCCGGTGCCGACGCCGCGGACGATCTCGACGCCCGGGGTCTTGGTCGGGACGATGAAGATCGACGTCCGCCGATAAGGGTCCTTGTGATCGGGGTCGGTCACCGCATAGACGATGAGGATCGTCGAGCCGAACGCGCCGCTGGTGAACCACTTCTCGCCGTTGATCACCCACTGATCGCCGATGAGCTCGGCCCTTGTCTTGAAGGTCAGTGGATCAGAGCCGCCGGCCGGCTCGCTCATCGAGAACGCCGAGCGGATGTCGCCGTTGAGGAGGGGCTTTAGCCACTTCTCCTTCTGCTCGGGGGTGCCATAGTGGGCGATGATCTCGGCGTTGCCGGTGTCGGGCGCCTGGCAGCCGAAGACGCTGGGGGCCAGGCCATTGCGGCCGAGCTTCTCGTTGATCAGCGCCAGCTTCACCTGGCCAAAACCCTGGCCGCCGAGCTCAGGGCCGAGGTGGCAGGCCCACAGGCCCTCGGCCTTGACCTTGGCCTGCAGCGGCTTGATGAATTTCTCGCGGCCCATCTGGCTCCAGGCGGCCATGCCCAGGTGCGAGATCGGCTCGACCTCTTCCTCCATGAACTCCTCGATCCAGTCTAGTTTCTTCTGGAACTGCGGGTCGGTTTCAAAATCCCAGGCCATGGCTTATCCTTAAAGGTGGCGAAAGGCGGTCGCGGTTTTCAATGGATCGGGGCCATTATCGGGCGCCGCCGGGGAAGGCGCAACCGCCGCAAACGTTTGTTTGAAAACACGAGGTCTTCATGTCGAAAGCCGGATCGGTAGGCCTGTCGGCCGCGCGCCTGAAGCACATCGATGACTTCATCGCCGCGCGTTACATCGACACCGGCAAGCTGTCTTGCGCCCTGACCCTGGTGGCCCGGCAGGGCGAGGTGGCCCACCTGGGCGTCCAGGGCGCCGCCGACGTGGCGCGCGGCCTGCCGCTGAAGGAAGACGCGATCTTCCGCATCTATTCGATGACCAAGCCGATCACCTCGGTGGCGTTCATGATGCTGGTCGAGGAAGGCGCCGTCGCCCTCGACGACCCGGTGGAAAAGTACATTCCGGCCTGGCGCAATCTGGGGGTGTTCGCGGCCGGGGTCGCGCCCAATTTCCTGACCACGCCGCCGGCCCGCCCGATGCAAGTGGTTGACTTGCTGCGCCACACGTCGGGCCTCACCTACGGCTTTCAGAGCCGCACCAACGTCGACGCGGCCTACCGCAAGGGCGGGATCGAAAACGCGCGCGGCAAGCTTACCCTGGACGGCATGATCGCGGCGCTCGGCAAGCTGCCGCTCGAGTTTTCCCCGGGCGAGGCGTGGAACTATTCGGTCTCCACCGATGTCCTGGGCTACCTGGTCGGCGTCATCTCGGGGGTGCCGTTCGAGGATTTCGTCGCCAGGCGCATCACCGGTCCGCTGGGCATGACCGACACCGCCTTTTTTGTCCCCGCCGACAAGGCCGCGCGGCTGACCTGCTGCTACAACCGCGACGAGAAGGGCGACTTGGCGCTCCAGGACGATGCGCCCGCCAGCCCCTATCTCACCGCGCCGACCCTCGCCGCCGGCGGCGGGGGCCTGGTCTCCACCGTCGCCGACTACCTGAAGTTCTGCCAGATGCTGCTGAACGGCGGCCAGGCGCACGGGCATCGTTATCTGAGCCGCAAGACCCTCGCCCTGATGACCGCCAACCACCTGCCGGGCGGCAAGGACCTCACCCAGATGTCGCGCTCGCTGTTCAGCGAGGCGACCAACGCCGGGGTCGGATTTGGCCTCGGCTTCGCGGTCATGCTCGATCCGGCCAAGGCCCTGATCGCGGGCAGCGCCGGCGAATACTACTGGGGCGGCGCGGCCAGCACCGCCTTCTGGATCGATCCGGCCGAAGACCTGACCGTGATCTTCATGACCCAGCTTCTCCCCTCCAGCACCTACCCGATCCGCCGCGAGCTCCGCACACTGGTCTACGCGGCGTTCGACGACTGAGGCTGAATCCTCCCTCCCCTTTATGGGGAGGGTCGGCCCGCAGGGCCGGGGTGGGGAAGTGGGAAAATTCCCAGGCGCCTGCGTGTCTTCATACTTCCCCACCCCGATGGCTGCGGCATCTTCCCTCCCCATGAAGGGGAGGGAAGCGTTTTCCCCTGGACGAACCCGGTGGGCCCGGTCATGCGTTGGGCGTTCATGACTCCGCCGCCCACCCAGATCGAACGCCTGGTGATCTTCGGCGCCACCGGCGACCTGGCCGGGCGGATGCTGCTGCCGGCGCTCTATTTCCTGGATCTCGACGGCCTGCTGCCGGCGGCGGTCAAGATCATGGGCTCGGCGCGCACGGTGATGGACCGCGACGCCTACGTGGACCGGGTGCGAAAGGGTCTGGTCGCCCGCCCCGAAGGCCTCGACGAGACCGCATGGGCGCGTTTCTCAGCCCGCCTCGACTACTGCCCGGCTGATGTCGCCAGCGCCAAAGGCCTGGGCGATCTGGCCACGCGTCTCGGCGGCGCCCCCAGCGTCTTCTACCTGGCCCTGTCGCCCAGCCTCTATGGCGCCGTGGCCGATGCGCTCGATGCCGCCGGCCTCGCCTGCCAGGACTGCCGCATCGTCCTCGAAAAGCCGATCGGTCACGATCTGGAAAGTTCGCGAGCGATCAACAGCCAGGTCGCCAAGGCCTTCGATGAGCGGCGGGTGTTCCGCGTCGACCATTACCTCGGCAAGGAGACGGTCCAGAACCTCATCGCCCTGCGTTTCGCCAACACCCTCTTCGAGCCCCTGTGGAACAACCTGGCCATCGACCATGTGCAGATCACCGTCGCCGAGACCGAGGGTGTCGGCGACCGCTGGCCCTATTACGACGAATACGGGGCCCTGCGCGACATGGTCCAGAACCACATGCTGCAACTGCTTTGCCTGGTGGCCATGGAGCCGCCGCCCGACTCGGCCGCCGATTCGATCCGCGACGAGAAGGTCAAGGTGCTCAAGTCCCTGCGTCCTTTGAGCCGCGCCGCGGCCCAGCAGATGAGCGTTCGCGGCCAGTATCGCGGCGGCGTCGTCGACGGGGCCACGGTCGCCTCCTACGGCGACGAAAAGGGCGCACAGAGCCGCACCGAGACCTTCGTCGCCCTGCGCGCGGATATCGACAACTGGCGCTGGGCGGGCGTGCCGTTCTACCTGCGCACCGGCAAGCGGCTGCCCGAGCGGCGCACCCAGATCGCCATCCAGTTCAAGGCCCTGCCGCACTCGATCTTCGGCGCGGGGGCCAAGGATGACCTGACCGCCAACCGTCTGGTCATCGATCTTCAGCCCACGGAAGATATCTCCCTTCTGTTGATGAACCGGCGTCCGGGTCTGGACGGCGTGCGTCTGCAGGCCCTGCCGCTCAGCCTGTCGCTCGACGACGGCGGACGTCGGCGGATCGCCTACGAGCGGCTGCTGCTCGACGTGCTGGCCGATAACCCGGCCCTGTTCGTGCGCCGCGACGAGGTCGAGCTGGCCTGGGCCTGGATAGACGGCGTCGCCGACGCCTGGCGCGATCTCGACATTCCGCCCAAACCCTACGCGGCGGGAAGCTGGGGCCCGGCGGGCGCCTTCGCCCTGCTCGAGCGCTCGGGACGGGCGTGGCTCGATGAGTAGCATCGAAACCTATCCCGACGCCGACGCCCTGGCGGACGCGGTCGCCACGGCCATCGCCTATGCGCTGGGTCCAGCGGGCGCGGTGAGCCTGGTGGTCACCGGCGGGACGACCGTTGGACCGGCCTACGACCGGCTGGCGCAGATTGACCTGGAGTGGTCGCGGGTAACCCTGGTCCTCAGCGACGAGCGATTTGTCGCCTCCTCGTCACCCGACAGCAACGAGCGCCTTATCCGCGAGCGCCTGATGGTCGGCTGCGCGGCCCGGGCCACCCTGGTTCCGCTCAGGGGCGCCGGCCAAACCCCAGATGAAGACGCGGTCGCCGCCGAGCCGCGCCTGAAGGAAATGGCGCCCTACGCCTCGGTGCTTCTGGGCATGGGCGGCGACGGGCATATCGCCTCGCTGTTCGAGGGCGCGCCCGGCCTGGGCGAGGCGCTCGATCCCGACGGCGACCGCCTGTGCGTCGGCGTCCCCATGTCGGGCGAAGAGCCGCGCCTGCCCAGGATCAGCCTGACGCTTGCCGCGCTCCTGAACACCCACGTCATCCTTGTGGCGATCACCGGCGCGGCCAAGCGCGCCGTGGTCGAGCGCGTCCTCGCCGACGAGACCTACACGCCCCCGGTGGCCGCCATCCTGCGCCAGACGCGAGCGCCGATCAGGGTCCTCTGGGCGCCGTAATGGCCTCTTCCCCCTCTATCTGGCTACCGGATTCACACATCTCAACGAACGGCCTTCCAAACACCTCTCCCAAAGGGAGAGGGAGGGGCCCGCGCCCGTTAGGGCGTGGGACGGTGAGGGGTTACGCGGCCCGCATCCTAACCCCTCATCTTCCCACCGCCTGCGGCGGCGGGCCCCTCCTTCTCCCTATGGGAGAAGGTTTCTTGCGGCGCGCCGTGTCGATGTGTGCATCCCCTAGGGTCAGGACTCATTGATCACAGCCAGAATATCACGGTTGCGGCGATGCAGATGGCCGACATGAAGGTGTGGGCGCAGCGATCATAGCGGGTGTGGATGCGTCGCCAGTCTTTGATCCGCCCGAATGTGTTCTCGATCTTGTGGCGCTCGCGATAGAGGATCGGGTCGTGAGGAATCGGGACTTTCCGGTTTGATTTCGAGGGGATGCAGGCCTCGATGCCGCGCTCTGCGAGGGCGGCTCGGAACCAGTCGGCGTCGTACCCCTTGTCGCCGAGCAACACCTGGGCGGGTGGCAGGTCGTCGATCATCAGGGCCGCGCCCTTGAAGTCGCTCATCTGGCCTTCGCTGAGCAGCAGGATCAGGGGTCTGCCTTGACCATCGCACACGGCGTGCAATTTTGAGTTCAGGCCACCCTTGGTGCGCCCGATACGTCGGGGAACAGCCCTTTTTTGAGCAGGCTGGCCGCCGTGCGGTGAGCCTTCAGGTGGGTGGCGTCGATCATCAACCGCTCGGGCTTTGGGCCCTTGGCCGCCAACTCCGAGAATATCCGATTGAACACGCCCAGCCGGCTCCAGCGAACGAACCGGTTGTAGATCGTCTTGTGTGGGCCATAGTCCTTCGGCGCGTCCCGCCATCGCAGGCCGTTGCGGATCACGAACACGATCCCGCTGATCACCCTGCGGTCATCGACCCTAGGCATCCCGTGGGACAACGGGAAATACGGCTCGATCCGGCGCATCTGCGCCTGCGACAGCCAAATCAAATCACTCATGCAGCGCCTCCCCTGACGCCGCCAGTGAATCAGACCACCATGCCCTTGGGAATCCCTTTAATGGGTCCTGACCCTAGGTGACGTTCGATCAGACCCAGGGAGAATAAGACATGACCGCCACGGTCTTTAGCGAAGCTGAGCCTCGGGATGCCGCCGTTGCATCGGAAACGCCGATGATCGTCGCCAATCCCGCCTTGATGCGTGGCCTTCAGAGCCGCCGTCCGGCTGGCTGGATGATCGCCGTGCCGCTGGGCGTGCTGGCCGTGGCGGCCGCCGGGGCCGCGATCGTCCTGACGCGCAACACGCCCGTCGCGCCGCCGGCCAACGTCGTCGCGGCCGCCGCTCCGGCGCCGCTCGCAGTGATTCCGACCTCCGTCACACCGGTTGCGCCAGCCGTCGCCATGATGCCGGTCGCGCCGAACGCGCCAGTGGCGGCGGCCAGGGCCGCCCCGCAACGTCTGGCGATGAACCGTCCGGCGCGCGTCGCCCGTCGCGCTTCGCCCGCATCTCGGGCGGCGATCGCGTCGCCGAGCGCCGCGGACAACGCCGCCGACGTCAGCGCCTCTGCGCCGATCGATTCGACACCGGCCACGCCGTCTGCGTCGGCGCCCGCCAACCCGCCGGTTTCGGCAATGGCCGCCCCCGCTCCGGCCGTCGCCCTTCCGCCGGCCGCAACCGCGCCGGTCATCGCGCCGCCGGCCTCGCCCAGCCCGTCGGACTCCGCGCCGCAGTCGTAGTTCGCGGGGGGGCCAGCTCTTCCCGGACATGCCGCCGTCTGTTGACCGGCGGCGAATTGGCGCGGAAGAACCGCGGATGAACGCGCCGCCGGAGATCCTCATCGACGCTCGCGGCCACCGCTGCCCGGTTCCAACCCTGAAGTTGGCGCGGGCGATGGCGAAGTCACCCGCGGGCAGCCGGGTCCGGCTGTTGGCCGATGACCCGCTCGCCGGAATCGACGTGCCGCATTTCTGCGCCCAGGGCGGCTTCAATGTCGTGACGATCGAAGAGGGCGCGGCGAGCGTCGCCTTCCTGATCGAAAAGCCGGCTCGGCAAAGAGGTGCGGCGCGCCGCCTTGGGAACGACGCGCCGCCAGGATGATTTGACCTCGTCCTGATCGACCGGTCGCCGACACGAGGGACGGGAGAGCACGGCGGCCGATCGACGCCCGCGATAGTGCCGCCCCTCGCCTGAACCCAGGCTGAACGCGTTAGAGCGCCCCAGCCGCCGCGAGAGCGTCGACGTCGTATTGCGAAAATCCCCATGCGCCAAGCGCCGCGACGTTATCGGCCCCGACGGCCGGCGGCGGCGCGGCGACCTTCCCCGGCGTGGCGGAAAAGCGCGGCGCGGGCGCGGGCTGCACGACACCGTCGATTTCGACAAAGGTGGCGCGGGCGACGTTGTGGGGGTGGCGCGGCGCCTCCTCAAGGCTGAGCACCGGCGCGAAGCACACGTCGGTGGCGTCGAGGATGGCGCACCATTGATCGCGCGTACGGGTGGCGATGATCGCCGCCAGCCGTTCGCGCAGCGCGGGCCATTGGCCGCGGTCCATCTGGCGCTTGAAGTCGGGGTCGGTCGCTCCGGTCTTTTCCAGGAGCAGCGCGTAGAACTGCGGTTCGATGGAAGCGATGGAGATCCATCCGCCGTCGCTGCAACGATAGGTGTCATAGAAGTGCGCGCCTCCGTCCAGGAGGTTCGAGCGGCGGCTTTCGCTCCACATCCCCGAGGCCTTGAAGCCGTAGAACATGGCCATCAGCGACGCCGCGCCATCGCTCATCGCGCAGTCGATGACCTGACCCTCGCCGGTCGCCCTGGCGTGGATCACACCGGCCAGGAGCCCGAAAGCCAGATAGAGCGCGCCGCCGCCAAAGTCCCCGACCAGATTGAGCGGCGGGATCGGCTTGTCGGCCGTGCCGATGGCGTGTAGGGCGCCGCTGATGGCTATGTAGTTCATGTCGTGGCCGGCCGCCTTGGCGAACGGGCCGGTCTGGCCCCAGCCGGTCATCCGCCCGAAGACCAGTTTTGGATTGCGCGCCAGAGCGACATCCGGACCCAGGCCCAGCCGCTCCATGACCCCTGGGCGAAAGCCCTCGAACACGGCGTCCGCGGCCGTCATCAGCCGCAGGCAGGCCTCGATCGCGGCCGGGGATTTCAGGTCCATGGCCACGGAACGGCGGCCACGGGCGGTGATGTCGGTCTTTCCCCGCGAGGCGCCGCCCTTGCGGTCGATCCGCACAACGTCGGCGCCAAGGTCAGAGAGCAGCATGCCGCAGAACGGCCCTGGCCCAATGCCGGCGAATTCGAGAATCTTCAGCCCTGATAACGGCCCCTGGCCCATGTGCGATTTCCTTTTCGCCGACCAGATCGCCCTTGCCCCACGGTCACGCAACCCCCACGCTCCGCGTCAAAACAGAAAGGTCGCCGATGGCCGACACGGCGCGCGACTACCTGACCCGACAGTCGGCTATGGGCGTTTTCTCTACGCGGTCACGCCGCGGGCGAAGATTTCACACCCCACCCTGGATCGCTCCCCACGACACCGTTGACCGCTCAGATCGGCTCGCGGCGACGGCGAAGCCAGACCGCGCCGGCCAGGAACACCGCGGCGACGACCAGGCCAATCCACACATCGGGCGTACCGAAGAATCTCGCCGCATCCATCCGTGGCAGAAAATCCTGAGGCGAATCGGTCCCCATCCTGGCGGTGAATGCCCGGTCGAGACCTCCGAGGCGCTGATTGAGTAAGGTCGCGAGATGACCGGTATCGAAGGCAATCTTCTCAATCACACAGAGAGCCAGCGGCGGCAAAACGGCCCACAGGAACGGCGCGCGCCTCGCCCAAACCGAAACCAGGAGCAGCCAGCCCCAGATCGGCGCGTACCAGAGCGACAGGACGGTCAAGCCATAGAGCAGCACCAGCCACATCTGCAGGAGGGGCAGACGCGTCCAGGGCATAGGGGCGCCCCCTACCAGGGCGACCAGGGCGCCGAGCACCAGCAGAATCAACTGGGTGGCGACGACGACCGCGAACAGGATCACCGGCAATACAACCAGCGGTATGCTCGCCTTGGAGAGCACCGTGGTGAGATCCGAAACCGGCAACGATTTCCAGAACAGGATGCTGCGGTCACGGCGTTCATTGTGCAGCGCGCCCAGGCAATAGAAGGCCCCGACGATCACGCCGGTGACCAGAACCGCCCCCGCGGCGAAACCGTATGGCGCGATGAGGAGGACCGCCTGCCTGGCGGCATCACCCGAAAGGCTGAACTTCATATGCGGCGCATGCAGCGCACCGAGCAGACACCCGAGGAGCACGACCCCGGCCGCCACCAAAGGGCCGATGATCAGCGAGCGGTTCTCCCACACTTCCCGGCGCACCGACCAGATGAACGGCCGGGTCGGCGACAAGGGGGCAGCCTCAGCCTTCGGCGGGTCCAGTGGCGCGGGCGCGCTCACATCCGACAGGGTGGTCATGCGGCGGCTCCTTGCGGCGGCGCCCCCTGCCCTCCCATGACGGCGACGAACAGATCGGCGATGCCTGGACTGCGGACCTCACCCAGCGGCGCGAGCTGGCTGCGATCGACGGAATCGAAAAGCAGAATGCTGCGGCCAAATACCTGCCGCTCGTTGATGGGTCCCAGAGCGCGCGCGGCGGCCAGGTGTTCGGGCCCCACCATTACCTCGAGATAGCGGGCTTCGAACGCCTCCATGCTGCACGCCAGTACGATCCGGCCGCGGTTGATGAATGCGAGATCCGTGAGGATGTCCTGAATCTCTTCGACCTGATGGGTGGTGACGATGATCGTGCGACTGCGGTCGAAGTAATCGTTGAGCAGCGAATCGTAGAATTGCTTGCGGTAAAGCAGGTCCAACCCCAGCGTCGGCTCGTCGAGGACCAGAAGCCTCGCATCGATGGCCATCACCAGGGCGAGATGGAGTTGGGTCACCATGCCCTTGGACAGCTGCCGCACCCGGCTCGTGTGTTTGATGTCGGTTCGGCTGAGGAAACTCTCCGCCTTGGCGCGATTGAATCTGGGATGCACGCCGGCGACGTAGTCGATGGCCTGGGAAACCTTCATCCAGCGCGGCAGCACGGCGACGTCGGCAATGAAGCAGACATCGCGCATCAGCCGATCGCGATCCTTCCAGGGATCGCGCCCCAGCACGCTCAATTCACCCTGGTGTGTGGTGAGCCCAAGAATGGCGTTCAGCGCCGTGCTCTTGCCGGCGCCATTGGGCCCGATCAGGCCGAGGATGCGGCCCTCATCGAGGCGCAGGTCGACATGGTCGAGCGCGACGGTCGAACCAAAGGTTTTTCGAAGGCCGCGCGCCTCTATGCATGACATTTAGGTCAGCCCTCCTCGCCTGTGATCGCCGCTGCTTCGTCGCCGCCGGCGGCGTCCAGCAGTTCGCGGGTCTTCAGCCCGAGCCGGTGAATGGTATCGGCGATCGCCGGCCACCGTTCGGCCAGGAATCTTCCCCGTTCGGCGCGCAACAGCAAATCGCGTGCGCCGGGGTTGATGAACATGCCAAGGCCGCGCCGTTTCTCGACGAACCCTTCGTCGACCAGTTGTTGGTAGCTCTTCAGCACCGTCAGCGGATTGACCCGATGCTCGGCCGCGACATTGCGAACCGACGGCAGCGCTTCCCCCTCGGCGAGAAGGCCGTCGAGAATCATCGCGACGACGCGGTCGCGAAGCTGGCGATAGATCGGCTGGCTGTCATTCCACTCGGAATCCATGGATCACATCTCGATCGGCTTGCCCGGACTTCATGATCCAGGACCATGACGCGTTAGTGTTATAGTCAAGCATAACACCAAATGCCATGCAAGTGTAATTTTACAGCTGGCGACGGTTGGCGCTGAGGCTGTTTGGACTCCTCGCGCCTCTGCTATGGTGGGCCTGTCGGCGACTCTCGAGCTGGCCGCGCATCGGCGGCGCGGCTTGTAGCATCGCCCGAAGGGGTGGACTTGGCCGTTCAGGCGCGAATCCTCATTGTCGCCCGAGACGACGCGCTGGCGGGTCCCCTCGCCGCCGCGCTCGACGCCCTGGGCTGGCGGACGTTGACGGCCAGAGGCCCCTATGCGGCCATGGCGGCCCTCGCCGACCTGCCGATCGAAGCCGCCATCGTCGACGTCGCGGGAGGCGGCGAGGATGCCCTGTCGTTGGCCAGACGTTTGAAGGCGGCCTGCGCCCCCCGCCGCCTGCCGGTGATGGCGATCGCGCGCGATCACGCCGATCTTGAATCCCACGGGTTCGATTTCACCCTGGCGGCGCCGGTCAACGCGTCCCAGGCGGCGATGCGGCTGGAGACAATGGTGCGCACGGCGGTGGCCGAGGAGGAATTCACCCTGCGCGGCGAGACGTTCGCTGAACGGGGGCGGCGTCTGGATCCACCGGAGAGCGACCCGGGACCGATGCGCATCCTGGCGGTCGGCGAGCCGGCGCCGCGGTTCCTGAGCCTGTCGAACGCGCTGGCGGCTGCCGGCGCGGAGGTGGTCGGCGCCTTCACCGCCTATACGGCTTTCGACTACCTTCACGAGCGGCGTTTCGATGGCGTCGTGCTCTGGGACGGCGACAAGCCTCAAGAGGCGCTGTCCATCGCCGCCGGCATGCGCCGCAACACGCGGCTCTATCACATACCGGCCCTCCTGCACCTCGATCTCGGGGCCGCGGTGAACGCTCAGGAAGCCTATGACAAAGGCATCTCGGTCGTCGTCGGCCTGGATGCTTCCGAGGTTGAGACCGCCCAACGGGTGCTGGAGCTAGCTCGCGCCTACCGCCGACAGAGCGCCATTCGCCATGCCCTGGAACAGGCGCGGGGGTCGGGACTGATGGATGCGGCTACCGGCCTCTTTACGCGCGAGCTCTTCGCCGCCCACCTGATCCGCCTGGCCCAGGCGTCGCGCGCGCGCAACCGGCCGCTTTCGGTCTGCGTGCTGAAGCTCAGCGACGGCCCCGCCCTCGCCCACGCCCGCGCCGAAGGGTTTCTCGATCGCGCCATCCCGCAGATCGGGTCGATGATCGGCCGTCTGGTTCGGGTCGAGGATACGGCCGCCCGCCTGGGCGCCGAGATGTTCGCCTTGGCTTTGCCGGCCACCGCCCTGGCCGCGGCGCGCGCCGCCGGCGAGCGCATAGCGGCGGTGATCGGCTGCACGGCCTTCGAGGCCGGCGCCGATCGGGCCCCATTCGTGGCGGCCTTCGACGTCGGGGCCGCGCAGGTCCACGCCGGGGAAAGCGCCGCCAGAGCCCTGGAGATCGCCGCCACAGAGGCTTCGCGGCGCGAGGCCGGCTGAAGGAGCAAGCATGAACCCTGCCGGCCACGGCCCCATCGGGCCCCAGAGCGCGGGCCTGATTGTCGGCCTCATCGTCGCTCTTGGCATTGTGCTCTTGCGTAACAGCCGGCCCAGGAAGCTGCGCATCGAACGGCTTTGGATCCGACCGTTGATTTTCATGGCGTTGATGGCGGGGGCGCTGGCGGCTGCTCCGCCAAGTCCGACGGCTTTGAATATCGCGATACTGGCCATGGCGCTTGTCGCGGGTTGCGCCCTGGGCTGGCAGCGCGGCCGGTTCATGCGCATCGAGGTCGACCCAGCCACGCACGATTTGACGTCGCGCGCCTCGCCCCTCGGCATGGTGTTTATTCTCGTTCTGATCGTTGGCCGGATGGGCCTGCGCAGCGTCTTGCCGAGAGGCGGCACAGTGGGGGAATTGTCGGCCCTGACCCTGGCCGACGCTCTGATCCTGCTGGCCGCCGGGATGATGGTCACCCAGGGACTGGAGATGTGGCTGCGCGCTCGGCGGCTGTTGGCCGAGGCTCAGGCGGCAAAGGGCGGTCCCGCCGCCTCCCCACCCATCGTTCGCTAGGGTAGCCCCGGCGCCTGTGTTCGCTCGTCTCGGGGCATCGGGCGTCTCAACCGCTTGAGCCTCTAGGCGGCCCTGGCCAGTCGCGCCAGTTCGCTCAACACGCGCTCGGCCGCGGCCAGGCGTTGGGGTGGCGTATCCCACTCGCCCTTGACCACCACCTTGTGATCCGGCCGCAGGCGCCAGGCGGCGGGGTTCTTCTGGACAAAGCCGACAAGAGCGTCGGGGTTGGCGAAGGTGTCGGCGCGGAAGCTGACGACAGCGCCCTTGGGGCCGACATCGATCTTGGCGACGTTCGCCTCGCGGCACAGGCCCTTGATGGCCACGACCTTCAACAGCTGGTCGGCTTCCGGCGGCAGCGGACCGAACCGGTCGATGAGCTCGGCGGCCAGGGCCTCGCGATCGTCCGCCCGCTCGGCATCGGAAAGTCGCCGATAGAGCGCCAGCCTGACGTTGAGGTCCGGAACATAGGCTTCCGGTATCAGCACCGTCGCCCCGGTATTGATCGAGGGCGACCAGCCGCGGTCCAGGGAGAGATCCTGCGGACCGCTGCTGGCCGTGCGCAGTTCATTCACCGCGTCCTCGAGCATCTGTTGATAGAGTTCGACCCCGATCTCCCGGATGTGGCCCGACTGCTCTTCGCCGAGCAGGTTGCCGCCGCCGCGGATGTCCAGGTCATGACTGGCCAGCTGAAAGCCCGCGCCCAGACTGTCCAGAGACTGCAGCACCTGCAGGCGTTTCTCCGCCGACAGGGTGATGGTCTTGCCAAACGGGGTGGTCAGATAGGCGTAGGCGCGCGCCTTGGCCCGCCCAACGCGCCCGCGCAACTGGTAGAGCTGCGAGAGGCCGAACATGTCGGCCCGGTGAACGATCAGGGTATTGGCCGTCGGCACATCCAGGCCGGACTCGACAATGCTGGTCGAGAGCAGAACGTCGTACGACCCGTCGTAGAAGGCGCTCATCACATCTTCGATCTGGGTCGGCGCCAGCTGGCCATGGCCGATGACGAACTTCACCTCCGGCGCCTGCTCGCGCAGGAACTTCGCCAGTTCGGGCAGGTCGGATATCCGCGGCGCAACATAGTAGGTCTGTCCCCCGCGGTACTTTTCGCGCAGCAGCGCCTCGCGGATGGAGACCGGATCCCACTGAGTGACATAGGTGCGCACCGCCAGCCGATCGACCGGCGGCGTGGCGATGATCGACATTTCCCGAAGGCCGGAAAGCGCCATCTGCAGGGTTCGCGGGATCGGCGTCGCGGTCAGCGTCATCACGTGCACCTCGGCGCGCAAAGCCTTGAGCGCCTCTTTGTGCTTGACCCCGAAGTGCTGTTCCTCGTCGACGACGACCAAGCCCAGGTTGTTGAATTTGACCTGTTTGGAAAGGACTGCGTGGGTGCCGATGACGATCTCGATCTCGCCCTTGGCGAGTCCCTCGCGGGTCTCCGCCGCCTCGGCAGCCGGCACGAGCCTGGACAGTCTGCGCAAGCGCACCGGCCAACCCTGGAAGCGATCGCGGAAGGTGGTGAAATGCTGGCGCGCCAACAGGGTGGTCGGGCAGACGATGGCCACCTGGCGCCCACTCATGGCCATGACGAAGGCGGCGCGCAGGGCTACTTCCGTCTTGCCAAAACCGACATCGCCACAGATCAGCCGGTCCATTGGCTTGCCCGAAGCCAGGTCGCTCAGCACATCGCCGATGGCGCTCAGCTGATCGTCGGTCTCCTCATAGGGAAACCGGGCGCAGAACTCATCGAAGAGGCCGTGAGGCGGCTCGGTTTCCTCGACCTCTTGCGTCGCCCGGGCGGCGGCGATGGCGATCAGACCGGCGGCCATCTCCCGCAGGCGCTCCTTGGCCCGCGCCTTGCGCGCCTGCCAGGCGGCTCCGCCGAGACGATCCAGCTGCACGCCTTCGGTTTCGGCCCCGTAGCGGGTCAGAAGATCGATGTTCTCGACCGGCAGATAGAGTTTGGACTCGGCCGCGTAGTGCAGCTCCAGGCAGTCGTGCGGGGCCCCCTGCACCTCCAGTGTCTTCAGCCCCTCGTAGCGTCCGATACCGTTGTCGATGTGAACGACGAGGTCCCCCGGCGTCAGGGCCGCGGCCTCCGCCAGGAAGTTCGCGCCACGTCGGCGCCGCCTGGGGCGCGCGAGACGGTCGCCCAGGATGTCGGTCTCGGAAATCACCGCCAGCGTGTCGGTCTCGAAGCCGGTATCGAGCGGCAACACGGCGCGCTGCGGCTTCTTGGCGTCCGCGGCCTTGGCCGCCTGCCAATAGGGCGCAAGGCTGACGCCTTTCAGGCCATGATCGGCGAGCATCACGCCAAGTCGCTCGGAGGAGCCTTCCGACCACGAGGCGAAGAGCACGCGCTTGCCGCCCGCCGCCAGCGCCCGCGCATGGTCGGCGGCGGCTTCGAAGAGATTGACGCTGTCCCGCGAGCGTTCCGCGGCGAAGGTGCGCCCAATCTTGGCGCCCATGTCGACTATGCCCTCGGCGGCCTCTTTCCTGAAGGGCGTGAAGTGGCGGCTGGGAAAGCCATCGAGCGCGGCGTCCCACTCCTTGTTGCTCAGGTAGAGCGCGTCGGGCGGCAGCGGGCGATAGTGGACCTTCTGCTCGACCTGTCGGCGCGCATCGTAGGCATCGGCGATCATCGCCAGGCGCTCGTCCCTAGCATCCTGGGCCAGATGATCGACGCCGATCAGCGTGTCCGGCGGCAGGTATTCGAAGAGGCTTTCCATGTGCTCGTAGAATAGCGGCAGCCAGTGTTCCATGCCCGCGCGGCGCCCCCCTTCGCTGACGGTCGCGTAGAGCGGATCGTCGCCGGCCGTGCCGAAAGCGGCGAGATAACCGGTGCGGAAACGCGCGATAGCTTTGGCGTCCAGCAGGGCCTCGCTGACCGCAATCAGGTCGACGGACTTGAGCTGCCGCGTCGAGCGCTGCGTCTCGCGATCGAAGGCGCGGATCGATTCGAGCACATCGCCGAACAGATCGAGGCGAACCGGCTCTTCCGAACCCGGCGGAAAGACATCGATGACGCCGCCGCGGATGGCGAACTCGCCGCGTTCCGAAACCGTCGAAGCGCGATGGTAGCCGTTGACCGCGAAGTATCGCTCCATGTCGGCGATATCGACCGCCGCCCCGACGGACGCTGCATAGCCTGCCCGGCCGACGACCGCGCGCGTCGGCACGCGCTGCAACAGGGCGTTGGCGGTGGTGATCAGCAGCGCCGACTTGCCCGCCTCGATGCCTCGGGTCAGGCGCGTCAGCGCCGCCATTCTGAGCGCGGCGACGCCGGCGGAGGGCCCCGCGCGATCGTAGGGCAGGCAGTCCCAGGCCGGGAAGCTGATGATCTCCAGCTCGGGGGCGAAGAAGCCCATGGCTTCTGTAAAAGCCCCGGCGCGCGCACTCTCGCGGGCGACGAAGACACTCAAGCCTCGCCGCGCGCGAACGATGTCGGCCATCGCAAGGGCGTCGAAGCCTTCGGGGGCCGCGGTAAGCTCCAGACGGCCGAGCGTGGTCGCCACCCGTTTGAGATCAGAGGGCTGGGACAGCGCCGTTAGCCTTGAGGATCCGCGTTGACGCTCGCTGGGGAGACGGGCGGGCGAAAAGCCCTCAGGCGCCGCATGAGCTGGTTGTCGAACATCGCCGGGATGGGCTGCGTGCCCAGGATCCAGGCGTAGAGCAGCGGATCGGGTTGATCGAGCAGGGTCTCGAACTTCGCCAGGTCGTCGGCGCTCAGATCCTGGGCATGGCGATCCGCAAACGGACCCAAAATCAGGTCCGCCTCGCGAAATCCCCGTCGCCAGGCACGAAACCTGACCCTCTTCAACCTCGTCTCATCCATGGATTGTAAGCGGATATAGACAGGGCGAACGGGGGACGCCAGTTCGATCGTCCTAACTGGTCGACCTAGTCGATGAAGGCCCGCAAGGCGGCGACATAGCCCTCCGGTTCCTCGTTCATCATCATGTGCGAGGCGCCCGGGAAAATCCGCAGCTCCGAACCGACGATGCCGTCGCGGATGGTCTCGTGGCACTCACGGCTGACCTCGTCAAATTCGCCGGTGGTGATCAGGGTCGGGACAACGATCCGGCCAAGATCGCCGCGGCGGTCCCAGTCCTTGATCACGCCGGTGATGGTGAACTCATTAGGCCCGTTCATCACCCGGTAGGCGATCGAGGCGGCGGCAATCTCGAAACTGGCCTGCACCTCAGGCGGATAGGGAACGCGCCGGCAGACATGCAGGTCGTAGAACCGCTGCGTCAGCGCCGCATATTCGGGTGAACTCTCCTGACCCGCCGCTTCAAGCGCGCGCATCCGATCGCCCCCGCCATCTGGAAGGTTGTCGATCAGGCGCTGTTGACCGGCGGCCGCCTGAGGCACGCTGGCCAGGGCCCCCGCGAGGATAAGCTTCTCAACGCCCTGGCCCCGACCCTGGCGAAGGTACTCGATGGCCAGGACCGAGCCCCACGAGTGGCCGAAGAGAACAATCCGCTCCAGGCCCAGAGCCTTGCGCACGGCGTCCACCTCATCGACCGAGCGGGCGATCGTATAGACGGTCTCATCGGCGGGACTGTCGGCGCGTCCGCAGCCGAGCTGGTCATAGAAAATCACCGGCCGTTGGTCGGCCAGCGCCGCCAGAGGCAGAAGGTAGTTGTGCCCAGCGCCAGGGCCGCCGTGCAGGGTGAGGAGCGGCGTCTTCGGCCCAGAGCCGAGCTTTTTCCACCATATGCGTCCGCCGGGAACGTCCGCGTAGCCCGACTGTTCAAGCATGGTTTGTCTCCGATCTTTCGGCCGTATGGGTATCACGCCGATTGAGGACGGGAACCGTCGGCGCTTGCGCGTTATGCTCGCCATCGATGCGTCCGGAGATTCTCTTTCCCCTGTTCGCCCCGGTGACCACCCTCAAGGGCGTCGGTCCGAAGATCGCGCCTTTGATCGAGCGGTTGGCGGGCCCCCTGGTCCGCGATCTGGCGTTTCTCGCCCCGCAGTCCGTGGTCAGGCGCAATCGCGCGGCCGTCGCCGACGCGATCGAGGGCGAGGCCCAGACCTTCCTGGTCACCGTGGAGGCTCACATCAAGCCGGCGCGCGCGAACCAGCCCTGGCGTATCCGCACCTACGACGGCACGGCGTTTCTGACCTTGATCTTCTTCAAGGCGCATGGACCCCACCTCGAACGTCAACACCCGGTGGGGGCCAGGCGGGCGGTGAGTGGCAAGCTCGAACGGTTCGGCTCCGAACTGCAGATCGCCCACCCCGACTATCTGGTCGATGCGCGCGCCGCCGATGAGATTCCTTCCATCGAGCCGATCTATCCGGCCACGGCGGGGCTTCATCCACGCACCGTGCGGCGTCTGGCGCTCGAGGCTCTTGAGCGCGCGCCCGACCTCTCCGAATGGCAGGACCCGGCGTGGCTGGCGCGCCAGGGCTGGCCCTCATGGCGCGGCGCCCTTGCGCTCCTCCATGCACCGTCCGGCGAGGCCGACGTCTCGCTCCAGGCGCCGCATCGCCGGCGACTGGCCTTCGATGAGTTGCTCGCCCACCAGTTTGCACTTGCCCAGCGCAAGCAGGAGACGCGCGCCGATCCCGCATGCGCCATCTCCGCCAGCCCCCTGGCGCGCACGGTCGAAGACGCCCTGCCCTTTCGCCTGACCGGCGCCCAATCGCGGACGTTTGGCGAAATACGCGGCGATCTCGCCTCTGGCCGAAAGATGACCCGGCTCATCCAGGGCGATGTCGGGGCTGGCAAGACCGTGGTGGCCATGCTTGCCATGGTCGATGTCGCCGCGGCCGGCCGGCAATCGGCGCTGATGGCCCCGACCGAAATTCTGGCTCGCCAGCATTTCGAAACCATCGCCCCTCCCCTGGTCCAGCGGGGCGTGAACGTGGTTCTGCTGACGGGCCGAGACAGGGGCGCGGCGCGAGCCGAGAAGCTGGCCCGCCTGGCCGACGGGGCCACGGCGGTGGCGGTTGGCACCCACGCCCTCTTTCAGGGTGACGTGCGTTTCAGCGCGCTGGCGCTCGCGGTCGTCGACGAACAGCATCGATTTGGCGTTTCCGAGCGCGCGCGCCTTCAGGCCAAGGGCGACGGCGTTCATTTGCTAGCCATGTCGGCGACCCCGATTCCGCGCACGCTCGAACTGACGGTCTACGGCGACCTGGAAATCTCGCGGCTCGATGAAAAACCGCCTGGCCGCAGACCGGTGACCACGCGAGCCGCTCCGATGCCTCGCATCGGCGAGGTGGTGGCCAGGCTGAGGGCCGCCGTGGCTGACGGCGCCCAGGCATTCTGGATCTGCCCCCTGGTTTCGGAGTCGGAGATCGTCGATCTGGCGGCCGCGGAATCGCGGGCCGGCGAGCTGCGTCAGGTATTTGGCGAAAGGGTCGGGCTCGTCCATGGCAGACTGGCGGGGCCGGAAAAGGACGCCGTGATGTCGGATTTCGTCGCCGGGAAGCTTTCGGTGCTGGTGGCTACGACGGTCGTCGAGGTGGGCGTCGATGTGCCCAACGCCTCGATCATGGTCATCGAACAGGCTGAACGCTTCGGGCTGGCCCAGCTGCATCAGTTGCGCGGCCGCGTGGGACGAGGGGCCGCCGACAGCAGCTGCGTCCTGCTTTACGATCCGCCTCTGTCAGACATCGCCTCGCGGCGCCTCGATATCCTGCGGCGCACCGACGATGGCTTTGCGATAGCTGAGCTCGATCTTGACCTGCGCGGGGGTGGGGACCCGCTGGGTCTTCGGCAAAGCGGCTTTCCCGCCTACCGTTTCGCCGATCCCGCCGCCCACCGGGATCTTATCGCCGCGGCCGCCGACGATGCGCGACTGATCCTGGCGCGGGATCCGGCCCTGACGACGCCGCGCGGGGCCGCGCTCAGCGTGCTTCAGGAACTGTTCGACTGGCGGGCCGGCTCGAGCGCCCATCAGGCCGGCTGAGTTCCTGCCTCGATCAGGCCGACTGGAACGATCAGCCGGCCAGCCATTGCCTGGCCGCCCTCTGGGCTTCCGCGACATCGGCCGGATCCATCTCTCCGCTCAGTTCGCGGCGATAGACCTTGGCTTCAATTGACCCCCGCATCGCGGCCAGATTGAACAGCATGTGGGCCGATATATAGTCCAGAGGCGCGCCGCCCTGACCGGTGGAATAGAGCAGACCCAACCGGAACAGTTCATCGCCAGTCGATTGCTCCCCTGGCAACGGAAGCCGCGCCTCGGCTTCGTGGGATGCTTGCGCAAACATATCGATCTTCCCCTCCTCGTGGCCTCCAGCCCGCAGTGGACCGGCCGCCAGCGACGGTGACGAGATCAGGAAAGGCGATACTCACTGAATATATTGTTAAGGTGGATTTCCGGAAAGGATGAAGTTGGCCCGCAAGAATTCGCGTTGGTTACTCGGTGTAAACCAAGCTCAACGGCGTGTTAAGGCGGCCATTCATCCTGGCATGGTTTCCTAGTGGATAGAATCTGACGCTTGGCGCCCGCCCCCGACCTTCCCTACCCTGCGCGGGCGCACGCTGGGCCCTGCCGACAAGCAGACGTTGCCAAGGCCTCAGGAGGCGGACTCCGGCCCTTGCGGTCA
>Ga0208849_1000365_pt1 | contig 43435 bp, 39 predicted proteins | sample NGESurdeep072012_10_FD_184470 | JGI IMG/M metagenome (GOLD analysis project Ga0208849, IMG submission 184470) | Arctic peat soil microbial communities from Barrow, Alaska - NGEE Surface sample 53-3 deep-072012 (SPAdes) | ecosystem: Environmental > Terrestrial > Soil > Wetlands > Peat ... | reverse complement strand
GCAACCCGCTGCCATTTGCTGCCAAAAGATGCCGGACGCGCTGCCAAAAGGCGCCCGGCCTGCTGCCATTTGTTGCCAGGATTGTTGCCAAAAGCTGCCGATTATCCCCGGCCCACGCGACAAGAGCTTGGCCTAACTCTTTGTTTTAGATTACTATCTCGTGATGACGATGTCGCAAGCTTTTGGCGTTGAGCGCTTCACTCCCACTCGATCGTGCCCGGCGGCTTGGAGGTGACGTCGTAGACCACGCGGTTGACGCCGCGCACCTCGTTGACGATCCGGGTGGCGGCGCGGGTCAGAACCGCCCATGGGAATTCGAACACATCGGCGGTCATGCCGTCGGTCGAGGTGACGGCGCGCAGGGCGAGAACCTCTTCATAGGTGCGCGCATCGCCCATCACGCCAACGGTGCGGACCGGCAACAGCACCGCGAAGGCCTGCCAGATGGCGTCATAGAGGCCGGCCTTGCGAATTTCCTCCAGGTAGATGGCGTCCGCCTTTTGCAGGGTGGCGACCTTTTCGCGGGTGACTTCGCCCGGGATGCGGATGGCCAGCCCCGGCCCGGGAAAAGGATGACGGCCGACAAACGCCGGCGCCAGCCCCAGTTCGACGCCCAGCGCCCGGACTTCGTCCTTGAACAGCTCGCGCAGCGGCTCGACGAGCTTCAGCTTCATGTGTTCGGGCAGGCCGCCAACATTGTGATGGCTCTTGATCACCGCCGACGGTCCGCCGCGCGCCGACACGCTCTCGATGACATCGGGATAGAGGGTGCCCTGGGCGAGGAAGCCGGCGCCTTCAATTTTCGCCGCCTCGCGGTCGAAGATCTCGATGAACAGGCGTCCGATGGTCTTGCGCTTGGCCTCCGGCTCGGTGATCCCGACCAGCGAGTCCAAGAATTCACTTTTAGCGTCAACATGAACCAGGGGAATATTGTAGTGATCTCGGAATAGGCGAACGACGTCCTCGCCCTCGTTCTGGCGAAGCAGCCCGGTGTCGACGAAGACGCAGGTCAGCTGTTCGCCGATGGCCTCGTGGATCAGCACGGCCGTTACCGAGGAGTCGACGCCCCCTGAAAGGCCGCATATCACCCGGCCCGCTCCGACCTGCGCGCGGATCTTGGCGATGGCCTCGAGGCGAAAGGCGGTCATCGTCCAATCGCCACGCAGCCCCGCGATGCCATGGGTGAAGTTACGCAAGATCAATCCGCCCAGTGGGGTATGGGCGACTTCGGGGTGAAACTGCACGCCGTAGAAACGCCGCGACTCGTCCGCGATCGCCGCGAAGGGCGAGCCGTCCGAGGTCGCCAGGATGTCGAATCCGGGGGGGATGGCGGTGATCTTATCGCCGTGGCTCATCCATACTGTGGCGGCGTCGCCGCTGTCGCCGACCCCCTCGAAGAGCGGCGAGCGGCGGGCGATGCGAATCTCCGCCCGTCCGAACTCGCGGTCCGCGCCGCCCTCGACGACGCCGCCCAGCGCCGCCACCAGGGCCATCTCACCGTAACAGATGCCGAGGATAGGCACGCCAAGGTCGATCAGCCGGTGAGGAATCGCGGGACTCTCGCTCTGGTGGACGCTGGCGGGACCGCCCGAAAGGATCACCGCCGCCGGCGCGAAGGCGTCGAGGATCGGGTCGACTTTGTCGAACGGATGGATCTCGCAGTAGACCCCGCTTTCGCGGACCCGCCTGGCGATGAGCTGGGTCACCTGGCTGCCGAAGTCGACGATCAGGAGACGCTGGTGGCCGCGCGGTGTCATGGCTGCTGGTTAGAGGGAAATCGACGCTCCGTCACTTGGCCGCGGCGAGGATCGCCACGAAGAAACCATCGGTCCCGCCCGTCCGTGGGGTCAGCCTGAGAAAACCCCCTTCCGTCAGGCGACCGACCACGGGCTTGGGGGCCGGGCTCACCGTGAACCGGGGATTGCGCGCCAGGAAGGCGGCGACGCGATCCTCGTTCTCCTCGCAAAACAGCGAACAGGTGACGTAGATCAGGCGACCGCCTGGCCGCACATGGAGGCTGGCGGCGTCGAGCACGGCGTCCTGTTCGGCCATCCGCCGATCGAGCTGGCCGGCGGTAAGGCGCCATTTGGCGTCGGGACGGCGCCGCCAGGTCCCAGAGCCGGTGCAGGGGGCGTCGACAAACACCAGATCCATGCGGCCTTCGAGCCCGTCCAGGGCCTTGGGGTCGATGGGCGAGCGCACCTGAAGATTGCGCACGCCGGCCCTTTGCGCGCGGCGGACGGTGTCGGTGAGCCGTCGCGCGTCGGCGTCGAAGGCGTAGAGCTGGCCGGTATTTTCCATCGCCGCGGCCAACGTCAGGGTCTTGCCGCCGCCGCCGGCGCAGAAGTCGAGCACCTGGAGGTTGGCGATCGGTCCGGCGGCGGCCGCGGCGACCTGCGAGCCCAGATCCTGGACCTCGAACCAGCCCTTTTCGAAGCCCGGGACGCCCTCGGCAAAGGGCGCGCGCTGGTCGGCCTGCCCGGCCGCGATGCGGATAGCGGTCGCGGTCGCTTCCAAAGATTGAGCCGAAAACGGCGACAGAGCCTTGAGAACACGGGCTTTGTCGGCCTTGAGCGTGTTCACGCGCAGGTCGACCGGCGCGCGCGCGGCCAGGGCCCCTGCCTCCTCGGCCCGATCCTCCCCGAACGCCCTGATCATCAGCGGCTCGAGCCAGTCCGAATAGTCGCCTCTGACCGGCGCCGGCGCCGACGCGAGGGATTGCGGCGCGAGCAGGCGCTGTTCCTCGTCATCGGTGAGCGGTCCGGGCCCATGATCGGCGTCGGACGCGGCCGCCCGCACCCGCTCCGCCGGCCACGCCCAGACGAAACGCGCCACGGCCAGGACACAGGCGCGGTCGCTCTCAGCGCCCATCATCCAGGCCAGGGAACGCCGACGGCGCAAGCCGTCCAGGACCAGGCCCGACACAAAGGCCCGGTCCTTCGCCCCGGCGTAGCGCGCGCCATCGCCCCAGGCTTTCAGGGCCAGATGCGCGGGGCGGTGTCGGGCGGCGATATCGCCCAGCACGGCGATCGCCGCGGCCAGGCGGCCGCCATCGCGCATCGGTTATCCGCTTCGGCTGAGTTGTTGCATTCTTCCCCCTCTCTGGGGGAAGTACCCGCGAAGCGGGGGAAGGGGCTCTTCCGGCCGCCGGTCGCAGCCCCCTTCGTCTCGCGCAAAATAGCGCGAGCCACTTCCCCCAAGAGGGGGAAGAATTATCGAGCTGGCTCCGGATTCAACTGAACCACCAACGTGTGCGCCAGTCGCCCGCGGCGTCATGGCCGGCTGGGATAGTTGGGCGCCTCGCGGGTGATCATCACGTCGTGGACGTGGCTCTCGCGATGACCCGCGCCGGTGATCCGCACGAATCGCGCCCGCGCCTGAAAGTCGGCAATGTCCGCCGCGCCGACGTAGCCCATCGCGGCGCGCAAGCCTCCGACCAGCTGGTGGATCACCGGATGGATGGGGCCGCGATAGGGGGTCTGGCCCTCGATTCCCTCGGGCACCAGCTTGCGGGCGTCGTCGACATCCTTCTGGAAGTAGCGGTCGGCGGAGCCCCGCGCCATGGCGCCCAGAGATCCCATGCCCCGATAGGATTTGTACGAACGCCCCTGATAGAGAAACACCTCTCCGGGCGCCTCGTCCGCGCCGGCGAACATCGACCCCATCATCGCGCTCGAAGCGCCGACCGCGATGGCTTTGGCCAGATCGCCCGAATAGCGGATGCCGCCGTCGGCGATGATCGGCACCCCGGAATCCGCCGCCGCGCGCACCGCTTCGGCGATGGCGGTGAACTGCGGCACCCCGACCCCGGCCACCACCCGCGTCGTACAGATCGACGCTGGGCCGATTCCGACCTTCACCGCGTCGGCGCCGGCGTCTATCAGCGCGCGGGCGCCGTCATAGGTGGCGACGTTGCCGGCGACGATCTGGACGCGATTGGTCTCGCGGGCCAGCCTTCGCACCGCTTCGCCGACCTGTTTCGAATGGCCGTGGGCCGTGTCGATGACCACCACATCGACGCCCGCCTCGATCAGCGCCATCGACCGCTCGAAGCCCGAGTCGCCAACCGTCGAGGCCGCGCCGACGAGCAATCGGCCCTTCGAATCCTTAGCGGCGAGGGGATGAGCTTCGGCCTTTTCCATGTCCCTGACGGTGATCAGGCCGACGGCCCGGAACTCGTCGTCGACGACGATCAACCGTTCGATCTTGTGTTGGCGCAGGAGGTTGCGGGCCTCGTCCTGGGTGACGCCCTCGCGCACGGTGACCAGCCCTTCGCGGGTCATCAGCTGCGAAGCCGTCGCCGCGTCCGACAATTCGAAGCGCACATCGCGATTGGTGAGGATACCCACCAGCTTGCCGGTGCCCCGCTCGACCACCGGAAAGCCCGAGATATGGCGCCGCGCCTTGATCTCACGGGTTTCCTTCAGCGACGTGTCTGGATGGATGGTCAGCGGATTGATCACCATGCCGCTTTCGTAGCGTTTGACTTCGCGGACCTGGTCGGCCTGCTCATCTACGGTCAGGTTCCGATGCAGAACCCCCATGCCTCCCGACTGCGCCATGGCGATCGCCAAGCGGCTTTCGGTGACCGTATCCATGGCCGCCGAAACCAGGGGAATGTTCAGTCTTATCTCGCGCGTGAACCGCGTTGCCGTGTCCGCCTGGGTGGGCATGACCGCTGACGGGCCGGGTTCGAGCAAAACATCGTCGAAGGTAAGACCTTCGCGAATCTCCATGAGACTCTCCGTTTTGCGGGGCGGGTATAGCTTCCCACGCGGCGGACGCAAACCCCTGGCGTCAATCGCAGACGCCCGGACCTGCAGATCCGGAGACCGAGCGATTAAATCCAGTTGCGAGAAGGTAGAGTTCGGAGCTTTCGGCTCTGCTGGCCTTGGGTTTGACGTGTTTGACCGTGTCGAATGCGGCGTTGAGTCGGGCCAGCAGCGCGCGAGTTTCTCCCCCCTGGAACGCCTTGCAGACCAGCGCCCCGCCCGGCTGAAGGGTCTCGAAGGCGAAGTCGACCGCCGCCTCCACCAGGCCGACGATGCGCAGATGATCGGTCTGTCGGTGGCCGGTGGTGTTGGGCGCCATGTCCGAGACGATCAGGTCCGGCGCGCCACCCAGGCGCTCTATCAGCCGCGCGCCGCACGCCTCATCGGTGAAATCGCCCTGGATCAGTGTCGCGGGGAAAATCGGGTCCATGGCCAACAGATCGATCCCCACCACCACGCCAGCCCCCCGCTCGAGGGCGATCTGCACCCAGCCTCCCGGCGCACAGCCCAGATCGATCACCCGCGCGCCGCGCCTGATCAGGTGAAAGCGGTCGTCCATTTCCCGCAGCTTGAACGCCGCGCGGGATCGATAGCCCCTGGCCTTGGCCTCGGTGACGAAAGGGTCGTTGATCTGGCGCTCGAGCCAGGCCTGGGATGAGGGAGTCATCTCCTTGGCGCGCTTGAGCCGCTTGGGCGTCGGGCGGCCCGCGTCAGTCCCGCCGGTGGGAGAGCGGACCATGCGTTTGCGGGGCGGCTCGGCGGGCGGCGCGCCGCTCATCCGTGGCCGCCGGAGCTGACGAACCGGCGGCGCGCGCCGCGGGCTCGATGGCGTTGCGACATCATCGAGAGCAAGAGCCCCTCGCGCAGGCCCCGGTCGGCGACTCTCACCCGCTCGCAGGGCCACAGTTCCTGAACCGCCTGCAGGATCGCCGCTCCGGCCAGGACCAGGTCGGCGCGGTCGGCGCCGATGCACGGCTGATCGGCGCGCTGCCTGGCGGTGAGCGCCGCCAGTCGCAGGGCCGCCGCCTCGCACTGGCCCCTAGTCATCCACAGGGCATCGACCTGATTGCGATCGTAGCGCGCCAGACCCAGATGCAGGCCGGCCAGGCTGGTAATGGCGCCTGACGTGCCGACCAGATGCGCGCGGCCGGCCGTGAAGATCGGCCGCAGCGACTCGGCGTGCGAAAAGGCGGCGATCTCGCGTTTCATCGCCTCGACCATGCTCCGATACCAGTCGGCGCTGGGGGCGTCGCCTTCAGGAAACCGTTCGGCCAGGGTAACGACGCCGACGGGTATCGACAGCCACGCGGCGATCGGCGCCCGCCGATGCGTGAGGTTTTGTTGGTCGAGACCAGGGCCGGTCGTCCTGAGGTCCAGCCACGACAGTTCGGTCGATCCGCCGCCGACGTCCAGCACCAGCGCCGCGTCCGCGTCGTGGTCGAGAAGGTTCAGACACCCGGCCACCGACAGCTGAGCCTCCTCGCGGGGACTGATGACGGTGAGCCGCAGCCCGGTTCGCCGCGCTACGCTGTCGATGAATTCGCCGGCGTTGTCGGCCGAGCGGCAGGCATGGGTGGCCACCGCCTTGACCTGGAAGGCTCGCCGCCGCGCGATCTTGTCGGCGCAGATGCCCAGCGCCGCCAGCGCCCGCTCCATGGCCTGGGCCGACAGACTGCCGCTCTGCGAAAGCCCCTCGCCCAATCGCACGATGCGCGAATAGGCGTCGACGATGCGAAATCCTTTCCCGGCGCGGGTTGCGATCAACAATCGGCAGTTGTTGGTGCCAAGATCGAGCGCCGCATAGGTCCGCGGCTCGTTTGGCCAATGACCAGCGCCACGGGCGTGCTCGGCGGGGTCGTTCGACGCCTCGCCCATAATCGCAAGTCCAATGTCTGCTCAGGGGCGGAGATAAAATCTCCACAACGCCCGGTTTTTCACTTCGCAGACTAACAGCCGACTTGGCGACGCGGAAGCGCGATGGCTCCCTTTCCCCTGTTCGAGGCTTTGACAGTGGGGGCGAACCCACTACGTTCAGCCTCCGTTCAGGGATTCCATCGTAGTTTCGCAAACATGAACGCTCGACTCGCCAAATTCGGCATCGGTCAGGTCGTCCGCCATCGGGTCTTCCCATTTCGCGGCGTGATCTTCGATGTCGACCCGGTATTCGCCAATACCGAGGAATACTGGATGCAGATTCCCGAGGAGGTTCGCCCGCCAAAGGATCAGCCGTACTATCATCTGCTGGCCGAGAACGATCAGTCGGGCTACGTCGCCTATGTCTCGGAGCAGAACCTGCTCGCCGATGACACTGGCCAGCCGGTGGCTCACCCCCACACATCCTTGATTTTCGACAAGTTCAACGCCGGCCAGTACCACTTGAGGCCGCGCATCACCCATTAGCCGCTTTCCGCTCGCGCGGAGGCCGTCCCGGCATCACTAGGAACGCAACGCCGAACGGGTGCATTGTCTTCTGTATGAGCGCGGCCGCCGCCCAAAATACCCCGCCGCCTGGCGCGCGAGCCGACTGGACGATCGACCAGGATTGGCAGGCGTACGGCGCGGCCGAACACGCGGTGTGGACGACGCTCTACGAGCGCCAGTCGAGCCTGCTGCCCGGCCGGGCGTGCGATGCGTTCCTGAGCGGCCTCGACGCCCTGGATCTCCACGCGGGCGGTATCCCCTCGTTCGCGAAGATCAACAGCGAGCTTGGCCGGCTCACCGGCTGGAGCGTGGTCGCGGTGCCTGGGCTGGTGCCTGACGAGGTCTTCTTCGAGCATCTGGCCAACCGGCGGTTCCCCGCCGGCCGCTTTATCCGCGACGGCGCGCGCCTCGACTATCTCGAAGAGCCCGACGTTTTTCACGACGTCTTCGGCCATGTGCCGATGCTGAGCGATCCGGTGTTCGGCGATTACATGCAGGCCTACGGTCGGGGCGGCCTGAGGGCGAGCCGGCTGCGCCACCTGCATCATCTGGCGCGCCTCTACTGGTACACCGTCGAATTCGGCCTGATGGAGACCGCCTCCGGCCTGCGGATCTATGGCGCCGGCATCGTCTCGTCGCGCGCCGAATCGATATTCGCCCTTGACGATGCTTCGCCCAATCGTCTGGCGTTCGATCTCGAGCGGGTCATGCGCACGCCCTACCGGATCGACGACTTTCAGCAGGCCTATTTCGTCATCCCCTCCCTGGACGCCCTCTTGGCCGCGACGCTGCAGGATTTCGCGCCGATCTACCGCCGATTGGAGACGGCCGCCGATCTTTCCATCGATGCGATTCTGCCCCGTGATCGCGTGTTCACGCGAGGAAGCCAGGCCTATGCGAAGGCGCGGTCGGCGGCCGTTCAGTAGTCCTTGCGCCAGCGCACCGACAGGCGCGTGTCGCCCTGTCTGGCGACGCTCGAAACCACGGACAGATGCTTGCGGACGCGCCATTCGAGCTGTGCGGTCGGACCCTGCCGGCCACCTCCCGTCAGTTCTAGATAAACGTTGTTGTTCAGATATTTGCCGCCGGCAATTGTCGCCCCGGTCGTGGCGTCGCCGCCAAACCCCAGCCGATCGAGTCGGGCGAATCTGCGAAGCCCGCCGATGACGTCAAATCCGCCCCCTCCCGACAGGGTGGAAAGCGCCGAAGCCAGCTGCGCCGCCTGCAAGGCCGGCAGCTGGGCCGCGGCGGCGCCGAACAGCACCTGGGAGAGAATTTCGTCGGTCGGCAGGGTCGGCGTCGAGCTGAGGGTGATGCGCGGCTTCGCCGCCGTGCCCTGGATGCGGATCACCGCGGTCAGGGTCGGATCGTCGCGAACCGCCGTCAGATCCAGCCGGATGGTCTCGGCCGAAGAGCCCAGATAGACGACGCCGCGCTCGTCGATCTGGAATCGCTTGCCGGCGAAGTCGTAGTCGCCGCGCACCACGCGCGCCACGCCGGTGAGAATCGGATCCTGGGTCGTTCCAGCGACATGCGCGTCGAGGGAAAGCTCGACATTGAGGCCTCGTCCCTTGACGAAAATGCCGCCCGGGGCCTTGAAGGCGACGTCCAGGGCCACCGGCCCGGCCCGGGTTTGTTGCGGTTGCCGCTCCTCCAGCTCGGCGGGCTTGTTCAGTTCGACCACCTCCATCGGCACGACGCCGGAGGCGACGGGCGGGTTCGGCGCGATCTGGGCCCGGTCTATGGCCAGCGCGCCGGTCAGCTTGACCTTGCCATCGCCGGCGCGACTGACGATGAGTTGGCCCGACGCGGCGGCCTGGGCGAGATCGTTGTCGAGCAGTCGGAAGGACCGCAGATCGAGGCGGAAGCTGGACAGGCCCTGGCGCGCCAGGCTGAGCGCCCCGGCGCCGGTCACCGACCCCTTGGCGCCGTCGCCGGCGGAGAATTGGCGCACATCGATGGCGTTGTCGGCCAGGACCGCGTGAACGGTGACGCCCGTCAGCTTCAAACCGGTTTCGGCGTCCTCGAAGGCGCCGTTGTCGAGCGCGGCCGTGCCGATGGCGCGGGGATCGGCCAGCGTGCCGCTGATCGATCCGGCAGCGCTGAGCCGGCCGGCAAGGGATCGATCGCCGCCCATCAGCAGGTCCCAGACCGGTCTAAGTTCGCCATTGACCGCGAATTGGCCGCTCAGGGCACGGGTACGATTGATGGCGATGCGGAACGGCGCCGCTGAAGCCTCAGCGGGAAGCACGATGTCGGTCCGGGCCCTGAGGCCAGAGGCGTTGGTCAGCGCCGCGTCCACGGTCAGGGACCCGCCGGCCAGACTTGCCTTGATCACGCCGTCAACCGGAGCCGCTTCGGCCAGATCGCGGCCCCCCGCGCCGGTCAGCCGCGCATCCATCTGGCCGTGAAGATCAGGGCCTGCCCCCGCCAAAGTCAGATTGGCGTCGATGCGCCCGATAAGATCGGCATTGATCAGGTTCAAGCCAAGGTCGGAGAGACTGGCGCTGGCGGTCATCGTCCCCTTCGTCTGGGCCACGTCGATATTGGCGCGGCCCGCGCCCGCCCCAAGGCGCAGGCGGGCGAATAGGCCGCCGCTCTCGAACCGGATTTCCGCGGGCTCAAGCGTACGCAGGCCGATCCCGCGGGCGCGGCCGTCGCCGCTGAAGGTCGCCAGCCGCCCGCCCGGCGTCTCGGTGATGAGCCCGGCGCCGGCGATCTTCCAGGGCCCGCTTGGCGCGACGCCCTGGGCGCTGGCGACATAGGGCAGCCGGGCGAGGGGGCCGTCGGCCGACACTTTCAGGCTTTTCACCGCCAAGGCGCCTTGCCGCAGCACGGCATTGGCCGCCTCCAGCGTGAACGCCGCGCGCGCGCCGCCTGAGGCATCGACTATGCGCAGGGTCCCGGTTGCGCGCCCTTCGCTGAGCAGGGCGCCCGGTCCGGCGGTGAGGCGTAGGTCGGCTGAGGAGGGCGCGTTGTCGCGCAGGGCCAGCGAGCCGGCGGCGGTCACCCCAGCGGCGTTCACCGCCAATGCCGAGACATCCACGCCCTTCGGAGCAAACGCGAACCGCGCCGAACCGGCGGCCGGTCCATAGGCGCTGTCTCCGGTGAGTGAAAACCGGCCATTCGCGCCGGCGTCGCCGCCGAGAAAGCTAAGAACCAGATGGGCCTTGTCCAGTGGCAGATAGGGCAGATCGACATGGTCGAAATCCGCCAGCAGATCCGCGCGTGGGCTGGTCAGGGTTCCGGTAAGGGCGCCCGAACCGACAGCCGCGCCGGCGATTTCCAACGGCCCAAGGTCCAGCGGCCCGCGCGCACGCCAGTCGAGTTTGAGCCTCAGCGCGCCGCCGGGACCCATCTGCCCCGCCGCCGTGACGGCGCCGGCGGCCCCGCCCAGGCTCGCGTGGCTGATGGCGACGATTCCCCGGTCATAGCTGGCCTTGGCGGAAAGTCGCGGCGACCCGCCAAGCAGACGGTCGGCCTCGGCCAGACCGGAGGCGAAATCGCTGGCTTTTGCGTCAATGCTGAATGACCACGGCCTGTCGGTTCCCGCCTGTTTCGCCGACCAGCTGGCCAGGATGACGCCCTTGGCCCCGGACTTGGCGGCGGCCAGATTGGCCATGTTCGCCTGGCCGCTGAAGGAAAGATCGCCGAAAAGACCCACCCTGCCCTCGGCCTGGACCTTGGCGCCCGCGCCGATCACATGCAGCCGGCGGATCAGCATCCTGCCGTCGGCGAACCGCGTCGCATCGGCCGTCACGCGCGGCGCGGCGCCCAGCAGCGCCGCAGCCAAGCCGCCGCCGCGTCCCCCTGCGCCCGTGGCGGCAAGACTTATGTCGATGGCCCCGGCTTTCGCCTCCAGCCGAACCGGCCCTGACACGCTGGTCAGGCTGAACCCGCCTTGCCGAAGCCCTGCCAGGGTGACCTTGCCGACCGCCGACCAGCGGGCAGCGTCGCCGCCAAGCCCGCCGACGACCCGCATCGGGCCCAGCGTGGGGCCGGGGAAGATCGCGCCGGCGTCGGCCACGCGGGCGTCGAAGGCTATGCCCCCGGGTCCGGTGGAACGCCGACCGATGTCCGCCTCGCCGCGAGCCGAAAGGCCGGCGTTGCGGCTTTGGGCGGTCAGATCGAGCGCGTAGAAACCATCGGCCGCCCTTCGTCCCGCCATCGCGAAGCGGACCTGTGGCCCAAGGGCGGCCTGATAGGGGGCGAGCAGCCGTGAAGACGCCAGCTGCACCTCGCCCCGCGCCCAGCCGCCCGCGCCGCTCCAGGCGCCCAGCGCCGCCAGGGGCGAACTTGGACCGCTCGTGGCGATTACCGAAAAGCTGCCGGCGCCCATCGACCCGTTTGCACGTGCCGAAAGGCTGAACGGCTGATCGGCGGGCAGACCCAGCGCGCCCGCCAGGGCCCCGCCGACGGCCTCCCGCGCGGTGGCGACCAGCAGAAGCTGCCTGGACCGATGAAGATCGAAGCGCGCGCGCAGGAAATCGCCGCGATGCAGCGCGCTCAGTGCGACCAGGGCGCCGCGCGCACTGCCGCTTCGCTCCCTCTGAAGAACGCCGCCAACGTCAAAGACGCCCCGCGTGCCCGAGAAAGCCGGCGTTAGGACGACCCGCGCCGATGCACGGTTCACATCTATCGCCAGCGGGGATCGGCGTGGTCGTTCGGGAGCGCTCAGAACCGGTCGACGCAACACCTCGACCGTTCTCGCCGCGACGAAGTCGACGTGGAAGCGACGTTGCAACAGCGACCGCCAGCGCCACTGCACGGTCAGATCGCGGGCATCGAGCCAGATGCCTTGCGTGTCGGCGATGGTCAGTCGCGCGACCGTGAACCGGCGCCACGGGTCGCCGCGCACGCCCGCGATCTTCAATCGCCCCAATCGCCCGACCTTCAGGCCGTCAACCTGGGCTTCGACGAAATCGCGGCCGACGGTCGTCAGCGGGGCGTAACGCAAGGTCATCGCCACCGCCCCGATGATCGCGACGAGAACCACGGCGGCGATGATCAGCCACGCCGGCGCGGCCAGTGGTCGGTGCGGAGGGCCGGCGGCCATCTAAAAGCTCTGCCCGATGCTGATATAGAGCTGGATCGGCGAGTCGCCCTTGCGCGGATTGAGCGGTGTGGCGATATCCAGCCGCAGCGGGCCAAATCCGAGATCGTAACGAACCCCGACGCCCGCGCCCGCACTGACGCTGGCGAAGCTCGGCGTGGGTCCCTCGCCTACCGCGCCTACGTCCGCGAAGGCGACGACGCCCCATCGCGCCGAAAGCCTTTGGCGCGCCTCCAGCGAGCCCTCGAACAGCGACAGGCCGCCTTCAGGGGTGTTGTCCGAAAGCCTTGGTCCCACTTCCTGGTAGCCGTAACCCCTGACTGAACCCCCGCCGCCTGCGAAAAAGCGTCGATCGGCCGGCACGGTCGGAATGTCCCCGCCAAGGATCGCGCCGACCTTCACCCGCGCGGCGATCACCGTGGCGTCGGACTCGTTGAGCGGCAGGTAGCCGCTCGCCTGAACCTGGGTCTTCAGATAGACGAGATTGCGATCGCCGCCGATCAGGGTCGGTTCGGCCTGCGCCTCGAAGCGCCAGCCGCGCGTGGGATCCAGCGGATCATTGGACCGGTCGACGGCGAAGGCCCCCAAGGTCGTGGCGACGATCAGATTCAGCTTCTCGCCGACGGGCGTGGCGAGAAGATTGACCGCCGACTTCTCAGTCGTCGACGCATAGTCGAGCGCGCCGCCGACGGTAATGTACGATGTTCTGGAAAAACGCCGCTCGACATCCAGGCGCACGCCGCCACCGACATCGTCATAGGCCGCTGTCCGATCGCGAACAGGCCCCCCGCCGATGATCAGCGTCTGGTCGGGCCTCCTCCAGCCCGGCAGATCGAGTTCGAGATCGAGCTTTTGCTGGATGTCGTAGAGGCGCGCCGACAGGGTCAGGGTGTCGGCGCGGCGCAGGCGATTGTAGAGCAGGAACTTGCCGTCGATCCCGGAGCCTTCGCTGGTCGAATAGCCGGCGCCAAGCTCGACGGTCCGGCGCGGCCTGTCGGCGATGCTGACCAGCACCGGTCGCCGGCCATCGACGGCATCCTCGGCGGGCGCCAGGGCCACGGTCACCGAATCGAAGACCCCCGCGCCGGACAGCCGCCGCTCGAGCTCGGCGAGGTATTTGGGATCGTAGACGGCGCCCGGCCGCCATGTGGCCAGTCCGCGGACCCACGCCGGCTTGATTTTCCCTGTGGTGACCAGCTTCACGCCCCCCAGATGCACCCGATCGCCGGCGGCGAGCTTCAGGGTGGGCTGGACGCTGTGAGTCTGGTGGTCGACCACCACCGCGCGCGGTGTCGCCTGAGCGTCGGCATAGCCGCGTTTCTGGAGCAGGGCGACCAGCCGTCCTTCGGCGGCCAGGACATCGGCGGCGCGCCCAGGTTCGCCGTTGGCGAGCCCCACTGCCCGCGCGGCCGCGCCGGCTGCGGCGCCATCGGGAGGCGGCCCCACCCATTCGAGCGAGGCGGCGAGAAAATGGAAGCGGACGCCAGGGGTGACGCGCACGATGGGCGCCGGCGGCTGGCTTTGGGAGATGTCGGGCAGGACCTCGGCTTCGTAATAGCCCTCAGAGCGCAGCAGGGCGATGGCGTCGGCGGCCGCCTCCCTGGCTCTCCGGCGCGCTTCGAAAGGGCTCGCCGGCCGGGTCTTGGCGTCGCCGATGGCCGCCCGCAGTTCGGCGCGCAACGTTCCATCGAGGTCGCCCTGGAGCGCCGCCTTGTCGTCAGCCGCGAAAGCGGGAGCGGCGGCGGCAGAGGCGCCGAGCAGCGCCGCTAGACTGGCGACGATGGCCCATCCCGTTCGTCTCACGCTCAAGATTCCCCGCGCCCCCGCGGTGGGCGACTTCTAGTGGCCGCAAAGACACGACGCAAACGGCCGGGCGCGGTCGTGGTAGGCCGGGTGGGGGTCGAACCCACGACCACTCGATTAAAAGTCGAGTGCTCTACCACTGAGCTACCGGCCCGGAGCGGCGGGACCATAGTCGGGGCCTTGCCAAGGCCGCAAGCCGATCAGGCGCCGCGGGCGCTTGGCTAGGCATAGGGCGCCGCGCTAAAAGGCCTCATGCGCAGTCGAGTGTTTGTAGCTTGCATGGTGGCGCCGTTATTGATCGCGGTCGCCGCGCCGAGCCTTGCTCAGCCGGACTATCCGCCGCCGTCCGATGCTCCGCCGGCTGAGCAAAGCGCGCGGCCGGCGCCTCTGCAGACCCCAGATCAGGCGGGCAGGGCGAATGTCCAGAGCGCCGCGTCCGCGCCTCTGCACGATCTCAACCTGACGCAGGCCGAGATACCGCCGATCCTGATGACGGCCATGCAGGACCCGTACGCCCGTCCCTCGCCGGCGAGCTGCGCCAAGATCGCCGACGAGGTCGACGCGCTGACCGCGGCTCTCGGCGTTGATCTGGACGCGCCGCCGTCGGGGTCGCGCACCATCGGGCAGAAAAGCGGATCGCTCGTCCTTTCCCTGATGCACACGGCGGCCGAGAGCCTTCTGCCCTACAGCGGATTCTTCCGCACCCTTTCCGGGGCCGAGAAGCATGATCGGCTGGTTCTCGCCGCCATCCTCGCCGGCAGCACCCGCCGGGGATACCTCAAGGGTCTGGGTGAAGCGCAGCGCTGTATCCCACCGGCGACCCCGCGCCATTACGTCGGCATGGCCCCTGCCCCGGAACAGAATGACACCCGGCCCGAATATCCGATCAGATAGGCGAACCGGCCGTCGGTTGATCGGCGGGGGCCCGGTAGCGCGCCTGAAAGGATCGGCGGAAGACCTCCAGCCGATGCTCGCGGATGGCGCCGCGCAGGCCGTCCATGAGCCCATGATAGAACGCAAGATTGTGCCAGGAGAGCAGCACCTGGCCGAGAATCTCCTTCGATTTGACCAGATGGTGCAGATAGGCCTTCGAATAGTTGGCGCTGGCCGGGCAGGCATTGGCTGCGTCGAGCGGCGCGTCGTCATCGGCGAAACGGGCATTGCCGAGGTGGATCGGCCCATCCCGGGTGAAGGCCTGGCCGTGACGGCCGCTGCGGGTGGGTAGCACGCAATCGAACAGGTCCACGCCGCGCGCTGCCGCCTCGACCAGATCGGGGGGCTTGCCGACGCCCATCAGATAGCGCGGCCGATCGGCGGGCAGCAAATCGACCGCGTAGTCCAGGACCCCGCACATGGCGTCGTGACCCTCGCCGACCGCCAGGCCGCCGATGGCGTAACCGTCGAAGCCGGTCTCAAGCAGGCGTTGCGAGGACTCCCGCCGCAGGGCCTCGAAGGTCGATCCCTGCTGGATGCCGAACAGCGCCTGGCCGTCGCGCGCGCCGAAGGCCGCCTTGCAGCGCATCCCCCAGCGGGCCGACAGCCTCAGCGCGGCCGCGGCGGCCTCTTCATCCGCGGGCCAGGCGATGCACTGGTCGAGCTGCATGGCGATGTCGGCGCCCATCAGGTCGGCCTGGATGGCGATCGAACGCTCGGGGCTTAGCGCATGGCGAGCGCCGTCGATGTGGCTCTGGAACTCGACGCCCGCCTCCCCGACCTTGGCGATCTTGGCCAGGCTCATCACCTGGAAGCCGCCGGAATCGGTCAGGATCGGACCCTCCCAGCCCATGAAGCGGTGCAGGCCGCCCAATCTGGCGACCCGCTCGGCGCCGGGCCGCAGCATCAGGTGATAGGTGTTGCCAAGCAGGATCCTGGCCCCCGCCGCGCGCACCTGATCCAGCGTCAGAGCCTTGACGGTTCCGGCTGTGCCCACCGGCATGAAGGCCGGCGTTTCGATCGCGCCGCGGGGCGTCTCGAACCGTCCGGCGCGCGCCGCGCCGTCAGTCGCCTCGAGGTGAAACGGAAAGGCGCCCACTAGGGCAGACTCCGACCAGGATGATTGCCGCCTTGCGCCCCCTCCACCACCCGCTTCGCGGGCGGTCCCCCTCCCCCGCCGCGCTTCGCTTGCGAGGGAGGAATTTCTAAACTCCTGCCCCGCGCAGCGGGGAAGGGGGACCGCCGCGCTGCAAGCGCGGGGGTGGAAGGGGCGCAAGGCCCGGCCAATCGGGTCGGAAGATGCATCAGATTTTTCGCCAGAGCAGGCAGGCGTCTCCGTAGGAATAGAACCGATACCGGGCCGCGATGGCGTGGGCGTAGGCGCCGCCCATCGCCGCCATGCCGCTGAACGCACAGGCCAGCATGTAAAGCGTCGAGCGGGGCAGGTGAAAGTTGGTGACCAGGGCGTCGGCGCATCGGAAGCGATAGCCGGGGGTGATGAAGATCGCCGTATCCCCGGCAAAGGCGCCGATCACGCCGGCCGGATCGGCGGCGCTTTCCAGCAGGCGAAGGCTGGTGGTGCCGACGCAGACGATCCGGCTACCCGCCGCGCGCACGGCGTTGAGGCGCTCGGCCACGCCTGCGGAAACCTCGCCAAATTCGGCATGCATGGGGTGATCGGCGATGGTCTCGTTCTTCACCGGCAGGAAGGTGCCCGCCCCGACGTGAAGCGTCACGAAATGAGTGCTGACGCCCCTCGCCCGCAGCCGCTCCAGCAGCTCTTGGGTGAAATGCAGTCCAGCCGTAGGCGCGGCGACCGAGCCGTCGGCGCGGGCGAACACGGTCTGATAGTCGTCGCGGTCGCGATCGTCCGCACTCCGCCGCGCGGCGATGTAGGGCGGCAAGGGCACGCCCCCCCGATCGGCTATGGCCAAGTCGAGGTCGGGGCCCGCCAGATCGAAATCCAGAGTCACCTCTCCGCCGTCGCCCCTGGCCGTGACCGTGGCGTCGAGCGCGCCCAGAAAGCAGGCGCGCTCGTTTCCCTCGCCAAAGGCGATGCGATCGCCGATCGCCAGACGCTTGGCGGGCCGCGCCAACACGCTCCAGCGCGAAGACGTCAGGCGCCGGAGCAAGGTCGCCTCGATCCGCGCCCGGCCCTCGCCCCTGACGCGCACGCCGGTCAGGCGCGCGGCGATGACCCGGGTGTCGTTGAATACCAGCGCGTCGCCGGGCTCGAGCAGGCCGGGCAGATCCGCGATGGCCCGATCCGACAGCCTTCCGGCCGCGTCGACGACCAATAGTCGCGCGGCATCCCGTGGCTGGGCTGGGCGCAGGGCGATGAGATCGGCGGGCAGATCGAAATCGAAATCGGCCAGGCGCATGGTCGGTGGCTAAGCCGCCTGACGCGACAGCGTCAAGCATCCTTGGGCTATGGCCAGGGCTCCGAGTTCGGGTTAACGCGCTTTGAGGGTTGACGGGGAGCTATCGGGGCGGCGGCGGGGATGATTCTCTTGGATCGTTTGATTCGGGAGGATCGGGATGGACGAGCTATCGCTGCCCAAGCCGCGTCTGCGGCTGTTGCTGGACCACCTGGCCCGGGTCCGGGACGACCGCGCCGCGAGCAGGGTGATGTATCCGCTGCGGGAGGTGCTTTTCCTGGTGGTGTGCGCGACGGTCTGCTCGTGCGACGACTATGAGGACATCGCCGATTGGGGCGAGGCGAACCTGCCGTTCCTGCGGCGGTTCTTGGAATACCATTGGGGCGTGCCGTGCGCGGACTGGCTGCGCGCGCTTATGAACCGGATCGATCCGGAGTTGTTCGCGGCCTGCTTCCGCGCCTGGGTCGCCCAGTGCTGGCCCGAACGGCCCGGCCAGGTGGCCCTCGACGGCAAGACGTCTCGACGAAGCCACGATCGCGCCGCCGGCGCGGCCCCGCTGCACCTGGTCTCGGCCTTCGCCACCAACACCCGACTGGTGCTCGGCCAGGAGGCCACGGCGGACAAGGGCGGCGAGGTCGAGGCGATCTCCGCGCTTCTGGGAAAGCTGACTGTCACCGACTCACTGAAGGGAGCGCTGGTGACCGTCGATGCGGTGGCCTGCAACCCCAAGATCGCCGCCGAGATCGTCGTCTGCGACGCCGACTACCTTCTCGCGGTCAAGGCCAACCAGCCCGGCCTGCGCGACGAGGTCGAGCGCTTCTTCGCTGATGCTCCCAAGGAGGCGTTGGACCATGATGTCGATGTCGACAAGGGTCATGGTCGGATCGAGGAGCGCAGGATCTTCGTCTCTCGCGATATCGACTGGCTCAATGGCCAGCGCCGCTTCCCCGGTGAACACCGATTCCCCCAGGTCGCCGCCGTCGCCAGGGTCGAGACCAGAACCCAACTGAGCAATTACTGCCGCAGACAGACACGCTACTTCATCGCCTCAAGGCTCATGAGCGCCAAGGAACTCGGCCACGCCGTCCGCGAACATTGGCGCATCGAGAACTCCCTCCACTGGGTGCTCGACGTCACCTTCAACGAAGACGCCTCGCGACTGCGAAAAGGGCACGGAGCAAAAAACATGGCCGTCGTCAGGCACTTCGCACTCAATCTCGTACGCCACGTCAACGACAGGCGGTCCATCAAGCTCCGCCGAAAACGAGCCGACCGAAATCCAGCCTATCGTCTCGAAATCCTACAAGCTACCGCTTGTTAACCCGGACTCGTTGCCCTGGGGCTATGGCGGGGCCGCGAACCTTTGTATGCACGCCCTCATGGAGGCCATCCGCGCGGCGACCCTGGTTCTGGCCATCGCCTCGGCCCTGGCGGCGCTGCTGTGCCTGGGGGGCGCGGTCAGCGGCAGACTGGACATCTTCACCCACTTCGCCCCGTTTTATCTGGCCGGCGCGGCGGCGGCGTTGCTGATCGGCCTGGCCGGCGGTCCGCCCAATCGCGTCACGCTGATCTGCGCTGGCCTGGCGGTTGCGATCTGCGGGCTGCTCGTCGTCCCCGAGCTGATCGCGCGGCTCACCCAGGACCACGCAACGCCCGGCGCGCGGACCTTGAAGATCGTCCAGTTCAACCTCTGGGATCGCAATACCGACGCCGCGGCGACGGCCCGCTGGATAGCCGCCGAAAATCCCGACATCGTCGTGGTCGAGGAAGCGCAACAGGCCGCGGCCTCAATTCCCATCGCCCTGAAGGGGCAATATCCGTTCTCGACCACCTGCGATCCGCCGCGCGCCTGTCCGACGACCATCCTCTCGAAGCTGCAACCGTCGGCGGGTGGCGGCCTTGCCTCGCCGGGGACGCCGGCCCGCTGGTGGGGCGCCTGGGCCACCTTCCCCGGCGCTGACGGCTTTACGGTCATCGGCACGCACTATCGCTGGCCGTTCCCGCCGGGCCCGCAGGCGGCGCAAGCCGCGCGGCTGGCCGAGTTCGCCAGCCAGTTCGACCGCCGCAGCCTGATCGTGGCCGGAGATTTCAATTCGACGCCGTGGTCGTTTTTCCTGCGCCGACAGGATGCGCGGTTTGGCCTCGAGCGGCGAACGCGGGCCATCTTCACCTGGCCGGCGGCGCCGGTCACCCGCCGGCGGCTCAAAATTCCCGGGCCCTTCCTGCCGATCGATCACATCTATGCCGGCCAAGCCTGGCGGACGGTGAGCGCCCGCCGTGGTCCAAAGGTCGGCTCTGACCACTTTCCCGTCGTGGTGGTGCTGACCAGGCCTTAGGGCCTGTTCCGTGCAGGTCGAGGGCCGCCTTGCGCCCCCTCCACCACCGGCTGCGCCGGCGGTCCCCCTCCCCCGCTGCGCGGGTGAGGAATTTGTAAACTCCTGCCCCGCGAAGCGGGGAAGGTGGCGCGGCGCTTTTGCTTGCGCCGTGACGGAAGGGGCGCAAGGCCAAACCAATCTGGTCGGAAACGCTTAGCCCGCCTCGTCCACCCGCATCGAAACGATCTTGCCGGGCTCTCGGGGCGGTTCGCCCTTGGGCAGGGCGTCGACATGCTCCATGCCCGAGGTGACCTCACCCCAGACGGTGTATTTGTTGTCCAGTGACCTTGCGTCGGCGAAGCAGATGAAGAACTGGCTGTTGGCCGAGTTGGGATCGTTGGTCCGGGCCATGGAACAGACGCCCCGCACATGCGGCTGGCTCGAAAACTCGGATTTCAGGTTCGGCCTGGTCGACCCGCCGCCGCCGGTGCCGCGCGGATCGCCGCCCTGGGCCATGAAGCCCGGAATGACCCGGTGGAAGGCGACGCCGTCATAGAAGCCCTCATTGGCCAGCTCCTTGATCCGCTGCACGTGGCCAGGGGCCAGGTCGGGGCGCAGACGGATGGTCACCGGGCCGGCGGGCAGGGTCATCACCAGGGTGTTTTCAGGCTCGCTCAAGGGGTTACCTCACTTTACTTGCACGGGAAGATCGATGTCGCATGGCGTGAAGTCATCGGGATGTTTGGCGCGCACGTCGGCGGCCGTGGCCTTGAACCAGGCGCCGGCCGGATCGATCACGCGCACGCTGGGCCTCTGCGCCGCCGGCATGTCGGCCAGGACCCGCACGGTCAGCATGCGGTCCTGCGGCGCCGGGACCGGCTCGCCGACCTTGATCGCGCGGATCACGTCCAGGCCCGATATCGCCCGTCCCCAGGCGGTATACTTCTGGTCGAGATTGGGGGTCGCGTCGCGCATCAGGAAGAACTGGCTGTTGGCGCTGTCCTCGGCGGCCGAGCGGGCCATGCCGGCGACGCCGGGGCAGAAGGTCCCCCAGGCCTTGACCTTATGGTCGACGGTGATCAGTCCCAGATCGATGGTCTGGCCGACCACGGGCAGGCTGCCTAGAAAGCCCGTTTCAACGCCGCCCACCCGCGCCACGACGACGATCGGCGTCGCCGCGTCGCGCCGGAAGCTGAATTCGGCCGCCAGATTGGGCTTGCCGGAGCCCCCGGTGCCGTCGTTCTTCGGATCGCCGGTCTGGTCCATGAAGCCGGTGACCACGCGGAAAAAACTCTGGCCGTCGTAGAATCCCGCCCGCGCCAGTTCGCGCACCCGCTGGACGTGCGCCGGCGCCGCCAGGGGGCTCATCTCGACGATGATCCGACCCTTGTTGGTATCGATGACCAGCACGTTCTGGGGATCGGGGGTCCGCCAGTCCGACTCGGCGGGCACGGCCGGCGCCGCCGAAGCCTCGCCCGCGCCAATGGTGATCAGGGCGACGCAGACGGCGAACGCGAAAGCGAACTTCATGGCGCCTCGCCTAGACCGCCGCGTCGCCTGCGACAAGGCCTCTCGCCGCCGCGTTCAGCCGCGGCCGACCTTGGCCAGCAGCCGGCGGTTCACGCCCTCGGGCACGAACGGCGAAACATCGCCGCCCAGCTGGACGATCTCCTTGACCAGGCGCGAGGCGATGGCCTGGTGTCGGGGATCGGCCATCAGGAACACGGTCTCGATCTCGCGGTCGAGCTGCTGGTTCATCGCCGTCATCTGAAACTCGAACTCGAAGTCGGCGCCCGAGCGCAGGCCCCGCAGGAGCACCGTGGCGCCGACATCACGCGCGGCGCTCAAGGTCAGTCCCTCGTAGGGATGGACGCGGATCTCACCGACGTTGGCGAAGACGGCGGTCTCCTCCTTGAGGATCTCGACGCGCTCCTCGACCGTGAACATCGGCCCCTTGCCGCTGTTGACCGCAACGCCGATGACCAGCCGATCGACCAGGGTAAGCGCCCGCCTAACCAGATCGACATGACCGTTATGCGTCGGATCGAACGTGCCGGGATAGAGACCAATCCGCATCATCCTGCCTCCCCGTCGTCGCTCTGGGCATCGGCGATGTCAGCATCCCCGCTCTGCGCATCGGCGTCATCGGCAGCCTCGCCTTCGAGCCTTTCGACCGAGACCACGTGCTCGTTCTCGGCCGTGCGGAAGATGGTCACGCCCTGGGTGTTGCGCCCGGCGATGCGAATGCCGCCGACCGGCACCCGGATCAGTTGGCCCTGGTCGGTGACCAGCAGCAACTCGTCGGATTCGTCGACGGGAAACGAGGCGACCAGGCGGCCGCCCCTTCGCGTCAGGTCGTGGGCGATCAGGCCCTGTCCGCCGCGGCCGGTCCGCCGATAGTCGTAGGCGGAGGTCCGCTTGCCAAAACCCTCCGACGAGACGGTGAGGATGAATTCCTCGCCGGCGCCCAACTCGGCGATGCGGTCGACCGAGAGGCTCACCGGCGCCTGTTCGGCGCCTTCGCCCTCCTCGGCCTCGTCCGGCGCGGGCGTCGCGGGCTCGTCGCTCTCGCCATTGGCCGCGGCGCGCATGGCGGTAGCATGCTTGATATAGGCCCCGCGCTCCGCTGGCGTGGCGGCGACCGCGCGAAGGATGGCCATCGAGATGACGCTGTCGCCCGCGGCCAGGCGAACGCCGCGCACGCCGGTCGAATCGCGGCTGGCGAACACGCGCAGATCGTTGATCGAAAAACGGATGCAGCGGCCAAGGGCGGTGGTCAGCAGCACATCCTGCGCGCCCGTCCCCAGGCCTACCCCGACGATGCCATCGCCGTCGTCGAGCTTCATGGCGATCTTGCCGTTGCGGTTGACCTGCACGAAGTCCGAAAGCTTGTTTCGGCGCACACTGCCCGAGCGGGTCGCGAAGATCACGTCCAGCCCCTGCCAGCTGGCCTCGTCTTCGGGCAGGGTGAGGATCGAGGTCATCGTCTCGCCAGGCTCGATGGGAAACAGGTTGACGAACGCCTTGCCCCGCGAGTTGGGCGCGCCCATCGGCAGACGCCAGACCTTGAGCTTGTAGACCTTGCCGCCGGACGAAAAGAACAGCATCGGCGCGTGCGTCGAGGCTGAGAACACGCGCGTAACCGCATCCTCCTCCTTGGTCGACATGCCCGATCGCCCCTTCCCGCCCCGGCGCTGGGTGCGATAGGTGGCGAGCGCCGTGCGCTTGACGTAGCCCCCGTGGGTGACGGTGATGACCATCTCCTCGCGGGCGATGAGATCCTCGTCCTCGACGTCGGCGTCGCCTTCGACGATCAGGCTGCGACGCGGCACGGCGAAGGCTTCGCGCACCTCGACCAGTTCGCCGCGGACCACGGCCATGATCGCATCACGCGACGACAGGAGATCGAGATGGGCTTGGATGGCTGCGGCGAGCTCCCTGGCTTCTTCGAGAATCTCCTCGCGGCCAAGACCGGTCAGGCGCGAAAGGGTCAGGGCCAGGATGGCGCGGGACTGATCGTCGGTCAGCCGCACCTGGCCGTCGGCCAGGATCACCGTGCGCGGATCGGCGATCAGCGCGATCAGCGGGTTCATGTCGCCGGTCGGCCAGTCGCGGGCCACCAGCCTTTCCCGCGCCTCGGCCGGATCCCTGGAGCTGCGGATGATGTGGATGACTTCGTCGATGTTGGCCACGGCGATGGCCAAGCCGACGAGCACGTGGGCCCGATCGCGGGCCTTGGAAAGCTCGTGGCGCGTTCGCCGGATGACCACCTCCTCGCGGAAGTCGATGAACGCGGTCAGCATCTGGCGCAGGCCCATGTGCTCGGGGCGACTGCGATTGAGGGCCAGGGCGTTGACCCCGAAGGAGCTCTGCAATGGGGTGAAGCGGTAGAGCTGGTTCAGAACCACCTCGCCACTGGCATCGCGCTTGAGCTCGATGACCACGCGCATGCCGGTTCGGTCGCTCTCGTCGCGCAGGTCGCCGATGCCCTCGATGCGCTTTTCGCGGACCAGGTCGGCGATCCGCTCGACCAGCGCGGCCTTGTTCACCTGGTACGGTATGGCGGTGATGATGATCGCCTCGCGATCCTTGCGGATCTCCTCGATCGTCGCCACGCCGCGGACGATCACCGAACCACGGCCGGTCAACAGCGCCTGGCGCGCGCCCGTGCGGCCGATGATCTCGCCCCCGGTGGGAAAGTCGGGGCCTGGCACGATGTCCAGCAGGGCCTCTGTCGCCATCTCCGGATCGTCGATCAGCGCCAGGCAGGCATCGACGATCTCGCCGAGGTTATGCGGGGGAATATTGGTGGCCATGCCGACGGCGATGCCGCCGGCGCCATTGACCAGGAGATTCGGAATGCGAGATGGCAGAACGCTCGGCTCGCGTTCCTTGCCGTCGTAGTTCTCCTGGAAATCGACGGTGTCGAGATCGAGATCGGCGAGGATGGCCATCGACGCGCGCGTCAGGCGGCACTCGGTGTAGCGCATCGCCGCCGGAGGATCGTTGTCGACCGATCCGAAGTTGCCCTGCCCGTCGATCAGCAAGAGGCCCATCGAGAACGGCTGGGCCATGCGCACCAGGGTGTCGTAGATCGAAAGATCGCCGTGGGGATGGTACTTGCCCATGACGTCGCCGACCACGCGGGCCGACTTGACGTAGGGGCGGTCCGGCGTGTGGCCCTGCTCGCCCATCGAATAGAGAATGCGCCGCTGGACCGGCTTGAGGCCATCGCGCACATCGGGCAGGGCGCGGCTGACGATGACGCTCATGGCGTAGTCGAGGAACGACCGGCGCACCTCGTCTTCGATCAGGATGGGGGTGACATGCCCCCGCCGGCCGTCATCGGGCGGTATGGTCGTCTCGTCGGTCAAATGGGGAGTTTCGCGATCAGAATCGGACGCCGAATGTCCGGCCCTTTTCTAGCATCCGACGCGCGCGAAAGCCAGTTTCGCGGGAGTGGTAAACTCCTCCCCCGCCTTATCGCGGGGGAGGTGGCGCGGCGCCTCTTTCTTGCGCCGTGACGGAAGGGGCGCTGAGCCAAGCGCCCCCTCCCCCACCCGCTTTGCGGGCGGTCCCCCTCCCCCGTGGCGCTGCGCTTGAGGGGGAGGAATTTCTTAGAACGGAATTTCGTCGTCGAGGTCGGCGGTGAAGTTTTCCTTGGGGCCGGCGCTCTGGGTGCGGGGGCCGCTGGAAAAGTTGCCGGCGTCAGCCTCTCCGCGCTCGGGGCCATCGCCCTTGCCGTCGAGCATGGTCAGCTCGCCGCGAAATTTCTGCAGCACGATCTCGGTGGACTGCTTTTCGACCCCCGATGCGTCGGTGTATTTGCGCGTCTGCAACGCGCCCTCGATGTAGACCTTGGAGCCTTTGCGCAGATAGTTCTCGGCGATCTTGACCAAGTTGTCGTTGAAGATCGACACCCGGTGCCACTCGGTCTTTTCCTTCCGCTCGCCGGACGTGCGGTCCCGCCAGTTTTCCGAGGTCGCCATGGTGAAACTGGCCACGCGATCGCCCGAGTTGAGGGTTCGCACCTCTGGGTCCCGGCCAAGATTGCCGACCAGAATGACCTTGTTGACGCTACCGGACATTGTCTTCCTTCTCCCTCGCTCGCCCGGCGACCACGCGCGCCGGAATCCGCCGGCACCCTAGCAGTTTCCCGCTGCCGCGCAACGGGGATGTTCTGGTTTTGTTCTAGCCCGGACCGGCCGGCATCGCGCCGGGCACGGCCAGGCGTCCGTCGCCGGTGCGGACCAGGAACGGGTAGTGGTGGCCATCGAAAGTCTGGGAGGTGAAGGCGCCCTCGGGCTGCAGGAACAGGAACTGGCCCTGATAGGCGCCGGTGACCTCGGTCTGCCCCGAGCCGAGCCCCAGGAAACGCACGCGCATGGCTTCGATCTGGGCGGCGCAGTGTTCGAGATCGGGCTGGTTCTCCGCCAGCTTGTTGAATTTGATCGCCCCGCCCGGCGCCACGGCCATGTGCCAGCAGACGCCGCGATCGGTTGGCGCTTCTATCTGCTTTTGGCAGGCGCAGAGCCCAAGGACGGCGAGGCTTGCGACGATCGGAAGGATATGCGGCATCTGGACACTCTACCCGACAGGCGAGGCGCAAGGAAAGCCGCCGGCTAGGAAGGGGGAAGGTCGCAGTCCGGCCCCTGCTCGACCAGGGTGTGGAAGTTGCGGTTGTCGCTTGAGATTTCGACCCGGCCGGCGGTCAGGCGCAGGGTCCGGTCGGCCCATCGGCCGTAGGCGGCGGCGCCCGGCCGCTCGCATCGGCCCGCATAGAGCGCCTGGACGCAGGCGCCGAGGCTTCCCCCCGCGCTCACCTTCACCCAGCCGCCGGGGCCATAGGCCAGGCATCCGGCGGGCGGATGCGCGGCGTTCGGAAGGCCGGGCGTCGAAAATGGCGCCTGGGCGACCGCATCGGGCGATGCGGCGGGGCTGACCAGCGACGTCACCGCCTGCGGCGGCAAGGGGGTGATATCGCTGGAAACCCCGCTCGACGCCGCCAGGGCCCCGGAGGGATCGAGGCCGACATCCAGGGCGCCGGTGGCCACGCCGTTGCGCCGCGCGCATTCGCCGAGCGCCAGCTCGCCGGCGAACTGCCCGCCGACGAAGCAGCGCAGGGGGCGTCCAGGATCGAGCTTGACGTCGTCGTCGCGCCCCGTCTGCACCACGAGGCCGGCCTGGGAAGCGGGGGGTGGCGCGCTGGGGCCAGCGGCGCGGGCAACCATCAACGCGGCGACGGCGAGGCCCGCGGCCAGCGCCAGAGCGGCGCCGACGGCGATGACGAACCGTCGATCCTTGAGGATATTCATCGGCCCCTTCCAGCTACGCCGGGGCGGGCGTGCGTTCAAGCCGAGCGCTGGGGCTCACTTGAAGCGATAGGTTATGCGCCCCTTGCTCCAGTCGTAGGGGGTCATCTCGACCAGAACCTTGTCGCCCGCCAGCACCCGGATGCGGTTCTTGCGCATTTTGCCGGCCGTATGGGCGATGATCTCGTGTTCGTTCTCCAGCTTGACGCGGAAGGTGGCGTTGGGGAGCAGTTCGCTCACCGTGCCGGGCAGTTCCAACAGTTCTTCTTTCGCCATGCGGCCTCTTGTCGATTCCAGGAACAGGCACTCGGGATAGCGCGCTCGCCCTGATTATAACGCATTGGGGCGCCCTAGGTCGATGGCTCGCGGCGGCTCCCTTTCGGGTAGCCGCGGATGCTATGACGGCTCGATGGTGAATTCCTCGCGACGCCCCCCGCCCTCGCCAAGCCGCCGATTCGTTACGCCCCTCTGCGCGGCCATGCTGGTCCTTGTCGGCTTGGCTTTCGCGCCGGGCCTGCCCGCGCTCGCGGATGATGCGGTGGCGCCCACGGCGGGCCTAGCTTGCGGCGTCACTCTCAGCCCGCCGATCCTGGAAAAATGGCTGACGCTGGGCGGCGAAAAGGGGTTTCTCGGCTGCCCGGCGGCCAGGGAATCGCCGACCCTGCCTTCACCGACCGGCGCGGTTGGGCGCCAGGCGACGTTCGGGGCCGGCGATGGCGGGGCCATCCTGTGGCACGCCAACGGTCCCAGGGCCGGCCAGACCTACGCCGTTCTCGGCTGCGTGTGGCGGCTCTATTTCCAGTACGGCGGACCTTCGGGGTGGCTGGGCCTGCCGATCTCCGAAGCGGTGAACACGCCCGACGGCAAGATCCAGTCCTTCGAGGGCGGATCGATCACCTACACGCGCGCTTTTGGCCAATGCAGCGCCTCCCACGACGTCGAAGAAGTCGCCGAAAAGCCGTCCACCTCCGCGGCGCCCGCTGACGCGCCCAAGGCCCCGCTGGACCTGTTTTTCGATCCGGCCAGGGGAGACTACCTGACCACGGCCAGCGCCGGCGCGGCTGCCCAGGCTCTCGCCGCCCACTATCAGCGCGTGCGCACAGAGGCCTTCGTGTTCACCACCCGCCAGCCCGGAACCACGCCGCTGAAACTCTATTGGAATGAAAAGCTCGGCGACAACGACACCGTCGCCACCGAGGAGGGCGAACGCGACGCGCTGGCCAAGGACTACGAATACGGCGGGCTGCAGGGCTACGTCTACAGCGACCCAAGACCCGGCGCCAAGGCTTTGAAACTGTTTTACAATGCCGAGCGCCACGACAACTTCCTGACCGCCACCGCCGAGGGCGCAGCCGACGCCGCCGCCCAGGGCTACGTCTTCGTCCGCATCGAAGGCTACGCGCCCGCGGCTCCTTAAGGCGCCGCGCTAACCCCCGAACGTGCGGGCCAGGGGGAAGCGGTCGCGGATGCGGGCCTCGAGGGCGTCGCGGACGGCGCGATAGGCGTCGAGCACCGCATCGCGGGGGCCGAGCACCAGGGTCGGATCGTGAATCGGCCAGTATTCGATCTCGACCGCGCGGCCGCGGGCCAGTTCAACGGCGCGATGGTGGGATTCCGGAGTCAGCGAGATGACCACGTCGAACGAATCGTCCTCGAGATCCGCGAAGGTCTTGCGCCGGTGGGCGGCCATGTCGACCCCCGCCTCGTCCATCGCCGCGACCATGAACGCGTCGGGGCTATCATCGTCGCCGGGCCGCACGCCGCAGCTGTCGACGAACACACGGTCCGCGAACATCCGCTTCATCAGCCCTTCGGCTATCGGCGAGCGGACGCGGTTGAGGTTGCAGGCGAAGAGGACCGCCCCCGGCAGGCGCGCCATTCAGCCCCGCCAGTGCAGAGCGCAGATCAGGGTGAACAGGCGTCGCGCGGTGTCCTGGTCGACCTCGAGCTTGCCGGCCAAGCGTGAGATCAGCAGCGCCGAGCCCTCGTTATGCAGGCCGCGGCGGCCCATGTCCAAGGCCTCGATCTTCTGCGGCGTGGCGTTGCGAATGGCCTGGAAATAGCTTTCGCAGACCATCCGGTAGTCGCGCATCACCGCGCGCAGCGGCGAAAGCGATAGCAGGTGGCGCCGCTGGTAACCCGGGCCGGCGATATCGAGCGCCAAGCGGCCATCGACCAGGGCGATCTTCAGATCATAGGGTCCGCCCGCCGCGCCTTCCGGGGCGAAGTGATTGTCTTCGAGAAGGTCGAAGATGGCGATCTGCCGCTCCTGCTCCTGATCGCGGGAGGCGGCGGCCAGCGAGTCCTCGTCGAGCTCGACCGAGGCGAGGCGATGGGTTGGGGGGTCGCCGGGCATGGGGGCTGTTTAGCCGCTTAGGCGCCTCGCCCCCAAGGTCTCAATCGCTGCGGTTGGTCCTGATCGAGGCGGAACGGGCGTGGGCCGGAAGTCCCTCGGCGGCGGCCAGGGTGACGACGGCGCCGGCCAAGGCGGCGAAGGCGGACGCGTCGCATTTGATGATTGAGGTGCGCTTGAGGAAATCGAGCACCGAAAGGCCGGACGAGAATCGCGCCGAGCCGCTGGTGGGCAGCACATGGTTAGGCCCGGCCACGTAGTCGCCGATGGCTTCGGGCGCAAAGCGGCCAATGAAGATCGCGCCGGCGTGGCGCACGCGAGCCGCCAGGCGCTCCGGATCCGCGAGCGCAAACTCGACGTGTTCGGGGGCGATCCGATCGACCAGCTCCGGCGCCCGCTCCAGAGGCGCGATGATCACCGCCCCGTGCTCGCGCAGCGACGCCGCGGCGGTTTCCGCCGTGGCCAGAACGCCGAGTTGGTCGCCGATCGCCGCTTCGACCACGTCGGCGAAGTTTGCGTCGTCGGTGATCAGGATGGCCTGGGCGTCGGGGTCGTGCTCGGCCTGGGACAACAGGTCGGCGGCGATCCAGGCGGGATCGTTGGCGGCGTCGGCGACGACGACGATCTCGGAAGGCCCGGCCATCGCGTCCAGACCGACGACGCCATAGAGCCGCCGCTTGGCCGCGGTGACATAGGCGTTGCCGGGACCAACGATCTTGTCGACCGCGGCGATGGGACCCGCTCCATGGGCCAGGGCGGCGATCGCCTGCGCCCCGCCGACCCGCCAGATCTCGCTGACGCCGGCGATCTCGGCCGCCGCCAGCACCGCGGGCGACAGCCGGCCGGGCGGGGTGACCATGGCGATGCGGCCGACGCCCGCGACCTTTGCCGGAATTACGTTCATCAGCACGCTGGAAGGGTAGGCCGCCCTGCCCCCCGGCACATAGACGCCGACCGAATCGAGCGGAGTCCAGCGCCAGCCAAGTTCGAGACCGGCCCCGTCGACGAACCGCTCGTCGGCCGGACGCTGGCGCACGTGGTAGGCCTCGATGCGCGCGGAGGCGAACGCGAGCGCCTCCCGCACCTGTGCCGGACAAGCCGCAACGCCCGCTGCGATCTCGGCGGCCGATACCCGCATGGTCTCTTCGGTCAGTTCAACGCGGTCGAACTGCCGGGTGAATCGGAGCACCGCGGCCATGCCCTCGGCCCGCACCGCCGCGATCACCGTCCCCACGGCCGCATCCACATCGGCCGGCGATCCCCTGGGCTCAGCGAGAAACGCCCCGAATTCGGCGTCGAAACCGGCATCGGAGGCGTCGAAACGGCGCATCTCGCTAACGGAGATTCAAAGGGCGAGGCCCAGCGCCACCTCCACCACGCCGGCGACGCCGTCGCGGTCCCCCTCCCCCGCTGCGCGGGTGAGGAATCTCCAAACTCCTGCCTCGCGAAGCGGGGAAGGTGGCGCGGCGCTTGTTCGCGCCGTGACGGAAGGGGCGCAGGGCCAGTTCAACACGTGCGATCCTCATCCGTCAGCCTCGCTGACACCTTCTCCCGCAGGGGGAGAAGGGTCGAGTTTATGCCCTGGCTTGCGGGGGACGGGCCAGGGGTCGGAGAGGTCGGCGAGGGCGGCGTCGATGCACTCGACGCCGGCCGCCAGGTCGCCGCCGGCGGCGAAGGCCAAGGTGATCACCCCGCCCGGCGCCTCGCCCGGGTCGAAGGTCATGGCGAGGAGTTCGAGCACGGCATCTTTCGCCTCGCGACGCAGCCTGCGGCCCTTGACCGAGAGCACGCCGCCCAGTTGCAGGCCCGCGCGCACCCGCTCGCCACGACCGCCCTTGGCCTCCCACCGGAAGCGGTTGAAGGCGATGGTCAGGCGCCGCGCCTTGGGCTCCCACAGGATGTCGCCGATCTTGGTCACCGCATCCTGCAGGGCGGCCGAGATCACCGCCAGGTCGTCGGCGTCCTCGGCCAGCAGGCGCAGGGCGCGCGGCGGCGCCACTAGTCCTCCTCCGCCCCGTCGCCCTTGATGCGGCGCACGTCGGCCCCGCAGGCCGACAGCTTTTCCTCGAGCCGCTCGAAGCCGCGATCGAGATGGTAGACGCGGTTGACCACCGTCTCGCCCCGCGCGGCCAGGGCGGCGATGACCAGGCTGACCGAGGCCCGAAGGTCGGTGGCCATCACCTGGGCGCCCTCCAGGGCCTCGACCCCGCGCACCCGCGCCTCGCCGCCCGAGACGGTGATGTCGGCCCCGAGCCTGGCCAGCTCCGGCACGTGCATGAAGCGGTTCTCGAAAATGGTCTCGCGGATGACGCTCTCGCCGTCGGCCAGGGTCATCAGGGCCATGAACTGCGCCTGCAGATCGGTGGCGAAACCGGGATAGGGATCGGTGGAGACCTCGACGCCGCGGAGCCGCGCGCCGTTGCGCCGCACGGTCAGCCCGTCGTTGCGCCGCTCGACCTCGACGCCCGCCTCCTCCATCTTCGCCAGCAGCGATTCGATCAGGTCGGCGCGGGTGTTGGTCAGCCGCACCTCGCCGCCAGCCATGGCCGCGGCCATGGCGTAGGTGCCGGTCTCGATCCGGTCTGGCGTCACGGCATGGGTGGCGCCGGTCAGGTGCTCGACGCCGCCGATGCGGATCGTCCCGGTTCCCGCGCCATCGATCCGCGCGCCCATGGCGTTCAGGCACGCGGCCAGATCGACGATCTCCGGCTCACAGGCGGCGTTGGTCAAGGTGGTCTCGCCGCGCGCCAGCACCGCGGCCAGCAAGGCGTGCTCGGTCGCGCCCACCGAAACGAAGGGAAAATCGATCGCCGCGCCCCGCAGACCGCGCGGCGCCTGGGCGTAGACATAGCCCTCGTGCAGATCGATCTTCGCACCCAGCGCCTCCAGCGACGAGAGGTGCAGGTCAACCGGCCGCGCGCCGATGGCGCAGCCGCCGGGCAGGCTGACCTTGGCGTGGCCGGTACGGGCCAGGAGTGGGCCCAGCACATTGAACGAGGCGCGCATCTGGCGGACCAGATCGTAGGGGGCGAAGGCGCTGACGATCTCCGTCGTGCGAAGCGTGGTCTCCGGTCCCGCCGGCCCGTCGGTCTCGCTGACCTCGGTTCCCAGGCGGCGCAGGATGGCGCCCAGAAAGCGGGTGTCGGCCAGCCGCGGCATGTTGGTCAGGCGCAGCGGCTCGTCGGTCAACAGGCTCGCGACCATCAGCTTGATGGCCGAGTTCTTCGCCCCGCTGATGGCGATTTCCCCCTGAAGCCGCGCACCGCCGACAATGGCGATCCTATCCATGGCGCCCTCCGCGCGCGCGGCCATGAGCGGCGCGCTTCGCGCACTCAAACGGGCGTTCTCGCCCCAGCGCAAGAGGCAAGCGCGCAAGCGCCGCTAATCGTCCGTCTTGCCCGCGTTTTTGCGCCGCTTGAGGTTGGCCCGCAGGGCGGCGGCCTGCCGCGCCTCGCGCTGAGCGGCCGGCGTCGGGTTCCACCCCGCGACCGGTCGCGAGTTAGCTTTCGGCGGCGGCGTGTCATCGGCCATGCGCCAAGGCCTAGCCCCGCCGGGCCGCCGGTCAAGCCGATTTCGCTTCACACCCGCGCGCCCATTGGCTAACACCCGCCTTCCCGTCCGCGGGAACGCCGCCGTAGCTCAGTGGTAGAGCGCATCCTTGGTAAGGCTGAGGTCCACAGTTCGATCCTGTGCGGCGGCGCCATTTTCCTTACCGCGCGGGTCTTGACGCTAGACCGCAATCCTACTCCCCCCTTTTCGCCCAGGACAGAGCGGGAAGATCGGCTTTGGACGCGGGGACTTTCCGGGAAGCGTTCGCCGTGCGTTCATTGCGCAAGACTCAGGCGGCTCCTCGCGGCGGCTTAGTTGATCAAGCCCTTGTCGTGCGAGGTGCTGAGTTTAATTCGGCAATTGGCGTAAGCTTCGGTTCCCGGTTTCAATCCGTAAGACTGGCACTGCCGGTCGTCTACGGCTGAGAATTTGTCGGGGTTTTCATAGCCGGCCGTACCGGGCAGGCAATCGCCATGACGGAAGCCTATGGCGCAATCGACTGGATGATTGGCGCATCCGCTCACCGCAGTCAGAGCCGCGAATAGGGCAATGATGCTGCGCGTCCTCAAGGTCGTTGCCCCCCGGATGTGAGCATCGTTGCGCTACTGAGGAGGGTCGGTCCAGTCCGACCAGCGCCCGTTTCTTCCCGCCCGAACAACGTGCTTCCCCCCGTACAACGCGCTCTTGACGCCTGGATCGCGAACCAGCCAGAGGTTGGCCACGTTCGGGGCGGTGCGCCGGATCGTAAGGCGGCCACTGCAAAATAGGAACGATACTGTGCGAAAGTTCGGAGCGGACTGTCTCGCTGGTTTCGCGCTGCTCTCGACCGCTGGGTGCGCGGCCCAAGCGCAGGTCGTTCAAATCAACCCCGGCGTCTACTCCCTCAGCGTTGGCGCACTTGGCATTGAAGGTGGGGAGGCTGGCGCCAAGAACAGGGCTTACGCAACGGAAGCAGCGTATTGCGCGAGCCAAGGTCAACAATTGAACGTGCAAAACGAGGATAGCCACGGCCCGGTTGAATGGGGCTCGGCGGCGGGCAGTGCGAGCGTCGTTTTCCGATGCACCGCATCCGTGACCCCGGAGCCGTGATAGTACTCGGACGGATTGGGAGTAGCGCGGCACTTATGACGGCGGCGCTGGCGTTGGCGCTGGTTACCACTACCGCGCCAGCGCCGGCCGCCCCCGAGACGGCATATTTGAGGTGCGTAGGCGGAAGTGTGAACGGCGCCGCCGTGGATTTCATCGTGACGATCAGGGGCGCCGAAGGCACCCTCGAAGGCTTTCCCTTCGTCGTAAAGACGAATCCCGCCAACACGGCTTGGCAGTTGATCGGACCAACGAATATCCCCCCAGATCAGGGCGTCAAATTTACGATCGATCGAATACGGGGCGATTTTATCATGCAGAGCAAGGAGGGGGAGACCATCGCTTCCTCGGCAAGGGGTGGTCCCGGCGGGGGTTGCATGGTGGCCAAGCCCAAGTTCTGAGCCACATCTCGTAAGGTGAACGTTAACCCGCTCCGACGAACCTAAGTCGCCAGCGAGCGTTGACTCCGGCGTCCGCGCCACCCAGTGTTACCTCACCGTCAGGAGAGTGGCTGGGGAGACGACCCAGACGGAAAGGCTACATGTCCAAAGGGTATGTTATCGAGGCGATCTGGGACGCCGAGGCGGGCGTCTATTTCGCCAAGAGCAACCTGCCCGGACTGAACATCGAGGCGGCGACAGTCCAAGAATTTGTCGCCATCGTGCAGGACGTAGCTCCAGATCTGATCGCCGCGAACGCGCCGGCCACGAATCGCCGAAAAGAAAAACCCCGCACGGTTCGGTTCGAAGCCGATCTGGCATTCGCCTAAGCGTTGGCGAAGGACTTCTATGCCGAGATCGTCCGGCGTTTGAAGGACTCTGGCTGTGAATTTCGACGCCACGGAAAGGGAAGCCACGAAATCTGGTTCAGCCCGATCACCAAGCGAACTTTCACCGTGCCGCGAACGAAGCGACGGGCGACCGCGAACGACGTGATGAAGGACGCGGGACTGGGTAAACAGTTCTGAGAACCCTTCGGCGCTCCCGCTACTGCTCCGCGACCCTGAACGACGCGACGGGCGGACAGGCGTTTGTGGCCTAGGCGCGGCGCAGACGGAGGAGACCCATGACCATTGAACTGACCGCCTTTCCCTGGGTCCCGGACTTTGCCCAGGGGTATGTGCGCGATCTTCGCGTCCGCTGGGCCCTGGAGGAGGCGGGACTTGCCTACAAGGCGGTGCTGATCGATCCGCCAACAAAGGCGTCGGAAGCCTATCGCCAATGGCAACCGTTCGCGCAGGTTCCCGCCTATCGCGACGGGACGGTCGAGATGTTCGAATCGGGAGCGATCGTGCTGCACATCGCCGCGCGATCGGAGGCGCTGGCGCCGGCCGACGCGGCGGGTCGGGCGCGGGTGACCACCTGGGTGGTGGCGGCGCTGAACTCCATCGAGCCGTTCGCTCAGAACCTGATCCAGTTAGGCGCCGCGGCCGATGAAGCCGGCGCGCCTGGGCTGCGCACGCAGCTCGAGACGATGCTGAACGAACGTCTTGAAGCGCTGAGCGCGTGGCTGGAGGGCAAGGACTATCTGGAGGGCCGCTTCACCGCCGGCGACCTGATCATGACCACGGTGCTGCGCGAACTGGTCGACGACGGCGTGTTGGCGCGCTTCGCCAACCTCGACGCCTACCGCGCGCGGTGCGAGGCCCGTCCGGCCTTCGGGCGAGCGATGGAGGCGCAGATGCAGACGTTCCGGGACCACGCGCCGGATTGAGCCGGGGCCTTCGCGCCCAGGGCGCATGCCACAAAAGGCCCTTCTCCCCATGGGAGAAGTGTTTCAGGTCACCCCAGACCGCCGGGCAGATCCAGGCGGCGTTCGTGGGCCATGCGCACGTAGAGATCGACGATCCGGCGGTCGAGGGCGGCGTCGGCGCGCGCTTCGGCCGCCTCGTGGAGTTCGATCAGCAGGCGGCGGAGATTGGCGTTGGCCGCATCGAGACCATCCCAGGTGAAGTCGGCATCACGCTGGGCGGCGGCTTGCGCCAGACGTCCGTCCAGGGAGGCGTCGTAGTCAATGGTGGCCTCTGAGAACAGGGTGCGCAGTGCGGTGTTTTCCCACAGCCGCGCGGCCAGCCCGCGCTCGGCTTCCTGCGAAGCCAGGGCGCTCAGCATGGCCAGCATGCCCCTGCGCGCTGCGGTGTAGTCTTCGCCGGCCTCCGGCGGCAGGGGCGAGCCCAGCGCCATGAACTGGCCCATGAGGATGTCGGGCAGGGCCAGCGTCATGCGCCGAACCCCGCCAGATGCGCGGCGAGGATCTCGTCCTGGCGCCTGGCGGTGAACCAGCCCGAGAAGGCCAGGATCGGCTCGACCATGCCGCCGTCGCTCCAGGCCTTGGCCGAGGAAATCCAGATCGCCTGCGCCTTGACAGAGGCGAACAGACGCCACCAGGCCAGCGCCGCGGGGTCGACCTCGAGTCCGCTGGCCTGCTCCCAGATCGCCTGCGCCTCTGCCTGGGTGACCATGCCCGAGACCGTGTCGCCCTGCGGGTGGCTCCAGAGGGGGTCGAAGGCCCAGGCGAGATCCTCCAGCGGATCGCCGAGGTGGGCCATCTCCCAGTCGAGGATGGCGACGATCTCCCCCCCGCCGTCGTGCAGGAAGTTGCCGGAGCGATAGTCGCCGTGGACCACCGAAATCTTCGCCGCCGGCGGCGGAGTGGCGCGTCGAAGGCGGCGGATGGCGGCGCGGACGATGGGCTGGGGTTGCTCTTCGTCGGCGTCGATGACGCCAGCCCAATAGTCGAGCTCGCGCCGCCAGCAATCGCCGGGCGCCGGCTGTTCGACCGCCTCGCAGAGCGGCAGGCCCTCGATCGGCTCGGCCGCGATCCTGCCCAGAAACGTGAAGAACTGGCGCCCGATCGCCTCGCCGTGGTTGCCATAGGGCCGGGCGTTGAAGATGCTCCCGCTGGAGCCGCCCTCGGCGCGGCGCATGATGAAGAACGGCCGCTCGAGTTCCGCCCCTTGCGTCTCCAGAAGAACGGCCCGCGGCGCGGCGACGGACTTGCCGGCGAAGGAGCGGATGGCCAGGAATTCTGCCCGTCGATCAGTCTCGATCAGACTGCCCGGCGGATCGCGGCGCAGGATGAAGCCCTCGCGCTTCCCACCGGCAATGGCGTCGTAGCGATAGGTCTCGCGGCTGGCGCCGCCGTAGATGCGGCTCAGGCCCTCGACCTGGGTGGGAACCCCGTCGACCCGGGTGAGATAGGCGGCCAGGCGCTCGGCGAGCGTCATTTAAGGGAAACGCAAAGACGCAAAGACGCAAAGGCGCAAAGGCGCAGAGAAATAGAGTGCGCGCTTCGCGCATTAAGAAAAAAGGGGCGCGCGCTTCGCGCAAGAAAGGTTTCCACCGTACGCGCCGTTCGACTTTGCGTCTTTGCGCCTTTGCGGTTTTCTTCCACTTCTGCCCGCGGGTGCGACGACGTCACAGGGCCTCTGATCATTTGGCGAAATCCATCAGCTCGGTGAAGCCGCTGGGGGCGTGGGGTCCGAAGATCAGCTGTTCGAGAACGCCCTGGCCGATCTCCGACGCGTTGCCGGCATCGTCGCTGTAGCTGACCTTGCAGAGGGCCTGGACGTGCAGATGCTGCGGCGAGCGGGGATCGGCGTCGGCGAGCCTGAGATCCTCCCGCTCGACCTCCAGGGCGCCGTGAGCCAGTCCGTGGCCCCATTTGGGATGACCGTAGCCGAGGCCGAGCATGTAAAATTCGCTCGAGGGCTCGAAGACCACCTGCCGGGCGCCGTGGGCATCCTTGACCCTGACCACGGCCCGGCGCGCGTGACGGGTGCCGGGCTTAAATTCGATATCGATGGCGCAGTCGGGGTTGTCGTCGAGCTGATCAGCCGTTGCGCCATCGGGCGCCCATACCGCGCGCCGGTTCCACGGGCGACCGGCGGCATCCTCGTTGCTGTGAAAGAAGAAACTGCCCGACGGGAAGTTGGCCGGCGACCAGATCCAGTAGAACTGCGGCGCCTGCGGGGGGACGAGGTCCTGGGCGTCGCGCGCGCCGACCGGGCGCACCCCCCATGAGCGGTCGCGGGTGCCGCAAAAGCCATCGACGCTCTGGCGCTTGCCGTCGAGTTCGACCCAGCCGGTGTAGCGGCCGTTCTGGGTCAGACGCGTATAGTCCATGAACGCGCGCGGTCCGTGCCGGCGGATGAAACGCGGCTCCTCGACCGGGAAAGCCCGGCCGGTGAACACGAGTTCGGCCTTCAGGCCCTGCCGCGGCGCGTCGACGACCAGTTTCAGGCGCCGAAGCGGTTCGATGATCTCGATGGAAATCGGCCCGACCGCGAGGTCCATGCGCTCCATGGCAAGCCAGCGGCTGGCGTGCAGGGCCGTCTGCACCCCGTCCCGGATCACGCAGAAACTGGCGTCGGCGATGTTGAGGTGGGGATAGACGCCAAAGGCGGCGGCGAAGAACCCTTCGCCGTCCTCGCCATAGCCGTTGAAGAAATAGCGGTCGTAGAAATTGCGGTCGGTGCCGCTATAGGCGATCGGCTCACTGGTCTGGTGGATGGGAAAATCATCGGCCCGGGTCAGCGCCATGGTAGCCCTCCGCGCAGAGGCGAGAAGCGACAGGGCGCCGCTTTACGCTGAGCATCGCAAGCCTAAGGTCGGCGCGGCGGCCATGGCAACGCTGACGGAAGGTCAAGCATGAGGTGGAATCGGCGCGCCTGGTTGACCCTGGCGATGGTGAGCGCCCTGATCAGCGTTTGCGTCGGGGCCTTCGCGGCCCACGGCGGCGCGGCCCCGGCCGCCAGCGAATTGCTGCGAACGGGCGCGCAGTATCAGTTCATGCACGCGATGGCTTGCGTCGCCTGCGCGGTGTTCATGGGGCTGGGGGCGCGAGGGGCGGCTCACGCACCAGCGCTTTTTCTTGCCGGCTCCGCGCTGTTTTCAGGCTCGCTCTACGCCGTCGCCCTTGGCGCGCCGCGCTGGATCGGCGCGGTTACACCGATCGGCGGCCTCTTGTTTCTCACCGGCTGGCTCATGCTGATCTGGTCGGCGCGCCGGATCGACCAGCTTCTCCCAGCGGAGCGAAAGGACTAGGGAAGAGCCACCCCCAGGAGAGCGCCATGTCCGCACTCGAGAGCCAGATGCCGCCGGTGAAGCGCGCCCGGATCAACGGCATCGACATGGCCTACTACGAGGTCGGCCCAAGGCGGGGGACGCCTGTGATCTTTTGCCACGGCTTTCCCGAGCTGGCGTTTTCCTGGCGCCATCAGCTGCGCGCCTTCGAGGCGGCGGGCCGGTGGGCGATCGCCCCCGACCAGCGCGGCTATGGCCTGACCTCGCGGCCGGTGGCCGTGGAGGCCTATGACATCGAGCTGCTGACCGGCGACATCGTCGGCCTGATCGACCACCTCGGCGTCGAGAAAGCCATCCTCTGCGGTCACGACTGGGGCGGCATCGTCGTCTGGCAGGCGCCGCTTCGCCACCCTGCGCGCATCGCCGGGGTGATCGGGCTCAACACACCGTTCATGGCCAGGGCGCCGGCCGATCCGATCGAGATCATGCGCCGACGATTCGGCGATGACATGTACATCGTCCACTTCCAGAAGCCCGGCGAGGCAGACGCGGTGCTGGCGGCCGACGTCGCCAAGACCATGAGCTTCTTCCTGCGCCGGCCGATCCCCGGTCAGCTTCCCAGTGGCGGGCTTTCCGGCGGGGCGACGGGCGATGGAGGGCGGCCGTCCGGCCAGTCCGCCTTCGCTTTGGTGAAGATGCTGGAGAGCTACAATCCCGCCTTCGATCCGCGCGAAAGCTTTCTCGAGCCGCAAGAGATGGCCGCGTTCATAGAGACCTTCGAAGCCACCGGCTTCACCGGCGGGATCAACTGGTATCGCAACTTCAGCCGCAACTGGCGCCTGAGCGAAGGTATCCCGGAGCGCATTGAGGTTCCAAGCCTGATGATCATGGCCGAGCTGGACGCTGTGCTGCCGCCCTCCGCGGCCGACGGCATGGAGGCCTTCGTCCCCGATCTCGAAAAGACGCTGATCGAAAATTGCGGCCACTGGACGCAGCAGGAGCGGCCGGACGCGATCAATCGCGCCTTGCTGGGCTGGCTCGACCGGCGCTTTGCGCAGTAGAAGAGGCCATGGACCGCAGCCCCCGCGAACTTGCCCCGATGTCGCTCGCCGGCCGGCGGGGTCTGTTCGCCGAGACCGAGCCCTTCGCCAGCGGCTGGCTGGCCACCGGCGGCGTGCATGAGATCTACTACGAGGAATGCGGCGCGCCGTCCGGCAAGCCGGCCGTGGTGCTGCATGGCGGTCCCGGCGGCGCCATCAACCCGACCATGCGACGCTTCTTCGATCCGGCTCGCTGGCGCATGGCCCTGTTCGACCAGCGGGGCTGCGGGCGCAGTCGGCCCAACGCGTCGCTCGAGGACAACACAACCTGGCGGCTTATCGAGGACATCGAGCGCCTGCGCCGCCACCTCGGCATCGAGCGGTGGTGCGTCTTCGGGGGCTCGTGGGGATCGACGCTGGCCATGGCCTACGCGATCACCCATCCCGAGCGGGTGACGGGATTGGTGCTGCGCGGGGTGTTTCTGCTCACCCAGCGCGAGCTTGACTGGTTCTACCAGGACGGCGCCTCGATGCTGTTTCCCGACGCATGGGAGCGCTTCTGCGCCCCTATTCCCCTAGCGGAGCGCGGCGACATGATCGGCGCCTATCACCGGCGCCTCACCGATCCCGACCGCCGGGTTCAGGCCGTGGCGGCCGGCGCCTGGAGCCAATGGGAGGGCGATACCATCTCCCTGCGTGGGCCCCAGGCGCGCCCGGCCAAGTTCAACGAGATCGACTTCGCCGTCGCCTTCGCGCGCATCGAGTGCCACTACTTCGCCAACCTGGGTTTTTTTGCGCAGGACGGTTGGCTGCTCAACAACATCGACGCGCTGCGGTCGATACCGGCGTGGATCGTTCAGGGGCGCTTCGACGTCGTCACCCCGCTGGAAAGCGCCTGGGCTTTGAAGACCGCGTGGCCGCAGGCGCACTTCGAGATCATCTGGGACGCCGGCCACGCGTCGACGGAACCGGGCATCGTCGACGCCCTCGTCCGCGCCACAGACCAGGCCCTGGCCGCTTAGGCGCGCCGTCGCATACGTCCCCTATCCAGGCCGTCAGGGATATGTTCCCGGCGCGCCTACCTGCCGAAGGAGTAGGTCGCTCCGGCGACCACGCCGACGTTGGTCTGGTAGCTGGGCGAGAAGCTGGCCGAGAAATCATAACGCCAGCGACCGTTCTCTGAAGTGTGCCCGACGCCGAACGCCATCCCCGCCTGGCTCCCGAAGCCCGATACCGCGCCGCCGACCGAGGTGATGCCTGGCGTGTCGTCGTAGCGGATGCCGGCGACGGCCAGGGCGACCGCCGTGTCCGACTGCATCTGGCGGCGCAGGGTGTAGACCTGCCCCTCGATGCCGAAGACGGCGCTGTCCAGCTGATTGACGTTGACCGCGTCGGTGCCGTTGATCCCCGGCGCGACGTTCTCCAGCCGCCGTTCAGCCCCCGGCGATCCGAAGGAGACGGTGTTGGGATCATTGGCCACCGAGTTGGCGCCGATGGCGACCGAATTGGTCCCCCCGGGGCCGACGCCGGCATTGTAGCCAATGGCCGTCGCGTTCTGCGCCGCCGGATCGATGTGAGCGTTGGCCCCGAGCGCGGTGCCGTTGTCGGCCCCGACGTGGCTGTGGGCGCCGATCGCGGTGTCGTTCTTGCCGCCGGCATAGGCATTGTCCCCCAATGCCGACCCATCCGGACCGTTGGCGATCGCGTTGAAGCCGACCGCGGTCGACTCGGTTCCGACGCTAGACCCCTGACCAAGCGCGAACCCATCGCCAGACTGGCTGCCTAGGGCCGCGAAGCGGCTGTCCACCGAGGTAGAAAGAGTGGTCACCGACGACTGCGCACCGCTGGCCGTAAACTGAGCCGTGCTGATTGAGGAACTGAAGCCGCCGACTGTGGAGCCGAGAGACACCACAGAACTGCTCACTGCGGTGACCGAGCTGCTGATCGCGACCTGCGAGGTGCTGATATGGACCTGTGAGGTCGAGACACCATTGAGCGACGAGCCGATCCCGCTCTGTGAGGTGCTGACCGCGCCCAGGGTGCTGTTGGTCGAAGACAGCGAGGTGTTCAGTCCCGCAACCGAGGATTGGGCCGCGTTCGCCGTCGACACCGCACCGCTGATCGAACCGCTGAATGTCCCGACCGTCGAGTTGGTGCTGGACAGCGATGTGCTGACCCCGGCCAGCGAAGTGCTGACATTACCGAGGCTGGTGTTGGTCGTGTCGAGGCTGGTGCTGACCGTCGTGAGCGACATGCTCACATTTCCGACGCTTGCGTTGGTCGCGATCAGGCTCATGGAGACGTTGCCCAGGTTTGTGTTGGTCGCGATCAGGCTGGTGCTGACGTTGCCAAGGCTGGCGTTGGTCGTACTGAGGCTGGTGCTCACCGCGGTCACCGAACTCTGGGCCGCGTTCGCCGTCGACACGGCCCCGCTGATCGAACCGCTGAATGTCCCGACCGTCGAGTTGGTGCTGGATAGGGATGAGCTGATGCCCGCGATCGACCCGCTCAATCCGGTCTGCGACGCGCTCACGTTGCCAAGCGCGAAGGTTGTTGATGACAGCGAGCTGCTGATCGCGACCTGCGAAGTCGAGGCATTATTGAGCGACGAGCCGATCCCGCTCTGTGAGGTGCTGACCGCGCCCAGGGTGCTGTTGGTCGAAGAGAGCGAGGTGTTCAGTCCCGTAACCGAGGATTGGGCCGCGTTGGCCGTCGACACCGCCCCGCTGATCGAGCCGCTGAATGTCCCGACCGTCGAATTGGTGCTGGAAAGCGATGAGCTGACCCCGGTCAGCGAGGTGCTGACATTGCCGAGGTTGGTGTTGGTCGTCGAAAGCTGAGTGCTGGCCCCCGCACTGAGCGCAGCCGCCGAGGTGCTGACGCCCGCGCTGAGGCTCGTCGCCGTGCTGGCGAGCGACGTGCTGACCCCGCTGCTCAGGCTGGTGGCCGTGCTGGCGAGCGACGTGCTGACCCCCGTGCTGAGGCTCGTCGCGGTGCTGACCAGCGACGTGCTGACCCCGGTGCTCAGGCTTGTCGCCGTGCTCGCCAAGGAGGTGCTGACCCCAGAGCTCAACGCGGTGACGCCCGCCTGGGTCAGGCTCGAGACAGCGTAGAGCTGGCTGCCGTTGATCGCGTCGGTGGACAGGGCCGTCACCCGGCCGGCGGCGACGTTGACGAGGCGGCTTTCCGACCCCACGCTTCCGAAGGACACGCCCTGCGCGGCGGTCGGGGCTCGGTAGGTCGGAGTCGTCCCGAACACCGCAAAACCGGTGCTGTCGGCGGCCACGGTCAGATTGGCGATCTCCGCGCCCCCGAAGACCGCATTGGCGCCGATGGCGACATTGTTGACGCCGGTGACGGTCGTGCCCATGCCCAGCGCGATGCCTCCAGACCCGGTCGCAAGGGCGCTGGAGCCGATGGCGATGGTGTCGCTCGCGGTCACCTTGTTCCCGGCCGATAGGCCGATGGCGATGTTGTTCGAGCCGGTGACGCTGGTGCCGGCGGAATCTCCAAAGCCGCTGTTCGAGTAGCCGGTGACGCTCTGAGAAGAAAAATCGCCCGCGCCGGTGTTGAAGTCTCCAGCCACATCCTGAGAGGACTGATACCCGACTCCGGTGTTCTGATTACCGGTGACCGATAGTGAAGATTTCGAGCCAGCGCCGATGTTGTAGCTTCCGGTGACGTGCTGCGAGGCGCTGTCGCCAAAACCACTGTTGGCTGAACCCGAGACGATCCGAGAGGCGTCCACACCCGAGCCGGTGTTGTTGTCGCCGGTGACGTTGAAGGATGAAAATTCACCCGAGCCGGTGTTGTAATTGCCCAGGACGCTGTGCGACGACTCGTAACCCGAACCGGTGTTTGCGAACCCGGTGATGGAAAACGACGACAGGTGGCCG
>Ga0208849_1000364_pt1 | contig 43438 bp, 50 predicted proteins | sample NGESurdeep072012_10_FD_184470 | JGI IMG/M metagenome (GOLD analysis project Ga0208849, IMG submission 184470) | Arctic peat soil microbial communities from Barrow, Alaska - NGEE Surface sample 53-3 deep-072012 (SPAdes) | ecosystem: Environmental > Terrestrial > Soil > Wetlands > Peat ... | reverse complement strand
AGAACCCGATGATCATGGCGTCGTTCGTCAGCGCGATGGCCTCATCGGACCGGAACATTTCCTGCAGATCGAAGTTCTTGGTCCAAAACTGCGCGTGCTTCTCCGGGTCTCTGACGGCAAGACTGAAATGCCAAACCGTGCCAAGTTGTATTTTCATATTCGTACCTCTTCGTAACGCGTCAAGCGCACTTGTACCCGCGGATGATGCGAGCGTAACACACGCCCAGGCGGTTCGCAAGCGCGAGAAGACAGCACGAAATGGAACGCTTGTCGCTCTGGAAGAGCGCGTCGCGGCGTGTCCTAGGCCATGGCAGAATCTGTCGAGGTAAGAATCCTGGTCTTGAATAGCCGCGCGGATTAAGATTGTTATGCCAGGTAGTACCGTCTAGTGCAGTCTGGTACAACCCGTCGCATTAGCAATCCATTAGCAAATCGCCATTCGCGGCTCCTTACCGCCCGGCGCGGGAACGGCGCAAACCCCCGTCAAATGCGCGCTTCCGCTAGTAGGGGAGAAGTCTGCGGCTGGGGATGTCGGTGTTTTCCACGATCACCTAAACGATTGGCATCAATTCGTTGAGACGGGACCGAACCTCGTCTCGATAGAGAATCTCGATTTCGGCGATATGATCGTCAACGATATCCACGATTAAGTATCCATCTTCCGACTCCATATCGACGGTTCGACCGGTTTGGCCCTCTACCCCACTTCTTGGTCGAGGCCGAACGAACATCGTGGCGCAGAAATCGTCGCTGCATCGACATCGGTCTCGGATTTCTAGCGCCGAAACCTCTGATGCGAGCCGTTGTTCGCCCAGCTTAAGGAATAGGCGCCCCAGCTCGTCACAAAGATCAGGAAAAGTAGCCTGAAGTCGGAACATTCTTTTCCTCAATTTGTAGGTTGAAAACGGTTGAATGGCACCCTGTATCATAGCGTATCGTGTATCGCGTTAGCAATCCATTAGCAATTCGCCATTTTCGACATAATTCACTCCGCCACGGGAACCCCTCAAACCCCCGTCAAATGGGCGCTCCCGCACGTTCGGGAGAAGTCTGCGGCTGGTGCCGCTGCCGGTCTTCAAATTTCAGCATGGCCGTATCGCGGCAAATCCTGGAGCGCCACAACGTGTCGACTTGTTCAAGAACACAGACACTCGATGCGGATTTGTGGTTCGTCGGATTCTCTAATCGCGGCGCGATTGTGTGCAAAGTGCAGCGATAGAGTACAAATCGCTTTATTCTGCGATTGGGCTCTTTGCGCGGACGCCGCTATTATTTGGCGGCAATAAAATCCGAGGTAGATGGCGAATCACCCGCCCCGCATGTCAATAAGAACAATGTCGTCCGTCTGGTATTGCTCTAGGGATCGACGGCGATTCCGCTCGCGATGCAGTTCGTCCCGCACGAAACCGTGCCAACGAGTACGCCGCTCGGGTACAAGTATTCTGCGGCGTTGCTATTCTGACTGTCGAGAGCGAACCAATGGCGGTTCAGCATATCGATGGCCAGGTCAAGTGAACCGCTGGCGATTGGAAAGGTCTTGGGTTTTGGATTAGGGAGCTCAAAGGTATCGGCTGTGCCAGGTTGCGCGTCGTTCGCGAGTAAGTCGTTTGTACGGTCAATTGCAAGGCCACCGGGTGCACTGAAAGAAACGCCAGCGACCTGAGTCTGGTTGCCGCACGCACCGGATGGGCATGTTAGAGACCAGAGCGCACCGATACCTGAAGTAAGATCGATATCATTGTAATAAACGGTGCCGTGCTTGTCGACGGTAATCCATAAGCCTACGGAGTCGTTTGTCATTGGAAAATTGCCGACGAATGCACCACCGTTCGGTCCCCCAACCCAAGTTGAAATGGAGCCTGCCTCGGGACCGCCCGTCTGGAAGACATTGCTGGCGATAACGGTGCCGTCTCTAGCCATCGTGACGTCATAAGGGAATTGATTGGTTGGATCGGTATAAGAATTGGATGCGACAGTCTCGCCTCGGTGAAAGACCAGAACATTGTGTCCGCCCGTGTTTGCCACGTATAGATCGTGGGTGGAGGCATTTACATACAAGCCCTGCGGGTTGGTTACGTCTGTAATCTTGCCACACGGGATCTGACCTTCGAATTTTCCTGCAAATACATTTATGATGTTATTCTTGTAATCTGAAAAGTACTCGATAGAGATCGTCGCGGGGCACGTATAAAAAGATTTGAGCTGATGACCAGCGTTCAGATTATCGGCGTGCAAACCGAGGGGGCTCCGAGACGTAGCGATGAAGCTCGCTAAAGAACGCATGTGACTGCTCAAGGTGGGCGGTTTCTGTGGAACCGCCGTACCGGATGAGCAACCGGGGAGCAGCGCCATCGCTGCCGCTACGCTAACGGCGGCGAGAACAGAGAAACGACGCATTGCTGCCCCTCAGTCTGAGCGATTCTCAGTCGGTACAGGTTCGCGGTCGACGAGTGGGGACCCGCCGGCTCTTCATGTTTGACCGTCGCATGGATCAATCGGACCCGAGACGCCGGGATAACGCACACTAGCGCAGACTTAGCTCGAGCGATCGAAGTGCCGCTCAGTATCGTGGAGTGCCGCCTTGTATCACCCATCGCATTAGCAATCCATTAGCAACTTGCCCTTTTCGGCCACTTTCGGCCGAGCGCGGGAACGGCTCAAACCCCCGTCAAATGGGCGCTTCCGCGAGTACGGGAGAAGTCTGCGGCTGGTGCCGCTGCCGGTCTTCAAATTGTGTATGCTTCGTGATGCGCAGTATCGCCGAGTATCGCAGAGTGGCGTGGTGTCGCGTATATTGGCGGGCTTCGTCCCATCTAGTGTCGTGGCGTGCCGCTGAGCGCATTAGCAATCCATTAGCAGCCATCCATTCGATCGTAAGACGCCGACGGCGGCCGAATGTCTGGATGCCCCCGCACTACCAAGAAAACTGCGGTATCGGATTTGGGGGATTTATTGCAGCTATCTTGGGGTGAAGGCCTCATTCCTACTCAACGTCTCACCGGCGAAGCCGCCAACTGCATAGAGTATGCCGTTGACGACGCCTGCGGCTAAAAAATCCCGGGGCGTCGGCATTGGCGCCTTGGCGGTCCAAGTGTTTGTCGCAGGATTGTAAGCTTCAACCGTATTCAAGAAGTCGTAGCCGTTTGTGGAGCCGCCGATCGCATAAAGTCTGCCGTTATCTACGCGCGCAGCCAATTCTGCGCGGGCGGTCGGCATGTGTGCCCTGCCCGTCCAAGTATTCGACGTAGGATCATATGCTTGAACAGTGCTCCTCGAGCCTTGGTGGTTATAGCCTCCGACCGTATAGAGCTTGTGCCCGAGGACGCTCGCAGCGAGGCCGAAGCGTCCGTTCGGCATGGACGCCTCGGTGGTCCAGGTGTCCGTCGCAGGATTATACGCCTCAACCGTTTTCAAGTAGCCGGGCTGGCCGCCGACGGCGTAGAGTATGCCGTTGACGACGCCCACGGCTAGGCTTGAGCGCGCGGTCGGCATCGATGCCTTGGTGGTCCAGGTATCCGTCGCAGGATCGTACGCCTCAACCGCATTTGAGTACCTGTTGGAGCTATTAACTCCGCCGACGGCATAAAGTATGCCGGAGACGATGCCCATAGCTAACCAGCCGCGCGCCGTCGGCATCGATGCCTTGGTGGTCCAGGTATCGCTCGAGGGATCATAGGCTTCGACCGTATTGCAAATGCTTAAGGGTTCGCACGACGGCGAATTGCCACCAACCGCATACAAGATACCGTTGACGACGCCGACGGCTAGATCGGCGCGCGCGGTCGGCATGGGTGACTTGGTGGTCCAACTCCCTTTGGCTTGCGGCATTTCTCGAATGCCAGCCGCGCCAGAGTGAGGCAGCGGCGTTGGAGCAGAGGCGCTTGAGCATCCGGAGGCGGCCGACGCAAATGCAAGAACGAACATCGTGTAAACGATGCACAATCGTCGAGACATGTGGTGACTCCCCATCATATGTGAACCAAACCCCTGGCAAAATACCCGCGGGGACGCTATCTGTGACGTTGCGTGAGCTCGAACCTTGCGTGCCGCCGCGGGAAGCACGCAAACCCCCGTCAAATGGGCGCTTCCGCACGTACGGGAGAAGTCTGCGGCTGGTGCCGCTGCCGGTCTTCAAATTGTGCTTGCTTCGTGACGCGCAGTAGCACCAAGTATCGTTGAGTGGCGTGTTGTCGCGTGAATTGGCTAACTTCGTCTCATCCAGTATCATGGCGTATCGCTGGTCGGATTAGCAATCCAGTAGCAGCTTTCCAACCGACCTGCGATCTGCTCGATATCCGCGCACCCTGCAAGAGAACCTAATAGTGAGTCTGGCGCAGTATCCTCGTAACTAGCGTGGGGTGAAGGCCTCAACCGTACTCAAGTAGCCGCCGTTATGAAGGCCGCCGACGGCATAGAGTGTGTTCCCGACCACACGCGTAGCCAATCCATCCCGCGCCGTCGGCATGGGTGCCATGGTGGTCCAGGTATCCGTCGCAGGATTGTAAGCTTCAACTGTATTTGAAAAGCGATTGGTGTAATTATAACCGCCGACAGCATAAAGACGCTGCCCGAGGATGCTCGCGGCAAGGTCCCAGCGCCCCGTCGGCATTAGTGCTTTGGCGGCCCAAGTATTTGTCGCGGGATTGTAAGCCTGATTGTCATGCCTGGGGCCGTAGGCGTAGCCGCCAACGGCGTAAAGTATACCATTGATGACACCCGCTGCTGGGTTCTCGCGCGCCTTCGGCATGGATGCCTTGATCGTCCACGTATCCGTCGCCGGATCGTACCCTTCGACCATATCCGAGCGGCCGTGAATGCCGGTACCGCCGACAGCATAGAGTATGCCATTAACGACTCCTACAGCTAGGCCATAGCGCGGTGTCGGCATCGATGCCTTGGTCGTCCAAGTGTTCGTCGTAGGATTGTACGCCTCAACTGTATCTAGGTAGCGGATACCATCATAGCCGCCAACTGCATAGAGTATGCCGTTAACGACTCCCACAGCGTGGCCATAACTTGCCGTCGGCATCGATGCCTTGGTGGTCCACGTGTCCGTCGCAGGATTGTACGCCTCAACCGTATTCAAGATGTCGCTGTGAATGCCGATGCCGCCGACGGCATAGAGTATGCTGTTGACGACACCCGCGGCTAGAAAGGCGCGCGCCGTCGGCATGGGAGCTTTGGTGGCCCAGCTACCGATCGATTGCGGCGTCTTTTGAATGCCGACTGCATGAGAGTGAGTTGCTATGTTCGGATTCGAGATGCTCGAGCAGCCTGAAACAATGGAGACAAACCCAAGAGCGATCATCGTACAAGCCATCGACAATCGACAAGTCATAATGTCCCCCTATCGTGGAAATGAGCCAATCCTTACAGCCGAGCTCTTCCAACTATCGTGGGTCGAAAACCTCAAACGTTTTCAAACTACCGCCGTTCCAGCCGCCGGCAGCGTACAGTCTCCGCCCGATGACGCCTACAGCTAGGCCGTCGCGTGCCGTCGGCATGGATGCCTTGGTGGTCCAAGCGTCTGTTGCGGGATTGTAGGCCTCAACCGTATTCAGGTCATAAACGTTGAGGCCGCCGATGGCATAGAGTATTCCGTTGATGATTCCAACGGCTGGGTACTGTCGTGCTGTCGGCATAGATGTCTTGGTGGTCCAGGTATTCGTCGTAGGATTGTAGGCCTCGACCGTATTAAAGTTGTGAGGTTGGGTCGTGTTGTTGTCGCAGCCTCCGACGGCGTAGAGTATTCCGTTGATGACGCCCACTGCAAGACCGGAGCGCGCCGTCGGCATGGATGCCTTGGTGGTCCAAGTGTTTGTCGCCGAATCGTAGGCCTCAACCGTATTCAAGGTGCCGCCGCCGTTGATGTCGTTAGCGCCACCGACGGCATATAGTATACCCTTGACGACGCCCGCAGCTAGGCCGAAGCGCGCCGTAGGCATCGATGCCTTGGTGATCCAAGTGTCCGTCGCAGGACTTGCAGGATCGTGAGCCTCAACCGTGTTCAAGCTCTGACCGTTGATATCACAGCAGCCCCCGACAGCATAGAGTATGCCATTTATGACGCCCATTGCTAGGCCCAAGCGCGGCGTCGACAGGGGCACCTTGACGGTCCAGATACTCGTCGCAGGATCATACGCTGTATTCGATTGGATTGTGTTAAGGCCGCCGACAGCATAAAATATGCGGTTGACGACACCTCCCGCTATACTACTGCGCGCCGTCGGCATGGGTGTCAAGGTGGTCCACTTCCCGAGGGATTGCGGCGTCATTCGAATGCCAGACGCGCCAGAAGGAAGCGCAAACGTCGGATGCGAGACGCTTGAGCATCCGGAAACTGCGGAAATCAGCGCGATAAGAATCATCGTGCAGACGACGGACGCTCGTTGAGACATTTATTTCTTCCTCGTTGCTCCGACGAGTCTATCCGTTGCCAGACAGACGCGGGAACGATATATGTGACGTGAGGTGAGCTCGAACCTTGCATGCGGTCACGGGAACCCCACAAACCCCCGTCAAATGGCCGCTTCCGCTAGTACGGGAGAAGTCTGCGGCTGGTGCCGCTGCCGGTCTTCAAAACCGTGTTGGGCTTCGCAAGGGGCTTGGTAGGTTCGATTCCTATCTTCTCCCGCCGATTATTAAATAGATGGGCAAGCGATGCTTGCCCTCCTACAGATCGCGCATTATGGGCAAGCGATGCTTGCCCTCCTACAGATCGCGCATAATGGGCAAGCGATGCTTGCCCTAGTACGGATATCGTCGCTACGAGTTCGCGACGAGGGGCAAGCGGTGCTTGCCCTAGTACGAATCCTTAGATTACAGCAAAAGGAAACCGATGGCGCAGACTTGGGTATCTCTCAAGCATCCGGATGGCGAGGTTGCGAAAGACGAGCAGCACGCAATCCGTTGTGCCGTCTACACAGACGGACAGCCAACGCAGGCACCCGACAACCTTGACGACATCAGCGACGTCCTCAAACAGCCGGGCAAACTCGTCTGGCTTGATGTCGCATCGCCCACGGCAGTCGACTACGCTCTGCTGAAGAACGAATTCGATCTGCACCCCCTCGCGCTTGAAGACGCCGCCACGCCGCACGAGCGTCCGAAGATCGAAGCGTTCGACGGCTATTATTTCCTGATCGTGCACGGAGCTACACCAACTCCGACCGGCATCAAAGGCAGTGAGATCGCCATTTTCGCGGCGGCGAACTACATCATCACCATCAGGCGCGATTCGTCGTTCTCGCTTGACGAAATCGAAAAGCGCTGGCTCGCGAGGCCGGCAGAATCGCGAAAATCGTCCAGCGGCTTGCTCTACGTCATCCTCGACACCATCGTCGATCGTTTTTTTGATGTCGGCGACGCCATCGACGATGAGATCCAAAAACTCGAGGCGGCGCTATTCCGCGGCGCCGCGGTCGTCACGGTCATTCCGCGCAAGATCTTCTCGCTCAAACGCGATCTGCAATACTTTCGTCGCGCGGTCGCTCCGCTCCGCGACGTGCTCAACGCCATCTTGCGCGAAGACATCCCGTTGTTCGCGCACACCGACCTGGCGTATTTCCGCGACGTCTACGATCACGCGATCCGCCTACTCGATCAAATCGATGCCGCGCGTGACCTCGTCAATGGTGCGCTCGATCTCAACTTATCGCTCGTCGCGAATCGTCAAAACGAAGTGGTCAAACAGCTCACGATCATCGCAACCGTCTTCATGCCGCTCACATTCATCACCGGATTCTTCGGCCAGAATTTCGCGTTCATGGTCGCGCACATCCAGACGCCGACGAGCTTCTACATATTCGGGTTCGGCACGGAGATCCTCGCGATCGCCCTGCTCGTGATCTTCTTCAAAGTCAGGCGCTGGTTTTAGCCATCCACAGCAGGTCGCGCCATGCACCGTCGTGGTAGACGAATCGCCGCAACAGCGCCTCGCGTGCGAAACCGCACCGTTCGTAGCACTTGATCGCCGCCAAATTATCGGGATACACACCAAGCTCAACGCGGCCGATCCGCAGTTCCCCGAAGGCCGTGTCGCATAGCGTGCGCACGGCAAACGCGCCGACCCCCGCGCCGCGATAAGCTGGATCGAAAATGGCGATCGTCAGCTCGACGCCGGCGAACAGCGGGGCGCGAAGCGAACACACGCCGACGACGCGGCGCCCGGCGACGATCGAGTACAATGGGCGGTCGCGCCGCCGTTTGCTTTGTGCAAGCGTCGCCGACGCGACAGAAAGCGAACGCGGCAAGTGATAGACGGTGGTCGCGGAGACGGCGCCGGAATCGAAGCCGTGTTGGATCTCGGGCAGATGCCGCTCAGTTCGCGGCACGATGCGCACGCCAAGAGGTCCGGCCTTGGAAATTCTAGCCATCGGTACGCGCTTGAGCCCACTCTTCGTGAAGGATGCTCATGATGGCGACATCGTCGTAGCGTCCTTTGCGGTACTCGCGCCCGCGCAATACGCCCTCGCGCGCGAAGCCGGCCTTCTCGTAGCAGCGGATGGCGCGCACGTTATCCGGATAGACGAACAATTCGATCCGCTGCAACGGCAGCGCGCGAAACGCGCCATCGACCAGCGTGCGTACGGCGTCGGTGCCGTAGCCGCCGTTCCAACGGCGCGATTCGTGCAGCGCGATGCCTAGTTCGGCGCGCGCCCCGAACAGCGTGAGGCCGGCGACGCCGATATCCTCGCCGGTTTTCGTCTGCACCACGAATGTGGGCGTGCCTGGGCTCACGGCAGCACGAGCGGCCCATTCCTGTTCGGCATTGCGCGAAAGCGGCAGCCGCGTCATGAGCCACGTCCGCGCCGGCGACTCGTTGAACCATCGCAACAGCATCGGCACGTCGGTGGGCTCGATCGCGCGGAGGCGCACTTTTTCACCGACCAGCCACGTGGGCGCGAGCGGGCTCGCTCGGGTTGGTCTTTTCATATTGCGCCGATTTTGCGCGCGTGCTGGGGTGTCCTGGGGATGTTCGCGAGGGCAACGGCCGCGGTCGCAGCGAACCATCGGTCATGCTCATCGCTCCCATCGCGATCGCTTTCGCGATTCGGTTTGGTTCGCCACTTTCGCCGGCGCCGGGAGCATCCGCGCCGTCGAATCTTTCCTTGCCCACGCCTTCGACACTATTCCAACGCCATTCCCGCGCTTACGGGCTGCTGCCGCTCGGCGGCATTCGTTGGTCGGGCACGCTCACGTCGGGCGATACGCAAGCCACGTACGAAGTCGTCGCGGACTCCACTGGCCACTACCGCCAAGACTCGAACTTGCCGCTCTCGACCCACGCCGAGGGCGATGACGGCAACGTATATTGGCAACAGGACGAAAACGGGAACGTGACCTCCGTTCCAGCCACCTCCCATCACGGCGCGGTAAGCCGGCTTCTGCGGCTCAACGACTACAAATTCGACGTTGCCGGGGCGACCGTCGCGGGCATCATGAACATCGACGGTCACCTGGCCTACGCCGTGCATGCCCGGATCGGCGCAACCGACGCGGTCCTCTATATCGATGTGGCGTCGGCGCTCGTGGACGGCGGCGACTTCGGCTCGCGCACGGTCCGTTATCACGCGTACAAGCGATTCGAGGGCGTGCCGGTGCCGACTCAGGCGATCGACGATGACGGAACGACGAGCACCACCACAACAGTGGATAGCGTGCAGTTCGCGACCCACACCAGCGCCGCCACGTTCGCCGCGCCGACGCAACGCGAACCGGACATGCCCGCTGGAGTCAGTCAGATCACCGTACCGTTCGAATCGGAGCGCGGTCTCATCGAGCTGGACTGCCGCATCAACGACAAGCCGGTGAAGCTGCTATTGGACTCGGGCTCGTCGACCAATGTGATCGATTCCAGCTCGGCAACCCGCCTCGGCATGCCGACGGGCGGCGTCGCCAAGATAAACGCTGCCAGCGAACTCGACGGAACGATCACGCGCGCCGACAAGCTCACGGTTGGCGACGCGACGTTTCATGACTTCGTGATGGAGGCGGTGCCGCTCAATCTACCGCGCGCGCTCGCGCAAGATCACATCGACGGCATCATCGGCTACGATGTGCTCGCGCAGTTAGTCGCGCGCATTTCCTATTACAATAACAACGTGCAGTTCACGTTGCCGACCGCGTTCAAGTATTCGGGGACCGGCGCTGTGATGCCGATGACGATCACGAACCGCGTTCCCCGAATCGACGCGAAGCTGGGCCGCAGCCACGACGCGGTGACCTTGACCGTCGATACCGGCAGCGACGGCGCGCTCGTCCTCTATCGGTCGTACGCCGATTCGCACGCCGACGATTTCGAAACCTTGAGTCTCGGCAATATGGACCCCATGGATTCGCGCGTGACCAGAGGCCCGGACCTGGCTTCGCCGATCAAACCCGCGGTCGACAGCGCAAGTGGAGCGGGCGGCGGCGATATCCCCGTGCGGCTCGCGACCATCTCGCGGATGGACCTCGGACAATTCTCCATCGTCGATCTGTTCACACAGGTAGTTCTTCGTTCAACCGGTGCGTTCGCCCCGACCCAATCCGACGGCATCCTTGGCGCCGGCGCCCTTTCGAAATTCGGCGCCGTGTTCCTGGACTATCCGAACACGCGGGTCATTCTCGAGAAGTAGCGGCGCCGTCGTTAGCGCGCTACCGTGAAGAGCGTCGTTTCGTCCACGAAACACAGCCCGTTCCCGTAAGGATCCACCACGTAAAACGATCGCTCTCCCCACGGCCGCGTCACGATATCGCCGGCCGCGTCGCCATGTACCTTCTCTTTCGACAAGCAGTCCAGTGCACTTGCGCTGGACGACGATCACGCCGTACAGTATCAGGTCCCAAAGCGTGAGCGAGCGAGTGAGGCGTGTCGGTGCAGGGGCGGCAGCCGTGTCAGTCGCCATTCTCTAGTCAACGCCTTTCGATGAGCGCCTTCGCAATGGCCCGTGGCTTGTCGCTGTCGACCTGCCGCGATCGTGCCGCGTACAGCGCCAACAATTGCGCCGTGACGAGCCACGCAAGCGTGTTGTATGGATCGTCGACAACGGGTCCCAAGCATGGCACGTCGTCGATTGTCTCCGTGCCGATAAGGTAGCGTAGTGCTTCCGTCGACCTGATCTCTCGCATCGGCGCGGCGACGGTTCGCAAAGCGTCGCGATCCACGATGCCGATGACGGCCGACGACGCATCGATCATCGCGATGCTGCCGTGGCGGAACTCGCCGGCCGCAAACCCCTCTGCGTGCAGGTAGCTCGCTTCTTTGATCTTGAGGGCAGTTTCGCGTGCGATCGGCTAGCCATAGTCCGATCCCAGAACCGCGACGCTGCGGCGCAAGGCGATCCTGCGTGCGGCGCGAGCGACGTCGTCGAGTTTGGGACCATCCATCCAGGCACGCACCGCAGTTGCGACATGCAATAACACGCCGGCATTTCGGCTCTCGTCCGCGACTGCGATTGAGGCTGCGTGCAGCAAGACTGCGACCGTGGCTGTGACGCTTTTGGTGGCGGGGACGGCGACTTCCCGGCCTGCGCCGACGTCGATGGTGACGTCCGCGCGCGTAGCAAGTGGTGATTCTGCCGTATTGGTGAGCGCGATAAGGCGCCGCGGCGCCAACACGTCGAGCGCTTCAAGCAGGTCGGTGGAGCCGCCGCTTTGCGAGATGGCCACGACCGTAAGGCCTTCATAGGCATTGTGATCGAGCTGCGCTTCGGTGGCCGCGAGCGCGTGCGCACGGATGCCCCGCCTGCGCAGCGCGAGCGCGCCCAACTCGGCGACGAACAACGAGCTGCCGCTGCCGACCAAGACTATGTCGTTGTCGAATGCGCCCGCCAACTCTTTTGCTTGGCTGCCTGCGGCGATTCGTTCCCATACGCCGGGCTGCTCGCGTATCTCGCGCTCGAAGTGGACACCCAGCGTTTCCGCCATGACGGGCCGTTAGTGCGGCGGCCCGATGTTTCCCTTGTTTGCATTTTTGTTGTAGGCGGGTGAGCAACCCGTACTAGGGTGAGCAACGCTCACCCATTTTTTGGGCAAGCGATGCTTGCCCTAGTACAGCGGTCCTCCTACATATTAAAACGGCCGAGCGATGCTCGCCCTAGTACGGTTTCCCCGCGGCGCGACTCTCGACGAACGTAGAAATCCGCTCCATCTCGTCGTCCGTGAGATGGATGAATGCGACGCCGAACTCGCCGACTTTGGTCGTTCGCGCGACGTTGGCATGAACGTTGATGGTGGCGTCGACGTCGATCGGCAGATGGATGACGATCTCGGTGTCGTTGGCGAGCGGAACATCGGTGAGCAGCAAGACGCCGCCCATTGAGATGTTGTCGACCGTCGCCGCACAGATGCGGCCTGTGCTCTTGATGCTCAACGTCACCGGAAGCGAAATGTTGAATCGCGGTGAGTGGCGGCGATCGGAAGTGGGTTTACCGGTCAATTCGTCTGCTCGATGGTGTCCACGACCCAATCCGACGACGACGTGCGTGCATACGACCCGCAGTAATCGCATTTGCCGCCGCTCGTGTGGAACGGCGCGCCGCAATTCGGGCACGTGGCGGCCGTTGTCGTGGCGCCGACGACGGATTTCGCGTCGGCACGGCGGATGAAATCCCAAATCTCCGTAAAGGTCTGCTGGTAGCGATCGCCCGAGACGACTTGTCTCGTATGGTCGTCGATCGTATAGTCGGTCATGCTCACGGTGAACGCGACGGCGATCGAATCGAATGCCGAGCCGGGATGCGCATCCACGATGCGCGCGCTGCCGATGACGATGTTCTCGAGCACGTCGATCTGATGCGCCGCGATGAGCTGGTCGGTCTGCATCTTGTGGCGCTCGTAGAGCGCGTCGCTCATGACGTCGCGCGCGAGATCCTGATTGCGCGCCGTCCACGCTTGCTGCAGTTTGAAAAACGCCGTTTGCGCACGGTCCAAGAAAGCTCGCTCGTCGAAGTTGGCATCGTGCAGTTTGATGGCGCCGAGGCCGGCGTCGATCGCGCTTTGATCGAAGGTTCTCGCCGGCGCGGGCGGGTCCATCAACGCAGACGCATGCATTCCCGGATTTGGCGTGCTCGCGCCGAAGGCCATGTTGACCGCGCGGCTTCGCCGGGAGACGATCCATAGGATGAACAGGACGACGAAAACTCCGCCAAAACCGCTGCCGTGCCCGAGGAATAACAACGGCCACAGACTCCACAGGCCGAAGCCGTCGCCGCCGATATCGACGCCGCCTCCGCCAAAGCCTTGGCCGCCGCCCGCCCGGGCCAAAGCAACGGCTGGACCTGCAACGGCGAGCGCGCAGATAATCGAAGCATATGCATACGGACGTAAGTGTTTCATTGCCATGTCGACTGAGTCTACTGCGGAATCGCGGCCGAGGTTACGAACTTCGGGGAAAAAACGTCCCGGCCTTTGGACTATCCGGCCTCTTTTGAAGAAGTTAGCCTGCGGAAGGGGCTGCATGAGCACGTTCCCGCTCGAGCCATCAACCTTTGAGCGACTTCCGTCGCGGCCCCTTCGCTCCGGCAAGCCGCCGCACGGTGACAAGATTTTCGCGGTCGAGTTCCGGCGTTTTCGGCGTCTCGCAGATACCGGCGGCGTGCGAGAGCGACTTCGTACGGAGAATAGCTTTGAAGCCGCGATCGCCAATGCGTCCTTTGCCGACATGCCAGTGGCGGTCGCGTCGTCCGCCGAGATCGACTTCCGTATCGTTGAGGTGCAACGCACGCACGTTCGCGAGACCGATGTGTTTTTCGACCAACGCAAGAAATGTCTTAACGCCGGCCGGTGTCGAGAGATCGTAACCGGCCGCCCACGCATGCGCGGTGTCGAGACAGACGCCCACGCGTTTGCTCTTCGCCGCGGCGACGATCTCACCGAGTTCTTCCATAGTTCCGCCGCAAAGACTGCCGGCGCCCGCCGAATTCTCCAGCAGCAGCATCGGACCCGCCTTCGCGCTTTTGATAAGCCGTGCCACCGCGTCGCAGACGCGCGCCAACCCGACGCCGCGATCTTGCTTGCCGTAACTGCCGAGATGTGTGTTCACGTATTCGATGCCGGCGCTGGCCGCGACGCTTAAATCGTTTGCGACGAGCTTCTCGCTGCTCGCGCGCAGCGTCTTGTTGTCGGTGGCGAGGTTGACGAGATACGACGTATGGATGACGGTCGGGTAGATGTCGTTCGCGCGCCGTTGCGCGGCGAACGCATCCCATGAGCCGGCGTCGTAAGCGCCGATCTTGAACGCTCGAGGATTGCCCGCGAATATTTGGATGCACTCGCAGCCTGCCGCCGTGGCCTCTGCCACCGTTCCGGCGAATTTGCCTGCGATGCCCACATGAACGCCGAACCTCATATTATCGCTTCCTCGCCAGAAATAGATATTGCAGAGCTTTCACGGCGAACGATCCGCCGGGCGCCATTTCGGCGACGTCCTTTTGCAGCCGCGTCAAGAACTCCGCGCGCCTATCGCCCAACTGGAACCGCGCGATCTCGCGCGATGAGTGATAGCCGACGAACGACTCGACGGTGAACGAGAGCTCGAGCGGCAGGCGCCATTGCTCGTGATCGCGCAACGCACGACGCTCGGACCAGAATTCTTCGAATCGATCGGTCAACGAACGCGAAACATTGTACGGATCATCGCGGCCGGAGATCTCGCGCATCAGCTCGACGGCGCGCGTTTCGAACGGGTCGTCCGGCAGCGCGTGCTTCCAATAGAGCGCGACCGCGCCGCCGCGCTTTAACACCCGCGCGATCTCTCCAAGGCTCTTGGGAGCGTCGAACCAGTGAAATGCCTGTGCGCACGAAACGAGTTCGAACGCACCATCGGCGAACGGCAGCGCCTCGGCGCGGGCTTCGTAAAACGTGCAGTCACCGTCGACGCTTTGGCGCGCTTGCGCGAGCATCCCGGCTGCGATGTCGACGCCGCTGACCGCATAACCGTGCGCCGTCAATCCCGCGGTGCTGAGTCCCGTGCCGCAGGCGAGATCGAGCGCGCGAAGGCTCGCCGGTCGCGCGTCGATGGAATCGTCAGCCAGCGACGCGCGCGCGAACGACGCTATCGTGTCGAAAAGATCGTCACCGTACGATGTCCGATACGCCGCGTATTGCTTTGCAAGTGACGAAAAGTCGGAACGGTGCGCGGCGGCCTTCGTCAATCCGGGTCGGAGAGCGCGCGTTCGAGTTCGTGCGAGACGTCGTCGCTGAGCTTTGCATCGCCCATGGCGGAGACATCGTCCTCATGGCCTTCAACGGCATCGTGGATTTGTGCCATGGCTTGCTCGCGCCCTTCGGGCAACGGAAGTTGTATGACCCTGCCGTCCACGCGCTTCGGCGCGCTGTCGGGCAGCGGCGGCAAATCGTCGAGCGACTGCAAATCGAACGATTCGAGAAAGAACTCAGTGGTGCCGTAGAGGATCGGACGCCCTACGACTTCCTTGCGGCCAAGCTCTTGGACGAAGTCGCGCTGCTCGAGCGTGCTCATGACGCTGTCGGAGATGACGCCGCGCAGACCTTCGACTTCGGCGCGGGTTACGGGCTGCAGATACGCGACGATAGCGAGCGTCTCTAGCGCCGCGGGCGAAAGATGATTCTTCGGAGGCAGCAAAAAGCGTTCGACGTCTTCTCTACACGCCGGATTGGCGGTCAGGCGCCAGCCGCCACCTACTTCGCGCAGCGTCATGCCGCGATCGCGCATGAACTCCGCGAGATCGGCGAGCGCGGCTTTGATCGCGCCGGGCTCGGCGTCGGTGGCCGCACACAAATCCTTGAGCGTTGCCGGCTCGCTCGCGACGAAGAGCACCGCTTCGAGGCGGCTACGCAGACTGGGCAAGGTCGTCGACCGCACCTTTCGGCATTGGCGTGAACACGATGTCGTCGAACAGTTTCGACTGTTCGTAGCGGACTTTGCGCGCCCGGATCAGCTCGAGCACGGCGAGAAATGTGACGACGATTTCCAGCGGCGCGCAGCCGGCGACGAGTTCGGTGAAGGTCAGGCTCTCACGCTCGCGCACCAAGCGCAGCACGTAGTTCATCTTGACGACGACCGAGAACGCCTCGCGCTTGAGCACGGCCGGACGCACTTCGGCGTTTTCCAACGCCCGCATGAACGCCGCGGCGAGCGTCTTCGAATCGAGGACGTAACGCTGCACCAGACCTTCGAGTTCGAACGCTTCCGCGGGCCGCGGATAATAGGCCGCAGCGGTTTCCATGCGCTCGCGCAAGTGGCCGCCTGCATCTTTGAAGTGCCGGTACGCGATGAGCCGTTGCCGCAACGCTTCTTCGGCGATGGCCGCATCGTCGGTGAAATCCTGATCGAACGGCGGCGGCGGCGGCGGCACCAATTTCTTCGATTTGATGAAGATGAGCGTGGCGGCGATGACGAGATATTCGCTCGCGATGCCGATATCCAGCGCTTCCATCAACGAGAGATACGAAAGATATTGCTCGCACACCGAAGCCAGGCTGACCTGCGTGATGTCGAGATCTTGCTGCAGCACGAGTTGGAGAAGTAGATCGAGGGGCCCGTCGAAGACGTCGAGTTTGACCAGCAGTGCCGGCTTGGCGGATGCGGTAGGCGCTGTCGTCACTACCAGGATATCGATTCGCTCCCGTCGTGCTAGTGGCTGATGGTGAGTTTCCCGACCGTCACGCTTCCGCCCTGCGGCAAGACCTCGATGTAGATCTGGCCGCGCGCCAATGCGATCGGGTTGCCCACGTCGTCCACGATTTCCGGCGGCGCGTCCGGACCGGTCGCGATCCAGTGCGCCGCTTCAACGCGATCGGGCCGCACGACCTCGGCGGGAAAATCGCCGTAGACCGACATGGCGAGATCGCCGAGATTGTCGAGCACTTGCGCCGGAATCCAAATCGCGATGATGTCGGAGACTTGGTATGGGCGCGAGTCGTCGCGATCGTGCTGCACGTCGCCCGAGATCGAGCGCTCGAACGCAAACCCCGACCTGCGGTAGTCGACCTGGTAGTGCATCCAGAACGAGACGATGGCCGAGTTCACGATCGGCGGTCTCATATAGTCGAAATCGAACTCGGGCTGCTTGAATGCGCTGTCGGGCCAGCCGTGATTTGGGGCGGCCGCCCGCAGTCTCGTGACCGACGTGTACAAATTGTGTGGCATTTCGCGGGTGTTGTCGCGCCAAAACGCCTCCGGCGTACCCACGATCTCTTCCATATCCGCGAAGCCGTCGGCGCGCAGCAGCTTGAGGGGGCCCCAAACGTCGTCGTTCTCGCCCGCATGGGCGAAAAGCGCGTTGTAGGGGCGGGCAAGCTCCACGAAATACGTCCGGGCCGATCTCACCGGCCCTATCTTGGCCGGCTTGGACGTCAAGTAGAGCGCCATATAGCGCGTGATGCCGCCTTCGGCCTCGACCTCGTAGACGATTTCGGCGTCGTGCAGGCCGCTCTGCGGCCGCGCGTCGATAGGATAGTTGTCGATCATCACGGCGGCGATGCGATGCTTGAGTGTGGGTGGATCGACCAGCACGCCGTCGAGCGGGTCCACGGCGAGAATCTTCGGCCTTGGCGTCGGCGAGGGCTTCGGCACCGGCGGCGCCGCATGCCGGGCGCACCCTGCGATTGCGAGTACGACCGCCGCACACAGCGTGAGCGGCGCGAGCCCGAGCCGAGCGCTCAAGGTCCCCTTCAAAAGCCTAGATCGCCCGCCGGATTCTCCGCGACGATCGTGCGCGCCATCTCGATCAACCGCCGCTCGTTGCGATGCGTCATGATCTCCGGCATCTCATCGAGTTTCGCCCACGCGGTTTCGTCGACTTCGCCTTCCTGTGGCTTGGGCTTGCCGGTCACATAGCGCATCAGGAAGAAGTGCACGATCTTGCTGTGCTTGACGTCGCGGCTATAGAACCAATAGCGGATGTCGGAGAGTTTCGAGACGATGGTGGCTTGGACGGCCGTCTCTTCGTGGACCTCGCGGACGGCCGCTTGCTCGATGGTCTCGTCCGCCTCGACGTGCCCTTTGGGCAACGACCAGATGCGCGGCGTGTTGCGCCCGATCAAAAGACCAGAATACGTGCCGTTTTCGCGCATGAGCACGAGCCCGCCGGCCGAGCGTTCGTGCTTGATCCGAGGCGACCGGCGCGAGGCGGGCGCGGCTACTTTTCGCCGGTCCAACGCAACCCGATGCCTTTATTGGCAAGCCGCCCGACTTGCGCTTCGTCCACCCGGCGGACGTAGGTGTGCAATGGAAGCTCCTGCATCGACGCCGGATCGTCGTGCGCTTGCTTGACCAAAGCGCGCAGCGTCTCGCAAAATGCGTCGAGCGTTTGCTTGGTCTCGGTCTCCGTGGGCTCGATCATGAGGCATTCGGGCACGACGTGCGGCCAGTACATCGTGGGCGCGTGCACGCCCGCGTCGAGCAGTCCTTTGGCGAGGTCGAGCGCACGCGCGCCCGTCTCTTTCTTGAGCGACTCCGCCGAGCAGACGAATTCATGCCGGCAGTAGTCGCTGTACGGCACCGTGAGGATATCTTTCACTTTCGCGCGCACGTAATTGGCGTTCAATACCGCGAGCTCGCTGTTGCGCTTCAAACCTTCCGCACCATGGACGATGATGTACGCATACGCGCGCACCAGCGCGATGAAGTGCGACGCGAAGACGCGCACGGGGCCGACGGATTTCGGCTCTGCTTCCTGCAGCGAGAAAAGCCCGTCGGCGTCTTTGCCGACGCGGGGAACCGGCAGATACGGGGCAAGACGTGCCGACGCGCCGACCGGGCCCGCGCCGGGACCGCCGCCGCCATGCGGCACGGAAAACGTCTTGTGCAGGTTGAGGTGCATGAGATCGAAGCCCATGTCGCCCGGGCGGCAGAGGCCCACGATGGCATTGGCATTCGCGCCGTCGTAGTACATGAGACCGCCGGCGTCGTGCACCGCTTTAGTCATCTCGATGATATCGTCTTCGAACAGACCGAGCGTGTTCGGGTTGGTCATCATGCAGACGGCCACGGTGTCGTCGAGCGCTGCACGAAGTGCCACGATATCGGTGCGGCCCTTCGGCGTGGACGGTATCGCTACGACTTTGTAGCCCACCATCGCCGCACTCGCGGGATTCGTGCCGTGCGCCGTGTCGGGCACGATGCAGGTGAGGCGCTTGTCGTCGCCGCGATCGCGATGGTAGGCCCTCGCCATGAGCATCGCGGTGAGCTCGCCATGAGCGCCCGCACACGGCATGAGCGAAAACGCTTCCATGCCGAAAAGGCTGGACAACGTGCGCTCTAACGTCCACATGAGCTCGAGCGCGCCTTGCGCGGTGGCGTCGGGTGCGAGCGGATGGAGATCGGTGAAACCGGTGAACGCCGCTACCGCCTCATTCAGCTTCGGATTGTACTTCATAGTGCACGATCCAAGCGGATAGAAATTCGTGTCCACCGAGAAATTGCGGTGCGAAAGCGCCACGAAATGGCGCGTCACTTCAAATTCGGCGAGATCCGGCAACGGCAAGTCGGCACGCAGCAGACCGGCATCCAAGTAGTCGGACGGCGTGCCCGCGGGCGCGACGAAATCGCTTCCCCGGCCGGGCGCGCCCTGGTCAAACAGCAGCGACAGCATTGTCGATCTCCGTTGCAAGCGCTCCGGCGAAGCGGGCGATGTCGTCTGCCGACGTGAGTTCGGTGGCGCACAGAAGCAGCGATTGCGGCATGTCGGGATACCAACGCGAAAGGTCCACCCCTGCGAGGATACCGCGCCGGACCATGCGCTCCGTGAGCAGTGCAGCCGGCAAGGGCGTGTGCACGACGAACTCGTTGAAGAACGGCGCGCTCCCGGCGGGGCGCATGCCCGGCACGGTCAGCACCGCGGCGCGAAGCTCGCGCGCGCGTGCCATGTTCGCCGCCGCGATCGAGCGCAAGCCGTGCGCGCCCACCGTCGCAAGATATATAGTAGCGAAGAGCGCGCACAGCGCTTGATTAGTGCAGATGTTGGATGAAGCCAGCTCGCGCCGGATGTGCTGCTCGCGCCCTTGCAGCGTCAACACATATGCTTTGCGGCCGTCGACGTCGTGGGTCTCGCCCACCAAACGTCCGGGAAGCCGGCGCACGTGCTGTTTTGTGGTGGCGACGAATCCCACGTAAGGACCGCCGTAGCCCACGGGCAGCCCGAACGACTGCGCTTCACCCACCGCGATATCGGCGCCGCATTCCGCTGGCGTTTTGAGCGCGCCCAGCGACATCGCCTCGACGATCACTTGGATGGTGAGCGCACCTGCGGCCCCGGCAAGCGCGGCCGCCCCGGCCACGTCTTCGATGCACCCGAAGAAATTCGGACTTTGCACGATGATGGCACCGGCGCCGGCGACGAGATCTTTGACGGCCGCCGACTTCATGTCGACCAACAGGTCTTCACCAACCGGAAGCTCGACAACCTCGATGCCCATGCCGCGCGCGTACGTGTCGAGCACGGCGCGATAGCCCGGATGCACCGAGCGGCTAATTGCAACGCGCCGCCGGCCGGTAGCCTGCGACGCCATGATGACGCCTTCAACCAGCGCGGTCGATCCGTCGTACAGCGACGCGTTGCTCACGTCGAGCCCGGTGAGCAAGCAGATGTAGGTCTGCCACTCGAAGATCGCTTGTAGACTTCCCTGGCTTGCTTCTGCCTGATACGGCGTGTATGCCGTGATGAATTCCGAACGCGTGGCGAGGTACGGTACTGCCGGCGGCTGATAATGGCGGTACGCGCCGGCGCCGATGAAGCTCGTCATGCGCGCGCCGAGATTGTTGTTCGCCAGTTCGGTCAGATGCGCGAACGCCAGTGCTTCAGGCAGCGCCGGCGCGACATCGAACGCACCTTTGACCTCGAGACCCTTCGGCGGCGCCGCAAGCGACGCAAGCGACGGCGCCCCGATGACGTCGAGCATCTCCCGAACGTCGCGGTCGGTGTGAGGTGCATGCATGGCTGGTCGTTGGTATCCTTATCTGTTCCGGTGGCCCTTGATCGTCCGGGAATCTAGTGATCTTCGCTCTTCAAAAACTGTTCGTACGACGCCGCGTCGAGAAGCGATTTTGCCTCATCCGCGTTTGTGATCGTGATCTTCGCCAGCCAACCCGTTCCGTACGGATCGGCGTTGACTTTGGCCGGATCGTCCTCCACGGCGCCGTTCACCTCGGTGACGGTTCCCGATATCGGGGCGTAGATATCCGAGACGGCTTTCACGGACTCGATGACGCCGATCGGCTTGCCCTGCGCGAGAGTTGCGCCGGGCTTCGGCAGCTCGACGTAGACGATGTCGCCGAGCGCCGACTGCGCGTGATCGGAGATGCCGATCGTCGCGTTCGCGCCGTCGATCTTCACCCATTCGTGTTCCTTAGTATAAAGGCGGTCGGTGGGAGCGGGCAATTCGGTGTCTCCTTTTATTTTTTCCGCTTGTAGAATGGAAGGGGCACCACCTGGCAGCCGTGCCGCTGACCGCGGATCTCGACCTCCAATTCCGTCCCCGCCGACGCCGCTTCGGCAGTGACGAGCACCGTCCCGATATTCTTGCCCCCTAGGCTGGGTGCCGGCGAGCCGCTGCGGACCTCGCCGACGCGGACACCGTCGAGGAAGACCGGGTATCCCGCGCGTGCGGGTGCTCGGCCGGCCATGATGATGCCGGCGATGCGAGGGTAAAGCTGATCGGCCGCCTGCGCGGCTAGTGCGTCTCTGCCGCGGAATTGCTTACCGAGTTTGACGACCCAATCCAACCCCGCTGAAAGTGGCGAGATGTCTTCTTCCAACTCGTGGCCATACAGCGGCATCCCGGCCTCAAGCCGTAAGACGTCGCGCGCGCCAAGTCCGGCGGGCATCATGCCGACGCGGCCCGCGTCTGTCATAAGCCGCTGCCATAATTCTTCCGCGGCATCGGCCGCCACGAACAATTCGAAGCCGTCTTCGCCGGTGTAGCCCGTACGCGCGATCTCGGCGGGGATTTCGGCGACCTTGCCTTCAGCGGCGTAGTAGTATTTCATGGCCGAAAGATCGACGCCGGTGAATGTCTGCAGCAGCTCGTACGATCGCGGCCCCTGCAGCGCGATAAGTGCGGACCGCGGTGTCCGGTTCTCGATCGTCACACCGTCGGGAACGTTCTTCGAGAGCGCCGCCCACATCTTCGGTGCGTTCGAGGCGTTGACGACGACTAGCCATCGGCCGTCGAGCCGGTAGATGATGGCATCGTCCATCGCGCCGCCGAGATCGTTCGTGAAGATATTGTAGCGGGCTTGATTGGCTTTCATCGTCTCGACGTCGTTGCACGTCAGCGAATCCAGCCACCGCGCGGCGCCCTCGCCCCTGACGACGAACTGGCCCATATGCGAAAGATCGAAGAGACCGACCGCTCCGCGAACGGCGTTATGCTCCTCGATGATCCCCGAGTAAGAGATGGGCATAAGAAAGCCCCCGAACGGGGACATTTTTGCACCCAGGCTGACGTGGACATCGTATAGGGGTGTCCGCGCTACGTCGGCGTCTACGGTCACGCGCGTTGGTTCGCTCAGGTGGCGAATGCGTCCTAGTGACGCTGCGGTGCGCAAAGCTCAACCCGCGTGCCAACCGAGGATTTTGGCGGCGAGCGCCGTTCGCGACCGGACGCCGAGCTTTGCGAATATTCGCTTGAAATGATCTTCGACCGTATATTCGGTGAGGAAGAGCTGGTCGGCGATGCGGCGGTTTGAGTAGCCGTAGAGCACGAGCATCACCACTTCGCACTCGCGCGGGCTCAAGGCGTACCGCTCGAGATTGTGTTGAACGGCGTCCTTACGTTCGACTCGCTCGAAGACCAGCAGGAGGTGGCGGCCCGCGGAGCCGTCTAGGAGGCAGGCCCTGACGCAGTTGTCGATCGTCAGCAAGGCCACGGTCGAGGTATCGAGCCGGTCCCGCACCCGGGCTCGCAGCTCCGGAACGAGTGCCTTCAATATAGGTGACAGCTCGCCGCCGTTGCCGGCCAGTTCCGCGCCGGCGACTTCCCGCATCAGCTTCATCGCCCGGTCGTTGACCAACACGATGCGATCGTCTGCATCGACCACGATCACCGCCGGCATTTGGCGGTGCTGCGCGGCCCCGATTGGGACAGATGACGGTCGATCCGCTGGGGTCGGGGACCCTGGGTTCAAATCAGGCAAAAAAAATTCTCGTCCATTTCGAGGAGTAAACAAGTCCCGTCTCAAGCGTGGCGCCCTCGACGCGAAGTGAATTCCCCTTAGGTCCTATGGCGTAGCTTACAATGTTATATGGGACGTACCCTGATTCCCGGGGTGGACTACGCTTTAGGAACTATGGTATAACCCTAGGACCGGAACCGACATAAACGAGTCCGAAAGCACTACTCTAGACGTCTAGGGACTCAATACTAACCGGTCTGGTAGCGGGACCAAAAGCATTCCATGGTCCTAAGACACCTTCGTATCAGCCGACTCCACAGCTCCACCACAGGCCGGAAGGATATAGAATGGATCGCGTCCGCATTGCTATCGTCGAACAGCAAGCACTGTTCCGTAAATCGCTCTGCCAGCTCCTCGCAAAAGATGAGCGGTTCAGCATCGTCCCAGAGTGCATCGAACAGTGCGATCTGCAGCGCATAGCTGCCGCAAAACCCGACATCGTCCTTCTCGATGTGGACTTCCACAAGGGGGATCCGGTCGACGCGGTTCGCGCGCTTCGCGAGTCGCATCCGGGAGTTCGCATCTGCCTGCTTTCCATGCACGCACAGCAAGATTTGCTCTCACGAAGCCTCATATTCGGCGTCGAAGGCTACGTAATCAAAGATATCAGCCCATCCGATCTCACCCGCGCGCTGCTCATGATCCACGGCGGCGACGTCTACGTCGATCCGAGACTTGCGGGCAACATGCTGCGCCGGCTCAGCACCAAGCGCTACCGCAACGACCCCACCGAACTTTCGGAGCGCGAAACCGATGTCATCCGTCTCATCGCACTCGGACTTTCCAACAAACAGATTTCGGAAAAGTTGTTCTTGAGCGAGAAGACGGTCAAGAATCACATCAGCAGGATCTTTAGTAAGCTCAACGTCACCGCGAGAACGCAAGCAGCGATTTACGCGATAAAAAGCGGAATTGTCTAGGCAAAAGCCCCAGTTCAGTGGTAATTCGTAGGGCCGGAAGTATTACCGGCCCTTCGCATTTTCCCCGGCGTCCACATTCGAACATAGGCCCCCCGGTTAGTCCCATGAGCGTGAGTCAGGCAGCCAGACTGCAGTCCTAGACGGAACGCGCGGTAGGTGTGCGGACTGTTAGGTCGAGAGTCCGGCGCGTAAATGAGCCGCGAGTCAGACGACGTGTAGTCATCCGCATGTTATGGTGTTACGAACACTTCGGGCGAATGAGCGAGCGTCAAGCTTGCTTTTTTGGGAGCGATCGCTCGTAATCGATTATTGAGTAATGACTCCCGACCGAGATTACAGGGCACCGGCGATGGAGATCGGCGCCCGGGAAACGCGAAATGGGAAACGCGCTAAGGGTCGCGGTCATCGTTCCGCAAGGCGTGTTCAGGTCGTCGCTATGCGCGGCGCTTGAGCAGTATGGGGACGTCGAACCGTTCGGTGTACCAAATGTTCCGGATGCCGGTTTCGGCCCCGGAATAGATGCGGTCGTCCTCGACCTCGACTTCCAACCCGAGAACCACCGCGATCTCATGCGCCGCTTGCTTGGCACAGGCCAAAACCTGCGGATTTGCGTGCTCGCGTATCGCGCGCTGCCGGCCACAGTACGTCAATGCCTGAGCCTGGGCGCCGACGGCTTCTTGCTCAAAGATTGCAGCATAGAGGAGTTGCACCGCGCGGTGCTCGCCGTCGCTCGTGGTCAAGTCTACATCGATCCGAAGATTGCGAGCCTTCTGCTGAAGACGCCGGACGTCGGTCCGCCGCCGAAGCGGCCCGACCTATCCTTGCGTGAGACCGACGTTATCCGCCTGATCGCTCTTGGCCTCACCAACCGGCAGATCGCCGATAAGCTCAGCCTGAGCGAGAAGACGATCAAAAACCATATCTCGCACATCTTCCGCAAATTGAAGATAACCGCACGAACCCAAGCGGCGATTCACGCGATCTCGAACAACCTCGTCAGATAAATTCATTTGAGTAGGAGGGCAAGCATCGATTGCCCCGTCGTTTTGTTCGTAGTACGGTGACCATCCCGTACGAGGGTGAGCATCGCTCACCCACTGGGCAAGCGATGCCTGCCCTCCTACACGCCGAATTTTATTCGAAGACGCGCTTTTCCGCCGCGTATGCATCGCGCAGATAGCGGGGCAGATTGAACGCATGACGATGAGTCTGCGCATCGTAATGGCGCAGTCCGCACGCGCGCGCCAATTCGTCCGCCCGTTCCCACATGATTTCGCCGAACACATCAAGCTGGTCGGCGCACAGCGCGAAACCCCACGCGGTGTCGAACGCGGGCACGTAAGCAGTATACGGCGCCACCGCCGGCCACGCCGCGCGCAGCGTCGCGATCATCCGGGCGTGAAGCGCGAAATTGTGAGGACCGGCGGTGGATGTTTGTATCGCATACGCGCCGCCGGGAGCGAGACGAGCGCGCGTGGCGCGATAGAACGCGGCGGTGTGCAAGCCGTAAGACGGAGAATCTTCGAGCGGTTCGGTGAGATCGCTCAGCACCACGTCGAATTTCTCGGACGAACGTTCTACGTACGCTTTGGCGTCGCCGACGATGAACTCGGTGCGCGGATCTTCAAATGCGCCGGCGCTCCACTCCGGCATCAAGCGGCGACACGCTTCGACGACTTCGCCGTCGATGTCGACCATGACCACGCGGCGCATCGACGGCACGCGCAACAACTCGCGAAGCGTCGCACCTTCGCCGCCGCCGAGGATGAGCGCGGATCGGGGTGTGCCCGCCACCGCGCAGGCGGGAGCCACAAGCGATTCGTGATAGATATGCTCGTCTAGGGCGGCACTTTGCGTGTCGCCGTCGAGTACGAGCATCTTACCGAAAAGCGGGCTTTCGACTATTGCGTAGGATTGGTAGTGAGATCTGCCTTGGGCCAACGTCTGCTTTAGCGCATGGCTGTGCAGTTCTCCGTCGGCTACCTGCTCAACGTACCACTGAGAGTTTTCGGTTTTTGGCACCGGGCTCGATCCCTGTCGACTTCTTGCCGACGACGTGGCTGAACACACCCGCTTCGTCCGGCATTCCGCGCCGCACTTCGGTGGTCAGCATCTGTTTTGCTTGGAACTGCTCGGCCGCGAATCGGCATGCTTTCCAGGGATCGGTGTGGTCGCCGCACGTGTAGATGTCCATGGCTGCGTAACCGTATTCCGGCCACGTGTGGATGGACAGGTGCGACTCCGCAATAACGACGACACCGCTAACCCCCTGAGGATTAAAGCGGTGAAAGGCGGTTTGGAGGACCTCCGCGTTTGCTTCTTTCGCGGCCTTGACCAAAATGTTCGTTACTTTGTCGACGTCGCTGAGGATCTCCGGATCGCATTCAGACAGTTCGACGAGAATGTGAGTCCCAAGAGCGTTCAACCATTCAGCCCCCATGCAACCCTAGCGTTTAATTTGGGGAAGCCCCACCTCCGGTGCGGTGAACCTTGTTGCAGTCGTCCGGCCACCAAGAACAAATACTAGGGCATTTGTTCAGGTTTGTAAATAGATATTATCGCCGGCCAGCGGGACACGTTGCGTTTGACGCTCAACTGCCCCTCGTGGTACGATTGAGCGTCTGTATCGAAGCTATTCGAAAGGTCACAACCTACTCCCATGTACGCCGTCATCGAAGCAAATGGCCGACACCTCAAGGTTAAGGAAGGCGAGATTTTGCGCCTCGACCGCATCGCCGGCGACGCCGACGCGGAAATCGTGTTCGACCGCGTCGTGCTCGCGCACGACGGCAAGGACCTCATCGTCGGCTCGCCACTCGTCCAAAACGCCAGCGTGAGCGCTCGCGTCGTCCGGCAAGGCTTAGCCGCCAAGGTCATGGCTTTCCGCTACAAGCCGAAGAAGCGCGTGAGAACCCGTCATGGCCATCGCCAGCCCATCACCGAACTCCGGATTGAGAAGATCTCGCTCGCGTAAGCCCAGTCTCATCGTGCGATGCGAGCGCTCGCCGAAGGGCACGATCGTCAAGTTGACCGTCAGCGGTCATGCCGGCTTCGCCGATCGTGGCGATGATATCGTGTGCGCGGCCGCGAGTGCGCTCGTGCTGACCGCAGCGCATGGCGTCACCGCATTTTGCGGCGCGCGTGCGCTGACGCATGACGACCCGTCCGGCGATTACGTGCTCGAGGTGCCGCGCGGCGGCGGGGCGCGGGCACAAGCGGTGCTCGAAACGGCCGTTTCCGGCTTGCGAGCGATCGCGCGCCAACACCCCAACCACCTGTCGGTGCGTTCCGCGGGAAAATAGTTCCGTCCGGAGAACGCATTGCATCCGCCCGCCAACGTGAGGAGTTCGACAATGGATATCGTCAGCGAAACCCGCAGCGAAGGCGCCTCGGACGGCGCGGGCCGCCACGATGACAACGACGCCGTCGATCTGCGCCGCACGGTCGTCGCCGGCGTCATCGGGGCCATCGTCGCCTCGGCCGGCTATCTCGTCTACAGCCGTCTCGAAGACGAGCACAAAGAGACCATCCGGAATTCCGTCATCAAGTTCTTGGAAGAGAAAATGCGCGAAGCGCGCGCCCAATTCAAACTGTGACCGCCGCTATTGTTGTCATTGTAGGAGGGCAAGCATCGCTTGTCCGTTCCCTTGTCCGTACTAGGGCAAGCCTGTACTAGGACAAGCATCGCTTGCCCATGGGTGAGCGTTGCTCACCCTAGTACGGACTGTATTTAACCAGCCGATAACCCACTAATGCGCCGCGTCTTCGCAGCCCTCATCATGGCCGTGTGCCAACTGGCTTGTTTCGGACAGGCCGCTTTAGCCGCGCCCACGCCGCCCGGCGAGGTGATGAACGCGTACGTCGCCGCGATTCGCTACTTCAACGCCGGCATCGGTGCGAGCGAAGCCCAGCGGATCGTCGACGCCATATTGCGCGACGCCGCCGACGAACGCGTCGATCCACGCCTCGTCGTGGCGATCGTCGCCACCGAAAGTTCATTCGACCGGACCGCGCGCAGCTCGTCAGGAGCCATGGGACTCGGCCAACTGATGCCCGGCACTGCAGCAGACGATGGCGTCAGCAACGCCGACGACATCGATCAGAATATCCGCGGCACGGTGCTGACGCTCAAAGGCAACTTAGAGCACTACGCGCGCTACGATCAGCAGCATCAATATCTGTATGCGATCGCGGCATACAACGCAGGCAGCGGCGCGGTCGACGAGTACGGCGGCATCCCACCATATGACGAGACGGTGCATTACGTGATGAAGGTGGTCGTGCTCTGGCGCCGGCTGACCGGCCTCTCCGCTACTTGACTTCGCCTTCGTCGGCGGGCGGCTCGGCATATGTGAGTTCGGCAGGTGTCTCCGGCTCGGGTTGATCCTCGCTCGTAGACGCCTCGGTGGTGCCGAAATCGGCAAGCTCTTCCGGCTCGGCTGTCGGCCGCAACTCCGCCTCGCGCGCGGCCCTGTCCATCTCGAGCATAAAGGTCTGCGTGGTGTTTTGCATCTGACGCATGAGCTCACCCAATTGACGCGCGACCTTTGGCAACTGTTCCGGGCCGAATAGCAGCAGCGCGACAACGAAGATCGCTGCCATGTCGGTGGGTCCAAGCCACGCTAGTATCACGCTACAAAGGGCTCCCTTCCGCCGGGGCAAAACTTTTACCGACCGGCAACGCACGTCCTCGCGAGGGGCTCATTGAAAATCATCTATACCCAGAGCCAGCGCGAAGAGGCGGTCGCCACCCTTGCGACGCTGCGGAAGATCCTTGGCCGGTTCGTGCGGCACCGCGTGTTCTACGAGTTGTCGGCTCGCCGCCGCCGGTCCCACGAACTGTACTCGGTGAAACACGCGTTCACGGTGGGCGACGTCGACGTCACCGGCCAATCCGAGCTCGTCATCACCTTCTTTGACGCGATGAATCCTTCCCATTCGGTCGAGGTCGTCAATCCGCATGCCATGCGCATCTACGACGACAACCCAAGCAAAGGCTTCGCCGTCGCATTCTACGCCGAAGAAGCCACCGACTTCGACGTCCGCTACTACGTGCGCGACGAAGGCGAAGACGACCGGTCGCCCAAACGGACCGCGCTGGAAAAAATCACGCTGCCGCAGCTTTTCGACTATCTTCAAGAGATCACCCAAGCCGACGTCGTCGAAGTCTCTTCGGAGTCGAAATCTTCGTAGCGCGCGAAGCGAGGCGCATAGTCAGCGCCGCCGGAAAAGCCCTTTGAAGCGCTCCATCAGCGCTTTCGGACGCGCGTCGAGGCTGGCTGCCAGCCGCAGCTCGCGCACGCTCTCGTCGATGCGCCCGGTCACGCGATAGAGCACCCCGAGATTGTGATGCGCCGGCGCGTAATTCGCGTCGGCCTTGATTGCCGCTTCATAGCGGACGCGCGCTTCATCGGTCTCACCCGACTCTTGCGCGAGATTTCCGAGGTTGACGAGCGCGGCCGCGCAGCGCGGATCACGCGCAAGCGCCGCCTCGAAATCGTTGCGTGCTCCCGCGCGATCGCCGGCCAGCACTTTGCACACACCGCGCTTCGACAGGGCAGCGGGGGCAAACGCCGGATCCAATGCGGCTTCGGTGAAATGCGACTGCGCCTCGTCGAGATGTCCTTGTTCGAACGCCCGCATGCCGTCGGCGAAGGGGGAGCGCACCTTCATGCGTGAAAATCGTGCGCAAGCTGATGCGAATCGATGTTGTTACCCTTTTCCCGCAATTCATCGAACCCTTGGTGCGCGGCAGCATCGTCGGCCGCGCGCAAGCAAAGGGGTTGGCCGAGATCACGGTCGTTGACCTTTGGAGTTTCGTGCCCGACGGCGAACGAGCCGACGATGCGCCATACGGCGGCGGCGCCGGCATGGTCATGCGGCTTGGCCCGATCGTCGCCTCTTTGGAAAGCTTGTTGGGCGGCGCACTCGACGTGCCGGCCGGCACGCGCGTCGTCTTGCCATCGCCGGCGGGTCCGGTGTTCAACCAGGCGCGGGCGCGCGAGTACGCTGCGCTCGACCGCTTGATCCTGGTCTGCGGCCACTACGAAGGCATCGATGAACGGCTCTTCGATCTCGTCCGCGCCGAAGAGATATCGCTCGGCGATTTTGTGTTGACCGGCGGGGAGATTCCGGCGCTCGCGATCATCGATGCCTGCGTGCGCATCCTGCCCGGCGCGATCGCAGCGGAAAGCGCCGCGAATGAGTCGTTCAGCGGGCCGGACTTGGATTGGCCTCACTACACCAGGCCCGCCGTCTTCCGGGGCGAAAGCGTCCCGGAAATCCTACTGTCCGGCGACCATGGCAAAGTGGCAGCATGGCGGGCGGAGCGGGCGTCAGAGCGGACGATGAGGCGCCGTCCTGACCTTCGGTCTTGAAGCGCCCGGCGCGCCTGTGATATACTTGACAACGTTCGTTTTTTATCTTTTGCCGGACGAAGTCCGGATCCACGTGACGCGGCAGCGGCGTCGGGCCTCCACGAGGGTGGCCGGCGCTTTTTTAGCGGCCGTCGAGGGTAACAATTTTCATGGATATGGCACGCCTCGTCGGCGACGGGCAGAAAAAGAAGCAAACCACCGAGTTCGGACCGGGCGATTCCGTCAAGGTCCACTCGCGGGTCACTGAAGGCAACAAAGAGCGCATTCAGGTGTTCGAAGGCGTCGTCATCGAGCGCAAGAACGGCGGCTTGTCCGAAAGCTTCACGGTGCGCCGCATCGCACACGGTGTCGGCGTCGAGCGATCATTCCTTCTCCACTCGCCTCGGGTCGAAAAAATCGAAGTGACCCGGCGTGGCCTAGTACGGCGCGCCAAGCTTTTCTACTTGCAGGATCGTGTCGGCAACAAAGCCACACGCATCAAAGAGAGAAAGAGCTGACGCTGGCCGGATGACTCCCACCATCCTCATCGCCGTCCTCGCAGTCTTGGCGCTGGCGCGGCTCATCCTATGGGTGGCCCCGACCGCGATTGAAGACGATAAGAGCCGGGCCGTCATCCGCGAATATCTTGACGCGTTTCTCATCGCGGGCGTCGTCGCGCTCTTGCTCATGCATTACGTCGTGCGCACGTTCTACATCCCGTCCGGTTCCATGGAACCCACGCTCAAGATCAACGACGTGCTCCTCGCGTCGGAAATCGAATACCGGTTCTCCGATCCCAAGGACGAGCAGATCGCCGTCTTCGTACCGCCGCCCGATCTTGGCACCACCGATTTCATCAAACGCGTGATGGGCGTCCCCGGCGATTCCATCAGCATTCACAACGGCGTCGTTATCCGCAACGGAAAGCCGGTCGCCGAGCCGTATCTGCCGGCCGCTAACCATCCCAACTACGAGCTTGAGATCAAGGATTACGACATCTGGGTTGACGGCATTCCGCTCGATCCATCTCGCTCGCAGATACCGCCGCGAAATCAGTGGCAAGCGCCGGATAGAATTCCGCGCGGCTGGTATTTCATGATGGGCGACAATCGCAACAACTCGGACGACGGCCATCTCTGGGGATTCTTGCGCCGCGATCAATTCGTCGGCCACGCGTTCTTCGTTTTCTGGCCATTGAACCACGCGGGCACCCTGCACTAACTCGCGTCCTGTATCGAACGTGGCTGTACTAGGGCAAGCATCGCTTGCCCATGCTTCTTAGTGTAGGGGGTGAGCATCGCATGACCACACCACCACCTTATGATTGTCCGATGTGCAAAGCCAAGGCTCCAGATAACTGGGTATTGCCGGAACATCAGCTTATACTCATAAACCCCGCCAAGCCCACGAGCATGATGGACGGCGAATATATTTCAGCGTTTGGGTGCAGCGAATGTGACTTTCTGGCTATTCGATCGGACGATCTTTCTAAGCGAATACCCAAGTAAACCGCGTTGGCCATTTTTTCTCGTGTAGGAGGGTGAGCAACGCTCACCCATTTTTTGCGATGGGCAAGCGATGCTTGCCCTAGTACACTGGCCCTAGTACGTTACCCTCATACAAAGGGGCGCGCGCGGTTCGGCATGAACACAACAGTCCGTGTCAGCGTATAGTCCACGCCTACCCGACACGACCGACCCGCTGCGCGAACCGGCGGCGGACTTCGACGACCTCTTACACGAAGACCGCAGGCGCATAGCCTCGCGGGGCCGACTGATGCACATTGCCGGCCTGGCTATCCAAGCCGCGGTCTTGCTTTGCCTGATCCTGTTGTTCTTCTACCGTTTGCCGCAAGTCGACGGACAAAGCATGGAGCCGCAGTTGACCGGCGGCGAACACGTGCTGATCGACACGCTCGCATTCAATCTCCGCGTCGCAAACCCAATGGCGCCGGACGCGCCGATCGTCGATCTTCGATTGCATCCGATCCTGCGCGGCGATCTCGTCGCCTTCGAACACGGCACCGGCGACGACCGGCGGATCTTGCTCAAACGCGTCGCCGGCCTCGAAGGCGACAAAGTCGCGACCGTGCACGGAAAAGTGTTCGTCAACGGCGCCCAATTCGACGGATTCACCGATGCGTCGAGCGACCGCGAAGATCTTGCGCCGGTCTCCATCCCCAAAGGCAGCATCTATGTCCTCGGCGACAACCGCGCGCAGTCCGACGACTCCCGCGCGTTTGGGCCGGTCCCGGTCGAATCGGTGATCGGGCGCGCCACGTTCGTCGTCTGGCCGCTGACCCGTGCCCAGCGGCTCCGCTAAGCCACCCAAGGCGGAGGCGTCCTGGTTTCCCGGTCATATGGCTGCGGGTCTTCGCGCGGTCGTCGAAAACGCGGCGGTCATCGACGCGGTGATCGAGGTGCGCGATGCTCGGATCCCGCGCGCGACCGCAGCGACCGGGCTGCACCCATCGCTCTCTCGCAAGCGCCGCATCGTGCTCTTGAATCGCGAAGATCTGGCGGATCCGGACATGACCGACCGCTGGCTTGCAAAGCTGGCGCACGACGGCATCACGGCCTTTGCGGGTGTCGGAACGCACGCGGTCACGCTCAAGGGCGTTCGCAACTCGCTCCTATCACAACGGCCGCGCGAGGGCCGGCTGCGAGCCGCCGTCATCGGCGCGCCGAACACAGGCAAGTCTTCGGTCATCAACGCGCTCGGCAGGCGTAAGCGCGCGGTGGCGCAGGCCAAGGCCGGAGTCACGCGCCAGGTGCGATGGCTGACCATCGGCGACGCGGTGGAACTGCTCGATACGCCGGGCATTTTGGCGCCAAAGATCACGAGCGCGGCGGCCGCGTGGCAGCTCGCGTTGTGCGGCAGTTTGCCGGATTCGGCGTTCGACGCAGAAGAGGTCGTCGCAAAGTTTGGCGAGTGGCTGCGAGTCCATCGTCCCGCCGATGCCGACGAATATGAACTCTCCGCATATGCCCGGCGGCACGGGATGATCCGCCGCGGAGGCGAAATCGATGCGCGCAACGCTGCGCGCAAACTCATCGCTCGATTCCGCGACGGCGCGCTGCCGAAAATCACTTTCGAATCACCGGAGTGATCGCGCCCGTGACCCCACGCGAACGACGCCGACTCACGAAGCTCCACCTCTACGAACGCTCTGCTTGGGAAAGCGGTGCGCAGATGGTGTGCGGCGTGGATGAAGTCGGACGGGGCCCGCTGGCCGGGCCCGTCACCGCGTGCGCCGTTGTCCTCACGAAGCCTCTCTTGCTCGAATTCCTCAACGACAGCAAACTCGTCACGCCGATCAGGCGCGCGGCCCTTGCCGCGCAGATCCGCGCCGGCGCGGCGTTCTTCGCGATAGGATGGGCGGGCCCGGAGGAGATCGACGCGATCAACATCCTCGGCGCCACACGCCTGGCGATGGCGCGCGCACTCGCGCAGCTGCCGTTCCCGCCGTGCCGGGTGTTGGTGGACGCCGTGCACATTCCGCAATGCGCGGCGCCGCAGACCGCTATCATTGGCGGCGACGGCAAGTCTGCGGCGATCGCGGCGGCGAGCATTGTCGCCAAAGTGGCGCGCGATGAATATATGGAGATGCTCGACGAAACACACCCGGGCTATGGCTTCAGCCACAACCGCGGCTACGGCACCGAGGAGCACCTCGCGGCGCTCGACCGGCTCGGCCCGTGCTCGGCGCACCGCCGGTCGTTCGCTCCCGTCATGCAGCCCACGCTCTTCGCGTTCGCCGATGGCGGCAGCCCTTGAAGAAACCGGTCTCAACTCGATCCGCCGAAGGCACAGCCGGCGAGGCGGCCGCGGCGCGTTATCTCATCGAGCGCGGCTACCACGTTCTCGAGCGCAATTTCCGGTGCCGGGGCGGCGAGATCGACGTCATCGCGTTGGACGGCGGCACGCTCGTTTTCGTCGAAGTCAAGCTACGCCGGACGCTCGCGCGCGGTACGCCCCTCGAAGCCGTAACGGCCGTCAAACAGGCCCGAGTCCGCAAAGCGGCACAGCAATACCTCGGATTTTGCGGTCGCGTGTTCGGCCGCATCCGCTTTGACGTCATCTGCATCATGAAGACCCCGAAAACCACCGATATTACACATATGAAAGCCGCTTTTGCCTCGTAGCCTCTGATCCTCAGCATGCAAATCGCAATCGACAGCGTTCTCGCTAACCGCTACCGCATCATCGAGAAGATCGGCAGCGGCGGCATGGCCGATGTCTACCGCGGAATCGATCACGTCCTCGAGAGAGACGTCGCCGTCAAAGTCCTCACCGAACGCTCGGATGAGGTCTGCCGCCGGTTCTTGCTCGAGGCGCAGAGCATGGCGCGGCTCAACCATCCGAATATCGTCGCCGTCTACGACGTCGGCGTCGACCGCGACATGTCGTACATCATCCTCGAATACGTGCGCGGCAAGACGATGCGCGACATCGACCGCTCGAAGATATCGTTCGACGACGCCATCAACATCACGGTGCAGTTGCTCGAAGCGTTGCAGTACGCGCACGGCCAGGGCATCATCCATCGCGACATCAAGCCCGGCAACATCATGTTGACCGACGACCATTCGCTCAAGGTGATGGACTTCGGTCTCGCGCGGCGGATGTCCGACGTCTCGAACTTGACGCAAAGCGGCGAGATCGTCGGCACCATCGCTTATCTTCCGCCGGAGCGGTTCTTGGGCAAATCCGGCGATCGCACGAGCGATCTCTATTCTGTCGGCGTGCTGCTCTACGAATTGCTGTGCGGCAAATTGCCCTTCTCGCATGAATCCGACGATCTCGTCGCAGTGATGTTCTCGCACGTGAACGATCGGCCGAAGCCGCCGCGCCAGATCAACCCGCTCGTGCCGGCATCGCTGGACCGCATCATCATGCGCCTGCTCGAAAAAGATCCGACGCGCCGCTACTCCGACGCCGCGTCTCTGATCGTCGATCTGAAAGTGGTACAGGTGGCGCTCTCCCGCGCGGCCGCCAAACTCGAAGACGCCGGCGCCGACCGTGCGCGAAAAGAAACGGCCGAAACGGTCGCGCACACGCCGCTCGCGTCACCGCAAGCGGCCGCACAGACCGCAAACGGCGCCGCCGAGACCATCAAGCGCGAGCCGCCGACCGGCGGTTACCTCAAAGGCGACCTGGTCTCGAGCAAGACCTTCACCGCAGCCATCGCCCGCGCCATGCAAGGCATGATCGCGGCGCGCGAGCAGAATTGGCGGGCGGCGGAAGACCACTACACCGCCGCGGTCGGCATGCTGACGCCGCTTAATCATCCGTCTGAACTAGCGCGCACGTATGCGCGGCTCGGCGCGCTCTACTGCGCCAAGGTCAAGGCGTCCGCCACCGCGCTGCCGAGCGATATCACCGCCGCGCGCGAATATCTGAATAAGGCGCTTCCGGTGCTGCGGGAAAAACGTATGTTCGCCGATGTGAAGGACGCTGAAACGCACCTGAGGGCGCTCGACGCAAGTTAAGCGCGATTCCGAGGACCCCCCTCCGGCACCCGCGAAGCACGTCCGGCTCTCATGCTGCAACCCGTCAATCGCCTGCGCTACAAAGTGTTCACGTCTTTCGCGATCGCGCTATGCGCGTTTCTCGGCATCGCGCGGCTTGCGGCTCAAACTCAAGTGTCCACTCAAGCTATGTTCGTCTATGCTATCCTCGCCGTGCTCGCCACCGCCGGCATCTGGCGCGGCCTGATCTATCTGCGCGGCGTACGCGAGATGGGCTGACCGCCGATGTATCAACCATTCTTCAGCCCGCTCGGCATCGCACTTGCCGCCGGCATCGCCGCCGCGATCTGCACCACACTTTTTTGGATGCTGCATCCGCCGTCCAATCGCACGGTGCGGATCGCCGAAAGCGCGGCGTTCAACGCCAAGCACATCACCCGCAATGTGCTCGTCGTGTTCTCGGCCGACATCAAATCTGAAGTGCTCATGGCGCTCGCTGTGAAAATGGCAAAGGGACAGCACATCGACGTGCTCGCGATCTACGTCATCGAGGTCCCGATGACGTTGCCCATCGCCGCCGTCCTGCCGAAGGAAGAGCGCGAGGCGCTCGAAGTGCTCACCGCCGCCAAGGAGATCGGCCGAAAGGCCGGGCTCGAAGTCCACACGCGCACGATCCGGGACCGTCAAGCAGGTCCGGCCATCATCCGAGCCGCCAGCGACGAACACGCCCGGCTTATCGTTATGGGGACGTACAGAGAAAATCGCTACGCGGGCGCGCCCCTCGCGCGCGCAATCGAGTACGTCACCACGCACACGCAGTTCGACGTGCTCATCGGCGTCGCCAGCACTGCAGACACGGGAAGCATGTTCGCATTGGGTTCGGTGGAAGCGCTGCCCAGACGAGGGGTGCAAAGAAAATGAACCCGATGGTCGCGGCGGCTGCCGCGGCCCTCGTTGCGTTCTTATCCGTGCCCCACGCCGCGCTGGGCACGCAAGCCGCCGACGTCGCGCTCGCGAAGTTTACGTCGGCCTGGGATGCGGTTCACACGTACACCTGCACGATCGCGGCACACGAAGTGCGCGGCAAAGACGTGCAAGACCGCACGTACAAGCTCGCATTTTCGCGGCCGAACAACATGCGCATGGACATCGTCGGCGGTGCCGGCCGCGGCGGGGCGGCGGTGTGGCAGGGCGGCGACACGGTCTACGGCCATCAGGGCGGCTTCTTGTCGTTTGTTAGGCTGCACCTCAACATCCACGATCCCAAAGCCGTCAGTCTGCGGGGCACGACGGTGGCTCAAGCGTCGTTCGGCGCTTTGCTGTCGCGCATCAAAGGCTTGAAGACGTCGGCGCTCGACGCAAAGGATGTGGCCGGCCTAACGACGCTCACCGCCATCGTGCTGGACCCAGCGGCGGAGTCGGGGGTGACGAAGGTCGTGATGATCTTCGGCAGCGATCATCTGCCGGTCGAGTACGACGAATACCAGGGCGACGTCGTGGTGGATCGCGTTCGCTATTCGGATTACAAGGGCAACGTCACACTGCCCGCATCCACGTGGAAGATCTGATTAAAGCTTAGGATTCGCCGGCCGATTCCCGGTCGGTGATCTCCTCGGCCGCTTCTTCGTAAGCCCGTTTTAGCGCTTCGAGCGCTTCGTAACGCTTCTCGTCTTTTTGGTCGGCAGGCGTATCGGCGCCAAGCTCGCCGCTGTCGAACACGCCGTATTTCTTCTTCAAGACCGCGCAGTAGGCGTCGATGTCTTCTTTTGCGCCATCGACTTCGCGGATGAGCCGCTGCAGTTCCGACGTCGGCGAATGTTCCAAAGCCGACAGACGCTCGGCGTCTGTGTGTGGCTCAAATTTCTTCCAGCGGGCGATGAGCGGGTCGAGGCGCTCCCAAATCTGGTCTTCCATGCTCCTTTACCCTGAGACGAAGAACCGCTTGCGGAGCTCGTCGAGCAGTACGGCAATGAGTATCACCGCGCCGAGCACGACTTCCTGCGCGTACGACTGCACGTTGAGCAAATTCATCAGGTTGTTCAGCACGCCGATGAGCAGCGCGCCGACGAACGTGCCCACGATCGAGCCCCGGCCGCCCATGAGCGACGTGCCGCCGACGACGACTGCGGCGATCGATTGCAGCTCGTAGCCAGAACCGGACTGCGGGATGCCGGTGCTCAAGCGGCCGGCCAACAGAAGGCTGGCAAGCCCGGCGAGCGCACCGCAGATGATGTAGACGCCCATCTTCACGGCGCCGACGTTGATGCCCGAAAGACGCGCGGCCTCTTCGTTGCCGCCAATGGCGTACACATAGCGGCCGAAGCGCGTTTGCGTGAGCAAGAAATGACCGGCCAGTACGACGCCGAGCATGACGATCACCGGAACGGGGATGCCCGGCAGGCCGATGAACTTTCCGATGCCCGGGAGAATCGTGCCGCCGCCGATGGCGTTGAATGCCGCGTTGTTGATCTCGATCGGACGGCCGCCGGAATAAAGGAACGCCAATCCGCGCGCCATGAGCATCATCGCGAGCGTGGTGATGAACGGCGGCAGATTGAATTTGACGACCGGCCATCCGTTCACCGCGCCGGCGACCCCGCCCGTGCCGACGCCGACTCCCAGCGCGATGAGCAAACCCAACGCGTCGGATGATTGACCGACCATAAAGCCCGCCATCAAAACGCCGGTGAGCGCGATCAGCGAGCCGACGGAGAGATCGATGCCGGCCGTGATGATCACAAGGGTTTGACCGACCGCCAGGACCGCATACACGGCGATCTGCTTCAACACGTTGCTGACGTTGAACGGACGCAGGAACGCGCCATGCGTCCAGTGGTCGAGCGCGATCAGCAGCACGGTCATGCCGACGATGAATATCCCGAGCCGGAACAGCGCTTGGCGGCGGCCTGCAGTCATCTACGCCGCAGACGCTCCGGTGGCGAACTCGATGATCGATTCTTGGGTGGCTTCACCGCGCGCGTAGACGTGCACGATGCGTCCGCCGCGCATCACGCCGATGCGGCTGGACATCCCGAGCACTTCCGGCAATTCCGACGACGCCATCACGATGGCCGTCCCCTGCGCCGCCAGCCGGGTCATAAGATCGTAGATCTCCGCCTTCGCGCCGACATCGATGCCGCGCGTGGGCTCATCGAAGCAGATCACGCTCGCGCGTTCGAGAAGCCATTTCGCGAGCACGACTTTTTGTTGATTGCCGCCCGATAGATTGCGGGCCAATTGTTCGAGTGATGGCGTCCGGATGCGCAAGTCGGCGCTGAGTTTGGCGACCGCACTCGTCTCCTCCCGCTTATCCACCACAAGATAGTGCGCGAAGAGGTCGAGATGCGGCAGCGTGACGTTTTCGCGGATGGTCATCCCGAGCACGAGGCCCTGCGCCTTCCGGTCTTCGGTCACAAGCGCGAGGCCTGCGGCGATCGCGTCGTGCGGTCCTCTGATGGTCAACACAGCACCATCGAGTGAGACGGTGCCCGACGTTGGGATGTCCGCGCCGCAGATGCCGCGCAACAGCGACGTGCGTCCGGAGCCGACGAGGCCGGCGAGCCCGAATATCTCGCCTGGCGCCACGTCGAACGACACGTTGTTGATGCGCCCGCGCAAGGTGAGTTCGCGCACCGATAATCGTGGCTGCGCTGCGCCTCCCGGTGCGTTGTACTGGCCCGGCTGGGGGAAATGCGCGTCGAGCGGACGGCCCACCATCAAACGGATGACGCTGCCGATGTCGTACGATTTTGCGTCGCCCGTTTCGACAAGGCGGCCGTCGCGCAGCACTGAGATGCGGTCGGCGATGGTGAAGATCTCTTCCATCCGGTGCGAGATGTAGACGACGCCCACGCCGGCCTTTGTCAGGGTGCGGATGACGTCGAATAGTTTTGCGACCTCATCGGGCGTGAGCGACGCCGACGGCTCGTCCATGACGATCACGCGCGCATCGACCGAGAGCGCTTTGGCGATTTCGACCATCTGTTGCTGCGCAACCGACAGCATGCGCACTTCCGCGCGCAGGGGCACCATGACCGCGAGCCGCGTGAAGATCTCGTTCGCGCGCGCGTAGAGCGCCGCGTGGTCGAGTCTTGCGCCGCGCACGGGCTCGCGCCCGAGGAGCACGTTTGCGGCGACGTCGAGACCGGGAACGAGGTTGAATTCTTGATAGATGATGGCGATGCGCAGCCGTTCGGCGTCGCGCGGCGATGCGATGGTCACGCGCTTGCCTTCGACGTCGATCTCTCCGGTATCCGGCGCCACCGCGCCGGCGAGGATCTTCATAAGTGTGGATTTGCCGGCGCCGTTTTCACCGACCAACGCGTGCACTTCGCCGGAGCGGACATCGAAATCCACGCCGTCGAGCGCCCGAACGCCCGGATAGGTCTTGGCGATGCCGCGCATCGCGAGGTACGGCACTTGATCCACGCGGCGCTTACGGCTTGCTATGCGTCGTGTAGGAGCCCACCGCCACCGGGATAAGTTTGGCCGGCGTCTTGCCGGCGAAATAATCGTGGATCGCGTCGATGGTCAGTTTCCCGATCTGGTCGGGATGCTGCTGCGGATCGCCGGCCATGTCGCCTGTATCGATGGCTTGCTGCGCGATCGGACTTGCGTCGTAGCCCACGATCTTGATCTTGCCGGCCTTGCCCGCCGACTTCACGGCGGAAAGCGCGCCGAGCGCCGAGTTGTCGTTGATGCCGAACACACCCCGGAGGTTGGGATAGGTCTGCAGCAAGTTGTCCATCACGGTCGCGGCTTTGGTCTGATCGCCGCCCGCCGATTGGTCGGCCACGATCGTGACGCCCTTGCACGATGCGAGTCCGTCTTTGAAACCTTTGACGCGGTCTTGCACCGACGTCACTTCCGGCTGATCGATGATCGCCACCGTGCCGGGTCCAGCCAAGGCCTTGCACAGTATCTGCGCCGCGACTTTGCCGCCCGCCACATTGTCGGAGGCGACGTGCGCGATGACCACGCCTTTGTCGGACGAGCTTGCGATGTCTGCCGTGAACACCGGAATGTTGGCTTGATTGGCTTCGACGATCGCCGAACCAACCGCCTTGGAGTCCGCCGGAGTGAGAACGATCGCGTTCACGCCTTTGCTGATGAAGTCCTCAACTTGCGATGTCTGCTTGGCCTGATCGCGATTGGCGTCGACGAACGTGACGGCATAACCGTACTTCGCAGCTTCGGCTTTCATGCCGACCTCCATGTCCTCATAGAATTGAGCCTGCAGATCCTGAATGGAGACGCCGATCGTCTTCGTGCCGGCTGCTGTGGTCGAGCCGGTCGCGTTTCCACTCGCGCTCTTATCGCTGCTGCTACCGGAGCAACCCGCAACAAGCGCGATCGCTCCTACGCAGACGGCGATATTTATTCCGAAGCATCTCACGAGCACATCCTCCTGCACTGTTTCGCGTACTGCTGTCCGGGCCAAACCGCCCGTATGAAGCTCTGCGCCGACACTAGTACTCACCCTTATCCACATTGTGATTCGCAGAGCATGTGGATATGTGTATAACAGGTGCGGTCCTGTTAAGGTAGCTTAAACGTTGGTTCGGCGTGGTCTGGAGCGAAGTAGCAACGTTTCCGGACAAAGTGTACGCCTTCCCGAGCTTCGCGGCCTTTACTAAGGGAAGCTAGACCGGCCGCCGACGCCGGGTGACATATCACGTATGCTTGCCATCGGATATGCCGCCGCGCTGCGCGGCATCGACGCATTCGTTGTTCGCGTGGAAGTCGTCGGCGTGCCGGTCGCAGATGGTGGCATCCACATCATCGGACTTGCGGATCGCTCCATTCAGGAATCCAAAGAACGCGTGAACGCGGCCGTTCGGTCTTCGGGCTTTCTCTTTCCCAGCTACAAGGTCGTTGCGAATCTCGCGCCCGCCGACATAAAAAAAGCGGGCGCCATGTTCGATCTTGCGCTCGCGCTCACCATTTTAGGCATGGATCAGCAGATCGATGCGAAGCGGCTGCGCGACGTCGTCTGCTTGGGCGAGCTCGCGCTCGACGGATCGGTGAAATCGGTGCCGGGCGTTTTGCCGTCGGCCATCGGCATCAAGCGGGCTGGGTACCGGCGGCTCATGCTCCCCGCCGAGAACTTGGCCGAAGCCGCGCTCGTCGATGGCCTCATGTTGCATCCGGTCCGCACATTGCAGCAAGCCGTCGACATCGTACTCGGGCGCGGCGAACCTGCCACGCAGTCCGGCGGCGACCTCAACGCGCCGCCGTCGCGCGACGAACATATCGCATATGTCGACGATCTCGAAGACGTACGCGGACAACTGCGCGCGAGACGGGCCATGGAAATCGCGGCGGCGGGCGGCCACAATCTGTTGATGGTCGGCGCGCCCGGGAGCGGCAAGACCATGCTCGCGCGTCGCATGCCATCCATACTTCCGTCCATGACTCGCGAGGAAGCGCTCGAAGTCACGAAATTGTACAGCGTGAGCGGACTGCTCCGGCATGCATCGCGATTGGTCACGCAGCGGCCGTTTCGCGCGCCCCACCACACGGTGTCCGCCCACGCGCTCATCGGCGGCGGTGTAGGGCGTCAGAAATAAGGCTAAAAACCATAGTTCTCTAAGCGTAACAGTGTTCAGAGTTTCACTAACCGTGGCATCACAAATGCGCTAACATCCTGCGAATCGGTCACAAATGCGCTAACGTCCGCAAAGCGTCAACGCCAGCTTTCCACCGAAGTGGCTCCCTCCGGGATGAGGGCGGTCCAATTTGTGCACAGCAAGGGTCGTTTGGCGAGACTCTGAATCGGATGCCGATGGATCACCACGGCGATACAGTTTATGACGTGGGTCCGGCACCCAGAAAAAAACAAGTCTCAAAGCCTTTTCGAGGGTCTAACAAGCGCGGTCTTTTACCGTTTTTCTCCGCTTTGTGATTTCGAATTTTGCGTCTCCTATCACTTTTCCGAAGCAGATCGTGGATGCTCCAGACGTGAGATGCGACGCCAGCGCGACCTCCCGCGATGATACCGATGCGAAGCGCCCACACTGAAGACTGATAGCGCAAAGACGTGCGCCCCCGCGCGTCCTCACTTTGCCGGAGGTCCGACGTGGAGTCGGAAACCACGGGGTGTTGTGCGAGTCTATGTGAAACGCGGTCAAATCGAAGCGTTGGCTAATCGAATTGCGCGAGTAACACGCGACGCTCGACGCTGTATGTAGTAGCACAAGATACAATCTACGATGCCCGGCCCGCGGCAACGAGCTGGCACCCTGTGTCCCGTAGATTGGAATTCAGGGCTTTATACACAGGTTATTCACAGCCCGGTGTGGACAACGTCGACGTGATACGGTAGTATCAGTGCATAGAGCCGGCGTTGACTTGGTCGACAGCCGGCTTTTACGTTTTTGGCAGTGCGAAAAGTGGACCGGATTTCGGTACGAATGGCCACACGCTGAAATAATTTGGTGAGTTCCGAGTGGTTTTGTTATCAAGTTTGGGCAGCCCGTACGCGAGAGCCAGCGAGTCGGCAACGGACTTCTTGTGTATGTTCGAGTGCGTTTGAGTTCGACGCTTAAAGTG
>Ga0208849_1000363_pt1 | contig 43472 bp, 43 predicted proteins | sample NGESurdeep072012_10_FD_184470 | JGI IMG/M metagenome (GOLD analysis project Ga0208849, IMG submission 184470) | Arctic peat soil microbial communities from Barrow, Alaska - NGEE Surface sample 53-3 deep-072012 (SPAdes) | ecosystem: Environmental > Terrestrial > Soil > Wetlands > Peat ... | reverse complement strand
TCGATCATCCCAGAATCGTAGCCAATCCAGACCCGACGCGGAATCCCCTATCGAATGCAATCCCAACCCGAGTCGGTTATTCCTGCGAAACGCCTTAGCCTTGGGATCGTCGTTCCACCACCACGCCGGACGGAATCGAATGCACGGACCCGAAATCCTCGTCCGCACCCTGTCCCGCTCCAGGCGGATCGACCGCTATGGCAACGCCTGGCAGTACCACTCCCGCAGCGACCACCACTCCAAGGTCGCATGCTGGGGGATCGTCTTCGACCTCATGCGCGGCTGCCCGCTGCTTCGCCGTCACGTCCAGGAGGGGCGAGTGGGGTTCGGGATCAATCACGAGATGCGCGATTTCGTGCATGACCGGAAGAAAAACCTCGACGTGGTGTTGTGCACACCATCGAGCGCCGGCGCGAGATCGGCGGTCACGTTTGCCGGCCTAGTCCGCGATTATGCGATCGAGCTCACCGCCGCGGAGGGCGTCGAACTGGACGCACTGCCAGCGCTGCCACGCACGCCGGTCGGTTCGGTGCTGATGGAGCTGGAGGCGAAGGCGCGATGACGGCGCATCAGCGGGCGCTGCCGCGCCTCTATGACGAGTTGAACTCGTCGCACCTCACCGTGCACGGCGCGACGGATCAAGCGATCGCGGCGGGATTCGTGATGGTCAACCTCGCCGAGCGGTATCTGAGCCCCGACCTCAACAAGAAGAACCGCGCCGCCGATCCGGAGTGGAGCACGCACGCCCAGCCACGCGACGCGCGGCTCGTCATCGACAAGGTGCGGCAATTGCCCAAACGGGCCAAGCCGGGAGACGCCGGCTACGACGCCCTGGCGATCGTGGTCATCGACGCGGCCAACGACGGCGGCGAGATCAGGCTGGTCTCGTCACCGCCCGCGCCCCAGCCGGGAGACATCTACCATTACGCGTCGATGATCGAGCGGGCCGGGCACATCTACGCGACGCGGTTCAAGGATCTTTGACGGGCGCCCTCGGGCCTCCGCGCTTTCGCACTCCCAGACGATCGCGACTCGGAAGCCCCCGCGCCGCAGGGCGCGGATGGCCCGGGCGTCGCGGGGCGGTTCGCCTGGAACTTCTCCAGCCAGAAGTCCCGATTGGCCTTGGGCGTGGTGGCGCGCCGGCAGCCGGTGTGGCGATGCCAGAAGCAGCCGTGCACGAACACCGCCCACTTCCTCGATCTGTCGGCGAAATCGGGCGAGCCGGGCAGACCGCGCACGTTCTTGCGGTAGGCGGCGCCGCAGGACCGCAGCGCGGCGGCGACGGCCTGTTCGGGACGAGTGTCCTTCTGGCGGACGCGGCCCATGAGGGCGGCGCGGACGGCGTCCGGCTTTCGCGGCGCCTTCACTCGGCGGCGAAGAGAGCCCGCCCCGCGCCGACGGCTTCCATGACGCCCAGGTGATCGCGCACGCGGTCGCGGAAACCGGGCACGAACCTCAGAGAGCCCCGGTGGGTTCGGGCGAGAAACCCACGGGTGGCGCGCAGGGAGAGCGGCTTGCCGGGCCAGGCGAGGAAGTCGGCCAGCGACGGGCGTTCCCGCCATAGCGGAAAGGCGCCTATTCGCACGCCATGGCGCCGATCGCCGTCGGACCGCGCGGCCCTCGGCCAGCGCTTGGCCGCGTGCAGGGCGAGATCACGTTCGGGCTCGTAGCGGCCAGGATCATTCAGACGGCGGCCGAGCCACCCGGCCACCGGCGTGGTGACGGCGTTGCCCACCAGCGACCAGCGCATAGAGGCGCGGGCGACGGCCTCGGCCGGCTTCGTCCAGTCGGCGGGGAAGCCCTGGAGCCGTTCGGCGTCGCGAATATCGGGTGTGAGCACCGTGCCGTCGGGCATCAGGACAGCCGGGGGGGAGGGAATACCCACCGTCGAGCCGTTCTTCATCGTCGGAACGGCGTCGGGCGCCCACCCGAGGCCGCGAATGCCTTCGGTCCAGTAGAAACCATGCGCGTGGGTGTCGAGCGATGTGGCTCTGGTCGGCGGCTCGACGTCGTCCACGAGCAGGACGTCGGCCGGGTCGGTGTCGGTGGTCGTGGCCAGGAACAACACCCGCTCGCGCCGCTGCGGCACGAAGGCCAGGCTGTTGACCACCCGATAGGCCCAACGATAGCCGCGCGCCTCGAAGGCTTCGACCATGGTGGTCAGGGCGTGGCCACGGTCGAGCTGAAGCATGAACGACACATTCTCCAGCAGGACCCAGGGGACGCGGCGTTGGTCCAGCAGATCGAACACCCGCCCGACCAAGCCGGATCGTTCGCCGCCGATGCCGGCGGTGAGGCCGGCCTGGCTGAGGTCCTGGCATGGAAAGCCGCCGACGAGCAGTTCGATATCGGCGGGCAGGGACTTCAGCGTCCGGATGTCCGGCTCGCAGGGTACGCCCGGAAACCGCGCGGAGAGCACAGCGCGCGCGGCCGGCGACACCTCGCAGAACAGGCTTGCCCGATGGCCGGCCTCCGCAAGCCCGACCTCCAGTCCCCCGATCCCCGCGAACAGTCCCGCGACCCGCAATTGACGCCTCCATGCTGAGACCCGACTCGCCTCGCCGGGCAGAGTGACGGAAAGGCGCGGTCGAGGGAAGATTGACGATGTTCGCTGAACGTTCTCAACCGAGATCGGCCAGGGTCAAGCTCCATGTCGATCAGCCCACCTCCCCGCGAAATAACCCGCCGTCGCCCCGGCGGCGCTGACGACGCATCCCCAGCAGAGGTCGAGGACGGTGATCCTGGTGGCCCAGACGGTGAGGGTCGCCTGATTGGTGAGGTCGTAGGTGGCGTAGGCGAAGAGGCCGAACAGGGCGCCGGTCCTGGCGGCGGTGGTCCAGCGGCCGACGCGCAGGGCCGGGGCGACGGCGAAGACGGTCAGGCCGGTGACGTAGAGGAGATAGAACAGGGCGGCCGGGATCGGGCGCGCGCCATCGCTCAAGATGGCGTGGAGGACGGGGCGATAGAGGCGGGCGTTGGTGGCGCAGAGCCAGACGGCGTCGAGGCCGGCGAAGACGATCGCGGCGCCGATCCGGGCGAAGGCGTGGCGGCGGATCATGGGAACGGGCGGGTCACGGGCGCCTGGCCGCCTTCAGGCGGTAGTGGCCGACGCCCCAGACGGCGCCGGCGCTGTCGCCGAAGAGGCCGGCGGTGGCGAGGAAGAACAGGCGCCAGCGACGTTTCCAGAGGCGGGCCTGGCGGCCGTAGGTCCGGCGCAGGACCGGATCGATGGCGTCAGCCGCGGCGTCGAACCTGGCCAGCCAGTCCATGGCCGTGCGGCGGTAGTGTTCGCCGCTCCAATGCCATTCGCCCTCGACCTCGAAGAGGTCGGGGAACTGGCGGACGAGGCCGCGGCTGGGCATGATGCCGCCGGTGAAGAAATACTTGGCGATCCAGTCGTCGCGGTCGGCGGTCTCGAACCGGTAAGGGCGGTCGCGGTGGGTAAAGACGTGCAGGAACAGGCGCCCCTCCGGCTGGAGCCAGCCGGCGGCCCTGGCCAGCAGGGCGCGCCAGTTGGACATGTGCTCGAACATCTCCACCGAGACGATGCGGTCGAAAAGGGCGGGCGCCTGGAAGTCATTCATGTCGGCGGTGACCACGGTGAGGTTGGCGAGGCCCCACTCGGCGGCCCGGGCCTCGATATGGGCGCGTTGCGAGTGAGAGTTGGAGACCGCGGTGATCGCCGAGGCGGGATAGCGCTCGGCCATCCACAGGCTGAGCGACCCCCACCCGCAGCCCAGTTCGAGGATGCTCTGCCCGTCGGCCAGGGCTGCGTGGACGCAGGTCTCCTCAAGGGCGGCGACCTCGGCCTCGGCCAGGGTGGTGTCCGCTCGCGCGTAGAGGCCGCTGGAATATTTCAGCCGGGGACCCAGGACCTGGCGGAAGAAGGCGGCGGGCACCTCGTAGTGCTGGGCGTTGGCGTCGGCGGTGTTCTCAGCGATCGGCCGGCCGGCCATGGCCCGCGCGAAGTCGGCGTCGGAGGCCGGCCGCCGGTCGAGATCACGGCGCGCGCGGGCGACCAGGAAAGCCACGCCCGCCCGGGTCAGACCATCGGGCAGCGGCGCGCGCTCGACCAGATCGGTGGCCAGCGAAACGAAGCTCACGCCAGCGCTCCGCCGGTGCCCTTTTCGTCGGCCGGCCCGGGCGCCGGCTTGGGGGGCAGCGGAAAGAACGCCGAAACCCGGGCCTGGTAGCGGGCGAAGGCGGCGCCGCGCGACCGGGCCATGGCCGCTTCGGTGGGGGGCACGCCGGAAGCAAAGCGCAGCAGCCAGAACATCAGCGCCGGGCCGGTCAGGGCCAGCCAACCCCAGGGCCACGCTCCGGTGCGATCGAAGGCGATGATCGGCCAGGCCAGCCATCCCAGCCACTCGAAGAAGTAGTTGGGATGGCGCGACCACGACCACAGGCCGACATCGCAGATGGCTCCGCGGTTGGGGGGATAGGATTTGAACCGGCGCAGCTGGCGGTCGGACACGCCCTCGCCAAAGATCGCCACCGCGATCAGGGCCGCGCCGGCGAAATCGAAGACCCCTAGTTCCGGCGCGGGGTTGCGGGCGGCGACCAGCACCGAAAGAGCGAGTAGCGCCGCCGCCAGGGCCTGTATCTGGAGAAATCCGAACAGCTTGGCGTCGAAGAGCGCGCCCCATTGCACGCGGAACGCGGCGTAGCGGGCGTCCTCGTGCGGCGCCCCGGCGGTGCGGGCGGCGAGGTGGCCGCCGAGCCTGAGCGCCCACAGCCCGACCAGGGTGGCGGCCAGAAAGGCGCGCGGGGTCGGCGCGGCGCCGTCGATCGGGGCCAGCGCATAGACCATTCCGGCCGTCCCGATGGCGAAGGACCACACCACATCGACCCAGCCGCAATCGCGGGTGATCCGCTGGACGACCCAGGCCCCGGCCATGGCCATGAACAGGCTTGCGGTCACGCCGGCGATGAGGAGGGTCACGCCGCCGCCCTGGCCTCGGCGGCCGAGGCGGCACGATGGCCGAGGATGAAATCGACGGTGTCGGCCAGGGTCGGGGCGCGATGGCGAAAGGCTTCGAGGATCGCGCCCAGAATGCCGACGTGGCCGATGCCGGGATAGATCTTCGCCCGGGCCTGACCGCCCTTGGCGGTCACCGCCGCGGCCATGCGGGTCGAGTTGCCGGGATCGACCTCCTTGTCGGCGGATCCGGCGAGCAGAAGCAGGGGCGGTCCGCCGGCGCTGGCGTGGGTGATCGGCTGGGTGTTGGCGAGCCCGGCCGGCGGACCGAAGATGGCCTTCAGCTTTTCATCGCGCAGGGGCAGGAAGTCATAGGGGCCGGCCCAGCCGACGACGCCGGCGATGTCGCGGCCGGGGTCCATGCCGACTTCGCCCAGCCAGCGGCCATCGACGCCGAGCATCACCGCGTTGTAGGCGCCGGCCGAATGGCCGACCAGGAACAGGCGCGAAGGATCGGCGCCCAGCTCGGCGGCGTGGTCGCGCGCCCAGCGCACGGCCCTGGCGTTGTCGCGCAGGAAGTCGGGGTAGTTCACCTCCGGGTACAGACGATAATCGGGAATGATGGTGACGATGCCCTGGGAGGCCAGAGTCGCGCCGACGAAGCGATAGAAGCCGCGATTGCCCGACTGCCAGGTACCGCCGTAGATGAACACCGCGATCGGGGCGCCCGGCTGGGCGCGCGGCGGTCGATAGACGTCGAGCTTGCCCCGATCGCCCGGCGCGTAGACGACGCCGTGCTGGCTGGGAATGCCGCCAGGGGCCATCAGGGTCAGGGCCAGGGCGGCCAGGGCGCCGCCGAGACTCACGGCGCCGCTCCCGCCATATCCCCGGCCGCCCGACCCACGCGGCTAGATCCGCACGAGCGGCTGGAAGAGGCGGCCGACCCAGTCGCGGGGGATCAAGGGGGCGTCGGCGCAGATCAGACAGATGCATTCGCCGTCGGCGGTGACCTCGGGGCGATGATCGACGTCGTCGTCGTTCTCGGCGAAATCGCCGCGGCCGTGGGTGACGCCGCGATCGACGTAGGCGCCCTTCAGCACACAGACGAATTCCGAACCGGCGTGGCCATGGCGCGGCACGCTCATGCCGGCGGCGACGCGCAGCAGATAGCTCCGCCGGCGGCCGGGTCCGTGGGTGACCGGCGCGACCCACACCCCCGGCGCGGCCCAGCGGCGGCGCAGGCGGAAGGCGCCCAGGACCTCGGCCGGGACTTCAATCCAGTCATCGACCGCGACGCCGGCGGCCGGCGCCGCGCGGTCGGCGCGCGTCGCCTCCACGGGCCGCTCGACGGCGGCGAGGGCGCGGGCCAGGGCGTCGGGGGCGAGATCGGCGGCCGGCAGGGCCTCCAGAAGCGTTCCGCCGAGGGCTTCGGCCAGGGCGGTCTCGCGCCGGCAGTCGGGGCAGGCGGCGAGATGGCTGGCGACCACCAGGGCGGGACCCTGTCCGAGACGTCCGGCGGCGTGAGCGAGAAGGATCAGTTCGGAAGGGTGGTGGCAGGGATTCATGCCGCGTCTCTCAAGGCGATGCGAAGACGCGCCAGGGCCAGGCGCAGGCGTGATTTGACGGTGCCCAGGGGCAATTCCAGGGCGGCGGCGATTTCCGAGTGAGGTTGGTCGGAGAAGAAGGCGTGGCGGATAACCTCGATCTGTTCGACCGGCAGGGCGGCCATGGCGGCGGCGATCCGCGCGCAGTCCTCGGCGCCGGCGACGATGTCGTCGGGATGGGCGGGCGGCGAGGCGGCCTCGGACGGGTCCTCGGGCCGGGCCGGCCGGCCTTCGCGGCGGGCGAGATCGATGCGCAGGTTGCGGGCGATGGTGAAGATCCAGGTCGAGGCGGCGGCGCGCTGCGGATCGAAGGCGGCGGCGCGCCGCCAGACGGTGAGCAGGGCCTCCTGGGCCAGCTCCTCGGCCGCCTCGGGGGCGGCCCCCAGGCGCATCATGTAGCTCTTCACCCTGGGCGCGAAGTGGCCGAACAGGCTGGCGAAGGCGGCCCGGTCGCCACGCTCGGCGATGGCCTCGATCAGGGGGTTGGCGGCGAAGACCGGCGCTCGGGCGGGAGATCTGGCGCCGGTCACGCGGCGCGGCGCCCCAGCCGGATGGCGGAACGAGGGAGTGGACCGGACGTTTTGATCGTGGACGACCGCATGCATGCCCAGACTTACGTTCGTCGCGGCCGACTGGATCACCGCCGCGCCGGGAACGGAGCGGACTGCGCGGTGATCCGGCCGGCGCGCGGCGGCGTAGAGATAGGCCAGAGCGCGGGGCCGGTTCAACTCCGCGAAAGCCGCCAGGGAAATCCCGCGCCCATGAATGCTCGTTCGTTCACCGCGCCGCTGAAGATCGCGGTGGTCGGTTCCGGCATTTCCGGGATGTCGGCGGCGTGGCTGCTGAGCCAGCTCCACGATGTCACCCTCTACGAGGCGGCCAGCCGGCTGGGCGGGCACAGCGACACGGTCGAGGCCCCGTCGGGAAACACGACCTTGCCGGTGGACATGGGCTTCATCGTCTACAACGAAGCCAACTATCCCAATCTGGTGGCGCTGTTCGATCACCTGGGGGTGGCCACCCAGCCCTCCGACATGAGTTTCGGCGTCAGCCTCGACGGCGGGCGGCTGGAATATGGCGGCGCCGACCTCGGCACGCTGTTCGCCCAGTGGAGCAATCTGGCGCGGCCGAGATTCTGGTCGATGCTGGGCGACCTGGTGCGCTTCTATCGCGAGGCTCCCGCCCACGCCTGCGCCCTCGACGCCAAGGCGACCACCCTCGGCGACTACCTCGACGCCCAGGGCTACGGCCGCGCCTTCCAGGACGACCATCTGCTGCCGCAGGCGGCGGCGATCTGGTCGACCACCACCAAGGGCATGCGCGACTATCCGGCCGCCGCCTTCATCCGCTTCTGCGAGAACCACGGCCTGCTGAAGATCATGAACCGGCCGTTGTGGCGCACGGTGTCGGGGGGCAGCCGGCGATACGTCGAAAAGCTCACCGCCGTCCATGCCGACCGGGTGCGCCTGGGCGCGGCGGTGACCTCGCTGACGACGACGCCGGCGGGAGTGGTAGTGCGCGACCGGTCCGGCCACGCCGAACGGTACGATCAGGTGGTGGTGGCGACCCACGCCGACCGGGGGCTGGCCCTGCTGGAGGCGCCCTCGGCGCGCCAACGGGCGCTGCTGGGCGCCTTCGCCTACAGCCGCAACCATGCCGTTCTGCACACCGACGAAACCCTCATGCCCCGCCGGCGCAGGACGTGGTCGGCGTGGAACTACGTCGGGCGCAGCGGACCTGGGGGCGACCAGGAACTCTGCGTCACCTATTGGATGAACCGGCTGCAGGACCTGCCACCGGAGTCGAACCTGTTCGTGACGCTCAATCCGGCCGCGGCCCCGGCGCCGGCGAGCGTGATCCGCGCCGAGGTCTATGAACATCCGCTGTTCGACGCCGGGGCGATGCGGGCGCAGAAGGAACTCTGGAGCCTGCAGGGCGAGGGCGGCGTGTGGTGGTGCGGATCCTACTTCGGGGCCGGCTTCCACGAGGACGGACTTCAGGCGGGCCTGGCGGTGGCCGAGGCGCTGGGTGGCGTCCGGCGCCCCTGGACGGTCGCGGCCGAGTCGGGACGCATCCATCTGGGACCGGCCCCGGAGATGGCCGGCGTCCTGGAGGACGCGGCGTGACCGCCGGGGCCGCCTCGGCGATCTATGCCGGCGCGGTGATCCATCGGCGGTTCACGCCGAGGCGCCACCGGCTGCGCTACCGGATGTTCCAGACCCTTCTGGACCTCGATGAACTCCCCGGTCTCGCCGGCGGCTCGCGGCTGTTCTCGCACGACCGCTTCAATCTGTTCAGTTTCCACGATCGCGACCACGGGGACGGGCGTGGCTCGCTGAAATCGTGGGTCATCGAGACTGTGGCCCGGGCCGGGATCGCCATCCCCGACGGCGGCGTCCAGCTGCTGTGCATGCCAAGGCTCCTGGGCCACGTATTCAATCCCCTGAGCGTCTATTTCTGCCGGCGCTCGGACGGCTCGCTGGCGGCGATGATCTATGAGGTCAACAACACCTTCGGCCAGCGGCACAGCTATCTGATCCCGGTCGAGGGGGCGGCCAATGGCGAGATCCGTCAGTCGTGCGCCAAGGCGCTGCACGTTTCGCCGTTCATGGACATGGCGATGACCTACGACTTTACGATCACGCCCCCCGGCGAGAGGCTGGCGACAGCCATCCGGGGGCGCGGGCTGGACGGCGCGGCGATCATCGCCGCCAGCTTCGCCGGCCGGCGCCGGGAACTGACCGACGGCGCCCTGCTGCGGGTTTTCTTCGAATTTCCCCTGCTGACGCTCAAGGTGGTGGCCGCGATCCACTTCGAAGCGTTGAAGCTGTTGTTGAAGGGCCTTCGGCTCAAACCCGTCCCGCCGGCCCCGGCGACGGCGGTGAGCGTGGCGCCCGCCTCTTGATGACGATCTGAGGTCGGTGGCCGAAACGCCGTCGCCGGGTCCGATCCGCCGCGCCCCGCTCGCCTTGGCGAGGGACTTCCCCTATAGGGCGCCTCTGATGCGCATCCTGCTGGCAACAGACGCCTGGGAGCCCCAGGTCAACGGGGTGGTGCGCACGCTCACCCGGGTGGTCGCCGAGTTGCGCGAGATGGGCGACGACGTCGAGGTGATCAGCCCCGATCAATTTCCGACCTTCCCGCTGCCGACCTATCCCGAGATCAAGCTGGCGGTCGGCGCCTACGAGAAGGTCCAGCAGAGGTTCAAGAGCTTCGAGCCGGAAGCCATCCACATCGCCACCGAGGGACCGATCGGCTTGGCGGCGCGGCGGACCTGCCTGGAGTGGAAGCTGCCGTTCACCACCAGCTATCACACCCGGTTTCCGGAATACGTCTCGGCGCGGCTGCCGCTGCCGCTGGCGGCGGGCTACGCCTACATGCGCTGGTTTCACCGGCCGTCGGGACGGCTGATGGTGGCCACCGCGACCATGCGCGAGGAACTCGAGCGCCACGGCTTCCGCAATATTTCGCAATGGACGCGGGGGGTCGATACCGAGATGTTCCATCCCCGGCGCGACGGCGAGCCGGACGTGTTCGCCGGTCTCGCCCGGCCGATCTGGCTGAATGTCGGCCGGGTGGCGGTTGAGAAGAACATCGAGGCTTTCGTCAGCCTGCGCCTGCCCGGGACCAAGGCGGTGGTCGGCGACGGCCCGCAGCGAGAGGAACTTGCGGCGAGATACCCCGAGGTGGCTTTCACCGGAGCCAGGTTCGGGGAGGAACTTGCCGCCGCCTACGCCTGCGCCGACGTGTTCGTGTTCCCCTCGCTGACCGACACCTTCGGCCTGGTGATCCTGGAGGCCTGGGCGGCGGGATTGCCGGTGGCGGCGTTTTCCGCCCCGGGGCCGGCGGATCTGATCCCCGGCACCGGGGCCGGAGTGCTGGCCCCCGGCCAGAGCGAGGGCCTTGGCGAGGCCTGTCTCGAGGCTCTGTCCATCGACCGGGCCAGGGTGCGCGCGCTGGCCGAACAATTCTCGTGGCGGTCGTGCGCGGAGGAGTTCCGCCGGCACCTGCAGCCCTATCCGGAACCGGAGAAGAGCCGCTTCTGGCGCCGACTTCGCCGACTGGCGCGGCTGCGCCGGCGACGGCCGGCCCCGGAACAGAGGGCCTGAGGCCGCGGGCCGAAGGCGCGGGCGAAGACTTCGCCGTCGGCCCGGCGCACCGCCTCCGGCCCCGACCGGTTGGAGAACCATCCGAGGTCGGATCTCCTGGATTTCATGGCCCCGACGAGCAGGCCGGGGTTGCTGGAGAAATAGGGCCTCACGGCGAGGCGGCGGGTCCAGCTTGGCCGCGCGTCCAGGGGCGGGGCCTTTTGTTCTTTACATCGGGGGCCTTGTTGCCTATTTCGCACCGCTCCGGCGGACCCGATGTCCATCTCCGCTGCTAACGCCGGCCTGGGTTAACAACTAACAGGGGGTTACGTGAATTGCCCACGTACCATACGCCCCTGGACCTGGTCCGTGAGCGATCGCCGGAACGTCCTGTCGCACTCGTGCGTCCGGACGCCCTGGCCGTAGCGGCGCGCTGGTTCAGGACCAACTTCACGGGTGACGTGCTCTACGCGGTGAAGGCCAACCCTTCGCCGTGGGTGATCCGCGCCCTGAACGCGGCCGGTATCGCCGCCTTCGATGTCGCCTCGATCCCCGAGATCGAGCTGGTGGCCGAGCACGCGCCGGACGCCAGGGTCGCCTTCATGCACCCGGTGAAGAATCGGGCGGCGATCGCGGCGGCCTATTTCGATCATGGCGTGCGCACGTTCGCCCTCGACACCCACGAGGAACTGGTCAAGATCCAGGAGGCGACCGGCGGCGCGGCCGATCTGAACCTGATCGTGCGGCTCGCCGTCGAGACGGCCGGCGCGGCCTACGCCCTGGCCGGCAAATTCGGCGTCGGCGCCCATGACGCCCCGGCCCTGCTGCTGGCGACCCGACGCGCGACCCAGGACCTGATGGGTGTCTCCTTTCACGTCGGCAGCCAGTGTATGCGGCCTTCGGCGTTCCAGGCGGCCATGGCCCAGGCCTCGCGCGCGCTGGTCCGCGCCGCCGTGTTCGCCGACGTGGTCGATGTCGGCGGCGGTTTTCCTTCGATCTATCCGGGCATGGCGCCGCCGGACCTTTCCGAATACGTCGCGGCGATCGATCGGGGGTTCTCGGAGATGATGGTCCACGAGACCACCGAACTGTGGTGTGAGCCGGGCCGCGCGCTGGTGGCCGAGGGCGCTTCGCTGCTGACCCGGGTTGAGCTGCGCAAGGGCGACGCCCTCTACCTCAACGACGGCGCCTATGGCTCGCTGTTCGACGCCGCTCACAGCAAGTGGCCGTTCCCGGCCAGACTGGTGCGGGCGGACGGCGAAAGCTCGACCGTGCTGAGGCCGTTTCGTTTCTTCGGCCCCACCTGCGATTCCATCGATCACATGCCGGGACCCTTCTGGCTGCCCGAGGACGCGCGCGAGGGTGACCATGTGGAGATCGGCATGATGGGGGCCTACGGAGTGGCCATGACCACCCGTTTCAACGGCTTCGGCGAGGTCGAGATGGCGCGGGTCGGCGATGCGCCGATGGCTTCGATGTATGGCCTCGCGCCGCGCTCGATTCCGGCGGCCCGGGCCGAGGGCGAAACGGTGGTGCGGCTGTCGCGGGCGCGGGGCAAGAGGCGCAGGAGGCGATGAACGCTCCCACACCCAATACCAAAGCCGAGCTGCTGTCGGCGACCGTCGAGCACGTCGATATCACGTCGTACGACGCCCGCCCGGTGATCGACGCCATGCGCAAGATGAGCTTCACCTCGCGCGATACGGCCAGGGCGGCGGACATCCTTTCCATGTCCATCGAGGATCCGGCCTGCTCGGTGTGGGTCACGCTCGCCGGCTCGACCAGCGCCGGGGGCTGCATGCACGTCTATCGCGACATGCTGAAGTACGGCATGGCCGATGTGATCGTGGCCACCGGGGCTTCGATCATCGACATGGATTTCTTCGAGGCCCTGGGATTTCGTCACTATCAGGCCCAGGGCGGAGTCGATGACCGCGACCTGCGCGCCCTCTACATCGACCGCATCTACGACACCTACATCGACGAGGAGGAACTCCAGGCCTGCGACCACGCGATCCTGGAGATCACCAACGCCCTTGAGCCGCGGCCCTACTCCTCCCGAGAGTTCATCCACGAGATCGGTCGGTGGCTGGCGGCCGGCCACGCCCGCAAGAGCGCGAGCCTGATCCAGACCGCCTATGAGGAGGGTTGCCCGATCTTCTGCCCGGCGTTCACCGACAGCTCGGCCGGCTTCGGCCTGGTCAAGCATCAGGTCGAACGGATCAAGGCGAAGCAGCCTTATGTCACCATCGATTCGGTGGCCGACTTTCGCGAGCTGACCGACATCAAGATCGCCGCCGGGACCACGGGGCTGTTCATGGTCGGCGGTGGCGTGCCCAAGAACTTCGCCCAGGACACCGTGGTCTGCGCCGAAATCCTCGGCGTGCCGGCCGAGATGCACAAATACGCCATCCAGATCACCGTCGCCGACGTCCGCGACGGGGCCTGCTCGTCCTCGACGCTCAAGGAAGCGTGCTCCTGGGGCAAGGTCGATGTCACCTGGGAACAGATGGTGTTCGCCGAGGCGACCACGGTCGTCCCGCTCATCGTCTCCGACGCCTGGCACCGGGGTGGGTGGAAGGGGCGCGAGAAGCGGCGGTTCGCGCGGTTGTTCGAAGGCGAAGGACGCTAGGTAGACGCGGCTATGATCGGCCGTTCGACCTTTGAAACCCTTGGCTGGCCTTTTCGTCAGCAGCGAACGCGAAATACCGCCTTTGGGAGGTCTACCTCGGCTATTGCGCCATCATCGATCGCCGATTGGGTTAAGCGTCGTATCCAGCTTTCGGCGCTGATCCGACCTATCTCAGGGTTCACCGGAGCGAGACCGGCGACCTCCTGCGTCCACTGGATCTCACCATCCAAGATCAAATCTACCGCGTACATCGGATTTCCCAAGCTGATTCGAGCCGGCTGGAGTCTACCATGAGGACCGTGCGGCAACAGCCTATCAAATCGACGCCGGTGCAGAGTGGCCTTCAGGTTTCGGGTCCCGGCAAATTCGCGAGGCACCAGGTCCGACCACCCCTCATGGCGGAGGCGAACTCCGTGAGCAGGGAAATGATCGTCGCAGAGCAACAAAGACGAGGTCGTCGGCTCTCATGTGCGCTATCTCGACATGGTTCGCGATGTAATCCACGACGATGCCCTTCATGGATGACGGCGACAGCCCTTCCGGCATACACAACGCCCACTCATCGGATTTCCATCCGGGCTCCAGGGCATCCTCTTTGTGGAAGGAATGTCCGTCCGCAGCTCCCGACACATACCCGAGGCAGTAGGCTTCATTGGCGGCGTCCGGTCGCGGGCCGGTGGTGGTGCAAAGCTTCAGCAGCCGTTCACCGGTCATGGTAAACACTTCAGACTGAGCGAGGCCGGCGATTGGCGAAACCGTCGCCATGAGTGCGAAAGCGAGCGCCGCCAGACCTGCGAGTGCCCTGATCACAGGTCGCGCCTCCTGAACCTGGAAGTGGTCAGCGGGATTCCAATTCACGCCGCGCTCGTCCGCGCGCGCGTCATATCGCCTCGGCCGGCGAGGATACCGGCTATGGAGATGTCCTCGTCCAGGGCCTCCCAATGAAGGCCGCTGGGGCTGATTCGGACCTGATCGCGCTCGGCTGGAGAGCCGTGGAGGAGCCGGGGATACCAAGCCATGGGCACGCCGATCGTGCGTCCGTCGTCGAGACTGACCCACATGGAGTGATCGTCGAAACGAACGGACATGGCCCTAGCGGAAGTGGTCATCCCAGGCTCTCTCGATCTCATCGCGATGATCCTCGACCGTTTCCAACAGCCTCGCCAGGACCCTGGCGTCGAAGCCCCGATTGTAGGCCACGGAGACAGACGGAAAAAGCCAGAACTTGGCATCCGCATCGTCCTTGAACACGTGGATGTGGGCAGGCTCGAGAGGTCGGCCCTCATCGGAATAGAAGTGGAAGCGACAGCCGCGATCGCGGAAAACCACGGGCATTTCAGATCTCTCGATCTCGGTGGGTGACACAGCTCGTTGAAATTGATCGCCGAGATCGCTTTCCGCGACAAGCCTCCGACGTCTATGTCAACGCGGGTCTCTCAGGCATTGCACGCCTTGTTCCATTCTTGTTGGAGAAGCCCGTGAACGATCAGATCGGCGTCGAGGTGTGGCGCGGGGGGGTCAACATCTGGGAGTGCGACGAGATGGGGCATATGAATGTGCGCTTCTACGTCGCGCGGGCCATGGAGGGGCTGGTCGGCCTCGCCGACGCGCTGGGGCTGGAGGGCGCGTTCCGGCGGAACGCCCAGGCGACCTTCCTGCTGAAGGATCAGCATATCCGCTTCCTGCGCGAGGCGCGACCGCGGGGCGCCCTGCACATGACCGCCGGGGTGGTCGCCATCGGCGAGGACCAGGCGCGCCTGCTTCTGCTGCTCGTGCATTCCGAGACCGGGGAGATCTCGGCCAGTTTCCAGACCGTCGTCAGCCATGTGACCACCGCCGAGGCGCGCGCCTTCCCGTGGTCGGATCGAACGCGCGCGCGGGCGGCTGAGCTGACGGTGGCGGTTCCCCCGTCCGCGGCGCCGCGCAGCCTGATCCTCGATGGTGTCCAGGAAACGATGGCCAGCATCGCCGAGGCCGACCGTCTGGGCCTCATCCGTCTGGGGGCCGGCGCCATCGGCGGCGGGGACTGCGACGTCTTCGGAAGAATGCGCCCCGAACTGTTCATCGGTCGGGTTTCAGACGGCGTGCCGCGCCTGGCGGGTGTCTTCCGCGGAGATGTCGTCGCCGGTGAGGCCGAGCGGCCGGCCAGGCTCGGTGGCGCTGTGCTGGAGTATCGCCTGCTCCATTGGGCCTGGCCGCGCGCGGGCGACCGGTTCGAGATTCGCTCGGGATTGGCTGGCGTCGATGCTCGGACCCAGCGGATGGTGCACTGGATGCTGGACCCGGTGACGGGCGGCGCGTGGGGGACCTCGCAGGCCGTGGCCATCGCGCTCGACCTGGACGCCCGAAAGATCGTCCCGATCAGTCCCGAAGCTCAGGCGCGGATCGCGTGCCGGATCACGCCCGGGCTCACGCTTTGATCTGTCAGCGCTTCTCGACCGGGGCCTGACCGGTGGCGAGCTGGATCAGAGCCGCGATGCGGTCGGTGGAGTCGGCGGCTTGGCCGAGCATCTGGAGCGGCGCGGCGCCGGGTCGCACGGCGGCGACGACCTGGTTGGCGGCGTTCTGGGCCATGGCCACGGCGGCGTGCCGGGCGGCGGCGAACTTGGCGCCGGCGGCGGCGTAGGCGTCCTGATAGATGAAGCCGTAGGTCGGATAGACGGTGGTCCCGAGGTCGCGGGCCGGATCGTACCAGACCTTGACCTGGCTCCAGTCGCCGCCCGGCGAGACATCGATCACGGTGACGTTCTGTTCGACCTGGCCCCGGGTACCTTCGATGATCGACCAGTTGGCGTGGGTGATCTGGATCACCCGGTCGGTGAGCACCTGGCTGACCACGGCGACGTGGCCCAGACGCATCCGGCCGGTCGGCTTGAAGCACAGCACCGCGCCCGCCTTGGGGGTAAATCCGGTTTGATAGCGACCGGCGGCCTGCTGCCACCAGGTATGGGCGTCACCGAAAATCTGGATGCCGGACATCAGCCGGGCGAAGGGCACGCATTGCCAGTAGTCCTCGGCGGAGGCGGCGGCCGGGCTCAGGCACACGAACATGGCGGCGGCCAGGGAACCGATCACGGTTCGCATCCGTTGTGGCATTAAGGAGTACTCCCCCGATCAACTGGTCCTGGGATATCGTTGACGTGTGTTAATGAAAAGAGTCTTTATGTCGCGGGCACGGTAGCAATTTCGTGACCGCTGGACCCTGCGGCCCATAGTCTCATGCGCGATCGGGCGGGTTTTTCGATCAGTTCGTGAACGGCGGTCGCCAGGATCGGCAAGCAGACCACGAAGATTATCCAGGCCGCCCACGGGAGTTTCTTGGACGGCAGCTCAAGGACTCGGACGGCTATATTGACAAAGACAAGCTGCCATGGCGCGCAGATCATGTACATCGCGAAGCTGATCTCACCGAGATAAACCAACGCCGGGGCCGATCCAAAGCTTCCGCCGGCCCGGGACAGCGCCGCCAGCGATAAGATCAGGCCACCGAAGCAACCGACCGTGGCCCAGTCGGGGGCGGCGAACTGCCCGCAGGCGAACACGGCGGCGCCGAAAAGCCACGCGCCGGCGGCGGCCTTGCGGCGATCCGTCGCGCCGGCGCGCCATACCAGCCAGGCCGCGCAGCCGAGCGCGAAGCAGGGGACGATTCGCAGCGCGCCCCAGGCGATGGTCGCCTCGGTGAGCGGAAAGCCGGCCACGGCGGGGAATCCGAGGTAGAGGGCGAGGACGAGGCCGAGGGCGCCGGCGTAGGCCAGCCGAGGTCGCGCGCGAAGCCGCAAGGCCAGCCACGCGAAGATCGGGAAGCCGAGATAGGCGAACCATTCGGCCGAGATCGACCACGAGGGGTGATTCCAACCCGACACCGGCGCCAGACCCCAGGCCTGGACCATCAGCAGGTTGGCCGGCAGGGCGCGCCAGGAAAGGATGTTGGGATCGACCGCCAGTCCGACGGAAAGGGCCGCCCCCGCCAGCAGGCCGACGCCGGTCAGGGTCGCCAGATGCAGCGGATAGATCCGAGCCAGCCGGTTCCAGAGGAAGCCGCGGTAGCTGAACCGCCCCGCCTCGGCGGCCGGCAGATAGACGTGGCAGAGGATGAAGCCGGAGAGGACGAAGAAGAGTTCGACACCGAGATAGCCCTTCTGAACCAGCCGCGGCGTCGAGGCCGCGGCGAGGCTGGGCCAGTAGAGATAGACCACCACCCACGCCGCCGCGAAGAACCTCAGGCTGGTAAGGGGTTTGATGTTCGCCTTGTCGGGCATGGCCGATGATCCCGCGCGGGCGTCGATTCGGCCCCGATCGCTGGTCGCCGCGGTGCAAGTCCGGCGCCAGCCCCGGCGGCCGGCGGCCGGCGGCGGCTCACAGAAAGCTGTACGGGTCGATGTCGAGCACCAGGCGGATCTGGGACGGCGGCCTGGCCCGCGCGCGCCAGGCGGCCAGGAAACCCTGGAGATCCACCGACCTCTCGGCGCGAACCAGGAACCGCTTGCGCCGTCGCCCCCGCACCAGGGAAAACGGCGCGTCGGCCGGCCCAAACACATCGACGCCCTCGGCGTTGGGGGTCGCGGCCGCGAAACGCCGGAGATAGTCCTCCAGGATCGGCCCGTCGGGTCCGGAAACGATCACGGCCGCGAGCCGGGTGAACGGCGGCAGGCCGGCGGCCTCGCGCTCGCTCATCTCGACGGCGATGAAGGCGTCTCGGTCGCCCGCGCTCAGCGCCTGCATCACCGGATGATCGGGCGCCCAGGTCTGGATCAGGGCGCGGCCCCGGGCTTCGCGTCGCCCAGCGCGGCCGGAGACCTGGGTGATCAGCTGAAAGGTCCGTTCGGCGGCGCGCAGATCGCCGCCGCGAAGACCGAGATCGGCGTCGATCACGCCGACCAGGGTCAACCCTGGAAAGTCGTGACCCTTGGCGGCCGACTGGGTGGCGACCAGAATGTCGTAGGCGCCCGCCGCCATGTCCGCGATCAGCGCCCGCGCCGCCGCCGCGTCGAGCGTGGTGTCGGAGGACAGCACCGCCAGCCGCGCATCGGGAAACAGCAGGCGGGCTTCCTCCTCGATGCGCTCGACGCCAGGGCCGATCGAAACCAGGCTGTCCCGCGCGCCGCAGTACGGGCAGCACTCCGGCTTGGCCATCGAAAAGCCCGTCAGATGACAGATCAGCCGCCCGCTGTAGCGATGCTCGACCAGCCAGGAATCGGTGTCCGGCGCCTTCAGCCGCTCGCCGCAGGCGCGGCACAGGACCAGCGGCGCGTAGCCTCGCCGATTGAGAAACAGCAGAACCTGTTCCCCGCGGGCCAGGGTCTCGGCCATGGCCTCGGCCAGGGCCGGCGAGATCCATCGGCCTGGGGGCGGCGGATGTTCCCGCAGGTCGATCAGTTCGACGTCCGGCATGCCGGCGCCGCCGTGCCGGTCGGCCAGGCGCAGCCAGCGGTAACGGCCTCCTTGAGCATTCCACAAGGTCTCGAGAGACGGCGTGGCCGAGGCCAGAATGATCGTGCAGTTCTCGATCTTGGCCCGCGCCACGGCCATGTCGCGAGCTTGATAGACCAGGCCGTCCTCCTGCTTGTAGGCGCCGTCGTGTTCCTCATCGACGACGATCAGGGCCAGGTCCGAAAACGGCAGGAACAGCGCCGAGCGGGCCCCCACCACGATGAGCGCCTCGCCGGCGGCGACCTGTTCCCAGGTTCGCCGGCGCCGGGGCGGGGAGACGCCGGAGTGCCATTCGGCCGGCGCCGCCCCGAAACGCGCCGTGAAGCGATCGATCACCGCCTGGGTCAAGGCGATCTCGGGGAGCAGCACCAGCACCTGGGCGCGGGGGTGAAGGGACAGGGCGCGCGCCGCCGCCTCCATATAGACCTCGGTCTTGCCAGATCCGGTGACCCCGTCCAGCAGGGCGGTGGCGAACGACGATTCTTCGACCATCGCGCGGAGCGTCTTGGCGGCCGCGGCCTGGCTCGGGCTAAGCTGCGCCCCCGGCCTTTGGGGGTCGGGACGAGCGATGGAGGACACCGGCTCGATTGGAGCGGCGATAAGGGCGCCGTCGGCCAGAAGCGCCTTGATTACGCCCGAAGACACCCGCGCCGCCCGCGCCAGATCGGCAGCCGTGATCGCGCCGCACGCCGCCGCGAGGACCCGATCCCGGGCGGGTGTCGAGCGCGCCGGCGCGGCGCCGGAGGCCGCCAGACCGGCGCGTGCGCGAGGCCTCGGCGCGCGCAGGCCGCGCAGGGCCATGGCCAATGGCTGGCCCGACTGATCCACGGCGTATCGCGACGCCCACTGAACGAATTCCAGCGTCCGGGGCGGCAAAGACGGTGCGTCGAGACGTCCCGCCACCTCCTTGAGGGGCCGATTGCCGCCCGATCCATCGCGGATGGCCACCACCACCCCGGTCATGGTCCGCGGACCCAGCGGCGCGGCCACCAGGTCGCCGATGGCCAGTTCCATGCCCGCCGGCTCGGAATAGTCGAAAGGCTCGGGCAGGGGGGCCGGCATCAGGATCGAGATGATGCGGGGGACGGGGGCCATGAGACGGTCATTGCCGAGAATCGACCCCTCGTCGAGGCCGGCTATTCAAGCCGCGTTAACCGCGAGGGGATCAACGTCGCGCGGGATTGTCGGCGGGATGGGGGAAACGCCTTGCGGGACGGTGGACAGACGGCGGCGCGCGAAGAGATCATGGCCGTGGATGGGGTGAAGGCTTTCGTCCTCGCCAACCCCGGCGTCGTCCGCGACGATCCGGCGGTGCTGAGCGAACTCGGCCTGCGGCTCGACGCGGCGAACATCATCGATTTCGGTCCGGTGGCGCTCTCCCGGATGACGGCGGCTCGCCAGCGCGAGTTCGTTGAACGCAGCCGCCTGGAGGCCATCGCGGAGGCGAACCACGCCGCCCAGGCCCAGACCCACGCCGCCGCGCTCGATCTCGTCGGCGCAATCGATCTCGCCGAACTCGCCGCCAGGATCGCCGTGGCCGCGCGGAGGCGGTTCGACCTCGCCGGCGGGGTGCTGGCCCTGGAAGGCCCCGGGGCCGTTCCGGCCGGATGGACCGCGCTGGCGAAAGGTCAGGTCGATCTGATTCTCGGAGCCCGACGCCGAACGCGCCTGGGTCACTCGCCCACCGCGCGGGGCCTGTTCCGGCGCGAGGCCGGGGCCGTCGCCAGCGTCGCGCTGCTTCGGCTCGGCGTCTGGAAACCAAAGCGCGCCGGCGTTCTGGCGCTCGGCGCGACCGACCCCGACGCCTTCACCGCCGACATGGGAACCGAACTGCTCACATTCCTCGCCAGGATCATCGAGCGGACGGCGGAGCGCTGGCCGGCCCCGTGACCAGCTGGCAGGCTCTCGGCCTATGGCTCGAGCACATGGCCAACGAACGCCGGGCAAGCAGACGCACATTGGAGGCGTATCGAGCCTGCGTCACCGCCTACCTCCGGTTTCTCGAAATCCACCGGGGCGAACTCCTGCATCTTGCCGGCCTGGGCACGGTCACCGCCGCCGAACTTCGGGCCTATCTCGCCTCCCGGCGGACCGGCGATCACCCGCTGGCGCCCCGCTCGCTATCGCAGGCGCTGTCGGCGATCCGCGCGTTTCACCGATTCCTCGATCGCCGGCTCGCCACAGCCAATGCGGCGCTGGACCTGGTGCGTGGACCGCGCGTCGTCGCCGGCGCGCCGCGCCCGGTGTCGGAAGATCAGGCGCGCGGCTTGATCTGGGAGGCGGCGGCCGACGAAAACAAGACGCCGTGGGCTGCCGCGCGCGACGCCGCCGTGCTCACGCTTCTCTATGGCTGCGGACTGCGGATATCCGAGGCCCTGGCCCTCAAGCGATCGGACGCCCCGTTCCCGACCACCCTGCGCATCCTAGGCAAGGGCGGCAAGACGCGGCTGTCGCCGGTGCTGCCGGCCGTGCGCGAAGCGACCGACGCCTATCTCGCGGCGGCGCCGTTCGCGATGTCCCCCGAGGCGCCGCTGTTTCGGGCCGCTCGAGGCGGGCCGCTGCGGCCCCGCCACGTCCAGGCCATGGTCCAGTCCCTGCGCGGCCGACTGGGACTCCCCGAGCGCGCCACGCCGCACGCCCTGCGCCATTCCTTCGCCACCCATCTCCTGGGAGCGGGCGCGGATTTGCGGTCGATCCAGGAACTGCTCGGCCACGCCTCGCTGTCCACCACCCAGCGCTACACCGCCGTGGACGCCGCTGGCCTGCTGAGCGCCTATGGCAAGGCGCATCCGCGCGCCTGAGAGGGCGACTACGCCTGCATCGCCCAGCCCTCCACCGCCATGGCCGCCTGTCGCAGGGCCTCCGATCGCGTGGGGTGGGGGTGGCAGGTCCGGGCGACGTCCTCCGACGAGGCCGAGAATTCCATGGCCACGCAGTATTCGCCGATCATCTCGCCGACGTCCGGACCGATCATGTGGACGCCCAGGACCCGATCGGTCGTGGCATCCGCCAGCACCTTCACGAAGCCCTCGGCCTCGTGATTGAGCTTGGCTCGGGAATTGGCGCTGAAAGGGAACTTGCCGATTCCGTAGGCCACGCCGGCGGCCTTCAGTTCCTCCTCGGTCCTGCCGACGCTGGCGACTTCCGGATGGGTGTAGATCACATTCGGGATCACGTCGTAGTTCACATGGCCGGAGCGCCCGGCGATGGTCTCGATGCAGGCGACCGCTTCGTCCTCGGCCTTGTGGGCCAGCATCGGTCCATGGGTGACATCGCCAATGGCGTAGACGCCGGCCACGCTGGTGGCGAAATGCTTGGTCTCGATGAAGCCCCGCGCGTCGGTCCTGACGTCGATGTCTTCCAGGCCGAGCCCTTCGGTGAACGGACGCCGGCCAATGGCCAGCAACACGCGCTCGGCGGTCAATGTCTCCTTATCGCCTCCGGCCACCGGTTCGACGGTGACGGTCACCTGGTCCTTGCCGGCCGCCGCGCCGGTGACCCGGCTCGAAAGTCGGAAGGCGATCCCCTGCTTCGTCAGCGAACGTTGCAGAGCCTTGGCGATCTCGGTGTCCACCCCCGGAGTGACGCGATCGAGGAATTCCACCACCGTGACCTCGGCGCCGAGACGACGCCACACCGAACCAAGTTCCAGGCCGATAATTCCGGCCCCGATGACGATCAGGCTTGACGGGACCCGTGCGAGCGCCAAGGCGCCGGTGGAATCGATGATCCGGTCCTGATCCACCGTCACACCCGGGAGGCTCGCGGGTTCCGAGCCCGTCGCGATGACGATGGCCTTGGCCGCCAGGGTGGTGACCGCGCCGTCTTGGCCGGTGACCTCGACCTTGCCGCCGCCGGCGACGCGGGCGGCGCCGCGGACCCAATCGACCATGTTCTTCTTGAACAGATATTCGACGCCCTTGGTGAGCTGTTCGACCGAAGCCGCCTTCTGTTTCATCATCACCGGCAGGTTCAGCGTCGGCGCGCCATCGATGCCGAAAGCCGCGAAGCCTTTCTGGGCCAGTTCGAAGAGTTCGGAGGCGTGCAGGAGGGCCTTGGAGGGAATGCAGCCGACATTGAGGCAGGTCCCGCCCAAGGTGGCGCGTTTCTCGACGCAGGCGACCTTCAGGCCGAGCTGCCCGGCGCGGATGGCGCCGTTGTAGCCTCCCGGCCCCCCGCCGATGATGATCACGTCATAATCGGCCATGCCGCCGTCCTTCGAGTGCCAAGCTTCGCCCCGACGCATATAGGGGTTCGACGGGGCAGGGTCAGGCGCTTTGCTCGGCCGTGAAGAGATAGTCTCCGGCCCCAGCAGGGCGCGGGGCGGGCGTGAGGTCGGGCGTCGCGAAACCACGATAGCCGAGGCTGGAGAGCCACCCAAACACGTCGGCGGGTGTATCTCCGGCGCGGACAAGACAGGCTTCGTCGATTTCGAGATAAAGAGCCGGGCGGAACCGTTTCAGTGTCTCCTCTCCGCCTTTCAGCGCGCGCAATTCCCAGCCCTCGATGTCGGCCTTTATGAGATCGACGCGATCGATGCCCCTGTCGATGATGAAGGCGTCGAGCGTCGTCAGGCCGACGAGCTGATCCACGGCGCGTTCAATGGCCGCGCCTTCACCCAGATGGGCGATACCGAACCCGAGGCTGGCGTGGCGCTTGAGAGGCGTGTGCAACACGCGCGCCTCGATGTGATCCGACAGTCCGAGCGGCACGATCTCTATGTTGCGAAGCCGATTGAATCTGACCGCCGGCGCCAGCACCGACCTGGCGTATGCGGACGGCTCGAAAGCGTAGACTGCGCCGTCCGGCGCCATGCGGGCGAAGAGCTTGGCGAACTGTCCCGCGTGGGCGCCGATGTCGATCACCACGGCGTCCCGGCCGACGTGCCCGGCGAACATGGGGCGAAGGGCTGTGTGATGCTGCTGCGTGATCGCCTTCCAAAGGTGGGCCAGCCATGAGGCGCGCTGGCGCGGCGTCAGCACCATCCGCGATCCGAACCCCGCCTCCGGCCGGCGGCCGATCATCCGATCAGGAAGGCCATCAACGCCGCCGCCGCCCGGCGCCACCAGGCGATCACCGGCGCGGAGCGATCCACCGGCGGCGGGGCGGCGGCCCTCGCGGACCCCACGATGCGGCGCGCGACCTCGAGGTCCGCCTCGGCGACAACCAGTCGAAAGCCGCCGAGCGCCGTCTGGATCAGCCAATCGGTCTGGCCCAGCTGCGTGTCGAAGACTTCGGCGGTCAGACCATGGCAGCGAAGCGCGCCGGCGGCGATGTGGGCTTCGGAGATCGTCGCGAAGCGGGATGCCGTCACCAGACCCAATGGAACCCTCAGATGTCCAGGAGCAGCCGGCTGGGATCCTCGACGTATTGCCTGACCTTGACGAGGAAGGTCACCGCCCCCTGACCATCGACCACCCGATGGTCGTAGGAGAGCGCCAGATACATCATCGGCCGGATCACGATTTCGCCGCCCACGACCACGGCGCGGTCCTGAATCTTGTGCATCCCCAGAATGCCCGACTGCGGCGCGTTGAGGATCGGCGTGGACATCAGCGATCCGTATACCCCGCCGTTGGAGATGGTGAACGTCCCGCCCTGAAGGTCTTCGAGCGCCAGAGCGCCGTCGCGGGCGCGCTTGCCGAGAGCGCCGATCTCGCGTTCGACCTCCGCCAGGGACATGGCGTCAGCGTTTCTTACCACCGGGACCACTAGGCCGCGCTCCGTCCCGACCGCGACGCCGATGTCGTAGTGGTTCTTGTAGATCAGATCCTGGCCGTCGATCTCGGCGTTGACGTTGGGAACCTCCCTGAGCGCCGCGACGCAGGCCTTCACGAAAAAGCCCATGAAGCCGAGTTTGACCCCGTGACGTTTTTCGAAAACGTCCTTGTAACGGGCGCGAAGCGACATCACCGCGCTCATATCGACCTCGTTGAAGGTCGTGAGCATCGCCGCCGTTTGCTGCGCCTCCTTCAGTCGCCGGGCGATCGTCTGCCGCAGCCGGGTCATGCGAACCCGTTCCTCGCGTTCGTGCACTTCCCGCGCCGCCGGGGCCGCGGCCGGGGACGGCGCCGCCGCCCGCGCATCGAGGGCGGCGAGAGCATCACCCTTGGTGAGGCGCCCTTCGCGACCGCTCCCGGCGATCGAGGCGGGGTCGAGATCGTTCTCGGCGACGATGCGGCGAACCGAGGGCGCCAGCGGCGCGGGCGCGGCGGGTCGATGTGGCGCGGAGGTGGGGGCGGGCGCGGGCGGCGATGGTTTCGCCGGCGCGGCGTTCGTCGGGGGCGGCGGATTGGTGGCGGGGGCGGCCGTCCCGACCGCGGCGGCGGCCGGAGAGACCTTGCCCAAGGTTTCCCCGGGCGCCACCGTCGCGCCTTCCTCGGCGGTGATTTCGCTGAGCACGCCGTCCTCCGGCGCGGCGACCTCCAGGCCTACCTTGTCGGTTTCGAGTTCGACGAGCAGTTCGTCGCGCTTGACCGTGTCGCCGGCCTTCTTCGCCCAGCGCGCCACGGTCGCCTCGGTGACCGATTCGCCAAGCACGGGAGTAAGGACGTCGGTCATCTAGGATCGGGCTCCGAGGAAGTCGTTGACCGGCTCTCTTAAGCCGATATCAGGAGAAGGCCACGGCGAGAAACGTCTGGAGTTCCTTCGCGTGGCGGGTCATCAGGCCGGCCGCTGTCGACGCGCTGGCCGGGCGGCCGACGTAACGGGCGCGCTTGGCGCCGATCTTCATCTTGGCCAGGGTGAGTTCCAGCCATGGATCGACGAAGGTCCAGCCGCCCATGTTCTTCGGCTCTTCCTGGCACCACACCAGTTCGGCCCCGGCAAACCGGGAAAGTTCGGTGGTGAGCGACTTCACGGGCCAGGGGTAGAACTGCTCCAGGCGCATCAGATAGACGTCGTCGATTCCACGCTTTTCGCGCTCGTCGAGGAGGTCGAAATAGACCTTGCCCGAACAGAGCGCCACGCGGCGGATCTTCTCGTCGCCCTGGAGGCGGATGGCGGTGTTCTGGCCGCGCTCGGCGTCGTCGTGCAGCACCCGGTGGAAGGACGAGCCCTCGGCCATGTCCGACAGCTTCGACAATGCTTTCTTGTGACGCAGCAGGGACTTGGGCGTCATCACGATGAGGGGCTTGCGGAACTCACGGACCATCTGGCGGCGCAGGACGTGGAAGTAGTTGGCCGGCGTCGAGCAGTTGGCCACTTGGAGATTATCTTCGGCGCAGAGCTGCAGATACCGCTCCAGACGGGCGGACGAGTGTTCCGGCCCCTGGCCCTCGTAGCCGTGGGGCAGAAGCATCACCAGACCGGACATGCGCAACCATTTGCGCTCGCCCGAGGAGATGAACTGATCGACCACCACCTGCGCGCCATTGGCGAAATCGCCGAACTGCGCCTCCCAAAGGGTCAACGTCTTCGGGTCCGTGAGAGAGAAGCCGTACTCGAAGCCGAGCACGGCCTCTTCGGATAGCGGCGAATCGAGCACCTCGAAGTGCGCCTGCCCGGGGCGGAGATGGGCAAGCGGCGTGTAGTGATCCTCCGTGGTCTGATCGATGAGGTCGCAGTGGCGCTGGACGAAGGTGCCGCGCACCGTGTCCTGGCCCGAGAGCCGGACCGGAAAGCCCTGATCGAGCAGGGTCGCGAAGGCCAGGTGCTCGGCCGTGGCCCAGTCGATGTTCTCGCCCGTCTCGATGGAGGCGTGACGATGTTCGATCACCCGGCCGACGGTTCTGTGGACGTCGAATCCGGCCGGAACACTGGTGAATTTCAGGCCGAGGTCGCGCAGCTTCTGCAAGGGGGCGGCGGTGGCGCCGCGCAATTCTTCGTCTTCGGGCCGCGCCAGTCCCGCCCACTTTCCGTCGAGCCAGTCGGCCTTGTCGGCGTGGTAGGTCTTGCCGGCCTCGAACTCGGCTTCGAGAAAGGCGTCGAACTCGGCGATCCAGCCGTCGATATCGTCCTGCGTGGCCACGCCCTCGGCGATCAGTCGCCGGCCGTAGAGTTCGCGCGTGGAGGGGTGCGCCTTGATCTTCCGGTACATGGCCGGCTGGGTCATGGTCGGATCGTCGCCCTCGTTGTGGCCGAACCGGCGATAGCAGAACATGTCGATGACCACGTCCTTGCCGAACTGCTGGCGATACTCGGCGGCGACCTTGGCGGCGAACACCACCGCCTCGGGCTCGTCGCCGTTGGCGTGGAAGATCGGGGCCTCGACCATCAGGGCGCTGTCGGAGGGGTATGGGCTGGTGCGCGAATAGCGCGGGCTGGTGGTGAAGCCGATCTGATTGTTGACGATGAAGTGGATGGCGCCGCCGGTGCGATAGCCCTTCACACCCATCAGATTGAAGCACTCGGCGACCACGCCCTGGCCGGCGAAGGCGGCGTCACCGTGCATCAGCAGTGGCAGCACATGGCCCCGGCCAGCGTTCGGATTGTCGCGCAAGGTGAAGGCCTGCTTGGCGCGCGCCTTGCCGAGCACCACCGGGTTGACGATCTCCAGGTGGCTGGGATTGGCGGTCAGGGAGAGGTGAACCGAGTTGCCGTCGAAGGCGCGGTCGGAGGAAGCGCCCAAGTGGTACTTGACGTCGCCCGATCCCTCGATGTCCGAGGGCATGGCCGATCCGCCCTGGAACTCGTGGAAGATCACGCGGTAGGGCTTGGCCATCACGGCGGCCAGGACATTGAGCCGTCCTCGGTGGGGCATGCCCAGCACGATGTCCTTCACGCCCAGGGCGCCGCCGCGCTTGATGATCTGCTCCAGCGCCGGCACCGCCGCCTCGCTGCCGTCCAGGCCGAAGCGCTTGGTGCCGGGGAAACGTTTGTGGAGAAACCGTTCGAAGCCTTCGGTCTCGATGAGCTTCTTGAGAATGGCGATCTTGCCTTCGGGCGTGAAGGTGATCTCCTTGTCGCGCCCCTCGATCCGCCGCTGGAGCCACGCCTTCTCGGTCGGGTCGGAGATGTGCATGTACTGCACGCCGATTGCGCCGCAGTAGGTGCGCTTGAGAAGCGCCAGGATCTCCCGAACGGTCGCGTCTTCCAGGCCAAGCACGTAGTCCAGGAAGATCGGCCGGTCGAAGTCGCTTTCCGAAAAACCGTAGTTGGCGGGATCCAGTTCGGTGGCGTCGCCGACGGTCGTCGCCAGGCCCAGCGGATCGAGCCTGGCCTTGAGGTGACCGCGCATGCGGTAGGCGCGGATCATCATGATCGCCCGCAGGGAATCCAGCGTCCGCGCGCGAACCTCGTCGGGGCCGGCCGTCGGCGCCGCGACGGCGATTTCGCGCCCCAGCTTGGCCGCCACCGCCGGCCACAGGCCGTCGATCGCCGAGACCCAGTCGGGTCTTCCAAGTTCGGTGGGAGGCGGTGTCCAGGAAGGGGCCTCGGCGGATTTGCGCACCGCGTCGGCGCCGTCGGAGAGCGAGGTGAAGAAGGCGCGCCAGGACGGCTCGACGGTCGCGGGATCGCTCGCCCATCGGGCGTGGAGATCCTCCACGAAGCCGGCGTTGGCCCCATAGAGGAAGGAAGTTTCCGCCAGAACCTGGTTCAGCCGGCCCGCGTCGTCCGCCATGGCAATTCACCTCGACCGCCGCCCCGAGAGCCGGCGCGCCCAAATATAGTTACGTGAGAGTGGGTTTTCGATGAACCTATCGCGCGCGATCGATAGCGGAAATGCGGCGCCCGCGGGACCAATCGGCGTCGGCTGCCGCGATTGGAGGCGTTCCCATCGGCTATCGCCTTCGCCACTCGAGCAGCACGTCCGGCTCCTTCTCCTCGTTGTCGGCCCCGTCGGTCAGGCGGACCTCGGGGAATGCCTGGAGGCGATAGAGCCGCCGCGAGCGATCGTTGTGCTGGAAGGTCGACAGCCGTACGCGCCGGCGCCCCTTCAGCGCGGCGGCGATCAGAGTCTGCCCAACGCCCCGGCCGTGGCGTTCCTGGGCGACATAGAGATGGTCGATCCAGCCGGCGCGCACGGCGCAGAAGCCGATGATCTCCCCGCTCTCGACGGCCGCCCAGACCGTGCAGCGCGCGAACACGCGATCACGATAGAAGGCGCGATCCTCCTCCGGGGTGTGGGGATAGAGGAACGACCACTCGGCCTCGGCCGTACGACGATAGAGGCTCGCGATCGCGTCGCTCTCCCCAACCCGCGCCCGGCGCACGTTCCAGGTCATCGGGCGACGCCACCTGGGAGACCGCGGGTCAACCGCCCTTCAGAACCTCGAGGAGAGTGTGCCCCAGCGCCGCCGGCGACGGGGAGACGCGGATCCCGGCCGATTCCATGGCGGCGATCTTGTCCTCCGCGCCGCCCTTGCCGCCGGAGATGATCGCGCCGGCGTGGCCCATGCGGCGGCCGGGGGGCGCCGTTCGTCCGGCGATGAAGCCGACCATCGGCTTCTTGACCCTGTTGGCCTTGATGAAGGCGGCGGCGTCTTCCTCGGCGGCGCCGCCGATCTCGCCGATCATGATGATCGATTGGGTGGCCGGGTCGGCGAGAAACATCTCCAGGATGTCGATGAACTCGGTTCCCTTGACCGGATCGCCGCCGATACCGACCGCCGTGGTCTGACCAAGGCCCACCTGGGTGGTCTGGAACACCGCCTCGTAGGTCAGGGTGCCCGAGCGTGAAACGACACCGACCGAGCCGCCCCGGAAGATGTTGCCGGGCATGATGCCGATCTTGCACTGATCGGGGGTCAGCACGCCGGGACAGTTCGGCCCGATCAGGCGCGACTTGGAGCCTTGCAGGGCGCGCTTGACGACAATCATGTCCATCACCGGAATGCCCTCGGTGATGCAGACGATGAGCCCGATCTCGGCGTCGATCGCCTCGAGAATGGCGTCGGCGGCGAAAGGTGGGGGCACGTAGATGACGGTCGCGTCGGGCGCTGTCGCCTCGACCGCCTCGGCGACGGTATCGAACACCGGCAGGCCCAGGTGGGTCGAGCCGCCCTTGCCCGGCGAGGTCCCTCCGACCATCGCCGTGCCATAGGCGATCGCCTGTTCGGTGTGGAAAGTGCCCTGCGCGCCGGTCACGCCCTGGCAGATGACGCGGGTCCGTTTGCCGATCAGAATGGACATGCGTCTCGCTCTCGAGAACCGCGCCGGAGGCGATGTCCGATCGGCATCGCGGCCGTCGGCGGGATCATTTCTTGATTTTCAGGAGATCGAGGATGGCGCCATGGCCGTCGGTGGAGACGGTGAGGATTTCCATTCCCGGGCCGGCGGCGGCGGTGTCGTAGTCGCTCTTCGCCAAGGCGTGTCGCCCCTCGGGGGCATCCGAGAAGCGGTAGAGGGCGTTGGTGGGGCCGGCGTCCTGCGCGGCGAAGCCGGTCCAGGCGGCGGCGTCCTGCTGAACCTCGGCGAACGCCGACTTGGCGACGTGCATGGTGCAGGCGCTGACCTGAACGCCCTTCCTGGTCATTCCCCGCCAGGCGAACAAGGTCACCTCGCTGTCGCCGATCTTGCTGGCGCGGGTCAGGCGATCGCTGACGTCGACGCCCTCCATGGTCGTGTCCCCAGCCGAGTCCGATTTCTTCCAGCCATTGGCGTTCGCCGCGGCGGTCACCGCGGAAAAATCGGCGCGGGTGTCGGCGCAGACCTTGGTGAATGCCGCAAAGGCGGGATCGGCGCACGCCGGCGAGGCGATCGCGGCGAAGATCGCCGCGGCGATCACTCCATGGATACGATTCACGCGCACATCCTCAAGGGGCTGAAAAATGGAAGTTCGCGACCCTTAGGCCATGGGGACGGCGTTCGCAAAGCCCGATCGTCCGGTCGCGCGGCGCCGAACTCACGCCGCGGCTCTCACCGCCGCGACAATCTTCTCCGCGCCGTCGGCCAGGTCGTTGGCGGCGATGACATTGAGACCGCTGCCCGAAATGATGCTCTTGCCGAGTTCGACGTTGGTCCCCTCCAGGCGCACCACCAAGGGGACCTTCAGACCCATCTCCCTGACCGCCGCGACCACGCCTTCGGCGATGATGTCGCAGCGCATGATGCCGCCGAAGATATTGACCAGGATTCCCTTCACGTTGGGATCGGCGGTGATGATCTTGAACGCCGCGGTGACTTTTTCCTTCGAGGCGCCGCCGCCGACGTCGAGGAAGTTGGCCGGCTCGGCGCCATAGAGCTTGATGATGTCCATGGTGGCCATGGCCAGGCCCGCGCCGTTGACCATGCAGCCGATCTCACCGTCCAGGGCAATGTAGGAGAGGTCGTGACGGGACGCTTCGATCTCCTTGGCGTCCTCTTCGGTCTCGTCCCGCAAAGCCGCGAGGTCCTTGTGGCGCCAGAGGGCGTTGTCGTCGAATGACACCTTGGCGTCGAGCACGACCAGCCGGCCGGCGCCGGTGACGATCAGAGGATTGACCTCGAGGAGGTTCATGTCGGTGTCGGTGAAGGCTTCGTAGAGCGCGGCCAGAAGTGGACGGACCTGCTTGGCGAGGTCGCCGGACAGTCTAAGCGTCTTGGCCAGCTTGGCGGCGTGGTGCGGCCACACGCCGGTGGCCGCGTCGATCGAGAAGGTGACGATCTTCTCGGGCGTCGCCCGGGCGACTTCCTCGATGTCCATGCCTCCCTCGGTGGAAGCGACCACCGCCACGCGGCTGCTCTCGCGATCGACGAGCAGCGACAGGTAGAGCTCGCGCTCGATCGCGGCGCCTTCCTCGATGTAGAGGCGGCGCACCACGCGGCCCTTCGGCCCGGTCTGATGGGTGACGAGGGTCATCCCGAGCATCCGGGTGGCCTCCTCGCGCAACGCCTCGATCGATTTGACGACCTTGACGCCGCCGCCCTTGCCACGGCCGCCGGCATGGATCTGAGCCTTCACCACCCACACCGCACCGCCCAGCTTTTCCGCCGCCGCCACCGCCTCCTCGACGGTGAAGGCCGGATAGCCGCGCGGCACCGGCGCGTTGAAATCCGCGAGGACGGCCTTGGCCTGATGTTCGTGGATGTTCATGGAGGGTCCGGTGGGGATGGCGGCGGCCTTCCTCTATAGGGGGGCGGCCAATGGCGGCGCAACCGACCCGTGACGCCGAGGTCAGGCCGCCTTGCCCACCACCGCGGTCGCCCGCCGTTCGAGCTTGCCCCAGCCGACGCGATAGCCGCGGATGGCGGTGACCACCGACTTGACCACCACGTAGTACATCAGTTGGCGGTAGCCGAAGCGCTGGATCGGCAGCCAGATGAGGTCGCCCCATGGCGCGCGGCGCTCGAGGGCCATGCCCAGGGCACCGGCGGAAAGGTCGAGGAAGATGAACGCCGCCCAGTAGAACAGCGAACGGAAAAAATCGTCCGGTGACCATTCCACTGGGTGGTAGGCGCGGCCGTAAAGAGCCCAGATCAGGCTTGAGACGATGGCCAGATCGACCAGAGGGGCGGCGACGGTGAGGAAGATCTGGAACAGCCAGATCTGCGGCAAGGCGACGAACCCCAGAACCGGCCGCCTGCGGTTGAACAGGCCTTTGCGATGCTTCCACAGGCACTGCAGGGTGCCGAACGACCAGCGGAAACGCTGATTGAGGAGGCCCGCCACGGTGTCGGGCGCCTCGGTGTAGGCGCGCGCCTCGGGATCGAATTCCACCCGCCAGCCGGCCTGCTGGACGGCCAGGGTCAGATCCTGATCCTCGGCCAGGGTGTCGGCCGGATAGCCGCCCAGCTGTGTCAGCGCCTCGCGGCGCCAGGCGCCAACGGCGCCGGGCACCACGGTCACCGCGCCGAGGGTCGCGAGCGCGCGCCGCTCGAGGTTCTGGGCGGTCACATATTCCAGCGCCTGCCAGCGGGTGATCAGGTTCAGCCGATTGCCGACGATGGCGTTGCCGGCCACGGCCCCGACGCGGGGATCGGCGAACCAGCGGACCAGCCGGGGCAAGGTGTCGGGCGGGAACAAAGTGTCGGCGTCGAGCGCGACGACGATCTCGCCGTGGGTCTGGGCAAGTCCGCGGTTGAGAGCGGTCGCCTTGCCGCCGTTCTCGAACGACAGCAGCTTGACGCGGGGGTCGTTCCGGAAGGTCTCGCGCACGACTTCGGACGTGCGGTCGGAAGAGCCGTCGTCCAGAACCAGAACCTCCAGGCGTCGCCATTGGGATGAGAGGATCCGGCTGACCGACGAGGCGATGACCTTTTCCTCGTTGAAGCAGGGGATGAGGACGCTGACCAGCGGACCCGACTGCGGATCGAGCATTGGCGGCGCCCGGCCCGGCGCCCGCAGACCATGCGCGAGGGACAGCACGCCCAGGAAGGCCAGACGCGCCACGCCCAGCACGATGGCGACCAGGAACAGGGCCTGCATGGCCGCGTAGAGGTAGCGGAAGAAGCCGAAGCCCAGTCGATCCAGCCACAGCTCGACGGACGAGCGAGAGGTCGGCGGCAGGGCGTCGTCGCGGCTCATGCCGGCCAGTTCATCGATGGTGACGAGCCTGTAGCCGTGGGCGCGCAGAGCATCGATCAGGGCCGGGAGGGCCTCCACGGTCCGGCTGCGATCACCGCCGGCGTCGTGCAGGAGGACGACCTGGCCGGCGTGGGGACCGGTGTCGGCCAGACGCGCGAGCGTCCGCTCGACGATCAGTCGGGGATCCGGTTTCTTCCAGTCGTCCGGGTCGATGCGGAGTCCGACGATCAGATATCCCAGGCCCTGCGCCATCAGCAGCGGCCGCACCTCATTGGGCGTCGATGGCTCGGCGTCGCCGAAATAGGGGGGTCGGAAGAGGCGCATGGACCGGCCGGTGATCACTTCGAACAGGCGCTGGGTGGTGTTCAGTTCGAGGTCGGTCTGCGCCACGGGCGTGGCGCCGATGTTGGGATGGGTCCAGGTGTGGTTGCCGACCATCTGGCCCTCCCGCACCTCGCGTTCGACGAGTTCGGGTTTGGCCTGCATGTTCTGGCCAATGACGAAGAACGTCGCCTTGGCCTGTTTGGCCTTGAGAATGTCGAGGATCTTGGGGGTGTAGCGCCCGTCGGGGCCATCGTCGAAGGTCAGCGCCACCCAGCCCGGGTGAGCGCCGTAGCGCTCGATCACGTACGAACTGGGCATCACCTCGTAGTCCTCGCCGGAGATCAGACCGTTGTCGGGATCGACCTCGATCGACCGCTTGCCGCCGGTGGGCGGGGTGTCCACGTGCAGCACCTCGCCGGAGCCGTCGAAATCGACGCCCACGCCAGGGGCGATCGGTTCGAGGCCGGTCGGCTTGGCGGAATCATAGGGTTGTCGCAGGTATTGCCAGACGGCCGGGTCCTCCGACCCCATGCGCCACAAACCGTAACCCATAGGGCGGAACGGGTCGGTTACCTTGATCTCGTTGTAAAGCGTGGCGGCGTCGAGAAACCAGACGATGTGCTTGCGACCGCTGTCGTCCTCATAGGCGTAGGTCGGGTTGAGGGCGTCATCGTCAAGCGAGACCTTGGCGTCGGCGTCATGGGCGGTCTGGGTGGCGTCGTAGAACGTCGCGGTGTCGGAACGGCCGGGTCCTTTGGCGTCGGCGATCGTCCAGTCGTAGCCGTAGGCGCCGAAGGCCAGCACGGTGCGCGCCGGATCAAGCTGGCTCATGTCATGCGCCAGGGTTTCTTCGAACCAGTTCTGGCCGGCCGTCGGACCCGGATCGCCGGTCGCCCAGTGTTCGTCGTAGGCCATCAGGACCACCGCGTCGGAGACGCTCTGGAGTTTCTTCAACGGCCAGGCGTTGTCGCCGAATGGGGTGGTCACCCAGACTTCGCGGCTGATCGGCGCCAGGGCCGCCCGCGCCTCGCTCAGGAAGGCGGGGTATTGGCCCAGGGCTTGTGGCGAAAGGTTCTCGAAATCGAAGACATAGCCGGCGTAGCCGCGCTGCCTGGCAAGGGCGACGAGATTGCTCAGCAGGGCCGCGCGGGCCGCCGGATAGGTCAACAGCTTGTCGGCCAGAGGCCCGTCCGGCTGTTCGTGCGGAGCGTTATGCACCATCGGCAGCACCGAGGGCGGTGTGTGGGCGCCGGCGATGATGGCTTCGGCCTGCGGATCGGAGGTCACGGCGACGCGCCCAAGGGACCCGTCCAGGGCCACCCATTGCGGCGAGACCACATCGAGCTGGTCGATGTGGCGCTTGAGCGACACGCGCGAGCTCTCGTCCCAGGTGACATAGAAGCCGACGGACAAGGGCCGCGCCCGACCGCCGGACGTCGTCGAGCTCGGCCTGGGAATGCGCCGCCACTCCGCCGCGCGCCTTAGCCGATGAGCGGTCTCCACGTGCAGGGCCTGCAGAACCTGGGGGTCCTTCAAGGTCAGGTTCGGCAGCCGCGGGGCGAAAGCCAGGGTCGCGAAGAACCCCGCGACGACGAGCGCGGCGGCCGAGATGACGAGCCCGACGCCCAGATTGGCCTGCTTCGCCCGGCGTCCCGAAGGATCGTGAAAAACGAAGCCGACCATGCTGTTGAGTCCGCCGAACCCTTTCCCGGGCCGCGATGCGCCGCGGCGCGCGGAACATGAACGAAGGCCGGCGCGATGCAAGAGGGCGTTTGCGCCCGATTGACACCGACCGGGGCCGGCCCCTTCTAGCGCTCGGGGCCGCGCCGAGGCGGCCGAAAGATCGATCATGCCGCGCGAGTCCACCCCCAGCGGAATTGAGAACCGCGACTGGCCGGTCCTGGCCGCGGCGTGGTTGCGCGTCGTGCTCGCCACCACGGTCGTGGCGGTGATCGTGGCCATGTCCGGCGGGTTCGGGACCGGGGTCCTGCGCGTCGTGCCCAGGTTCATCTACTGGATCGTGATCTGCGCCTTTGGCGCGGCGATCGGCATCACCTCGGCATACCTCGCCTTCCCCAGAGCCTGGTTCGCCGAAAGGCCGGTGGCGGCCTGGGCCATCATCGTCGCCTGCGTCACCGCGCCGATGACCATCGTCGTCGCCTTCTCGAACGCGGCGATAAATCATCGCGTCTTCCAACCGCTGTTCCTGGCCGAGGTGTTTCCCTCGACCCTGGCGACCACGGCCGGGATCACGGCGCTGGCGTTCCTGGTCCGGCGACGGACGGCGGTGGAAACCCACGCCTCTCCGGTCGGGGCCGCGCCGGCGAAGTTCCTCGCTCGCCTGCCGGCCAAGCTCGCCGGCTCCGAGGTCTGGGCCGTGGAGGCCGAGGACCACTACCTGCGCCTGCACACCTCCAACGGGCGTGATCTCATTCTCATGCGCCTTTCCGACGCGGTCGCCGAACTCGAGGGCATCGAGGGGGCCCGAACTCATCGTTCCTGGTGGGTCGCCCGGGCGGCCGTGGCGGGCGTCGAAAGGGGAGACGGCAGGGCCGTCCTGACGCTACCCGACGGCGCCGAGGCCCCGGTGAGCCGCGTCTACGCCAAGGTGTTGCGGGCGGCGGGCTGGTTCTAGTCCGGCGAATCGCCGGCCCAATGACGATCTCCGTCGATGGCCGCGTTCGTCCCCAAAGCGGTCGTTGGTTAGTGCCCGAAGCCGTCAGATTCTCACCCCGAGGCCGCGGCACGGCGCGAACGCCATTCCTCGCCCGACTGGCCCCAGACGCCAACCGCGTGGTCGTCGTAGGGCGGAGGAAGGCGGCCCTGGCGCAAGAGGCGCGAGCCCAGGCGGCGAGCGACGTTCTGCGAAGCGACGTTTTCCGCGTCGATGCAGTGGATGACCTCGGTCCAGCCGAGATGATCGACGGCCCAGTCCATGACCGTCGCCGCGCCCTCGGTGGCGTAGCCTTTTCCCCAGGCGTCGCGCGCCAGGGTCCAGCCGACCTCATTGCCCGGCCAGCCTTCGGGACGCCAGGGTCCAAGGCGGCCGATCCACCGGCCGGTGGACTTCTCGACCACGGAAAACATCGAGAAGCCCTGGATGGTCCAGGCGCCCGCGACCTGGAGGAAGCCGCGCCAGGCGACGGCGCGCGGCTGCACGCCGCCCAGATGGCGCATCGCTTCCTCGTCGGCCGAGAAGGCGGCCCATCCCTCGAAGTCCTCCGCCCGGGTCCGGCGAAGGATCAGCCGGGCCGTTTCAAGAACGATCTCGCTGGTCATGCGGAGTTCTTGATGCTAGCAGTTCGACAGCATATAGAGGACCTTGCGATGGGCGTGCTCACCATCCGGCGCCTCGATGAGGACGTCATCTCCAGACTTAAGGAGAAGGCCTCCCTCAACGGCCGTTCCATGGAGGAGGAGGCGAGGATCGCCATCTGCCAATCGGTGGCCACGGGCGCCCTCGTCGGCGAGGCGGCCGTCGGCTTCTTCAGGAGCCTTCGGCGGGAACTTTTCGGCGACCGGATTCTTCCGGATAGCACGTTGTTGATCCGCGAAATCCGCGAAGGGGACCCCACCGGCTGGGACGAGGCGTGATCGTCGATAGCAGCGTGGCGATGAAATGGCTGCTCGTCGAGGCGCTCTCCGACCGCGCCGACGACCTCCTGCGAAGAGGCGATCTGCGCGCGCCGGATATCGTCGATTTCGAGGTTTGCCAGACCCTGACGCGACGGGTGCGACAACGACTGCTTTCCAACAATCAGGCGGAAAGCCTGCGAGTCGCCTTCGAAGCGACGCCAATGGCTCGCGATCCTTGGCGGAGGTGGGCCACCGCGGCGTTCGAACTCAGCCTTGCCCTGCAGGCGACCTTCGCCGACTGCCTGTTCCTGGCCCGCGCGGTCGATGCCGGCGACCGGCTCGTCACCGCCGATGAGCGGTTCGCCAGGGTGGTTCGAAGCTCCCCCATGTTGCGGTCGCGGATCGTTCTTCTCGGCGAAACCTGACCAGGGCCGAACCGGTGGGGCGGCGAGATGGCGCGGCATGTCAGGCCAGCGACGGCTCGATCTCCTTGCAGGCCGCGATCAGGCCTCGCACGGAGGCCACCGATTTGGCGAACATCGCCTTCTCGGCCTCGTCGAGGGGAAATTCGAGGATTCGTTCGACCCCGCCGGCCCCGATCACCGCCGGCACGCCGACGTAGAGATCCTTCAGGCCATACTGGCCGGTGAGGTGCGCCGCGCAGGGCAGCACCCGCTTGCCGTCCTTGAGATACGACTGCGCCATGGCGATGGCGCTTTCGGCCGGGGCGTAGAAGGCCGAACCGGTCTTCAGCAGGGCCACGATTTCCCCCCCGCCGCCGCGCGTGCGCTTGACGATGTCGTCCAGGTCCCCCTGGGTGAGGGCGCCCTGACGGATCAGTTCCGGCAGCGGCAGGCCGCCGACCGTGGAGTGGCGGATCATTGGCGCCATGTCGTCGCCGTGGCCGCCGAGAGTCCAGGCATGGATGTCCCGGACCGAGACGCCCAGGCGTTCGGCGAGAAAAAAACGGAAGCGGGCGGAATCCAGCACCCCGGCCATGCCGATCACCTTGTGGTGGGCAAGTCCCGAGAATTCCCGCAGCGCCCAGACCATGGCGTCGAGCGGATTGGTGATACAGATCACGAACGCGTCCGGGGCATGGGCGCTGATCCCGGCCCCCACCGCCTTCATCACCTTGAGATTGACCCCGAGCAGGTCGTCGCGGCTCATGCCGGGCTTGCGCGGGATGCCGGCGGTGACGATGCACACGTCCGCGCCGGCCATATCGGCGTAGTCGCTGGTCCCCCTGAGAGAAACGTCCTCGCCGAACACCGGCGTCGCTTCGTTGAGGTCCAGCGCCTTGCCCTGGGGCACGCCATCGACGATGTCGAAGAGGACGACGTCGCCGAGCGCCTCGCGGGCGGCGATGTGCGCCAGGGTGCCGCCGATCATGCCGGCGCCGACGAGGGCGATCTTGGCGCGGGCCATGGGTGTCTCCGAAAACGCGAGGGGGGGCGAAATGCGCCGGCGGTCTAGACCGCCGCGCCCGGCCGTAGCAAGAGGTTCAGGGTTCAGGGGCGCCGGAGGGTCACGGGCAGGTCGATGTTCCGGCCGACGAGGCGACCGCGCCAGGTTCCGGGATTGATCGCGCGGAGACCGAGCCGCTTGGCCGGTGACCCGAAGGTCAGCGACAGGTGCGACCCGACCCGGATGATGCCGGTCACGAGGCGCGGATCGCCGCCGGGTTCCCGCCCATCGCGCCAGGCGGCGCCGATTGCCCCGCCGTTGGCCGGATCGGCGATCTGGAAGGCGTCGAGAATCCGCCCGGCGCGATCGCGGAGGACCCAAGCCCCGTCGAGAGGTCCCTGCAGAGCCTGGGCGGCGTCGGCGGACTCCTTTATGCGGGTGTCTGTCGCGACCGGTCCCGCGAGCGCGACCAAGGTCGCCAGCAGGGCGGGGCTCACGAAGTCGCCTCGGCGATGGCGTCGGCCAGGGCCACCAGCCGCATGGACTGGTCGCGATGCAGCAGTTCGGCGAGGCGGCCATCCACCCGCAGCGCGCCCTTGCCGGCGTTTTCCGGAGCGGCGAAGGCGGCGATCACCGATCGGGCCCAGGCCACCTCGACCGCCGGCGGCGTGAACGCTCGGTTGCAGATCTCCAGGTGGGAAGGGTGGATCAGGCTCTTGCCGTCGAAGCCGAAATCCGCGCCCTGCCGGCAGACCGCTTCCAGCGCCGCCAGATCGTCGATCTCGTTGTGGACGCCATCCAGCGCCGCGAGGCCATGGGCGCGGGCCGCCGTCACCGTCAGCGACAGGGCCGCGTGAAACGGGGCGCGGTCAGCCGGTTGGCGGGCGCCCATTTCCTTGGCGAGGTCGTTCACGCCCATGACCAGGGCCGCCAGGCGCGTGGTCGCGGCCATCGACGCAATCGCCTCCAGGCGGAAGATCGCCGGCGCGGTCTCGATCATCGCCCAAAGCCGGGTATGGGCGGGCGCGCCCTTCAACAGGCGGTCATAGGCGGCGACGTTGTTCGGTCCGCTGATCTTCGGCACGAGAACGGCGTCCGGCCCGGCGAGGGCGACCTCGGCCAGATCGGCGGCGCCCCACGGCGTGGAAAGCGCATTGACCCGGATCACCACCTCGCGCCGCCCGAAGCCGCCGGCCCGCACCGCCGCCACGGCCGCGGCCCGCGCCTCGGCCTTGGCCTGGGGGAGGACGGCATCCTCGAGATCGAGAATGACCACGTCGCAGGCCAGGGTTCGCGCCTTGGCCACGGCGCGCGGGTTCGACGCCGGCATGTAGAGGACGCTGCGGCGGGGGCGGAGGGTCATGGCCAGGAAGGCTTTCGGTTCAGGCGCCTTTCGCCTGTGTGCGTCGCCGGCGCGTTTGCGTCTACACTGTCTTCCATGACCATCCGCTACGAGGCGCGGGCGCGCAATGTCCTGGGAGGCGAACTGGCCACCTGTTCGGCCGCGCCCCTCACTGGCGTCTATCGCAACGGCTGCTGCGAGACCGGGCCGGACGATCCGGGGATGCACACCGTCTGCGCGGTGATGACGGTGGAGTTCCTCCGGTTCTCGATGAGCGTCGGCAACGACCTCTCCACGCCCAGGCCCGAATTTGACTTCGCCGGTCTGCGGCCCGGCGACCGCTGGTGCCTGTGCGCGCCGCGCTGGAAGGAGGCCCTGGATGCCGGCGTCGCCCCACCGGTGGTGCTGGAAGCGACCCACGAGGAGATGCTGGCCATCGCGCCGCTGGGGGTGCTGAAGGACCATGCGTTCACCGGGTGAGGGCGGTCACCGACTGGGGACATGGCGCGGGCGCAATGGATTGCGCGTTGGCTTCGCCGATGTTTATCGAGTTCGCGGGCCTTGACATCTTCCCGGCCGGCGGGCGCCTTGCAGGCCGAGGGCCGGGCGGAGCGCGTCGAAGGGAGGACTGCCATGCTGGCGTTGCTTCGCCGTCGGGGTCCGATCGCGCTCGGGCTTTGCCTGATGCTGGGGCTCGGCGCCTGCGGCGGCGGTTCGGGTTCGTCCGGCGGAGGAGTCCCGCCCGTCCCCCCCGTCCCCGCCCCGAACCCAATGATCCAGGATTTGAACAACCAGCCCCCCACCGTAGGCAATCTGGCCATCCTTCTGACGGACGGCAGCGTGATCGTTCAGGGCGACCCGGGCGCGACGACCGTGGTCGGGGGCGCGTTCGGAGCGGCGCTCTTCTACCGCCTCACGCCCGATGCGAACGGCGACTACGAAAACGGCACCTGGACCCAGATAAGTTCGCCGCCTGCGGGCTATGCGCCCTATGCGGGAGCGTCGGCGGTATTCGCCGACGGACGCGTCGTCTTCGTCGGCGGCGAGTACAACCAGAACAACTACGCCTTGCCCTTCGCGACCTCCGGCCTGACCAATATGTCCGCCGTCTATGACCCCGCGGCCGACAGATGGACGATGATCGCCCCGCCCCCGGGGCAGGCCTATATCGGCGATGTGGCCAGCGTGATCATGCCGGGCGGCCAGTTCGTCTACGGCACGAAGCTGGACAAGCAGATGTGGTCTCTGGATCCCGCCAGCCTGACCTGGTCGCAGTTGGCCGCCGCGGGCAAGGCCGACAACTTCGCCGAAGAAGGCTTCACCCTTCTACCCAGCGGCAATCTGCTGACCATCGACCTGGCCAATTCGCCCCATGCCGAACATTATGCGCCCAACCTCGGCCAGTGGGTGAGTGATGGGGTCACGCCCGCCAGCCTGATCTCGCCGACCGATAGCCCCGGCGGCCTGACCTACGGCCCCGCCCCAATGCAAACCGTCGGCGGCGTCACCTATGGCCCCGGGCCGACGGGGACCTATTTTCCGCCGGGGGAGATCGGGCCGGCGATCCTGCGGCCTAATGGCGCGGTGTTCGCGACCGGATCGGCGCCCTCTGGCCAGACCGGGCACACCGCGATCTACACGCCCGGCGTCAACATTTCCGACCCGGGCGCCTGGGCGGCGGGGCCGGACTTTCCGGGTGGCGACAACGCCGGGGATTCGAGCGCGGCCTTGTTGACCGACGGCAATGTCCTGGTCGCCGGCGTCTCGTCCGCTCTCTATGAATTCGATGGCGTCAACCTGACGCAGACCGTCGCGGCTCAAGCCTCGCCCAGGGGGGCGCCGGCTGTCTTCCTGCTGCCCCTGCCGTCGGGCCAGGTGCTGGTGCTCGTTGGCGGCTTCAGTGTTCGTCTCTACACCCCGACGGGCGCGTCCAATGCCGCCTGGGCGCCGACGATCAGCGCGTTCCCCCCGGCGGTGACGCGCGGCTCTACCTATCCGATCTCGGGAACCCAGTTCAACGGCCTCTCGCAGGGCGCCTCCTATGGCGACGAATTGAACAGCTCGACCAATTTCCCTCTCGTGCGGATCGCCAACACGGCCACGGGCCATGTCGTCTACGCCCGCACCCACGACCACTCGACCATGGCCGTGGCCACCGGATCGGCCACGGTGCGGACCCAGTTCGACGTACCGATGGCGGCCGAGGCCGGGGCCTCCAGCCTGGTGGTGATCGCCAACGGCATCGCCTCGGCGTCCGTCGCTCTGACGGTCAACTGAAATCGCGCCCCGACGGGCCACGTCCGTCTCAGCCTAGGGGATAGGATCGCTCCAGGCGGTAGAACGAACCGTCTTCGCCGCGCCAGCTGGAGTAGAGGCCGAATGCGCCGACCCGGAAGGGCGGCGACTTCATCAGGTTTTGGCTCTGCACCCAGGCGGCGACGCGGGCCGGATCGGCGCCGCGGAGCCAGGACAGGGTGACGTGCGGCCGCCAGCCGCGGGTGTCGGCCTTCAGCCCCGAGCGCCGGGCGGCGGCCTCGCAGCGCTTTGCCAGGCGCCGCAGCGGTTCGGTTTCGACCGCTCCGGCCCAGATCGCGTGAACATCGGCGCCATCGCCGAAGGTCCCGACCCCGGCCAGGGTCACATCGAACGGCGCACCGCCCGCCACCGAGAGTTCGGCATCGAGATCGTCGGCCCGGTTCTCGGAGATATCGCCGAAGAAGCGCAAGGTGATGTGCAGGGCGCTCTGCGGCCGCCAATTCGCGCCGGGCAACGCCATCCGCATGTGGGCGAGCCTCTGGGCGATGTGGTCGGGAACCGCGATAGCGGCGAACAGCCGGATCATCGGCGCGATTTCAGCGCCCGCGCGACCACCGGGGCGAGGCGGGCGGCGATGATATCGACGCCGGCGGCGTTGGGATGAATGCCGTCGCGCTGGTTGAGCCCCGGATCCCGGGCGACCCCGGCCAGGAGGTTGGGATAGAGCGCCGCCCCATGGGCGTGGGCGACGGCGGGAAAGACGGCGTCGAAGTCGCGGGCGTAGGCCCGGCCAATGGCGGGAGGCGCGGCGATGCCGGCCAATACCACCCTGATCCGGCGCGCCTCCAGGCGGGCGACGATGCGGCCGAGATTGGCGCGCATCGCCTTCGGGTCGAGGCCCTGGAGGAGGTCGTTGCCGCCGAGGGCGACCACGCAGACCGAGGTGTCCGGCTGGACGGAGAAATCCAGCCGGCCGAGGCCGCCACCGCTGGTGTCGCCCGAAACGCCGGCGCCCCTGACCCGCGCCGCGATCCCCAGACGGGCCAGAGCCACTTGCAGTCTCGCGGGCAGGGCGGCGGCGGCGGGCAGGCCATAGCCCGCGGTGATCGAATCGCCGAGCATGGTGACCACCGGCGCCGGCGCGGCGAAGGCGGGCGAAGCGGCCGCGGCCAAGGCGCCGGCGAGGAAGCGGCGCCGGACTTGCCCCTTCCCTCCCTCCCCTTCATGGGGAGGGTCGGCCCCCCGGGTCGCGCGAAGCGCGCGCCCGAGGACAGGCTCCGGCCAGGGTGGGGAAGTGTGGCGCAGCGCGCACGGCCCAGGGGTGATCGACACCTCCCCGCCCTGACGGCTTCGCCGTCTGTCCCTCCCAATGAAGGCTACCGGATTCACATATTTCAGTCGTGGCAAGAATAGCTCCTCCACCGTAGGGGGAGGTGGCGCGGCGCTTTTTCTTGCGCCGTGACGGAGGGGGTTCTCCGCCACGCCGGCGCTGCGGATCACCCCCTCCAC
>Ga0208849_1000362_pt1 | contig 43479 bp, 36 predicted proteins | sample NGESurdeep072012_10_FD_184470 | JGI IMG/M metagenome (GOLD analysis project Ga0208849, IMG submission 184470) | Arctic peat soil microbial communities from Barrow, Alaska - NGEE Surface sample 53-3 deep-072012 (SPAdes) | ecosystem: Environmental > Terrestrial > Soil > Wetlands > Peat ... | reverse complement strand
TGGCCGGGGGCCTCCTCGTCGCGACGATGAGTACTTGGGGTCCCGTCACCGGCGTTGGTCAAATTCCTCTGGCGCGTCTGACCTTTGGAAAGACCATCGTGGTGCCGGGCGTTTTGCAGTGGATGTCCACCATCGCGTGGGACGCCATCAACGCAATCTTCGGAGCCCAGGCCATCCACATATTGATCCACGTCCCCTTCTGGCTGGGACTGTTGATCGTGTTGGCCATGCAGGGGGTTCTCGGACTCTTCGGCTACGAAATGATGCACCTCTTTCAAAAGTGGATGTCACTCGTCTTGGGTGCGATGTTCATCGCCATCACCGTGAAGCTCGCGAGTATCGGAAACTGGCACGCGCCAGCAACCGCCCACGGCGCCAATCTGGTGGGCGGCTTCATTCTCATGACGACGATCTCCGCCAGTTTCGTCATCTCTTGGGGGGCCTACGCCTCGGACTACAGCCGGTACATGAAACCCGACGCTTCACGCCAGAAGATTTTCTGGCTCTCGCTCGCGGGCGTGTCGCTTTCGTCCATTTGGATCGAGATCCTCGGTCTCGCGGCGGCGGCGCTCGCGGTCAACGCCACGTCCGGAGGGATCCAACACTTGTTGGGCGGCGGCGTCTTAGGTGGGCTCGCTTTGGTAGCCATCTGGATCGGCACGGTCTCGGTCAACGCGATGAACGACTACTCCGGATCACTCGCGCTCCAAGCGGCGGGTGCGCGAATCAAGCGGCCCTACATCGCGGTCATCGTTACCGCCGCCGCCTTCTTCCTCACCCTATGGCTCAACACGGGGACACTCGCAACGAAGTTCCAGAACGTCTTGCTCTTCGCGACGTACTGGGTGACGCCGTTCGCGGCCATTCAGATCGTCGACTGGTGGCGACACCGCGCGCTCATGGACGTTACGGACATCGTCGAGTTCAACTCGCTGCACACACGCTGGGACGCGTTGGTCGCTTTGATCATCGGTTTTCTTGCCGCAATTCCGTTCATGAACACCTCGCTGCTCGTTGGTTTCGTGACGTCGAGATGGCTCCACGGTGGCGACCTCGCGTTCCCCGTGGGCTTCGTCGTTGGCGGAGCGGTGTACGCACTTTTACGGTACGTGCAGACGAAGAGCAGCCGCGACTCGAACGCCGCGGCGACCTAGGCTGAACCAGTTCCGTGCAAGCTGCGATCTGAGGGGGACGTTTGATTGATCTGTTGATTCGCGGAGCGCGCCTCATCGACGCCGCGACTTCAGAACTCGTTGATATTCACTGCGATGGTGGCGTAATCGTCGGGATTCAACCCGCCACGTCGGATGCGGCGACGGCCAGCACCGTGATCGACGCTCGCGGTGCTCTCGCGTCGCCGCCTTACGTAGAGCCGCACGTCCATCTCGACACGGTATTGACCGCGGGCGAACCACGGTGGAACCTGAGTGGGACACTGTGGGAGGGAATCGCCTGCTGGGCAGAGCGAAAGAAGTCACCGACTCGTGACGACGTCATCGACCGAGTGTCCGAGGTGCTTCGCTGGTACGTGGCGAACGGCGTGCTACACGTTCGAAGCCACGTCGACGTCACCGACCCCACGTTCGTCGCGTTAGACGCGTTGATCGAATTACGTGATCAAATGCGCGACGTCATCGACCTACAACTGGTGGCCTTCCCCCAGGAAGGCATCGAGTCGTTTCCCAACGGCAAGGAACTCCTCGAGGAGGCGGCGAGACGAGGTGTCGACGCGATTGGCGCGATTCCGCACTTCGAAGACACACGCGAGGACGGCGTTCGGTCCATCGAGTACGCCGTCGACGTGGCGCAACGCCACGGACTCCTCGTGGACGCACACTGCGACGAGATCGATGACGAACAGTCACGCTTCATCGAAGTCTTAGCAACGCAGGCTCTTCGAAGTGGACTCCGCGACCGGGTCACCGCAAGCCACACGACGGCCATGGGTTCGTACGGCCCGGCCTACAGCTACAAGCTCCAACGAATCTTGCTCCGTTCTGGCATCAATCTGGTGAGCAATCCGCTCATCAACTTGCACCTGCAGGGACGCTTCGATGGCTACCCGAAGCGCCGAGGTCTTACGCAGGTGAAGGAGATGCTCAACGCTGGGGTCAACGTCTCCTTCGGGCACGACGACATCATGGATCCTTGGTACCCCCTCGGCACCGCCAATCCAGTTCAGATTGCACTAATAGGAGCCCACGCCACGCAAATGACCTCGCCACAGGAAATTGTGGAGTGCTTTCGCATGGTGACTGATCGAGCCGCCGCAACCTTGGGTGTTATGGACACGTACGGGATCGATGAGGGAAAACCCGCGAACCTGCTTTTGTTTCCAGCCCTCGACACGTTCGATCTCGTTCGTCGACAAGTTCGACCGACGCACGTCATCTCGCGGGGACGAATCGTCGCCACGACACCAGCGAGCCCCACGACGCTTCGATGGCCCGGACGAGAGCCCGAGTTCGTCGACGGTGTTCGTCGTAAAGACGTGGCGGGTGCTTCGTGGCGCGATGAATTTCATGGCGTGTCGTGAGACGCTCGCGTTGCTTTTCGAAGAGTGCGACAGTGGCGTCGTTCAGTCGACAGTTCATCGCGGCTGCTTCGTCGACGCCGCCTACAAAGTAGAAAGATAAAAAGTGACGAAGAGAGACGACTCCATAGTCGGTGACATCGGATCGAGCATTATCGGTCAAGTCAACGGGCTCGAGGTCCCGCGCTACGCGGGTCTCAGTACGTTCGCTCGACTCCCCCGTCTCGAAGACGTCGAGAGTTATGAGGTGGCCGTCGTCGGCGTTCCCTTCGACAGTGGCGTGACGTATCGACCAGGTGCCCGATTCGGCCCGGCCCACATTCGTCAATCGTCGCGGCTACTTCGGCCCTACAATCCTTCGCTCGACGCCAGCCCGTTCGGCGCTCACCAAGTCGTCGACGCCGGAGATTTGGTCGCGAATCCCTTCGATATTGTGCAGGCTGTCGGCGACATCGAACTAGGCGCAACTGCCTTGATCGCCGGAGGTAAGCGTCTGGTCAGCCTCGGCGGTGACCACACCATCACTCTGCCCTTACTTCGGGCCATGAATAAATTGCACGGGCCTGTAGCGCTGGTCCACTTTGACGCGCACCTTGACACCTGGCCGAGCTATTTCGGGGCCGCGTACACACACGGGACGCCGTTTCGCCGAGCCTCCGAAGAAGGACTCTTCGTGCCGGGTCACAGCGCCCACGTCGGGATTAGAGGTTCGCTGTACGACCGAGAAGATTTGGTGGACGACAAGGGAATGGGCTTTCAAATCTTTAGTTGCGTGGACATCGACAACGTCGGTATAGACGTCACGATTGAGCGGATCCGAGAGCAAATCGGTGATCGGCCGACCTACGTATCGATTGACATCGACGTCCTGGACCCCGCGTTCGCCCCCGCCACCGGGACACCGGAAAGTGCGGGGCTTAGTAGTAGAGAACTCTTCCGTTTGGTGAGGGGATTCGCCGGAACTCACTTGGTAGGTGCCGACATCGTCGAAGTCGCGCCGGCATACGACCACGCCGAAATTACCGGTGTTGCCGCCGCCAACTTGGCGTACGAGTTCCTCTCACTCTTCGCTCTATGACCGGCCACGCACCTCAGTTCTGTACCGCGTGGCCGGACCGCTTTCGTGCGGCGGCCAGTTTCACCTTTGACCTCGACGCCGAAGCGGCGGTCCTCAGTGCTGTCGCGGGTTCCGCGTCACGGATGAGCGTGATGAGCCATCAGGAGTACGGACCTCTCGCGGGAGTACCGCGGCTGCTTCGACTCCTAAGTCGGCTCGGGATCCGCTCGACGTTTTTCGTACCGGGCTACACAGCACACCGCTACCCGGACGTTATTCGATCCATCGTGGCAGAGGGTCACGAGATTGCTCACCATGGCTACCTCCACGAACCCCTGGGCGGCGTCGATGAGGCCACCGAAATCGAATACCTCGAACGGGGTCTCGACGCCTTGGCCGAGGTCGCGGGCGTACGACCGCTTGGCTATCGGGCGCCGATGTGGGAGCTCAACTATCGCTCCCCTCGACTCCTGCACGATCGAGATTTTCTCTACGACAGCAGCCTTATGAACGGCGACACGCCATACGAACTCAGCGTCGAAGGACGCTCGGCCAGCATCGTGGAGATTCCCATCAATTGGGGATTCGACGATTGGGAACAGTATTGCTTCATCCCCGACGCCTTCGGAACCGGTGTCATCGAAAGTCCGGCCAAGACTGAAGAGATGTGGCTACTCGACTTGGCGGCAATGCGCGAAGAGGGTGGATGCTTCGTGCACACCTCTCATCCATTCCTCTCCGGCCGACCAGCGAGGGCCGCCGCGCTCGGACATGTCATGGCCGAGGCTGTCGCGTTCGGCGACGTCTGGGTCGCCACGATGAGTGACATAGCTCGGCATGTGCGAAGTCAAAAGCTACAGCCCTTTGAAATGCAACCGCCCCTCATCGACTTTCGAGGCGGACGCCCGCAGGGCGACGCGTAGCAGCGAACTTCGTCCGTGACTCACCCGTACGTAAGCTTGTCGATACTTTCGGACGATCGATTCTGACTACAAGAGACCAACGCCACTTTCACTGCCGCCACTCTCAACTATTGAGAGAGTGTCACTCCATCAATCTGAACATCAACCTGAGTTTTCTCGTCATCGAGTCTCGACGCGGCGCACTGAACCAATGTGGAGCGTTCACGGAGCAGCGGTAGGCTGAACGCGCCGCCCTCGTAGCTCAGCGGATAGAGCATTGGCCTCCGAAGCCATGTGCGCAGGTTCGACTCCTGCCGGGGGCACCAAACATTCATTGGCAGGGATTCGCTTCTCCGCCTCAGCACGGAGCGAACTTATCGGTCGATATACGCAGGCTCTTCTGGGCGGAGATTCACGTTGTAGACCGTCGCCAGTTGCTTAGCGACGAATGTGCCAATGACAAGTTCACCGGTCGAGGTGAAGTGAATGCCGTCGGACTTTCGCAGTGCACTTTGCACGTTGTTCACGACGGCACCTCCCCGGTAGTTGCCGCCTTTCGTTGCCAAAAGATGCCACATTGGCTGGAAAGTGACGCCGGGCGTCGACGCGGCCACCTGACTGTAAATGGCGTTCAGCGCTCGAAGACCTTGGCTATAAATCTTCGGCCCAGCGATTGGAAGACCGACCCAGAACGCGTACGCGCCCGCCTTGGTCACCATTTCATCGATCCGACGAACGCGCGCAATGTAGGCACTGCGCCACTTTGGCGAACCGAACGGTTGTGACACCCCGTCGACGGCAAGTGCCTGCTCATCGTTCGCGCCAAACATTATGACAACGAGATTGGGATGGTAGTCGTGCAGGTCAGACTTCAGATGAGCCGGCCAGTTGTAAAACCACGACGCCGAAAGACCGGTTGACAGTTTATTACGTTGGATCAGTTTTAAGCCCGGCGTGAACTGAAGTTCATGTCGAATGCCGTATTCGAGGTCGTCGCCCAGCGAGTCGCCGATTTCGAGAAGTCGACAGTGGCCCAGTGCGAAGGGCGCGTGCTGGGGCGTGGTGGTTGACGTCGAGGTGCTCGTCCGCGCCAGCGCTGACATCGGAGTGAAGCCGCATCCGCGCGAAGGCAGACGAAAAGCAACGGTGTCCGCAACGGGAGTATCCATTGGGGTCTTTGTCGTCGACGTTTTACTTCGTGCCGAGCGTGCCAACGCAGTCCGTGGCGACGTGGTGAACTGCGATGTTACCGTCAACGTAACTCGATTGACGTGTGAATTGGTCGACGACGCCGACGCCGCGTTAAGTTCTACGAACTGAACCCCGGTGAACACGGGCGCAGCCAGGGACGCCGTCGTCAGGTAGCGAATCCACAAACGTCGGGATTTTGGAAAGGGAGTCAAGAGAGTCTTCATAGCGACGAATCCATTTTTACTCCTCGTCAGCCTCGTGCGCTCTTCTGTTCAGCAATGGCCCCGAAGCCATTGGCGCATGCTCGACATCTGCCGAGGGCACAGCTCGATTCCGTCATGGTTGTTTCTCTAGGACGAAACCACGATGACTCGTAGAGCGCTGCTACAGGTCCATCGCCCATCCGCCCTCTCGTTCACGAAGCGCCACGAGGGCCGTCACCCTGGTCATCTCGTTACCGACGATCTGCAGACCTTCGTCCACGCCCATGCCGGGCTTTGCCAAAACCTGGTCCGCACCGCAGGCCATGGCCACGTTGGCGCTGACTCGCGCCGACTGGTCCGTTTCGGTACAGCTTCCCCCGCAGTACGCGCGAAGTCCGTGAGCACGTACGTACAAGAGAGCTTCGATGGTGTTGTTGATACCGCCGAGATCGGGCATCTTGACGTGGACCACGTCGGCGGACTCGCCCACGACGAACGCCTCAATGTCCGCCAAGGTGTTGCACCACTCGTCGACGACGATCTGTACGTTGATCGACCGCTCCTTCAGTTCACGACGAAGCTCGGCCATCGCCACTATCTGCGCTTCGCGACCTCCCGCGTCAAGCGGGTGTTCGAGGCGCAGTTGGAAGGGCGCGGCCACGTCCTCGAGGTCGGCCAAGTAGTCGGCGATCGCGACCGGATCGCCGTCAAACGCTTCGCCGATCGTCCCATAACAGTCGAAGTGCAGGAGCGGCGAATAGTCGGAGCGCATGCGTAACGCCAGAATCCGGTCGTGCACCCACCGAACGAACTCGCGAAAAATCTCACCGTCGCGCCCGACCTTCGTCGCCACGTCGTTGATAAGACCGTGCGGCATGACGTCGACCTCTTTCAAGATCATCTTCTCGACGTTGGCGTAGCGATCGTCCCCGGATTGGGCGAACATCGCCACGGGAGCGATGGTCACGCCTGTGTCATACTCATCGCGGATCACCTCGGCCATCGTGAGTCTCTTCGATCTTGCGACGCCGTCCAAGATCGCTTGGGTCACGCCGTAACGAATTGCCGACGGCAGTGGCTTGCCATCGACGACAAGACTGTCAATCTCTGTCGCCAGGGATTGGAAACTCTGGAGTGACGCGCCAATGAGCAGTGGTCGCAGGTGTGTGTTGATGAGGGCGATCACGTCCTGTGATCGAAAGAGCGGATCACGACCACCGGCCCCAGGGTACTGAACGGTCACGCAGTCCCCCAGGGCAACGTCGCCGTCACTCAGCAACAACATGACCGAGACCGACTCGCCAGGCTGGCGAATCCTCGAGAAGCCCGCGGTATTCGGAGCGCCTTGGTAGTCGAAACCTTCGTGGGGCGCCCCGCCACGAATCGCCATCTGGTCGTCGAAGAAGAATCCCGACCGACCAGGTGTACAGAGCACGTCACTAATCGTTAAATGCACGCTTCTCACGACACCTTTTCTCTTCGCCCCTCACACGTTAGAAGTGCACGCGCTAGTTCCCGTCAAAGAGCGTGACCAATAACTGACGAGCACCTTCTATATGGGCGCGCGTCGCCTCTTCGGCGGCGCTACCGTCACGATTTTCGAACGCAGTCAAGAGGTCGCGATGGCTCATCATGGTGTCGCCTTGGGGCAGTCGAGTCTGGAAAAAACTCCGCCAGAATCGCAGATTGTGCAGAAGCAGGGAGTCCGCCGCGTTGTGCAGCAAGGCGTTGTCCAACATACCAATGACGAAGCGATGTACTCGCAGGTCATCGAGTAAAAATCGCTCCGCGTCGAACACGCCACGCGCCTCGTCGGTTCGTTCGACCAGTGATCGAAGTTCACGAATCTGCTCATCGGTGATCCGACGTACGACGACGCGCGCGATGCCGCACTCGACGGCTTCTCGCGCCTCGTAGAGGTGCGCGACATCCACCATCGTCATCGAGGACACCACCGTCCCGCGCCGTGGCAGGGCCACCACGAATCGGTCGCTCGCGAGTCGCTGGAGTGCTTCTCGTACGGGCATGCGACCGATGCCAATCTGGGCGGCGAGGGAGAGCTCGTTGAGCACTTCGCCCGGCGCCAGTCGTAGATCGAGGATCATCTCGCGCAGCTGTTCGTAGGCGACGTCGCTCGCTCGCAAAGGAACGAGGTTGGACGCGGCGCCGGGACTCATGACGAAGGCACGCTCGTTGACAGCGAGGTGACCTTAACGTCACCGGTGTCTCGCGCGACACGCAACAGACTTCCGTTGAGCAAGGGCGTCCAATCGCCGTGTTTCCAGCCACTCGAAGCGACGATGACCGACCCTTCGCGCACGACGTAGAACATGTCGTAGTAGTCCGGCGGAAGGTCCGCCGAGATCGCGGCAGGCGAGTAGAAGCACGCGGCGTAGAGAGCCTCGGGCGTGAGCACCAACGCATTCAGACTCGAGTAGTTCAAACTCTCGGCTATGGCCGAGATCGTGCGACGAATCCCCTCTTCAAGCGTCGTGTCGCGCGACGAGCTGAGTACCGCTCGGAAGTACCGCTCGGAGTCGGTCGCCCCTTCGAGGTCGACGCCAAAGGGCTCGGCGATGAGGCTGTCGAGCGAATTGGGAGGTGTCACGGATCCGTTGTGAGCGAAAGCGACGGTCTCGACCCGAAAAGGATGGGTGTTGCCGATCTCGACGTCCAGCGACTGCGTGGCCCAACGGTAGTGAATCAGCGCCGCGTCGAACGGCTCGTCCGCCAGTGACCGGTAACGCTCACTGGTGTACGCCGGCACGGGTTCCTTTTGCACGCGAATCTCTGAGCCGTCGAACCACGCGACCCCCCAACCGTCGTCGTGGAGATCACAGGAGAACTGTTCGAACGAGTCGTACGACGCTCCCAAGAGCTCGCGTAGCGATCGCGGCGATGGGGCGACGTAGCCCAGCAGACGACACATCAGACTTCACATCCTTCTCGTCGATCACACATAGTTGACCGACGCTCCGCCGTCGAGCACGACGACTTGACCAGTGAGCCACGACGAAGCGTCAGACGATAGAAAACACGCTAACTCCGCGACGTCCTGCACCGTTCCAAAGCGCCCGAGCGGATAGCGGGCCAAGCGAATGGCCCGCTCCTCGGGTTCAGCGAAGAACGCTTCGACGTGGGGCGTGGCGATGGGCCCCGGAGCGAGCGCGTTGACGCGCACGTGCTGAGGACCAAGTTGGACGGCGAGTGCTCGCGTCATCGCGGCAATGGCCCCCTTGCTCGCGGTGTAGGCGTCTTGGGGATGCGAACAGCCCAGAAAAGCCAGGAACGACGACATGTTGAGGACCGAGCCACCACCGGCTGCGACCAAGTGTGGCGTCGCCCACTTCGTGAGGTTGACGGCGCCACGGACGTTGATGTTGAAGATGAGATCCCAAAGATCGGCGTCTGCTTGGAGGAGCGACTCGTCTTGGTGAGGCATTATCCCCGCGTTGTTGAAGAGCGCGTCGAGGCCACCGAGCGAACCAACGGCCGAGTCGACCGCAACGCGGACCTGGGCTTCGTCCGCCACGTCGGCTACGAGAGCGACCGCTTCCCCACCCGCCTCTTGCACTAGGGCCACCGTCTCCATCACGGCGCTACGCGAGATGTCCACGGCCGCCACGCGACAGCCTTCGCGCGCGAAGGTGAGGGCGGTGGCACGACCAATGGCCCCGCCCGCTCCCGTGATGAGCGCTCGGCGGCCGGTGAGGTAGTCCATAGCGTTCGTCCTAGTGATTCGATCCGAGCCCATAGAGTCGTTGGGCGTTGGTAGCGAGGAACATCTCGGCGACGTTGCGTACGTTGGAGGCTTCGAGGTCACCCTCGCCGACCATCTCGCCCAGGACTGAGGAGAGTATTCGACGGCCGTCGAACGCGGAGAGCCAGAAGATCTCAGGCACGCGTGCACCGTCCGAGCTGTACATTAGTTTGCTGAACGGTGCCGTACCAAAGACTGCCTTCGTGATAGTTCGTAGCTCCACGGCGCCGAGGAACGGAATGCCGTACGAGACGTCGAGAAAGACATTCGGATAGATCGACGCGAGGAACGCGCCCTCTCGAAAATACGGCCAACAGCCGTGCAGAAGGACGATCGGTAACGAGGCGTACGCGGGGTCTTCCATCAACGGGCGAAGGAGAAGCGGTGAGGCGGTACGTAGGTCGACGTCGTGATCGCCGTAGCCAACATGGAACTGAACGGGCAGTTCGTCGAGGTTCGCTCGCGCCAAGGCCACGTGTAGAAGCGAATCGAGCAGCGGCTTGTGGCCGAGTCGCACGGATCCCGTGGCGTCCACTTCCCGTCGAGCCTCGGCGAACGACGTCGCGACGTCGTCTTCGGACCACCGTTCGACGTTCAGTCCCGTGCGATACCCCACGATGGACTTGAGTCCCACGTAGCCGGCGGCGCGCAGATCCTTGAGGTCGTCGCGGATCTTCTCTTGCACCTCACCGAGGGTCGCGAACTCACTGACGCATTGTTGGAAGAGAAGCTCCACTCGCAACAGTCCGCCGTAGTCCGTGTTCGTCGCCGTCACGAACTCGTCGCCCGCGAGACTCATCTCGGGGCTCGGGTAACCAAGATCCACGACCACCCCGCTGATCGACGCGTCCGCGAACAGTCGCTGCACGAGATCAGACGTGTTGAACGCCGCGCGGGCCGCGAGCACGCTCGACTCGTCTTGTGCGACGTCGTAGTACTCGGCCATGGCGCGCAACAGGCGCTGGTAGTAGGCGGTCTCGGTGACGACATGATTACCCGGTCCGGAGTCCTCGGACTCGGTGAAGTACCGTCGCCACGCCTCGACGTCGCGGTGGCCCTGTTCGCGCTCGACCGGGTGACAGTGGTTGTCGACGATTCCGATCTCACCGAGGTCGTACGAGTTCGTGGTGAGCGACACGCTTAGAACCGGTAGAAGTGGTTGAGAATCTCGAAGGCCTCATCGTTCGCGGCGAACGTCGCCTCCTCAGCACGTCGAACACCTAGGTAGCAGCGATAGAGGAGATCGCCGAAGGCGTCTCTCAACAGGTCGTCCTTCTCGAACTCGTCGAGTGCACCCGCCATCGTGTTGGGAAGCGGTCGGACCTTTCCACGGCGTAACTCCTCCGCTGTGAGCAGGGCAGGGTTTCGTTGACTCGGCTCACCGGGATCGAGGCCACGCTCGATGCCGTCAAGTCCGCAGGCGATGAGTGCACCCAACGAGAGATACGGATTCGCGCTCGCGTCGGAGGGCTTGAACTCGATGTTGATGCTCTCCTCTTCGCGATTGAAGAAGGGCGACGTCACGCGCAGAGCCGCTTCCTTGTTGTCGAAACCCCACGCCGTCGTCGCCGAGGACCACGCGTTGGGCTGCAGACGGCGATACGAGTTGTAGCTCGGCGCGGTCAGGGCCACGAGCGCTGGCAAATGCTCCGTGACGCCGGCGATGAAGTGTCGACCGAGTTGTGAGAGACAGTGCTCGGCGTTCACGTCGTAGAGAAGGTTGCGCTCTCCGGCTCCGTCCCAGAGACTGAAGTGAATGTGTGCGCCGCTGCCGATTTCGTCGGGGAAAGGCTTCGGCGCGAAGCTCGCGAAGAGATCGTAGCGAAGTGCCACGCCGCGCACCGTGTCGCGAAACTTCATCTGATTGTCGGCGCAACGCAGCGCGTCGCTGTAACGAATCGCGATCTCTTGTTGACCAGCACCGTATTCGTTGATGGCCTGCTCGATGATCATGCCCTGGGACTGCAGCGCTCGAATCGTCTCAATCATGATCTCGGCGACCATGTCGTGTCCAATGGGGCTGTAGACCGGGGCGTGTCCAGGAAAGTCGAAGGGGATGAACTCGCCGTCGACGTGACTCGCGACGTAGTACTCGTTCTCGAACGAAGCCTGCACCACGATGCCGTGCTGCGCCGCTCGGGCGATCATGTCCTTCAAGAACGAACGGGGGCACGCTCCCCAGTTCAAACGATCGTGGTCCAACTGATCACAGAGGATCGACGCGCTGGCGGGTACCCACGGCAAGACGGTGAAGGTGTCGAGATCGGGTACGAGTCGAATCTCGCCGACGGCTTCCATGCCAGCGATGGGAATGACGTCTTCCAGCATGTTGATCGACATCTGCGCGCGCGTGAGTCCGACGCCTTCGACGAGTTTGTTCGCTAACTGCGAAACGTGGACGGTCTTCGTCCGAGCGACGCCACTGACGTCACAGTATTCGAATCTGACGAGTTCTACCCCGGCGGCCTTGGCCGCCTCGATGATCTCTTCGCCCGTCATCGAGACACGACCTTTGCGACCTTTTGAGAATCGTTCGTTCGCCACCTCACAGCATCACATCCCCACCGTTCGGTCCCAGCGTCTGGCCCAAATAGTACGAACCTTCGTCGGAGGCGAGCAACACGGCCGTTGGCGTGACCTCGTGCACCGTACCGAAGCGACCAATGGGCAACTCCTGGAGTTTTCTCGACCGCCATACCTCAGTCTCGCCCGCGAGCATTGGCGTCTCGATCGGTCCGGGCGCGATGGCGTTCACGAGGACTCCTCGCGCGCCAACTTCTCGGGCGAGGGACTTCGTAAATCCAATGACGCCGGCCTTGCTCGCCGAGTAGTGCGCGGCGTCAATCCCACCGATCTGGCCCAACTGCGACGCGATGTTGATGACTCTCCCCCAACCACGATCGAGCATCTGGTTTATGAAAACCCGAGTGCAGAGAAACGTTCCTCGAAGGTTGACGTTGAGGACTTGATCCCAATCGTCCACCGACATGTCCTCGACTCGACGTTCGGTGAAGATACCGGCGCAGTTCACCAAGATGTCAACCCGACCGAACTTGGTGATGACCTCACGAGCCATTGACTCAACCTCGTCCGCGGACGACACGTCGGTCTGAGAGAAGAGCGCCTCACGGCCGTGCTCTCGAATGGCCGCCATCACTCCTTCAGCCTCAGCGCCTGCTGCTTGGTCGACGAGGGCGATCTCCGCACCTTCACGGGCGAACGCCACGGCGATGGCGCCACCAATCCCTGACGCGCCGCCCGTGACCACGGCGACACGATCGATCAACTTTCCTTCGGCCATCAGTGGCCTTTCGAGTTTGCGGTGACGTTGTGTCGTTCAGTCTCGTCGACGGGTTGCGCACGCGACGTCGACCAGACGGCCTCGATGTCGCCTTGCGAGATGATGTCGAACCGATTTCTCATCAACAACATTGAAGCGTCGTGTTGAGCGGGGTCGTCACTGGCGACACACTCGGGCACGATGACGACGAAGTAGTCGTTGAACTGCGCGTCGCGCGCGGTTGATTCGACGCAGCCCTCCGTCGTGAGGCCGGTGACCACGACAGACGTCACGCCGTTGCTCTCCAGGAGCTGATCGAGATTCGTCCCCCAGAACGCGCTGGAACGAGACTTCTGCACGACGAATTCTCCTTCTACGGGACCGAACTCGTCGAGGAATTCATGACCCTCAGTGCCGACCACCGTGTAGCGAAGTGGCGGCCCACTACGACGGAAGCTCTCGTGCATGCGCATGTTGAATCGAATCTGCGCCGGGGAGTCACTCATGCGCTGCGGGAGTGTCGTCATCTGGATGTGCACGACTACGACACCTGCGGCACGAGCCGACGTCAGCAATTCAGAGAGATTCGCTCGGAGCTCTCCGTACGCGGAGAGGTCCACGCCCAACTGCCCGAACGCGCCGTCAGGTTCAGCGAAGTCTTTCTGCAGGTCGACCAACACCAGAGCCGTATGAGTTGGATCAACCAACTCATACGGCTCGGTGTAGATTGACTTTCCTTCGACGACAATCATTACGTTGGCTCCCTGTCAATTCACGAGCGGATAGGACTGAGGACGGTCAATCGATCCCGCTGCCGTGGTGCTCCACTTCCGCTAACAGCTCATCGTCAGCGACGAAGGTGCCGAGCGCGGCGATTCTTTCGGGTGCAGTCCGACGAAAGTAAGCGTACAAACCAATTCCGGCGACGATCCACGCGATCACGATCCAGAAGACCAAGTTGTAGGGCCATGACTGACCGGGCTTCGCGACAGACCAGAGCGGGTAGAGAAAGGCCACGACGCCAAGGAGTGGCAGCACAACGTGCTTGACAATGTTTCGCTCCGGTAGTGCCCAGAAGTAGCGGATCAGGGCGAAGCTACTCGCGCCGTAGACGAGGACGATCGCCACCGTCCCGATGGAGCCGGTGAATCCGTAGGCGCCAGTCGCGCCTGGGCCGAGCCAAAGGCCCGTACCGATTCCCACCGCGACGGTGAACGCCGCGAGCGACAAGATGGCCACGTGCGGCGAGAACCACTTCTGGTGAACTCGTCCCATCATCGACGGAATGACCTTGTCTCTCCCCATGGAGTACATGACGCGCACGGTCGTGTTGTGAATCGCCAAGAAGCAACTAAAAAGTCCCGCCACCGCCGCGAGTTCAACGGGCTGCAAGAGCCACGACGTGTAACGGTGGGCCAGCGTGACGAAGGGATTCGGGTCCTTCAGGAACTGCGCCATCTGGGCAGGGTTGTTCAGGTGATAGCCAGCCGTGAGCGCGTACATGACGAACACGTAGAAGATGCCGACGGCGACGAGGGCTCCTCCGACCGCGATTGGAATGTTACGCTTCGGATTCTTCGTCTCCTCACCGAGTGTCGCCGCGGCGTCGAATCCGATGAAGGAGAGGATGCCGAAAACGACACCGAGCCCCACGCCTGACACGCCGTGCGGCGATGAACTTGGCACGAACGCCTTCACCGTATTTCCGCCCCCGGCGTTGAAGATTGCCACGATCGCGAGCGTCAAGAAGATGGCGACTTCCAAGACCAGCAAGGTCAAGTCAACGCGAACCGAGGCCTTGATGCTGCGCAACGAAAGTCCGAGCACGATGACGAGTCCAAAGAGACTGCACAACCACCACGGAACGTTGGCGTTGAACGTCGACAGCAAGTAGTCGTGCAAGAAGGACCCGAACGCGTCAAACAGTCCTGGCGCGAGGATCCCGTACCCGATCGCGAACAGCCAGCCCGTGAAGAAGCCAGCGGTTCGACCCAATCCGTACGTGTTGAAGGTGTAAAACGAGCCGGCCGACGGAAGTTTCCGGGAAAACTGAACGACGTTATTACCAATAAAGAGGCACGCCACGAACGCCACCAGGAACGAAAGGGGTAACGCCTCGCCCGCCTGTGGTGCCGCCGCCGGTGCGTTCAACACCACCGCCAATACTGGCGCCATCGCCGCGGCTGCGAGAGCGATGCCGTTGGGCACACTCAGCACTCCGCGTTGTAGTGAATGGGCCCTTACTGCTGAATCCGTATTTCCTTCCATAGTTCTCCCCAAACTTGATTGTTAGCAGTAAACAACTGGAATGACGCTCTTGGTATATCACAGAGATACCAGAGAAACAAGGAGTCTGAGTTTCCTGCGCGTTAACAAAATTCACGCCTTGCCGGACCGTCGAGTCAGGGTCGCAAAGGTCGATACCACGCTGGTATTCCAGCCGATCTCGCAGTACCCAACACCAGGTCAACAAGTCAATCGATTCGCGACATTTCCACGGATGCGATGCCAACGCTTGGCTGTCCGAGGCTCGACACATGAAAGTGGTCGGCAGAGCTGAGTAATTTCCGCGCTTCTCCAGAACGAGGCGAGGGCGTGGTCAGTCCGACGAACTATCGAATCTTCGCCGACGCGTCACCACGAGAATAAGGGCACAGACGAAAACGATGGCCGCTGACAACGTATAACCAAGTCGAACCATTCCCCACGGTGAATATTGAAGTACTCCGCCGTTTGTGCCGACGCGTACGAGCACCGTGCCCTCGGCAGACTCGATAGCGGATCGTCCATTGAGTGACCAACCACGCTCATACGGATTGTCAACGACGACCCATCCTGCGGGGCCGGGCGCGATCCGGTACGCCACTGGCGAGAGCTGCTGGACGTCGCGCGACTTTGCCAAGCCTTGAGCGGACGTCGAAGTTTTCGAAACCGTCCCCGATGAACTCAATGAACTTCGGCTCGTCACGACGGCACCGTCACCGAGTTCATTGAATCTGGCCAACGTGAGTAATCCACTGACCCCCGACACCGAGGTCAGTTTCGCCACTCTCTGGCCAACGCCGTCGTACGCTGTGTTGCGCCACACCTCAAGTGACGGAGTATTCAACAGGAGCTTTAGATCTCTTTGTTGTGTGATCCAACTGTACGAAGTCCAGTCCACCGTCTTGGCAAGCACCACGTACTGCACTCCCAGGGGCGCGACCAACGTCCCAAACTGTTCGAGGTGCGGGCCGTCAGTGAACAGTTTTTGGAGGTAGGCCGAACGAGGTGACGTGGACTGGGTTTCAACGTTGTTTGCCTCAACGTTGTCACCAGAAATCACGTTTCGGCGGAACGATGTCGGTGCGACGTTGGCCACCACGCGGCCATTCGTGAATGGATACTCCATATATATGTGCCAAGGGAGATACAAAATATTTCCCACACCCGATCCCATGATGGTGTCAGCCTGCTGGTACGAAGCGGACAAAGGGCTAGTAGTGATTTGGCCGTCTAGTCCGTTGAAAATGGTGACCGTGTAACTCAGCGGAAGTACGACACCTACCAAGGCTGCGGTAGCGACCGAGCGAACTCGCGACGGCGAAATGTAGACCTGCAACAAACGTTCGACCCCCCAACCGAAGAGGACCGCGTACGCCAAAGCCAGCAGCATGAGGAACTTCTGCGGTTCGCGCATAAGCGCGAAGAACGGTACGTGGTTGTAGGCCCATAAGAACAAACCTCCCGTCGGTCCCTGGTTACCGAGCGCGAGAAAGTAGCCCGCCACGCCAACGAAAACCAACAGAATTGCCAGTCGCCTTTGGTCGAAGCGAAGCCAAGGGTCCGTATCGCTATTCACGTGGACTGGAGCTTCTTTCGGGGAACGCGACCAAGACGAGGTGTCTACCCTCTCTAGAGGGTCGAAGTCATCCATTTCTTCGCCTTCGGAACGGGTCTTTCGCAGCGCACTCCACACACCGACCGCGATAATCACGAGTATCGCGAACATGATGAATGGCCATCCGTGGATAACGTCTTTGGGAAGTTCTGGTCCCGGTCCCGTGCGCCAGAAGCCATACAAGGACACCACATTGGCGAAGAGTCCCAGATGTGGGTCGCCGGTGGTCCTGTAGAGAGAGAGGCTCACCGATCCAACCCGTGTGGGTAGATTCGTGGCCGCGTGCGGCAAGATGATGTACATGCTTGTGAGCGCGAACACTCCCACGCACGTAGTGAACCATCCCACAGCACGACGAGCGGCCTGTTGCCTGGTCGATACAGCGATAACCGCAACGCCGACGACAACGAGCCCGTAGATCCACGCGAAGTGGGGACTCAAGGACGTAAGTCCGGCCCACCAGAGAGCCGTCACTGACCATCGCGTCACTGGTGACGCGATGGAGCGGATAGCTGCAGCGGTGGCGAATGGCAAAAGCGCGTAACCAATGAGTAAGGGAAGGTGACCGACGTAGAGACGATTGAACACAAATGGGTTAACCGCGTAAAGTGTCCCTGCGGCCATCCGCGACCAGCGTGATCGGCCCGCGAGCCGACCAGCTCCGACCGTAGCGATGGGGAAGAAAACCAGGATCGGCAGCCACGTCGCGGCGCCACCCAGCAGACGATTCAATAGTGCCACTACCACGGAATCGACGACGCCAGGGGTAAGGCCGCCGTTGAGACCTAAAGCGGCCGGGGTCGAGACTCCGACATGCGGCCCGATGGACCAGTCGAGGAGGAACGCTCGGTTACCACCGATCAGCGGAGCGCACACCCCGAGCCCGATGACGATTCCGAGCATCAGCATTGCCCCATCAGGGTGGCGAACGATACGTAGGAGCCGTTCCTTTGTCACGGTCTGCTGTTTGGACTTGCCAGAAGCGCTGACACCTGGATTTCTCAGTTCGCCCTTCAGCTTCAACACCTTCATTGGACACCAATACTTGCACGCTCGCCACTTCGTCCAGAGAAATACGCTGGCATCTTGACGGTGAACTCGCCAGCGAATTGTCCTTCAGTAGTGATGTAGTTATCGAAACAGTTGACTGAAGGACGAGTGCTGCAGCACTTCTATTAATCAATGGAATCCCGTTAAGATTCTAAGAAATTGGGCTACGGCCGGTCTCGCATTACACGTTGCCGAAGGGAGTACTGTGGCAACCCGATTAAGACTCGCCCCACGAAGGATGTTGGTTGCCTTATGGTCTCGGTGCACTACTGGCATTTTCGGACGCGGCGCAGTGTCGTTTCTGGTCGCGACCGCTGGCGTCAATGTATCGAATTTCCTGTTCCACATTGTCGTCAGTCGTTTACTTGGACCCGCTCACTACGGAGCCGTGGGGGCGATACTCAGCATCCTTAGCCTGATGGCGGTGCCAGTCAGTGCCGCGCAGTTGGCCGTCACCCAAGCAGTCATCGGCCACATTAATAATGGCCAGTCGTTCTCACTGAGCGGACTGATTTGGCGAGCGTTCTTTGTCGGATTTTTCGCCATGCTGGCGTTCGCGGCTTTGACGCCGACGATTGACGGATTTTTGCACATCAGCTCACGCATGCCGCTTTACCTAGTCGGCGCGTGGATTCCCTTGGCAACTGTAGGGGCGGTGTTACAGGGGGCCCTCATCGGCGAGTACCGCTTTCGCGCGGTGGGATTTGCCGTGTTTGTCGGTGGTGGCCCCATACGCCTGCTGTTCGGTGCGGGAATGGTCGCGGCTGGCTTCGGCGTGTCGGGCGCCATCGTAGCCACGATTTTCGCACAGGCATTTTCAACCGGCTCGCTGCTCTTCTCGGTTCGCCAGAAGGTGCGAAGCCAACCACACGGATCGGTCGTACGCACTACCCGGCGTGACATGACGTTGTCGATCGCGTCCATTGGTAGTTACACAGCTCTGATTGGAGTCGACACGTTTCTCGCCCGCCACTTTTTCTCCGCCACGGGTGCTGGTCAGTACGCAGCTGGAGCGATTGCGGCCCACGTCGCCCTCTTCGTGCCAGGTGCCATCGTCGCCGTGGCCTTTCCGCACTGGGTGAGCGGAGAGGGCACCGGCGTGTCAAGCCGCAGGGCCTTCATGCAAGCGTTGAAATTCACCGCTCTCCTGGGCATACTTACAGCGAGCACCCTGACGGTCCTTTCAAGCCTGGTGGTGCACCTACTCTTTGGCTCGAGCTATACCGGCGCCATAGCAATAGTTGGTCTATTGGCCATTGCGTCGGCAGTGATCGGGATTTTGAGCCTGTTTGTCTATTTCCATCTGGCGCGTCGTTCGCTCGTCGCCCTGACGCCTTGGCTCGGCGTGGCTCTCGCAATCGTCTTGATCTCGCTGCGTCATCAGACCATGACGTCGGTCGCGACGATAATGCTAATTGTCAGCCTGCTGACGTTGCTTGCAACCGGCATCCCCGCACTCTTGGCACTCGTCGCGGCGGCGGCCCGCGATGCCGCTGACGACGTCTCTTTGATTGAACTTCTGCCCGCTGAACTCGACTTCACCTTAGTCGTGCCGTTTTATAATCCCGGCTCTCGTTTGAGTAAGCACATTAGCGAGATCATCGACGTGCTCTCACTATCAGAGATTTCCTACGAGGTCCTCGCCGTGTCTGACGGTAGCACTGATCACAGCGAGGAACAGCTGACAACCATCGCTTCCGAACGGCTCACACTCGTGCGCCTTGATAAGAACCAAGGAAAAGGCGCAGCGCTTCGTGCTGGCCTGTCCCAGGGGCGGGGCAAATACCTTGGCTTCATCGACGGTGACGGTGACCTGCCCGCCAAATTGCTTTCCAACCTTGTGGAGATTATAGACCGTGAGCATCCCGACATCATCTTTGGAAGCAAGCGCCATCCACGGTCCGAGGTCGTCTATCCGCCTCTACGACGAATCTACTCTTGGGGCTATCAACAACTCAATCGAGCCTTATTCCACCTGCCCATAAGGGATACCCAAACGGGTGTCAAGGTTATCCGACGAGATGTCCTGGCCGCCGCGCTACCACGCATGGTGGAGAAACGTTTCGCTTTTGACCTTGAGCTATTCGTCGTAGCGCGGCAACAAGGTTTCCGAAACTTTGTGGAGATGCCCGTTGTCATCGGTGAGCGCTTCAGCAGCACGGTTTCCCTGAGTTCAGTACGCGATATGCTCGTTGATACATTCGCAATCTTCTACCGATTGCGAATGCTCCGCTTTTATGATCGCCCACTGGATCTGCAGGCATCGATGGATGCAGCGGTGGTGCCACCCATGGAAGGGGAGTAGCCATCGAAAACCTGCACCCGCAACAAAGCCTTCGCATTGCTTTCATAATTGACACCTGCGAGCCCTTTTATCACGGGGGTTATGAAAGGCGCGCGTGGGAAGTCGCCCGAGTCTTAGCGCTCGATCACAATGTAAGCATTTTCACTTCTTGCGACGCCGACTGCGAAATCGACGGAGTCCAATTTGTTGCGGTGCGCCCCAGGCGAAGAACCTTCTCCACCGACGGATATCGAAACCCTTCAAGTACGTTCCGTTTTATCGGTGGTCTGCTACCTTTATTCTTCGACAAGCGAGAGTTCGACATCGTCGACTGCAATGCGACTCCGTTTCTCCACGTTCCCATAGTCACACGACTAGCTCGACACTGGGGTGCAGCGATGGTGCTGACTGCTCACGAAGGCTTGTCGAGCGCTCTCAGCAACTACGCGCATGAACGGGTAACCCATCCGAGACTGCACCGAATAGCTCATCAAGTTCTGAAATTCGTTTACCACAAAGGGATGAAGAACAATGAGATGATCGTCACCCCTTCTTCTGTAGCCGCCCAGGCAATCCGCGATGAAGGGTACAAGAATGTTGTGGTGAACCTGGGAGGTGTTTCAACGACCGTCCCGCCAAAGGAACGGTTCCTTGGACGTGCCGCCTTTGTTGGCCGCCTTGTAGCGACGAAGAGAATCGACGTCTTGATTCGCGCAGCACTGACCTCAGCCGAAAAGGGCTGGCTTGAGTCGCTTACCATTGTCGGATCTGGACCGCAGCACGACGAACTTTTACAACTTACTCGGAACCATTCCTTGGGCTCGGTCATTCGATTCGTCGGTGATGTTAGTGAAAGCGAGAAGTTTGAGATTCTTCGCGATCAAACTGACATTTTTGTCTCAGCTTCAATGCGCGAAGGGATCTCGCTGGCGACCTTAGAGGCAATGTCGATGGCGAATCCAGTCATCATCGCGACGTCTGGAAACTCAACGGCGAATGGGGCCCTGGAGTACGTCCGAGATGGCGAGAGCGGTTTCGTGACTAACGGTGAAGAAGAAGAGTTGATGAACGCGATATATCAATTCGTCATCATGAATGAAACCGATTACCAAAAAATGTCCGAGGCATCGTGCGCAGTAGCTCGGAATTATCTCTGGGGGCCGGGCGTCCGCCATCTAGTTGATCTCTACAGATCATTACTCATCTATGATCAGTTGACATGAGTCGGTCTGTCTCCGTCGTTGTGCCCGTGCGCAATGAGGCGGAGATATTGAGGCAATTTCTAAACAGAGTCCGGAATGCCATTGGGCCTTTGGGCCAGATCGTTGTCGTCGACAACGACAGCACCGACTGCTCAATGTCGATTGCTTCCGAACTAGCCGATGTTGCTATTCACAAGTCAGGCACTGTTGGTGCATGTAGGCTTGCAGGCGTCGAGGCCGCCTCTGGGGAGTTGATCTTCTTTCTCGACGCGGACCAGGTTCTATCTCCACAAACGATCAGTGTTGCCGTGGAAACACTGAACGCATTGAACGCATGCGCAATTGTCATACCAGAACGTCCCGTTGACGCTGGAAATTCGTTACTCTCCAAACTCCTCGGCGCCGAACGCAAGTTGACTGAGTTAGCGGGGGCTGCGATTCCTCGGTTGATCGAGCGGGATGCGTACCGAAACGCCATGGCATCCGTCGACGGCATGGTTTTTGCCGAGGACTGGCCGCTAACGCGACTACCAGGTGTAATTGCGATTAGTGACGTTCCAATCTTCCACGCGGAGCCGAAGTCAATAGGGACGTTGCTTGCCAAATACTTCGACTACGGAAGGCGAGCCGCGGGAACTGAAAGGAACTCTCCGGCTACTTTCGGCATTCGGGACCGCGCTCGTGCTTTCGCGAAGTTGCTTCAACGCCTTGATAAATCGGGCAAAATCTGGTTGGTCCCAGTCCTCTTGTTGAAAGGGTTAAAATTCCTCGCACTCCTCTCTGGCTATGCCTTCGGGCGAAGTCGTCTGCGAAGTGCTTATCCCAAGAAGACCAACTGAAATGGTTCGGGTCCCTTTAAAATTCTCGATAATCATTCAACAGTGAGACAACTCTCTGAAGTGGCGCGTGTACGAACAGAAAACGCACGTAATCATGGTTCAGCCATCACTTTGATAGCTGTTGTTGTATTCATCGTTCGTGGAGTCATCCGATGGAATGGATTTCCCTTCGTCGGCGACTGGGTTCCAGCGGGAAGTAGCTACGCCGGTCAAATCTTCTCTCCATGGAACTTGCTGCTGCACAACGGAACCTTCAATGCCAATCTTCGTCTCGCATGGCTGTTCGAACCCCTCGGCCATTTAGCCGGTCAAGTCGGAAGTTGGACATTCTCGCTCACCAATTCAACATTCTTAGCGGTTGTCGCGATTCTTCCAATAGTTACGGCCTTTTGGATGCTGCGGCGCGTAGTGAGTCAACGGCTACTCCTTGTGATACTTACTCTCTTCTATGGACTGAATCCGTGGATCACGGCACAGGATGCTTCCGGTCATGTAGGCATTGTGCTTGGCTACGCTTTGTTGGTTGTTGTCGTCTTTCCACCCCCAGGTCCGAATTTAGTCAGAGCCATCCGAGCGGGTCTGCTCTTCGCGGTCATTTTTGACCTTGACCCACACATGGGCGTAATCGCGGGGGCTTGCGTCATGACGACAATAGGCTTTCGTCGGCTCGGCATGAACTTCAATACGGCCACCGAGAACCAGATTTTTCGTCTCAAAGAGATTGCCATCGCATTGCTTGTAGCGCTATTTTGTAGCCTCTATTGGCTCATGCCCGACCTCATAGCTGCACGGCATCTCGCTTTTGTACCGGTCGCAGGCGTAGAGCCGACATCGACCCTTTCATCCCTATCGCAATTCGATGATCTATTTCATCTCATGGGATTGCGCTCATTCTGGTGGGGACCATTTTCGAATGGCTTCTATGGGAGCGGAATCATCGCAGGTTTGGTTACCCTCGGTTTGATTTGCGGGCCGGTAACACTGATTCTGCGCGCTCTCCTGACCACGCACGACCGGGGCGCATGGGAACTGCCGGCACTCTGGATTGCAATACCAATATTGATGACGCAGTGTGCGCATTTGTTTGTGTCCACATACGGGAGAGTTGTCTCATTGCCTGGTGGCAGCTTATTTCGGGATCCAAACGAAGCGTTACCATTCATGATTCTCGGTCTGTGTACTCTGGCTATTGATGCTCAACCTGTCGCCCTGGGTCGGCTTGGCCGAACTCTTCTGGGCGTCACTGCTGTTGCGTCGCTAGTTCCCTGGGTGACGGGAAATTTGGACGGCTACTTTAAGCCGCTTGCGTCGGTCGGGACACAGGCGCAGGCGGTCTCATGGCTCAATAGTCATGCTGGGTCCGGGTCTTTAACTCTCTGGCTCCCCGCCGAACCTTACCTGACAACTGATTGGTCTTCGAAACTCATTACAGACCCAGTAAGTTACTGGACGACAGTTCCGGTCATTAATCCCCTGGAAGATCCAGCGTACGACTTTACCCCCACCACCACACTCGCGACGGAGGACCTAGAGTCTCTTCTGGCGAATGCGCAATCGCTTGGCGAACTAGGGCATGCTCTTGCCGCAGCGGGGGTTCGATATGTGGTGGTGCGGTCAGATTCACAACCGCATTCAGTCGCGGAACAATATCGCCGGTCACTTCTTCGAGCCCATGGCGTCCACCTAGTTCAAAAATTTGGCAAGGAGGACGTATTCGAAATGCCGGGTCCAATACGCTCGTATGGAACGGTCACACGTGGAGTGACTCTATTTGGTGGGACGTGGACTGACCTAGAGGAGGTCCTGGGCATCGACCCACGGGATCATCGGACGTATGTCAATATTGACAACCTGCAGTCTCACCCAAGCGTCTATCTAAGCCCCTTTACCACACTCATTACCGACGACATCCAGGCCTCCGCCATAGATTTTGGACTCACTACTGCAATTCTTCAATCGTCGACAAGACAAGCCATCGTCGTTGGCAAGGAACTGATGTACCAATATGGAAATGGCCAGAGAGTTTCGGTACACAGCCATGGTTTCTTCGCGATTCACGTACTCGGTCTAAACCAGACCATGACGGACGAGTGCAATGGACGGAAGATTACGAAACTCGTTGTAAACGAGCAACCGGATGTTGAACACAACAACTATTCGGCCCGTTGGATTGGCTTCAATTGCCAAGGCTCTGCGGTCGTCAGATTCCGTGGGACAGTGTGGGTGGGCCGCGTCCAAACTTCTACTACTAAGAATTTCGCCAACCGTATAGTTACAGTTGAGTCACTAATAGGTCATGATGGAAGTGCCTACATAATACCGGTCGACCGGTTCTCAGGCGTTACGAATACATCGGGCATGTTGTCAGTCCCACAAGATCTCCTTGCCCTTCCACCTGGCCAATACCAAGTTCGCATCGCATGCAATGAATCATGTCCCTCTGCCCGGATCCGCTTACTCTCAGCAACTGCGAGACTGCATCCGGCGTCCTCAGGACTCAGGAGCGGAGCAATAGTGTATTTGAGAGGCGCCCGGCTGGGCACTGTCATCCGCAACGAATATCGTCTTCTCGTTACCGGGGCGGGAGCACAGTCATTCACGGACGTGTACCTCGAGAAGGTTCCCCGGGTCGCGAACAAAATCGGCGGTGCAATTATTCGTCATTCACCACAGAGTCTTTCGTTTCATTCGACAACGGCTTCTAGCGTAATTACTTTCGTAGGTTCACCAGCACCCTGGGAACTGACAGGTTCGGCTAAACGGACCTACGGACCACTAATTGCCAACATGTACGGAAACGCTCTCGGGGTATCTGGACAATCAGCAACGATCTCGCTCGGCTATCTGACCCAAGTCGAGGTTGTTGGCATGGCCGTCTCAGGTACGACATTGTTCCTTTGCGGAATGTTTCTTGTTCTCAAAGCGCCGATCGAGCGAAAAAGACGAGACCGACACCGGGCGTCGAAGAACGGTCATCCCTGACAAGCGTCATCGGACTCTGATCTAACGCAGAAATCAACTCTGAGGCGCTATGACCAACCACATTGTGATACTCGATCACAAGCGTTGCCACAGGAATAGTCTCAACGAGTAACTTGATATCCTCAAGCAACTCGTACTCTGCGCCCTCGATATCGATCTTGACGAGGTCCAATCCTTCCGGGAATGTCCTAGCCAATTCGTTCAGGCGAAGTGCTGGAACGCTGATCCGTTGCCCTACATTCGTATTGCTGTCCTCCAGTAACGTGGCCCGGGACGAATCGCGCGGATTGCAAAACACATCCATCACGGTTCCGTGCGAAGTCACGGCACCCCAGATGGGAAGGATCGATGTTTCAAGGCCATTTTGCGACAGATTCCTTCGCAGAAAGTGGAAGGTGTCCGGCACGGGCTCAACCGCGATTCCTTTAGCGCCATCGAAACGTTCTGCCACTGCTAGCGAGAAAGTTCCTATATTCGCGCCTATGTCAAGAAACGTAAACGCCTGCTTTGGGGTCAGTTCGCCGAGTCGGTAGCAATCGAAGGGGAAGGATTCTAAAGAGGACCACCACGTTCGATCACCTGGTGGTATGAAGAACGTGGTGCCGAGACGCGTACACCAACGAATTGTAGGTTTCAGCCACGGCACATAACGGGACACGAAAGTCAAACCGAGTAAGGTTCGCCAATTGACGAAACCAACCTTGATCGCTCGTGCAACATCAAACGCAGATGGTGCTTGAATATCCTCAGTTTTGAAGTTCGTCATAGGATCCCTGAATTAGTCTGCTTAACCAAGAGTATTCTCTCGTCCCCTCACCAGGGTGGTCACTAAGACTCCCCAAGGAATGATTTTTGGCGTACATCTCCAACGCAGATCACGCAGTGGAGGTCGGTGGTCATTTTAATTGACGCGCCAGATGATCGACCCAGCGTTGGCGCTGTCGGTCTCGGAGCAGTCACTCCTCGGTGTTCTCCTCGCTCGACGTATCACTACGAGCGCGTGAGCGAGCGAAACTCAATGGTGAAACGCCTCAAAGGTGTGCCCTCTTTGAACGAAGTAGCGAGGCGACACAGCACTACGCCCCCTCAAAAGAGGGGGCGTAGTGCTGTGTACTTCGAGATGAATCTGCAATTACTTCACTCGGTAATTCGCTTTACACGACCGACCGTTCGCCAAGTGGACGGTTAGCGTGTGCTCACCTAGACGAGACCCAAATCGTACAGTCACATGAGTAACGAGCACGTTGCCCCTGTCATGCAGGACGCCGAACCTCGTACCGAATTCGTTACTGGTGATCTTGGGTTGACCGAAGAAGCCCAAACCAAAGATGTTCATTGTCAGAGTCCTTCCCGGCAAGCCAAATCCGTGCTCACCGCGACAGAAGAACCTGTGAGATCCTCCACGGGCCGGTGCCGTGGTCGTCGTGGTCGGTGCCGTGGTCGTCGTGGTCGGTGCCGTGGTGGTCGTGGTCCCACCACCACCTCCGCCGCCTCCACCACCGCCGCCGGTGCTGGGACAAACTTGGCTACCGTTGCCGTATCCGAAACTGGTGCCGTTGTAACCGTAACCGAAGGTAGTCGCCGAGCCATAGCCGAAAACTGTGCCGCTGGAGTTGTAGCCATAGCCGCAGCCGGTGTAATAGTCCGCCTGAGCGTTGGGGGAGCCGACAAGACTTACAATCAGTCCGGCAAGCAAGGAAAGCGCAACGAGGCCCGGCAGAATCCTCTTACGCTGGCTGACAAGTGTTCTCTGGATTTGCTGAACCATGGGGCCCTCCAATAAGACGACTGTGACTTGTCGCTAACGCAATAGATATTAGCAGGGTCAACGCGAAGCTTCACCGTCGATTGTGACTTCTGTAATCTCCTTACAGTTCGCGTTTGCAGTCAAACCGTAATGCGTTGTGTTGAGGTTGTCCTAAACTGGTTCTCGAATGAATACGCCAAAGGCGCGAATTCCTATCTCGTTTATTCTCGTCCCTATATTTGCCCAAATTGAGGCAACGGCCGGGTTGTGCAATCTGAAGTGTGGGTCGAAATCCGATGGAAGGTTACAGTTTTGTTAAGAGATTTTGCAAAAAGCAAACTTTAATCAAATCTCTTTAACGATTCGTCGATCTCAACTTCCTGTCGCATATGAAAGTGTTCGACGCATACCCTGACGATTGGACGAGGTCGTTCCCTCGGCGGATGAGGCACAGGTAAGCGGCCGAAAGTCTGGCACCGTGACTAGTTCAAGTGACTTCCAACGATACGGTGCGAGACGATGTCACACCCTCGACAGCAGTAACAACGGATGATGCTGCATGACGACAACGCCGCACGCCCTAATGCGAGAAGTGGTTGACCGACCTAGCCCCGTCTCTTCATGTCTGTGAAAACCGCAATGTCACTCACGGGACAATAATCATACGCACGGTGTCGGTAATTGCAGTACCGCCCGACGCAGATCCCGCCATCAACACGAGCGCGTCACCGGTGTTGGCGATGCCGCATCTCTTCAACTCGGTGATCGCTACCTCACAAAGCGTGTCGATGTCCTGGGCCGGTGAGATGACGATCTCTTGAATCCCCCACGAGCCGCGCATCTGTCGGGCCGTCGACTCGTTCGGGGTGATCGCGACGATGGGCATGGGCGGGCGAAAACGAGAGATGGCTCGCGCCGTCATGCCCGAACGGGTGCAGGCGACGATCGCGACGGCGTCTTCGTCCATCGCGGCACGCCAGGCGGCGCCGGTAATGGCGGCCGTCACCCTCGACGATTGCGTGCTCGAGGCGGCGAGACGCTGAACGCCGAGCCCCGCTCCCCACGCGGCGTACGGGAACGACTCTTCGGCGCGACGAACGATCCGGTCCATGGTGAGCACGACGGCGACCGGATCGTCACCGATGGCCGTCTCGCCACTCAACATGACGGCGCTCGCCCCATCGAGCACGGCGTTGGCGACGTCAGTGACTTCAGCGCGCGTGGGCACTTGCGAGTGGGTCATCGATTCCAGCATTTGAGTCGCCACCACGACGGGACGGGCGTAGCGGATGCCTAGGCGGACCATCTCCTTTTGAAGGTGCGGAACCTCTTCGATGGGGAGACGGACACCGAGGTCGCCTCGCGCCACCATGATCGAATCGGAGTGCTCGATGATCTCGTTGAGGTTCTCGATTCCCTCGACCGTCTCAATCTTCGACATGATCATCACATCGTCGCGCTTCAACACCGCGCGCACCGACTCGACGTCAAAACCCGATCGGACGAAAGAGACGGCGAGAATCTCGAACTCTTCGTCGCGAAGCGCTTCGAGGCGAGCACGGTCGTCGTCGGTGGGAAGGCGGTCGTTCATGATTGACGAGGGCAGAGAGAGACCCGGCTTACCCATGACTGAGCCACCAGAGGTAACGCGCGCGGTGACGGGCGAGGCGAGGCGAATGATCTCGAGTGAGACACCGCCGTCGCCGATGTGGACCTTGTCGCCCTCTTTCAGCTGTTCAAGGACCTTGTCGCGCTCGACCGTGATGCGCCGTGCAGTCGATTCCTCGCCGAAGACTTCGGCGAGTTCGATCTCGTCGCCTACGCTCAGTGTGACCGGCAGCGTGCCAAACGATCCGGCACGAATCTTGGGTCCCGGGATGTCGACCATGATGGCGAGTTCGGGTGCAATGGCGCGGATTCGACGCAGACGCTCCACACAGGAAGGAATGTCGCCATGGGCGAAGGACAGGCGAAACACGTCGACACCAGCCTTTACGAGTTCCTTCAGAACCTCGTCGGAGTCAGAAGCCGGGCCAACCGTCGCTACAATTCGCGTGCGCCGCACGAAATTCCCTTCGTTTTCTTTTGCCAAGTCTACGAGATGGTCGGCACCCAATAATTTCGTCGTTACCGTGATTGAGCAAATTCCTACCGCGAAGTAACCGCGCTTCGACGTGCTCGTGAGGGTCTAGTGACGAACGGGGATGACGACGTCAGCACCGTCGACGTCGATGACGCGAAGGTTCATGCCGTAACAATCGGCGAGTTCCTGGCTCCGAACGATCTCGCCCGAAGGGCCGTCGAGTACTAATCGTCCGTGATCAAGCAGGACGAGTCGATCCGCGAACTGCCCGGCGAGGGTGAGGTCGTGCAGGGTGGCGATTACCGTCAGACCGCATTCGTGGACTTCCTTCTGCAAAAGTTCGAGCATCGTGATCTGATGGCGCAAATCGAGCCCCGTGATCGGTTCGTCGAGCACCATGACCATCGTGGCCTGAGCCAGAGCGCGAGCGAGGACCATACGCTGACGCTCGCCGCCCGAGAGGGTGACGACGTCACGACTCGCGTACTCTTCGAGCGACAGCCGGGCCAAAACGTCGGTGATGGCCTGACGGTCGCCGACACTCGGCGCGCGAAGCAGTCCGTGATAGGCCGTTCGCCCGAGTGCGACGTAGTCGCGGACGCTCATCCCCAAAGGAACGATCGGGTGCTGGGTGACGAGGGCGACGCGCAACGCACGTTGGCGCTCTCTCATCGAACTCACCTGTTCTCCCCCGATCGAAACCGAACCGTGCGAGGGGCGACGAAGCCCAGCGATCGTTTCGACGAGCGTGGTCTTGCCCGCGCCGTTGGGTCCTACGATCGTGCACCACGTGCCCGCCTCGACGTTGAGCGTGACGTCGCTGATGAGCGCGGTCGATCCCGCGCGAACGCTCAATTCGTGAAGTTCAATCATGCTGACGTGACCATCTGTCGACGAAGGCTCAGAATGAGGACGAAGACCGGCGCGCCGACGATTGCCGTGACGACACCGAGCGGCAACTCCGAGGGTGCCATCACGGTTCTCGCGATGGTGTCCGCGAAGACGAGAAACGCCGCACCAAAGATCACCGAGATCGGCAAAATTCTCCGGTACGACGTGCCGACAAGAAGGCGAACGATATGGGGCACGATGATGCCCACGAAACCAATGAGCCCGACGGCCGACACGATGGCCGCAGTGCCGAGCGACGACGCCGCGATCACGATGAAACGAACTCGTCGAACGGGAAGGCCGAGCGAACGCGATTCGTCTTCGCCCACGCTCATGACGTCGAGAGCTCGCCCAGCCACGACACAGATCACGATGCACGCGATCACGTAGGGCAGTACCAGGGTCACCGAACTCCAACTGGCGCTCGCGAGCGACCCGAGCAGCCAGATGTAGACCCGTGTGATGGAGTTCGTCGACGCCTGTTGTTGGAGAAACGTTTGGGTGCTCGTGAAGAGTGCCGCCACCGCGACTCCAGCCAGGATCAACGTCGAGGTATTAGATCGAAGCCCTCGCCCTCCAATCGCCCACGTCACGATGACCGCGATGATCGCACCGCCAAAGGCCAGCAGTGGCGTCCAACTGGGCGCCGCAAGTCCGCTACCGACGTCGACGATGGCGATCGTCGCGCCCAGACCAGCACCGGCTGCGACACCTAAGAGATAGGGATCGGCCAACGGGTTTCGGAAGACACCCTGATACGTTCCTCCGGCCACCGCGAGCATCGCGCCAGCCAAGAGTCCAAGGACCATTCGTGGCGCGCGAATTTGCCAGATGATCGACGATTGCGTCGAGGTCAAGGTGCTGTGACCGAGGCCAAGGTAGGAGAAGACGTCACCAATGATTCGCGCCGTGCCAATCGACGTGGGACCAACGACCAATCCACAGATCACCGCCGCCGCCAGCGCGACGAGCGTCGCGACGGCGACGAGCACCACTCGGCGCCCGGTCGGTGGATTGGTCGACAACCTCTTACTTCCAGACGGCCGAGTCCGCCAACGTGGCCTTGACGGCCGCCGTGAGCAGGTTCATCAAGGTGCCGAGGCGGGGTCCCCAACGTGAGGCGATGTCGTCGCTCAAACCGACGACGTGGTTGTTCACGACGGCACTCACGGAAGAGAATCCGGTGCGTTGCGCGACTGCCGCCTGATTGACGTGACAGCAGATCGTGTCAGCGAGGAAGATCAACTTGGGGTTCGCGCTCACGATGTACTCCGCGCTCAACTGGGGGTAACCCGCGTCGGCCGACGTCGACTTGCCGTCGGCGATGTTGACGACTCCCAGAGACTTCAGAAGCGAGCCAACGAACGTGTTACTCGCGAGCGAGTAGTACGTAGGATCGAGCTCGTAGTACGTCGTGACGAGCTTGCTCGGGTCTTTGGGTACCGAGGATACGTCCTTCGCGATGCTGGTCTTCAAATTCGCCACGATCTTGGCGGCGTTTCTCGCGTGACCGGTCAACTTACCGAGCTGGGTCATCTGCTGATAGGCGCCCGACAACGTGGACGGCGCACCTTGGAGGATGACCTTGATGCCCAACCCCGTCAACTTTTGTTGGATGTTGTTCGCGTCGTACGAGATGATCACAAGGTCGGGCTTGGCCGACGGGTGGATCTTCGTGACCTTGCAAATGCCAACCACTGACTCCACGCTCGGGTTCAAGGCGTTGATCCGCTTCTTCGGCAAGCCCGACCTCGGGTAGTTCGAGTCGGTGTCGACGGCCTGGACCACTTTGCCGGCTCCGATGGCGTAGAGCGTCTCCGTCGCCGTGGGCGACATCGACACCACACATTGGGGTGTGCTCGACGCCCCTGCACTGAGGGCGTTCGCGGTGCTGAGTAGCGGCAGCGCCACGAAGCCAAGGGAAAGCGCGAGGGTTAGTCGCAGGGACTTGTACATGGATATCTCCTTTTCCGTCGAAGTGGTGTGGCGACGGATGGATATCCGAACAACCGCTCCTTGCCTCGAGAGCTGTTTTTCACATCTCCTCGCAGCAGGCGACCTGGCTTCGTGGTCTCAAAAGAGGCCACTTACAGTTGCGGGACAGCGTTGGAATCGCACCAACTTCGCTGCCGCGAGGCACCCGTGACCTTACCGCACGCACCACGTCATTAGAGGCAAAAGAGGAAAGTGGCCAGGGTCGTCCCTAAGGGCGGCCCTGGCCACTCGTTTCAACGACTCTTCTTACTTCAGATCAGTGACGACTTCGATTCATCGAGCAGAGATTGAATCGTCGACGTCGACCGAACACAGCTTTTCGAAATTAGTCCTCAGCAGGAATGACACCATTGGCAAATGAAATATCAACTAAATCCAGCGCAACCGCTCAGTCGCGCCGTCGTGCCTGGGTCAATACTCGCCGTCTTGGACGACGCGTCCGATGGTCACGGACATGCGCGAACGCCGCACGTTTTCTCGTTTACCGCGCCATCACGACTTTCGCTGGCGCCTCCATCGTGATGCTCGGAACTGCCGCATAATCGGTTCGCCACCATCGAGTTGCGTGCCTTTCGCATTTGAAGAATGTGCGATTGTCCATTGCTATCGTGATTCATCGATCAAGCGAGAGGTTGTAAGCCGACGAGTACCATTGCCTCCACTGCTGAATCGAGGAGACGACTATGAGTTCTTCAACCCCCGGTCGATTCACGCGTGACGAACTCGTTGGACTCATCAGCAGCGACGAAATCGACACCGTCATTCTGGCGATCACTGACATGCAAGGGCGCCTTCAAGGTAAGCGGCTTGACGCGCGATTCTTCGCCGATGAACTCATCAATGGCGCCGTCGAAGGTTGTAGTTACGTGCTCGCTTCCGACGTTGACATGAACACGGTGGACGGCTTCGCGTTGACGTCGTGGGAGCGGGGCTACGGCGATCTCGCCTTCATCCCTGATTTCTCAACAGTCCGTCTCATTCCCTGGCATGAGAAGACTGTGATCATCTTCGCCGACGTCGAAACCGTAGAGGGTGAACCCGTTTTGGTCTCACCTCGTCAAATTCTGAAGAAGCAGGTTGACCGGCTCGCCGAGCACGGCTGGATTGGTTTCACCGGCACTGAACTCGAATTCATCGTCTTCGACGACACGTACGAAGAGGCGTGGCGCTCAGGCTACCGCGATATGTCCCCCGCCAATCTCTACAACGTCGACTACTCGTTGCAGGGCACGTCGCGTGTCGAGCCCCTACTCGGTCGCGTACGTCGTTCAATGCGCGACGCCGGGATGATCGTTGAATCCCTGAAGGGTGAGTGCAATCTCGGTCAGCACGAGATCGCCTTCAAGTTCGCCGAACTCGTGGACAAGTGCGACGAGCATGGACTGTTCAAATTGGGCACGAAGGAGATCGCTGCACAAGAAGGATGCAGTCTCACCTTCATGGCCAAGTACAACGAACGTGAAGGAAACTCTTGTCACGTCCATCTCTCACTCCGCGACAAGGACGGCTCGCCGGTGTTCGCGGGTGACAAGGCGCACGGCTTCTCTGACGTCTTCGAGCACTTCCTGGCTGGACAGTTGACCTACGCCAGGGAGTTCTCGCTCTTCTTCGCGCCCAACATCAACAGCTACAAACGTTTCGTCGAAGGTTCCTTCGCGCCAACGGCGCTGTTGTGGGGGCTGGACAATCGGTCGTGCTCGTTTCGCGTCGTAGGATACGGCTCGTCGATTCGCGTCGAGTGTCGTATCCCGGGCGGCGACGTCAATCCCTATCTGGCGGTGGCGGCACTCGCCGCCGCGGGGCTTCGTGGCGTCGAGGAATCGCTTCCTTTGCCCGAAGCGTTCGTCGGAAACGCGTACGCCGCCGACGCGCCACGTGTACCCACCACCCTGCACGAAGCGGTGGACCTGTTCGACCACAGCGCAGCCGCCCGTGAGGCCTTCTCCGACGAAGTCGTAGACCACTACGCGCACGCCGCACGTGTCGAAGTTGCCGCCTACGACGCGGCCGTCACCGACTGGGAACGCTACCGAGGATTCGAACGACTATGAGCACCAACTTTCGCGTCATCAACCCCGCGACGGAACAAGAGATCGCGTCCGTCGCGGCCCACGACCTCGACGAGACCAATCGCGCCATCGAGCGCGCGTCGTCGGCCGCACCCGCGTGGGCGAAGGTCACGCCCGTTGACCGAGCTCGCTTCCTTCGGCGTTTCGCCGACGTCGTGGACGCCCACGTCGAAGAGCTCGCCCAGCTCGAGGTCGCCAACGCCGGACACACCATCTCGAACGCTCGATGGGAAGCGGGCAACGTCCGTGACGTCCTCATGTACTACTCCGGGGCACCCGAACGGCATTCGGGACGTCAAATTCCCGTCGCCGGCGGCGTCGACGTCACGTTCTACGAGCCACTCGGTGTCGTGGGCATCATCGTGCCGTGGAACTTCCCTATGCCCATTGCCGGCTGGGGTCTCGCACCCGCGCTGGCCGCCGGCAACACCGTGGTCCTCAAACCCGCGACGCTCACGCCTCTTACCGCACTACGACTCGGCGAACTGGCACTCGAGGCCGGCATTTCCGAAGGCGTGTTTCAAGTCGTCACCGGCGATGGCGCCATGGTCGGCAATCGATTCGTCACGCATCCGGCGATCCGTAAGGTTTGTTTTACCGGTTCGAACGTCGTGGGACGGCGCATCATGGAGGGTTGCGCCGAGCAGGTGAAGCGCGTGACGTTAGAACTCGGTGGCAAGAGCGCGAACATCATCTTCGCCGACGCCGACCTCGAAAGGGCCGCCGCCAGCGCGCCCTACGCAGTCTTCGACAACGCGGGCCAGGACTGCTGCGCGCGTTCGCGACTCCTCGTGCAAGCGTCGGTGTACGAGCGTTTCATGGAACTCTTCGAGCCCGCCGTGAAGGGCGTGAAAGTTCTCGATCCCTCGAGCGAGTCGAGCGAGATGGGGCCACTTATCACGGCGTCCCAGCGTGACACAGTACAAACGTACGTGTCAGAGTCCGAGGTGGCGTTTCGAGGGAGTGCGCCCGAAGGACCGGGCTACTGGATGGCGCCGACGGTCCTCGAGACGAGTGACACCTCGAGTCGCGCGTTCCAAGAAGAGATCTTTGGTCCCGTCGTCTCAGTCGTGCGCTTCAGCGACGAAGCACAGGCGATCGCCATCGCGAACGAGAGTCCTTACGGCCTTTCGGGCTCGATCTGGAGTCGCGACATCGGTCGTGCACTTCGCGTAGCCCGAGGCGTCGAGACCGGTGCTTTGTCGGTGAACTCGAACTCGTCCGTGCGCTACTCGACGCCTTTTGGGGGTTTCAAGCACTCGGGGCTTGGTCGAGAACTAGGTCCCGACGCGTTGCTCGGATTTAGTGAAGAGAAGAATGTGTTTATTTCAACGGAGGAAAGTTAATGGGACGTCTTGACGACAAGGTCGCGATCATCACGGGCGCCGCGAGCGGGATCGGTCGCGCGACGGCTCTTCGCTTCGCCGCCGAGGGCGCGAAGGTCGTCGTTGCCGACTTGGCCGAGTTCGAAGGCTCGGCACTGGCGAACGAGATCGGCGGCACGTTCGTACGGGTCAACGTGGCCGAAGAGGAGAGCGTCAAAGAGATGTACGCGAAGGTCGTCGAGACCTACGGCGGCGTCGACATCCTGTTCAACAACGCCGGCATCTCACCGGCCGACGACGACTCCATTCTCACGACCGAGCTCGACGCGTGGAAGCGCGTGCAGGACGTGAACTTGACGTCGGTCTACTTATGTTGCAAATACGGCATTCCGCTCCTGCTCGAGCGCGGCGGCGGCTCGATCATCAACACAGCGTCCTTCGTGGCCGTCTTGGGCTCCGCGACGTCGCAGATCTCCTACACCGCGTCCAAAGGTGGCGTCCTTTCGATGTCGCGCGAACTCGGTGTTCAGTTCGCTCGTCAGGGAATCCGCGTGAACGCACTCTGTCCGGGTCCCGTCAACACGCCACTTCTCCAAGAGCTCTTCGCGAAGGACCCCGAGCGCGCAGCCCGGCGTCTCATTCACGTGCCCGCGGGACGCTTCGCCGAGCCCGAGGAGATCGCGAGCGCCGTGCTCTTTCTCGCGAGCGACGACTCCTCGTTCGTCAACGCCTCGACGTTCCTTGTCGACGGCGGCATTCACGGCGCGTACGTCACACCGTTGTAGACAACGTCGCCGTTAGCTGACGACGTTCACTTTGAAGCGAGCGCTTTGGGGATGAAGTACTCGCTCAAGTACTTCTCTCCTTCGTCACAGAGGATGGTCACGATGTTCGACGAGGCGGGAAGTTCGTCGAGTAGACGTCGCGCCGCGACCATGTTGGCGCCAGAACTCGGACCGACGAGAAGACCGTGCTCGCGTGCGAGCCGACGCATCTCGAAGACCGCGTCGTCACTGTGCACCGCCATCACCCGATCGACGAGCGACTGGTGGCGTTGATAGATGGTTGGAATGAAGCCGTCGGCGATGCCTTCGATCCGGTGCAGCCCCGTGTCACCGCACTGGATGGTGCAGGACTCGCTCGGCTCCAAGGCCACGACCAACACCTTGGGGTTCACGTCACGAAACGCCTGACCCACGCCAATCAACGTGCCGCCGGTGCCGACACCCATGACGAACGCGTCCGGCGTGCTGCCGTCGGGCAGTTGGCCAAGGATCTCGGGACCGAGCCACGTGCGATTCTCTTCGACGTTCCATTCGGACTCGAACTGGTGGGGCGCGAAGTAGCCGGGTTGATCACCGAGTCGACTGGCTTCGTCGAGCGCCTCGTTGACGTGAAAGGTGCCCATGCGCAACATCTCCGCGCCGAAGGCGAGTGAGATCGCGGCGCGCTCGGGGCTCAGCCCCTCGGGCATCACGACGAGCATCTTGTAGCCGAGGACGGCCGCGACCATGCTCATCGCGTTGCCCGTGTTGCCGCTCGACGCTTCGACAATGGTGTCGCCGGGGCGCAAGAGACCTTCGCGCTCGGCCCGTTCGATGATGTAGCGGGCCATGCGCGCCTTGATCGAACCTGAGGGATTCAAGTACTCGAGTTTGACGAAGATACCGTCGACTTGGATGAGCGGAGTGGATCCGATTGCCTCAAGCACCGTTGCTCCCGGCGAATAGTTAGACACCATTCGGGTCTCCTCTCGTAGGAATTCCCTCCCAACCCTACGTCGGCACCACTACGGCGCTTCTCGCCGTTCGCTGTTCAGCTGAACCCGTGGACCTACGAAACGAGGAAGTTGATGAACTGCCAGGGATCGTCGACGTCGAGTTCACGTCCGGCCCATCGATCGAACCAGTCGGTTCGCGTCGACACGGGATCCCAGTCAACGGGACCCGACCACAGAGAACCGACGTAGGGCATGGCGACGTCGAGGACGTCGCGCCACGGCAGTTCGTCGGGCACGCGGACACCTTCGCGCGGTGACGTGAGTAGCCACTGCACGGCGCCAAGAATCGACGCCGCGACTTGAATCGTCGTCGCGCTCTGATGTGGCGCGACCGCGCGCGCCTCTTCGATGGTCGTCTGCATTCCGGTCCACCACGACTTGTACGGGTGACCCATGACGAGGACTCCGAGTTCGTCGCGTCCCGAGACGATCTCGTCGTTCATGATGCGCTGACGCTCAGGGTAGGCGTAGTCGTTGCCCTCGAGTTCGACGAAGCTCGCCCACGCGACGTCCGAGGGACAGTACGCGTAGTGAACGGTCGGGCGGTAGACCGCGGTGTCGCCCTCCCACACGGTGAGGTGATCGCAGATAGTGAACGCTTCACCGTGGCGGATCACCATGCCGACGATCGGACCCGACGCCACCGTCGAACGCACCAACGTCTTGTGCGCCATCTGAGCGAAACAGATCTGGTTTCGTGGCCCTTCTCCGTCGTGGGTTCGGCCAAGCGCCGGCATCGTCTTCTCGTGCGTCCCCCAACCCATCTCGGCGGGCGCGACGCCCTCTTCGTAGAAGCCGTCGACGCTCCACGTGTTCACGAACTCGCCGACCTCTTTGGGTCGATTCGAGATCTGGGTGTCGCGTTCGGCCACGTGGATGGCCTTCACCTCGAGCAACATGGCCAGCTCGTTGAAGCGTTGTGCTGCGAGAGATTCCTTGATGGCGTCGTGCTTCTCCGCGAGAAAACCATCGCGCAACACGGCCTCAGCGATCTCACTGAGCGCTTGCTTGGTGAAATGGCTGACGAGTCCGGGGTTCGCGCCGTGCTCGACGACGGCGGAGGGACCGTCGTTCGAACCCCAGCGGGCGATCTGTCGGCGTAGCGCCATGTGACGCCAGTAGAGCGTTCGTTCTTGGGGCGACGCGCTCGCGGGGTCTTCGTACGGGAACCAGACTTCGACCGAGGTGTTGAGGTAGCGAACATTTCTGTCTCGACACCAGTCGAGCAACTCGGTCAAGCCGATGTTCCACGCGAGGTCGATGAGGAGGTCCCCGTCACCGACCAGTTCATCGAGCGTGGCGTTGAGGTTCTCGGGATCGATCTCCCACTGACGGTAGTTGACCCCTCGCTTGAGGGAAGAAGCGATTCGAGCGCGGTTGTCACGGCTCTCCAGCACGGTGACCGTGGTCGGATCGAAGTTGAAGTGATCAAGGAGGAGAGGGAGCAGGCACTGAGCCACTGATCCACACCCGAGAATGACGACACGACCTGGCGCTACGGATTCGCTCAATTAGGACCTCACGACTGTTCAAAGCGGCGATTTCGCCACGAGCGAGCCTACCGCCTCTCGCCACTGCACTCGTTTCGTCATGGCGCGCACCCGACGCAAGCGTCGACGTCGCTACGAGACGGTCATGCCACCGTCAACCGCGACGTCGGCACCCGTGATCGCCGACGACGTGGACGAACACAACCACACGATCGCGTTGGCGATCTCCGTTGGTTCTAGTAGTCGTCCAATTGGTTGCTGCGCAGCGAACGCTTCGACACTCTCGAGGTCGTAGACCTTCGCCGACGCTTCCAGGATCGCGGTGCGCGTTGATCCAGGACTCACTGCGTTCGCCGTCACGCCGTACGGCGCGAGGTCCATCGCCACGCCACGAATGAGTCCCACCACCGCGTGCTTGGCCGCGCTGTAGGACGCGAGGTGAAAGAGACCGGTGCTGCCCGCGGCGGACGCCACCGCGACGATACGACCGTGCGCGTCTTTACCGTTGGCAATCAGTCTCGGCGCCGCGGCCTCGATGAGCCGACGAGTGCCGAGGACGTTCACCGACCACACGGCGTCCCAGGCGGCGTCGCTGATCTCCCAAAGTGGCCCGCCCGCGCCCAGCACGCCCGCGCACGCGACGACCGCGTCGAGGCGTCCGAAGTGACGTGTCGCCGTCTCCACCGCGAGTTGCATATCGGTAGCACTGCGGACGTCACCGACGAGTCCGAGCACCGACTCGCCGTGGCGTGCGACGACCGCGTCGAGGTCGGCGCGTGTCGCCATCGCGTAGGGGACGTCGGGCAGATCGCGACAGCGGTCGACGGCCACGACCCGGTAGCTCTCGTTCACGAGCGCGTCCACCGTGGCGGCCCCGATGCCGCGAGCGGCGCCCGTGACGATCGCGACGCGGCTCACGAACCGAGCTTTCGAAAGAAGTCATTCGGCGCGAGGACGTCGGTGCGGTCCAACTCTTTGACGTCGGACTTGCCAAGGCCCATGAGCGCTGAGTCGATGCCGCCTCGCAACACGTCGAGCACGTTCTCGACACCACCTTGACCAGCCGCGGCGAGACCCCAGAGGTAGGCCCGTCCGATCATCACGGCGTTCGCACCGAGCGCCAGCGCCTTCACGACGTCGCTCCCGCGTCGAACGCCACCATCGAGCAGCACCTCGATCTGATCGCCCACGGCGTCGACGACGCTCGGTAACGCGCGAAGTGGCGCCGGCGTGCCGTCGAGGTTGTTGCCGCCGTGATTGGAGACCGAGAGTGCACTCGCGCCCAGGTCCACGACACGCTTCGCGTCGTCGACACGGCTCACGCCCTTCACCATGAACGGGCCTGTCCACTGTTCACGTAGCCAGCCGACGTCCGACCAGCTCGGCAGGGTGCTCTGCATCCACTCGTAGTAGGCACCAAAGAACGTGGGCGGTGCCTCACCCGGCGCGGCCATGTTCGGGGTGGTGAGACTCGGCATCTGACCGGATTTCGCGAACGACCAGAGCCAGCGAGGTCGTGCGAGCACTTCCGGCGCCAGCTTGACGACGGCTTTCAGGTCGATCTTGTCGGGGATCCAAGGGCTGCCCCAGTCGCGTCCGTTGGCGAACGACCAGTCCAGCGTGAGGATGATCCCCTTCGCGCCCGCGTTCTTCGCGCGCTCGAGGCGCTGGACCATGGTGTCGCGGTTCCCGGACCAGTACATCTGGAAGAGGACTTGATCGTTCACGGCGCAGACCTCTTCGACGGAGCGACTCGCGAACGAACTGAGTCCCATCGCGACGCCGCGATTCGACGCCGCCCTTGCGACGGCGACCTCGCCCTCCGGGTGGACGGCCTGCACGCCGGTAGGCGAGATGATGACCGGCATCGACACGGATTGACCCATGATCGTCGTGGCCATCGAGCGTTCATTGGAGAGCCCGGCGACGTGCGGCGCGAATCCCAGCTGATCGAACGACGCCAGGTTGTCGCTCGACGAGAGCCCTTTTTCGGATCCCGCGACGAGGGCCGCGTAGACCGATCTGGGGAGGCGTTTCTCGGCGCGACATTGCGCGATCGCCACGGTCTCGAACCACGAACTTGCCATCTATCCCCCGTTGCCGCTCAACGCGAGACTACCTGAGGTGTTTCGCGACGCCGTCTCGCTAGCGCGAGGAAAGCGTGACGGGAACGCGCCTCGAGTGATCGGGTGACGAGCGTGGTCGAATCGACACGTGCTTCGCCGCGAGGGCCGCCTCGCCGTGTCCAAAGACGCACTCGGGGTCGGGATCGGACATCTCGAGACCGGTGAAGAACTTCGCCGCCATACACCCGCCACGACACGCGTCGAACGAACCACACGACGCGCACGCGCCGGGGTTGCCCGGCTCACGCAAGGACCGAAAGAGCTCACTGCTCGTCCATACCGCGGCGAAGCCCTCGCCACGAACGTTGCCAGCGAGGAACTCATCGTGGATGACGAAGGGGCACGCGTAGACGTCGCCCACCGGATCGATGAGACAGACGACGCGCCCGGCGCCGCAGAGATTGAGACCTTCGAGAGGACTGCCGAGCGCCGAGAGATGAAAGAACGAGTCGCCCGTCAAGACGTTCGGCCGCGCGAGGAGCCACTGGTAGAGCCCGCGATTCTGTTCGAGCGTCGGATGCAGTTCGTTCCACACTTCGACGCCCCGGCCTGAGGGACGAAGTCGCGTCAATCGAAGTTCGGCGCCGTAGGTCTTCGCGAGCATCTCGAAGTCATCGAGTTGCTCGACGCTCTCCTTGGTCATCACGATCGAGATCTTGAACTGACCGAAGTTGGCGTTGCGCAGATTGTCCATCGCTCGACGAGCGGCGTCGTAGCTGCCAACGCCACGTATCCGATCACTCGTCGAAGCGTCGGCGCCATCGATCGAGATCTGGATGTCGAGGTAGTCGATCCCCGCCAGCCTCTTCGCGGCGTCCCGGTCAATTCTCGTACCGTTCGTCGAGAACTTGACGCCCACGTGCTGGTTCACCGCATGTTCGATCAGTTCGAAGAAGTCCCGTCGAATCATCGGTTCCCCGCCGCCGACGTTCACGTAGAAGATCTGCATCGCCGCGATCTCGTCGATCAGTGCTTTCGCCTCATTGGTCGTAAGTTCTCTCGGGTCACGCCGTCCCGACGAAGAGAGGCAGTGCGTGCAGGCGAGATTGCACGCGTACGTGAGCTCCCACGTGAGACAGATGGGCGCCGCGAGTCCGCGCTCGAATCGGTTGCGAAGTGTCGACTCAGCGCCCACTGATCAGCGCTGACTTCTCGAGTGTGGCGAGTGCCGCCACGTAGCGGTCGTGTTGGTCGGGAGCGACGAGGGCCGTAATCGCGTCGTCTGCGCTCTCGAAGTCGCCGAGACGTCGAACGACGTCGACGAGTTCGCGCGACTTCAAGAAGACGAGCCGACGATTGACGTGGTGGTAGGCCAACGCCCCGAACTCTTCGTCGCGCAGCGAGACCATGTCACTCAGCTGCCAATACTTCGACGCGTCGAAGGCGTCCACCTTGGTGAGCGACACGGCTTAGTAGACGCCGCAGAGTCCGTCGATGGAGACTTCCTCCACCAACAACTCCTCAACCTCTTCGATCTCGTCCGTCGTCTCTTCTTTGATGAGCGTCTCTGGTGTCACGATTTCTCCTTGAACGCTTCTATTCTGTCCGCTGTGACAGCCCGCTCCCGCCCAAGCATGAAAGACTCCCAGCGTGAGCACTCTTTTGCCCCAAGCGATCTCGCCTGTCGAAGCCCCTATTCCCGAAGGCACTCGAGTATCGATGGACGAACGGGCGATTTTTCACGACCGCGAGCTCATCAGCGGTGGCAGTCCTTGGCGCCTTCTTCGCTTGGCGGGGGCGTCGCGCGCGGTGGCGCAACGGTGGCAACACGGTGGCGTCGTCGGCGCGGGCGAAGAGCGCTTCGCTCGAACCTTGGTGCAACAGGGACTCCTGCAACCTCACTTCACGAGGGACCTCAACGTCGACGAGATCGACGTCATCGTTCCCGTTTTCAATGACGGCGACTCGCTCGAAACGCTTCTCGACGCCCTATCGGGTTTCAACGTCACGATCGTCGACGACGGCTCCCTTGACCCGAGCGTGACCGCGGCGATGGCCACGAAGTCCGAGACTGCACTCGTGCGCTTGTCCGTGAACGAAGGGCCTTCGCGTGCTCGTAACGCCGCGGTGCTCGCCACGTCACGACCGCTGCTGTGGTTCATCGACACCGACGTATCGATGGAGAACGCCACCGACGTCGCCCGGCGCCTCATCTGCGCCTTCGGCGATCCCCTCGTCGCGGCCGCGGCACCTCGGGTTCAAGGACCCGAGGGGCCTTCGGCACGAGAGAAGTTCGAGCAGCACTTCGGTCCCCTCGACATGGGTGAGCGGAGCGGCCTCGTCGTACCGGGTGGTCCTGTCGGGTACGTGCCGAGTGCGTGTTTGATGGTGCGAAGGTCAGCGTTCGGCGAGGGCTTTGACGAAGCGCTACGCGTAGGTGAAGACGTGGACTTCGTCTGGCGCCTTCACGACCAAGGTTGGCTCGTGCGCTACGTGGCCGAGGTCGTCGTCACGCACCGCGCACGAGCGTCGTGGCGCGACTGGTGGCTTCAGCGCCAGCGCTACGGAGCGTCGAGTGGCGAACTCGCGAAGCGCCACGGAGTTCGCCTCGCGCCCCTACGCAGCGACCCGTGGACACTCCTCGCGTGGTTCTCAGTTCTCGCGGGTCAACCAGCAATCGGCGGACGCATCGTTCGAGCTGCGCGCAACCACGCGCGAGTCGAGAATTTCGAGACGGCCGACGACCCTCGCGACGTCGCGAACCAAGTGGTCGCGCGAAACATGATTCGCGCCGGTGGACCACTAGCGCGCGGCGTCGTTCGAACGTTTGGCGGTGCGCTTCTCCTGGCAGCCCTTCATCCACGGCTTCG
>Ga0208849_1000361_pt1 | contig 43501 bp, 41 predicted proteins | sample NGESurdeep072012_10_FD_184470 | JGI IMG/M metagenome (GOLD analysis project Ga0208849, IMG submission 184470) | Arctic peat soil microbial communities from Barrow, Alaska - NGEE Surface sample 53-3 deep-072012 (SPAdes) | ecosystem: Environmental > Terrestrial > Soil > Wetlands > Peat ... | reverse complement strand
CTGCTCGATCCCCACGAGCGCAAGCGCGATGAGCGCCGCAAGGAAGCCGAGCGCGTGTAAGCGCGGTCGCGCGCAACGCACGTTCGGCCGCTGCAACAACGGCCGACGCCAAACTTACAACCTTTTGTGCCTTTGTGGGACAAGTCTGCGACAAATGTCGGCCACCGTGGCGTTGTTGCCACAGGGCGACAAGATTGCGAATGGACGGGCATTTTTGCGCTTGCAGGCCCGGCAATTCCGCTAATAATCATCAGCGTTAACTGAACGTGAATCTCTGCACTTGAAGCCCGCGAAACGGCTTGCTTTGATTGCACCATGAGCAACACTGTCGTCATCGAAATCCGACGCGCCAAGGCAAGCGATGCTTGCTCGGTAGCGGAATGCCATGACGAAGCGTGGCGAACGGCCTACCGGGGCATTATTCCGGGCACCGAATTGGAAAAGCTGATCGTGCGCCGCGGACCGGCGTGGTGGGACAGCGCCATCCGCAAAGGCAGCCGCGTTGCGCTCCTGCAATTTGGCGACAAGATCGCCGGCTACGCTAATTACGGACGCAATCGCGCCCGCAGCCTCGACTATGATGGCGAAATCTACGAGCTTTACCTGCGGCCCGAATTCCAGGGGTTGGGTTTCGGCCGCCGTTTGTTTACCGCGGCGCGTCGCGATCTGGCGCAAAGCGCACTCCGCTCGCTGATCGTCTGGGCGCTGTCGGAAAACGACAACGCGGTCGAGTTCTACCGCGCGCTCAGCGGCAAGGCGGTTGCGCGGTCATCGGAGAAATTCGGCTCGCGCTCGCTCGATAAGATTGCGTTCGGCTGGCAGAGCTGAGACGAGCCCTTTCACGATTCACTTCCGTCATGCCGGCCTTGTGCCGGCAGCCACGTCTTAGGGCACGAGAGCAAAGACGTGGTGCGCGGGTCAAGCCCGCGCATGACGAAGAAGCGGCACTTCAGCCCTTCCGCTCCAGAATCAGATTGCCGTAACGATCCACCGACGCCTGCCAGCCGGGCGGCACTACGGTCGTCGCATCGAATTGTTCGACGATGGCGGGACCGGCGAACTCGGCGCCGACCGCGAGGCGCTCGCGGTCGTAAATCGTCGCTTCCATCGCATCGCGCGCGGTGAAGAATACACGGCGCGCGCCTTTGAGGGCGTCCGACGAAGGCGGCGCCGGCGAGCGCGCCTCCTGGATATGGGGGGCGAATTTCGGCACAGCCACGCGCACCCGCTGCCGATAGCTCACCACTTCGACGCTCTTTTCCTTGGCGGCGTGACCGTGGATCCGCGCGTGCAGATCGTCGAACCGCGCCCGCACCGCTTCGAGCGCCTTGGCGTCAAGCCCCGACCCCAACCCTGCGCTCCCCCGCGAGCGGTGGAGGGTTAGGGCGGGAGCAAGCGACACGCGCAGTTCGTACCCCTGGCCCGCATACCGCATGTCGAATTCGCGTTCGTACGACGCCGCCTTGGGGTCGAGCCCTTCTTCGGCAAGTTCGCTCGCCGCCTTGGCCTCCATCTCGCAAAAGATGCTCTCGGCATGCGCCGGATCGAGCCGGTCGAGCGGACACAGTTCAGAACGGATGTAATCGTGCAGCACGTCGGTGCAGAGCAGGCCGAGCGCCGAAAACGCGCCGGGACGCGCCGGCACGATGATGCGGCGCATACCGAGCTCCTCGGCAACCGCCGCCGCGTGGACGGCGCCAGCGCCGCCGAACGGAAGCAGCGCGAATTCGCTAAGATCGACGCCGCGCCGCGCGGCGAATACGCGCACCTCGTCGGCCATGCGCATGTCGACGATGCGGCGGACACCGGCGGCGGCTTCAGGAAGCGTCATTCCCATCGGCTTGGCGATGCGTGCTTCCAGCGCCGCACGGGCGGCTGGCGCATCGAGCATCTGAGTGCCGCCGAGAAAATAATCCGGATTAAGAAAGCCGCAGACAATGTCGGCGTCGGTCACGGTCGGGTTGTCGCCGCCGCGGCCGTAGCAGACCGGACCCGGGTCGGCGCCGGCGCTTTGCGGGCCAACCGACAGGAACCCTGCACGGTCGATCCAGACGATCGAACCGCCGCCAGCCGAAATCGTGGTGAGGTCGAGCGCCGGCACGTCGAGCTGACGGCGCGCCACGGTGCCTTCGGTCACTTCAAGCGGCGTGCCGCCCTCGATGAAGGCGATGTCACAGCTCGTGCCGCCCATGTCGAGCGTCACCAGCCCGCGCGCCGCCAAATGCTCCTCACGCGGCAGGTAGGCGCTTGCCTGCGCGCCGGCCGCGGGTCCGGAGAGCAGACTGTGAACGGTCTTATGTCCGGTTACGGCTGCGGCAAACGGCATCACGCCGCCGTTCGACTGCATCAGGAAGCGCTGCTGCGTGGTGACGCCGGCCGCGCTCAACCGCTTTTCCAGATCGGCCACATAGGTGACCAGCACCGGCGCCAAATACGCGTTGAGCAACGTCGCCGACAGCCGCGGCCACTCCCGCACACGCGACAGCACTTCGCAGGACAGCGAAATGTGCGCTTCCGGAAACACCTCGCGGATGAGCGCGCCGCTTCTCTCCTCATGCGCAGGATTCATGAACGAGAACAAATAGCAGACCGCAATCGAGCGCACGCCGGCCGTCTTCAGAGCGGCAGCCGCCTTGCGCACCGCGTCCTCGTCGAGCGGCTCAAGCACCGCGCCGGTGTAATCGACACGGCCGCCGATCTCGTGCGTCAGGCTCTGCGGTGCGATCGGCGGCGGCTTCTGAAAGAAATAATCGAACACGTTGCCGTCGCGCGCCTGACCTTGCGTCTCCTGCACGGCGCGAAAGCCACGATTGATCAGCAGCCCCACCTTGGCGCCGCGCATTTCCAGGAGCGCATTGGTGGTAATCGTGGTGCCGTGCGAAAAGAACTCGATGGCCGACAGATCGATGCCGCGCGCGGCAAAATTGCCGATGCCGTTCATGATACCGAGCGCCGGATTGGCCGGCGTGGTCGACACCTTCTCGACCGCAATCGACCCGGCGCCGACATCGAGCAGCACCAGATCCGTGTGGGTGCCGCCGACGTCGACGCCCAGCCGAAATTTCGTCGTCATCGACTATTTCACCCGCTCATTCTCGTGAGACGTACCCCGGCAAAACGCCGCGCCGCGCGATCGTCGGGCGGTGTTGGCTCTTGCTTGGGAGGTTTCTATAGTCGCTGGCGCGCACTGCGCCAATGCTTAGGAATCGACATGAGACATGCTGGTTTATGGCTATTCGGCCTTCTCTCGGGCCTTTTCATCGCGCTCGGCGCGCCCGTCACGGCGCGCGCGCAAGCCCCTTTCCCGAACCATGTGGTCAAGATCGTGCTGCCGGTGCTGCCGGGATCAACCACCGACATTCTGGCGCGGCTGATTGCCAATCAACTCAGCGAAAAATGGGGCAAGCCGGTCATCGTGGAGAACATGCCGGGCGCGGCGATGAACATCGGCTCCGAATATGTGGCGCATGCCGCGCCTGATGGCTACACGCTGTTGTTGTGTCCGCCGTCACCGCTCGCGATCCAGCAGTTGCTCTATCACAACCTCCGATACGACCCGACCAAGTTCGTCCCTATCGCGCTTTTGACCAAGATCGCCAACGTGCTCGACGTGCGGCCGAAATTCCCGGCCAAGGACGTGCAAGGCCTGATCGCCTACGCCAAGGCCAATCCCGGCAAGCTGACCTATGCGTCGCAGGGCGTCGGCTCGACCGCGCAGTTGTCGGGCGCCGAACTGGAAGTGCTCGCGGGCATCAAGATGGTCCACGTGCCCTATCATGGCGCGCAACCGGCGCTCACCGACCTGATGGGCGGCAACGTCGACATGTTTTTTGACACGCTCGCGACATCAACGCCGCTGTTTCACGCCGGCAAAGTGACGATCCTCGGCGTCGCCAGCCCCGAACGCGACAGCGCCCTGCCCGACGTCCCGACGATCGCCGAGCAGGGACTGCCCGGCTTCCGTTCGATCACCTGGTTCGCGCTGGCCGGCCCGCCCGGCCTGCCCGCGGCGCTAGCTGACAAGATCAACCGCGATACCGATGCGATCCTGAAAAAGCCCGAGATCGTCTCCAAGCTACGAGCGCTGCAGCTCGAACCGATGGGCGGCACTACGGCGGACGCCACCAAATTCATCGGCGGGGAGACCCAACTTTGGGGCCGCGTCATCAAGGAGGCCCACATTACGGTGCCGCAGTAATCGGTTTCGCGGCGCCATGCGCCGAGCAAGGCTGTTTCGATGAAGGTCATCCAGTTTCGCGAGCCGGGTCCGCCGAGCGTTATGCAAATTCTCGACGTACCGATTCCCGAACCAAAGCCTGGCGAGGTTTTGATTCGCGCCCATTCAATCGGCGTCGGCATTCCGGACGCCAACATTCGCGCCGGCACCTATAGCTGGATGCCGCCACTGCCGGCGATTCCGGGCACGGAGCTTGCGGGCACGATCGAAAAAATCGGAGCCGGCGTCACCAAGCGCCAGGTCGGCGAACGCGTCTACACCACTGCGCGCGAACGCCCGCACCGTGGCGGCCATTATGCCGAGTACGTCTCGGCCCCGGTCGAAGCAACATTCGTGCTGCCCGCCAATGTCTCTTTTGATCAGGCGGCGGCGCTCGCCAACTATCAGGTGGCGTATCACATCTTCAACGACGCGGTGCGGCCGCGGCGCGGCGAAAGCGTTCTGATCTACGCCGCGGCCGGCGGCATGGGCAATGCGCTGATCGATCTCGCGAGGGTGGCCGGCCTCACCATTATTGGCGTCGTCAGCAACGAGGCGAAGGCGCGCTTCGCACGCGACCTCGGCGCCGACCACATCATCGATCGCAAGCACGAGGATGTCGCCCAGCGGATCGCTGACATCACAAGCGGACGTGGGGTCGACATCATCATCGATCTGGTCGGCGGACCGAGCATTCCGCACAACATCGCGTTGCTGGCGCCATGCGGCACGCTGGTGGTCTACGGCGGACTCGGCGGCAAGGCGCAGCTCGATCTGCAGCCGACCCTGCGCGCCAGCAAGAACTCACCGGCGATTCGCCAATTCTCGATCCACACCTGGGATCACTTACCTGAAGAGCGCCGCGCCGGGATGCGCGCCCTGATCGACATGCTGGCGGCCGGCAAGCTTCATCCGCGCATCCACGCCCGCCTGCCGCTGACCGATGCGGTACGGGCCCACGAGATGCTGGAAAGCGGCGCGGTAGTGGGGAAACTGCTGTTGGTACCGTGAGAGGAAAACGACGAGCGGGCAACACCAAGCTTCTTGCACTGTCTGCTTTCGCGAGGGCCGCCCCATATATGCTATTGTGTCAAGAAGAATGTGCTTGTTTTTGCCCGCTTCGGTAAGGGTTTTGGGATAGACCTGCCTGAGAGCACCGCGAGGTAATCATGTCGAATGCCAAAGCCCTGATGGAAAAAATCCAGGCACTTCCGGACGCGCGGATTGCCGAGATAGAGGATTTCGTCGAGTTTGTCGCCGGCCGGGAGCGCGAGCGATCGCTGACCCGCGCCGCCACGCAGGCGAGTAATGCCGCATTCACCGCAATCTGGGACAACCCGGAAGATGCCGTCTATGACGCGTTGTAAGCGCCATGGCATTCGAATTCGGCGATGTCGTGCTGGTGCCGTTTCCGTTCACCGATCAGACGGCATCCAAACAACGTCCGGCTGTGATCGTCAGCAATGCCGCCTATAATCTGGCCAAACCAGACGTCGTCGTGATGGCCATCACCAGTCAGTTCCGGCCGAACGTCACTCCTGGAGAAATCTGGATCGAACAATGGCGGGCTGCTGGGCTTCTCAAGCCGTCCGCTGTCAAGCCGGTCTTTGCCACGCTTGAGCAAGGCTTGATCATCCGCCAACTCGGCAAACTTGCCTCCGTCGACCAAGCAGCTCTTAAGAGAGCGATCAGCGAGGCTATCGCGTAAGCGCCGGCGTAAATAGGCTGCGCTATTCCGCGCCCGAGGAAAAATCAAAACCCCGGCGCGCGCTCGACCTGATCGTACCAGTCAAAGCCCATGTCTTTGACGATGCGGTTCGACATTACGATGATGCGGCACTCCTCGCCGGGCTTGGCGAAGTGCTGGTGCATGGTGAATGGCGGGATGTAGACGTAATCGCCGAGCGTCCACTCGAACTTGCGCGGCTCCGCCGCCCATTCCCACTCGAAGGCTTCGAGGCAGTCCCATTTCAGGTCCCAGTGCAGGTCGTAACCGGAGCCCTCGACGACGAAGAACAGCTCTTCCCACATGTGGCGATGCTTGCCGGAGCCTTCACCGTCTTTGAGAAACTGCATGTAGGCTTCCATGCAGCATTCGCGCGTCTGCATTTTCTTGTTGACGAGGTGCTTGATCAGGCCGTCGGGCGAACGCTCCCACGGCATGTCCTTGGCCTTGATGACGTTCGGCAGCTTGGCGTATTCCTCGCGGAATTTCTCCGACTCGACCATCGCCTCGGCGAGGAAGTTGCTGTTGCCGGCGCCGGACAGCGCGGCCTGTTTTTCTTCGAATACGGGCATCTTAATCTCCGAACTCAAATTTCCGTCGGCGGGTTGAATTCCTTGACGCCGGGCGGCAGCTTGTCGGTCGGCCACTCCACCATTTTCTGGAACAGCAGGTGCATGAACAGGAATAGCGGCTTCGCCTTGAACACCAAGAGGATGCAGGACTCCGTCGGATCGTCATTGGTGTGCTGGTGCACGCAGCCGTTCTCGACCAGCATGACGTCGCCGGCCTCCCACTTCATGTAGCGGCCGTCGTGCACGTCATGGCCGTGACCCTTGAGCACGTAGAACACCGCGCTGTTGAGATGGCCGTGCTTCTGCCCAGCATTGAGCGGCGCATAGCATTCGATGTGCGATTCGATCGACTGCACGATGCTGACGGACTGCGGAGAAATGATGTGCTTGCCGTACATCGCGGGGCCGCCCTTCCACGGGTGGTCCTTGGATGAATAGACCCGCGGCTCCTCCAAGAGCTTCTTGTAGAGATGGCTGTAGGTGCCTTCGAGCGCGCGGACGAAGGTGCGCTTCTTGGCCCAGCGGTCCCATTTGCCGTGCTTGATCTCATCGGCGTCTTCCGGCGAGGGCTGGTTGTGACCCAGTCCCGGCGCTTCATGTTCCAGCATTCCGGTCATTCTGCGATCCCTAATTGCCTTCGCCGCGCCCCAGACCTTCTTGCCGGCGCGGCGTTCGATAATTTTGCTTGGTGTCGGTGGTTTGGTTTACGGGATTTCTTCTGTGCGCGCAACGTCATGCCTGCGTTGCAACCGGCTTTCAAGCGCGCCCAAACAGCCGCTCCGAGCGAGCCGGGCGCCGTCGCGCAAGCTTGAAAGCTTGGCCCACACCACGTCTTCGGCGACGCGACCCCAGCCGGCCGAGGTATCGAAGCCGCAGTCGGTTCCGGCCAGCACCCGCGACGGATCTCCGACCACGGCGGCAACGCGCGCGATGCGGTCAGCCACCACCTCCGGATGCTCGACGAAATTGGTCAGGCTGTCGATCACGCCGGCGACCAGAACCTGATCGCCGGCAAGCGGTCGTGTGGCGAAGCAGCGGAATTCGTGGGCGTGCCGCGGATTGGCGAATGGCAGTACCAAGCCGCCCACATTGGCGGCGAGCAGCGCCGGCAGAATGTCGTCCAGCGCCACGTCGCAATCGTGCGGCGATTCGGAATTGCCCCAGCACACATGCAGGCGCACGCGGTCGCGCGGCACGTTGACGAGTGCCCGATTGATCGTGGCGACGACCTGCTCGACGAAATCGACGAACGCCGAAACGGGCCGGTCCTTGTAGGTGATGTGGCGTTCGAGTGCGAGATCAGGAGCGTCGATCTGCAACAGCAGACCGTGATTCACGATCGCTTCGTATTCGACCTGTAAGGCGGCGCCGAGCGCGGCGAGATAATTCGCGAGCGTGTCGTAGTGTTCATTACGAACGGCGGTCGCCAGAATACCGGGCGAAGGCGCGCTCATGAACGGCTCGGCGAAGACGCCGGGATTCTCTGCAAGCACATCCTTGAAAACGCGGCACTCGTCATTGATCGCGCGCGCATCGAGGTAGCGCACGGCGCCGATCGCCTTCGGCAGACCACCGAGCGCCGAGACTTGCGTTTTGCTGGCGTGCTGCTCGCTCCACAGGCGTTGGAAATCAGGATAGCGATCGATATCGGCGCGCGACGGCCGCTCCCAGCTGCCGCCGAGGCCCGACAGCCGGTTCTTCAGATAAAGAAAGAACGAGTCCCGCTGCTGCTCGCCGTTGTTGCCGACATCGATACCGGCCTGGCGCTGCTTGCGCACCACCGCGCGCACTGCGTCGCGTCCGAGCCGATCGATCTCGGCCTCCGCGACCGCCTCGCCGCGCGCCCGCAGCGCATAGAGCCGCGTCAGTTCGCGCGGCCGCGGCAGGCTACCGGTATGAGTCGTCAGGATTCGCGACGTGCTGCGCTGCATGGCGTCTCACTTGTCGAAATCGACTGCGGCCGAATTGCCGCCGCTGACCACGATGCCGACCCGCTCGCCCGCCGCCGGCCGGTAGGCGCCCGACAGCAACGCCGAGAAAGCCGCGGCGCCGCCCGGTTCGGCGACGATCCGCACGGTCTGCCACAGCTTCTTCTGCGCCTCGACGATCGCTGCGTCCGCAACCAGCACAACGCTGTGCACATATTGTTTGACAATGGGGAAGACGCGCTCACCGACGCGCCGTGGCGCAAGCGAATCGGCCGCCACGCCGCCGGCTTCGGCATCGATCGGGTGGCCGGCGGCCAACGCCTTGGTCAGCGTCGGCGCGGCAACCGGCTCGACGCCGATCACCTTGATGCGGCCGCCATACCAGGCGGCGATTCCGGCGATCAGCCCGCCGCCGCCAACCGCGACCAGCAGCGTATCGATCTGGGGCGCCTGCGCTTCGAGCTCCACGCCGAGCGTACCCTGGCCCAGCATGGTCTCGTCCTGATCGAAGGCGTGAACCGGCAGCGCGCCGGTTTTCGCTGCCCACATTTCGCTCGCAGCGAGCGCGTCGGCATAGCGATCGCCTTCGATCACGAGAGCGGCGCCATAGTCACGGATGCGTGCGACCTTGGCGGATGACGAAACAGACGGGACAAAAATCTTCGCCGGCACGTTCAGCTTCATCGCCGCATAGGCAACGGCAGCGCCGTGGTTGCCGCCCGAAGCCGCAACCACGCCCGAAGGCGGCACCTTGCGCATCAAAAGGTTGGCGAAGGCGCCGCGCGCCTTGAACGAGCCCGAGTGCTGCAAAAGCTCAAGCTTCAGCCACAGCGGCCGCGCCTCGAGACCAGCGTCCGCAGCATCGATCTCGATCACCGGCGTGCGGCGGATATGTGGACGGATCAGGGTCTCGCAGCGTCCGATACCTGCCCGCCCGATTGCGTCGCCGTCCGACATCAGCGCTTGCGGGCCTTCCTGCACGGTACAGTCCATCATACGCTCGCTTTCTTATGATCTAAATTACAATAAGGGCGTCCAAGAGGAACCCGCATGTCGCCCGATGTCGTCGTGGTTGGCCTGGGAGTGATGGGAGCCGCCACCGCGCGAGCACTCGCCCAGCGCGGTCAGCGCGTCGTCGGTATCGAACGATTTGGCATCGGCCACGATCGAGGATCGTCGCACGGCGACACGCGAATCATTCGGCTGGGCTATTTCGAGCATCCTTCTTATGTCCCGCTGCTCCGCTGCGCTTATCGCCGGTGGCGTGAGCTCGAGCGCGAGAGTGGCCACCCATTGCTGCGCATAACCGGCATTGCCGAGATTGGACCGCTGGACAGCGAGATTATCAAAGGGACGCTCCGCGCATCGGAAGAACATAACCTGCCGCATAGGGTGCTCAACGCAGCGCAGGCAATGCAGCAATTTCCCGCGTTCCGGCTTCCTCCAGATTACGTTGCCGTCCTCCAGCCGAACGGAGGTTATCTCTTCGCCGAACGCGCCATGCACGCTTTCGCCAGGCTCGCCGACAGTTCAGGTGCAATTTTTCGAACCGGCGAAACCGTCATCGACATAGCGCCGCGCTCGGACGGCGTAACAGTCAAGACGGATGCGGGCACGATCGATGCCGGTGCGGTGGTGGTGACCCCTGGCGCGTGGTTCGACTCACTGTTGGGTCGATTCCTGCCAAAACTGCGCGAACCCTTGAAGGTGCAGCGTCAGGTTCTGGCCTGGTTTGACCCGATCGATCACAGCCTGTTCACGCCCGTAAAATTTCCTATTTTCATAATCGCTAGCGAGTACGGCAATCACTACGGTATTCCGCCACACGACATTTCCCCCTACCAGGGACTTCTGAAAATCGCTAAGCACGACTACGACGGGCCTCACATATCGCCGGAGGGTTATAATCGGACGGTCACTGTTGAAGATGAGGATGCGATCCGAATTGCTTTAAGAGAACATTTGCCGGCGGCAAACGGCCCACTTGTCGCGGCCAAGACCTGTCTCTACACCACAACCGCCGACAAGAACTTTCTGATCGATCAAGTGCCGGGCTACCCACAGATGGTCTTTGCTTCGGCATGCTCGGGCCATGGCTTTAAGTTCGCTCCAGTGATCGGCGAAATGCTGGCTGATTTGGTCCTGACTAATAAGAAAGCTCAGCAATTCGGTTTGCCGCGACTTTTAGCCGAATAGACCGCGAGCCGATGCCGGCCCTCGCGCCCGCCCCTAAGTAGGCTGCACCGCTCGCCCACCGCGCCGCGACCCGGTTTCGGTCACGCCGAGGTGCCGCTCCAGCGCCGCGCGATCGGCGGCGAGCGTCGCGCTGTCGGCCGAGTGCACCACGGCGCCGCGCTCCAGAATGATAGCGCGGTCCGTAACGGCTAGGATTTTCTTGGCGTTCTGCTCGACCAGGATCGCCGAGGTGCCCTCGTCGCGGATCACGCGGCGCAAAGCCGCCAGCAATTCATCGACGAGGATTGGCGCCAAGCCTTCGAGAGGCTCATCGAGCAGCATGACACGCGGATTGAGCACCAGCGCGCGGCCGACCGCAAGCATCTGCTGCTCGCCGCCCGAGAGCTGGTGGCCGAGATTGCTTCGACGTTCGGCAAGCCTGGGAAACAGCGCATAGACCTTGTCGGTGGTCCAGCGGCCGGGCTGCGCCACCGCCGTGAGGTTTTCCTGCACGGTCAGCGATTTGAAAATATTGCGCTCCTGCGGCACCCAGCCGATGCCGGCGTGGGCGCGCTGATCGGGACGAAGCCGCGTGATGTCGACGCCGTCGAGCGCGATCTTGCCGCCGAAATATCGGGTGACGCCGACGATCGAGTTAATCAGCGTGGTCTTGCCCATGCCGTTGCGGCCGAGCAGCGCCAGCGCTTCGCCCTCAACGAGCTTGAGCGAGACGCCGGACAGCACCACGGCCTCGCCATAGCCGGCGGACAGCGCTTCGAGGGCGAGCAGATCAGGCATCGAGCTCCTCGCCGAGATAGACCGCCTTGACGCGCGGATCACGCGCCACGTCCGCTGGGGTGCCCTCCACAAATAGCGTGCCGTTGACCAGAACCGAAATCCGGTCGGCAAACGAGAACACGATATCCATGTCGTGCTCGATCAGCAATACAGTGACGTCGGCCGGCAGCGCCGCGATGGTGGCGAGCAGCTCGTAGCGCTCGGCCTCGGGCACGCCGGCGGCCGGCTCGTCGAGCAGCAACACCCGCAGCCGGCACGCAAAGGCGAGTGCGATTTCCAGAAGCCGCTGCTTGCCATAGGGCAGAATTGCGGTGCGCTCGTGCATCACGTCGCCAAGCCGGAAGCGTTCGACGATCTCGGCGATCTCGCCGGTCACCGCTGAGCGGCTACCGACCTGCCGCCACCAGTCGGCGCCGGCGCCGAGACGCTCGGCAACGGCGAGGCCTATCGTCTCCAGCGGCGTCAGATCGAGAAACAGCTGGTTGATCTGAAAGGTGCGCCCCATGCCGAGCCGTACGCGCTGATGCGGATCGAGCGCGGTGATATCGCGGCCTTCAAGAAAGATGCGGCCGGCGGTCGGCTTGAGCACGCCGCTCAGCAGGTTGATCACCGTGGTCTTGCCGGCGCCGTTGGGACCGATCAGCGCGTGCCGCGCGCCCTTCTCGATCGCCAGCGTCACGTCGGCGGTCGCAACGATGCCGCCGAACCGTTTGGTGAGATTTTTCGTTTCGAGAATCGCCATGATCAGCGCTGGTCCGGCGCCGCATCGCCGAGCGCGGGCTTGCGCGCCATCGCCCGCGACACCAGCCGCACCAGGAACGCGCGCACCGCCTCGTTCCATCCGGTCATCCGCTCGCGGCCGACCAGTACGATAAGAACGAGCATGAAGCCGATCCAGAATTGCCAATATTGCGGCGTCAGAATCGCGATCCAGTCCTGCATGAACTTGTAGATCACCGCGCCGATCAGGCCGCCATACAGGTAGCCGGTGCCGCCAATGATCAGCACGAGCAGCAGATCCGCCGAACGCTCCAGCGATAAGACGTCGAGCGAGCAGAATGCGGTGGTCTGTGTCAGCAGCGCGCCGGCGATACCGGCGAAGAAGGCGGACACCGTGTAGATCGCCACCAGCCGGCCGTAGACCGGAATGGCGATGGCAGCCGAACGCAAGGCATTGCCCTTGACGGCGCGCAGCGACAGGCCGAATGGCGAATAGACGATGCGGCGCGCGATCAGAAAACAGACAAACAGCACAATCAGGCAATAGACGTAGCCGGTGTGGCCATAAATATCGAACTGGAAGCGGCCGAAGATCGGCGCGACGGTGACGCCCTGCAGCCCGTCGGCGCCGCCGGTCAGCGACGAGAACCGATTGGCGACCTCGCCCAGCATGAGCGCGACGCCGAGCGTCACCATGAGCCGGGTCAGGTCCGAACCGCGCAGCACCAGGAAGCTCGTGATGAACCCAAGGGCGGCAGCGACCAGGCCGGAGCAGATCAGCGCAAGAACCGGATCGGTGATGAGGCCATATTTGGCGACCAGCCCGGAGAAATATCCGGCGAGTCCGAAGAACGCCGCCTGGCCCAGCGAGATGATGCCCGCATAGCCAAGAATAAGGTCGAGAGAGAGTGCGAACAGCGCCAGAATCGCCGTCTCCGTCAGGATCAGATGCTTTTGCGGAAACAGCCAAATGCTGGCGAAAGCAAAAATCCAGAACGCGATCTCGAACGGCGACCATCGCGCGCGGCGCTTGAAATAGGATGAGACGTCCGCGGCAAACTGCGTCATCGCGGTCACCGCGACACCGGACGGGCGAACAGACCCTGCGGCCGCAAGATCAGAACGGAGATCATGATGGCGTAGATGACGAAGGCGCCGAGCGAAGGTACGTAATACTTGCCGGCAACGTCGCCGACGCCGAGCAGAATAGAAGCGAGGAACGGTCCGACGATGCTTGACGTGCCGCCGACCGTGACCACGATCAGAAAATAGATTATGTATTTGAGCGGGAATGTCGGATCGAGGCCGAGAATTTCCGCGCCCAGCGCGCCGCCCAGACCGGCGAGTCCGGAGCCGAACGCGAAGGTGAGGCCGAACACGGCGCCGACATTGATGCCGAGCCCGCGCGCCACGCGCTGATCGTCGACCGCGGCGCGCAGGCGGCTGCCGAACCGCGTCTTGCTAAGGATAAGCTGCAGCGCCAACGTGAGCCCGCCGCAGACCGCGATGATGAGCAGGCGATATTTGCCCATGCCGATGCCGAAAACGTTGAACTGTCCCTGCAGCGCTTCGGGAATCTGTACGAACTGCTGTGAGGAGCCCATGACATAATCGGTCGCCGCCACCGACATGAACACCAGCCCGATCGTGAACAGCACCTGGTCGAGATGCGGCCGGGCGTAGAGGTGCACGTAGAGCGTGCGTTCAAACAATCCGCCGAGCAGCGCCGTGACCAGGAAGGCGAGCGGCAGGCCGAGCGCAAACGGCACGCCCATGCGGTTGACCAGGACGACGGTGCAATAGCCGCCCGCCATGGCGAAGGCGCCATGCGCCAGGTTGATGAAATTCATCAGGCCGAGCGTGACGGATAGCCCGCACGCCAGCACGAACAGCAACATGCCGTAGGCAACACCGTCGAACAGAATGGTCAGCATGGCAGCCCCGTACGTTCCGCTTTCCCAGTAGCGGGCGGGCAACCTTAGTCACACCATTCCGCGCCGCACTTGTCCAGCCGCCGTTGTGCCGCGCCCCCGATATTAAGGCCGTGAGATGTGCTATCGTTGGGCAAGTGCGCTTAATTGGCCCCAATTTATCGGGCTCAATACAGTAGGCCCAAGGGAGAGGCGAATGGCCAAGATCGTGCTCGGGCTCGGATCGTCGCACACCCCGATGCTGCTTGCGTCGGACGAAACGCTGCCGCGTTTTCAGGAGACCGATCAGCGGATCAAGCACCGCGATCGGGAAGGCCAGCCGGCGACGTATGCCGAGCTTTTGGAGAAGGCCGATCCGAAGATGGCCGACATGGTGGCGCCCGCCGAGCTCGTCGCCCGCCAGAACAAGGCGCGCGCCGCGGGCGCTCATCTCAGCAAGGTTTTGAACACAGCGAAACTCGACGCGCTCATTGTCATGAGCGACGATCAGGACGAAGCCTATCTGGAAGATAACCGGCCGACCTTCGCGATCTATTACGGCGAGACCATCCTCAACAGCAACGAGCAGCATGAACAGTACCGTCAGCGCTTCCCCGAATGGTACGTGCAGAACCGGCAGGGCTTCTTCGAGGACGCAAAGCCGCGCGCCTATCCGGTGGATTCGAAGCTCGCGCTGCACACGATCGAATACTTGATGGACAATGGCTTCGATCCCGCTTCTTCCAAGCGCATGCGTGAAGGCGAAGGCGAGGGCCACGGCATGGCCTATGTGCACCGCCGCCTGATGGATGCTGCCAATCCGATCCCGATCATGCCGGTGTTTCTCAATACTTATTTCCCGCCAAACCAGCCTCGGCCGCGACGCTGCTACGCGCTCGGCCAGGCGATTCGCAAGGCGGTCGAGAGCTATCCGGGCGACAGCCGCGTCGGCATTATCGCCTCGGGCGGCTTGAGCCATTTTCTGGTCGACGAGGAATTTGACCGCGCCATCCTTAAAGCATGCGCCGACAAGAACGCCGCCTTTCTGCAGAACCTGCCGCGTCACAAGCTGCATTCCGGCAGCAGTGAAATCTTGAACTGGGTGGGCATCGCCGGGGCCTGCGAGCATCTCGATCTGAACTGGTTCGAGTACGTCCCGGGCTACCGAACGCCGGCGGGGACCGGCACCGGCTTGAGTTTCGCGAGCTGGGCCTGATCGGGCTTCCCGCTACCCTCCCAGACGATCCCGGGATTGTGCGCGACGAAGACGCGCACCGCCGCGCGACCCGTTCGCTTGCGCAAAATCCGGCTTTCGCCCTAGTATCGCGACATAATACTGAAATCACCCAAATGGGAAGAAACTGGGAGGGCATCCGATGTCCAAACGAACGATCGCGGCGTTTGCCGCAGCCGCCGCTACCGTCATTGCGTCCGGGGGAGCCGCCAGCCAGGCACAGGCGCAGGATGTAAAGATCGGCCTGATCCTGCCCTATACGGGGCCCGGCGCCGTGCTGTCGCCCGAGATGGATAAGGCGATCGATCTGTATCAGAAGCTGAATGCCGCGGAGATAAAGCCCTACAAATTCACGATCATCAAGCGCGATTCCAAAGCGCCGAACGGCGCAGCCGCTAAGATCGATACTCAGGAATTGCTCACGCAAGAGAAGGTCGATGTGCTTGCGGGCTGGATCTACTCGCCTGATGCCATCGCCTCGGCTCCGGTCGTCACCGCCGGCAAACGGCTTGCCGTCATCATGAACGCCGGCACTTCGTTCATCACGAACCTCTCGCCTTATTTCGTGCGCACGTCGTTCACGCTGTGGCAGTCGAGCTACGTCATGGGCGATCAGGCCGCGAAATACATGCACGCGAAAACCGCGGTCGTGGCCTACACCGATTATCCGCCCGGAAAAGACGCGCTGGCCGGATTCAAGACGGCGTTCGAGAAGGCGGGCGGCAAGGTGATCGATGCCATTCCGGCCGGCGGTCCCGAAGCCACGCCGGACTTCACCCCGTTCTTCCAGCGCGCCAAGGATGAGCACCCCGATGTACTGTTTGTCTTCGTACCCGCCGGCGACCAAGCCACCGCGGTCGTCAAGACTTACAATGCGCTCGGCATGAAGGCCGCCGGCACGAAGCTGATCGGCACCGGCGACATCGTCCCAGACGACCTGCTCCAAGGCATGGGCGAGGCCGCGGTCGGCCTCATTACGGTGCATCACTACAACGCCGATCTCGACAACCCACAGAACAAAGCTTTCGTCGTTGCCTGGAAGAAGGCCTATGGCGCGGACTCCACCCCGAACTTCACCTCGGTCGGCGCCTACGACGGCATGGCGGCGATCGATCACGCCGTGCATGCCACTAAAGGCAAGATCGACGATGGCGCCGCAGCCGTGAAGTCGCTGGAAGGCTGGAAGTTCGACAGCCCGCAGGGCCCAATCATGATCGATCCGCAGACCCGCGATATCATCATGAACGAGTATCTCGACGAAGTCGTGAAGGGACCGGATGGCAAGCTTCACGAGAAGGTTCTGGTCACGGTGCGGAACGTGAAAGATCAGTGTAAGGTGCTGGCGATCGGTCCCTGCGCGCCGAAGAAGTAACGGCAAAGCACGACGTGGTAAGCTCGCGAACAGAGGAACCGATACGGCCCCTGTTCGCAACTCGTTGCTCGGCATTCGTCCGCGGGAGCACCCGTGAATTCCGTCGCTGATTTCGCCGGCATCCTGTTGGGTGGGCTCGCCGCCGGTACCGTGCTGTTTGTCGTCTCGGTTGGCCTTTCAGTTACCATGGGACTGATGGGTTTTGTTAACCTCGCCCATGGCGCCTTTGCGATGTTTGGCGGCTACATCATCGTATTGGCGATGAACCGTGCTCAGTACGGCTTTGCCGCCGCGCTGGCGATGGGTTTTTTCGGAACCGCCGCGCTCAGCGTAGTGCTTGAACGCCTCCTTTACCGGCGTCTCTACCGCGCGGGCGAGCTGGACCAGGTTCTGTTTACGATCGGCCTGATCTTCATCTTCATTGCAGCGATCTCTATCGTGATCGGGGCGGAAACCCAAAATCTGCAATTACCTCCGGCCCTCAGCGGCCAACTCAACCTCGGCATCGTTCAATATCGCACCTACAGCATCTTTCTGATCGTACTTGGATTTTTAATTGCGCTCGGCATCTGGCTCACTTTCGAACGGACGCGGATCGGCGGCCAGATTCGGGCCACGGTCGATAACCGCCGCATGGCCGAGTCGCTCGGCATCGACGTCGACCGGCTGTTCACCATCACATTCGCTTTCGGCAGCGGCATGGCGGGAATTGGCGGCGGACTCGGCGCCGAGTTCCTTGGCCTCGACCCGCAGTATCCGCTCAAATATCTGGTCTATTTTCTGATCGCGGTGTCGGTCGGCGGACTCGGCAGCGTGATCGGCGTTTATTACGCGTCGCTCATTCTCGGCGTGCTCGATTTCGTGCTGACGCTGTATCTCCCCAAGGGCGGGACAATTTTCATTTATGTCCTCACCATCCTGATTCTGCTGGCGCGGCCGCAGGGCTTGCTTGGAAGGAAAGAACAGTGAGCGTCACGGCTTCTCCAGCCGGCGGCGCGGCGCCCGCCAAGGGAAATGAAAACGCGGCGGCACGCATGCTGATGCAGCGGCACCGCCTGCGCTGGTGGGAGACGCTGCCCTGGCTCGCCGGCATCGCATTCTATTTTGCCGCCCCCGATTATCTGGGTTTCGGCAGCGATCTCCTGGTCACGATCCTGTTCGCGCTTTCGCTCGATCTCGCACTCGGCTACGCCGGCATCATCACGCTCGGCCATGCGGCCTTCTTCGGCGTCGGCGCCTACACGGTCGGCATGCTGGCGACCTACAACATCTGGACCGAGCCGATCACGAGCCTGTTGCTCGCCGCCATCGCGGCGGGCGCAATCGGCTTTCTCTCAGGGCTAGTCCTGCTGCGCACCACGGGACTGACGCTCCTGATGCTGACGTTGTGCACCATGTCGCTGTTATACGAAGCCGCCAACATGGGCGCGGCCTATACTGGCGGGTTTGACGGGCTGCCGAGTCTGCCGATCGGCGCGGTGTTCGGCGTGTTCGAGTTTAACCCGCTCTATGCTGACACCCAGTATCTGTACGCGCTCGGCGTTCTGCTTGTCTGCTTCGTGTTCGTGCGCACGCTGGTCTATTCGCCGTTCGGCCAGAGCCTCACCGGGATTCGCGAGAACGTGCTGCGCATGCACGCGATCGGATCGCCGGTGCGACGGCGGCTCATCGTCTGCTACACGATCTCGGCAGCGCTCGCCGGGATCGCCGGCGCGCTGTCGGCGCAGACCACCGCCTTCGTCAATTTAGCTGTGCTCGGGCTCGACCGTGCCGCGACCGTGCTCATTGTCCTCATTCTCGGCGGCTATGGCCGGCTCTACGGCGCGTTCATCGGCGCGGTCGTCTATCTGGCGCTGGAGCATTTTCTGGCTCAGGTCTATCCGACCGCTTGGCAACTCGGCCTTGGCTTGCTGCTGGTCGCGATCGCACTATTCGCGCGTAACGGCATTTTGGGACTCGGCGATACGCTGTGGCAGCGCTGGCGCCGTCGGCGCACCGCATCATGAGCGAGATCCGGCTCGAAACCCAAAGCTTGAGCCGTCATTTCGGCGCGCTGATTGCCGTGCAGGGCATCGATTTCAAACTCGCCGCCGGCGCGCGCCACGCACTGATCGGCCCGAACGGCGCCGGCAAGACGACGTTCATCAACCTGCTCACCGGTGTGCTGCCGCCGAGCAGCGGCCGCGTGCTGCTTGGCGGGCACGACATCACCAGCAAGGCACAGGCCGAGCGGGTCAAACTCGGCATCGCGCGGACTTTTCAGATCAACCGGCTTTTCCGCGGCCTTTCCGTTCTGGAAAACGTCTGCATGGCGATGTCCGAACGCGCCGGCGCCGCCCGATCGATGTTTTACCCCGCTGGAAGGCGCACCGACATCATCGACGAAGCGATGCAGTTGCTGCAGACGCTCAAGCTCGCCGATACGGCGCGCCATCGCGTGTCCGAATTGCCCTACGGGCGCCAGCGCCTCGTTGAGCTTGCCATCACCATCGGACTAAAACCTGAAGTCCTGCTGCTCGACGAGCCGGCCGCGGGCGTGCCGAGTGCCGAAAGCCACATCATTCTCGACGCGATCGAACGGCTGCCCGAACACATCGCCGTCCTCATCATCGAGCACGACATGGACGTGGTGTTCCGCTTCGCCAAGCGAGTCACCGTGATTGTCAGCGGCAGCATCTTCGCCGAGGGCACGCCGCGCGAGATCGAAGCAAACCAGCAAGTCCGCGAAATCTATCTCGGTCAGGCCGGCCAAGATGCGCATCAAGCGACGCATCAAGGTGTCCAGCATGGCTAGCGCGTTGCAGTTGCGTGGCGTTTCGGCCGGCTACGGCGAGACCGTCGTGCTCGAGGACATCGATCTCAACCTCGCGCCGGGCGAATGTATCAGCGTGATCGGCAGGAACGGCGTCGGCAAGACGACGCTGCTGTCGACCGTCATGGGCCATACCACGCTGCATGCCGGCGAGGTTACGCTCGACGGTCACAAGCTCAACAGCGTCCCGTGTTTCCGCCGCGCGCTCGCCGGCATCGGCTTCGTGCCGCAGGAGCGCGAGATATTTCCCTCGCTGTCAGTGCGCGAGAACCTCGACATCGCGGCGCGGCCGGGAGCGTGGACGCACGCGCGCGTGTTTGAGCTGTTCCCGCGGCTGGCCGAGCGGCTCAACAACATGGGCAACCAGTTGTCCGGCGGCGAGCAGCAGATGCTGTCAATCGCGCGCGCCCTTCTCACCAATCCCACGGTTCTGCTCATGGACGAGCCGACCGAAGGCCTCGCGCCGGTCCTGGTCGAGGCGTTGAGCGCAGTGCTGGCGCGGCTCTCCGCCGACAGTGAGCTTTCAATCATTCTGGTCGAACAGAACAGCCGCGTGGCGCTGAGTTTCTCGCCCCGCACCGTAATCCTCGACAAAGGCCGCGTCGTCTACGACGGCCAATCCGAGCCGCTGCGCGCCGATCCGGACCGGCTGGCGCAGCTCATCGGCATTGTGGAGTGAGTGCCGCGACCGCACTAATGTTGACCTCATTCTGAGCTGGCGCGCAGCGGCCCTCGAAGGATGCCGGCCCGAACGCCGCGGCCTCGCCCTTCGAGGTTCGGCGCTTCGCGCCGAGCACCTCAGGGTGAGGAGATAACTCACCAACACCTGCGGCTCGATATGATCTTCACTCCGCCTTGATCCCCGCCGACCTGATAATCGGCCACCATTTTTCGATTTCTGCCTTCTGCAAGGCGCCGAGCGCCTGCGGGGTCTGCCGATCGCGCGGCGGCATATCGAGCCCAAGTTCGGCAAAGCGCTTTTGCACCGCCGGATCGGCCATGGCGGCCACCGCCGCCTCGTCGAGCTTGGCGATCACGGCGGGAGCCGTGCCCTTCGGCGCCCACAGGCCGTACCAGATATTGATGTAGAGGCCGGGCAGTCCCGCCTCGTCGACAGTCGGGATATCGGGCAGCGACGGCAGCCGCGTCTTTGCGGTGACCGCATAGGCCTTGATGCGGCCGCCTTTGAGCTTGGCGCTCGCCTCGGATACCTGATCAAACATGACATCGATGCGCCCGGCCATCAGATCGAGCAACGCCGGATCGGTGCCGCGATACGGCACGAACTGCACGTGCGCGCCGGTGAGTTTCTCGAAATACACGCCGGCGATGTGCGAGCCGGAACCGACGCCCGCGGTGCCCATGGTGGCGTTCGGATGATCCTTGATCCAGGCGACCAGTTCCTTGAGATTCTTCGCCGGCAGCGATTTGCCGGCAACGATCAGCATCGGATTGCTGGGCAACAGCGTGATCGGCGCGAAGTCGCCGAGAAGGTCATACGGCAACTTGTAGATTGCGCCGTTGACGACGTGCGTGCTCCAGTGGCCGAGGCTGAGCGTGTAACCATCGGGCGGCGCGTGCGCGACACGGCCGACGCCAATCGTACCGGCGGCGCCGGTGACATCCTCAACGACGACATTTTGACCCAGCGTCTGTCCCATGCGTTGCGCCAAGAGCCGGCCGACGACGTCAGTCGGGCCGCCGGCCGCGAACGGGACGATCATGGTAATCGGCCGCGACGGAAAATCGTCGGCGAAGGTCGCAGCGCCGGTGGCACAAATCAGCGCCAGCGCGAGCGCCGCGCAAAACAATCTTTTCATTTTTCCCCCCCAGTTTTGTTTTTTCGTCATTGCGAGGAGCGAAGCGACGAAGCAATCCAGAAACAACCTCATAGTTATTCGCAAGCCGCGTGGATTGCTTCGCTCCGATCGCAATGACGGCTATAACGCCGCGTAATCGATCGGTTTGTGCCGGTCGAGGGTGCGCTTGAACGGCGGCAGCGGATATTTGAGCCCGGTCGCGCAGTTGAACAGCACCGCCTGCTCGGTGCGCGAGACGCGCCCGTCGGCGAGGCTTTGCTTGTAGGCCGCGTAGGTGGCGGCGCCTTCCGGGCACATCAAAAAGCCCTCTTCGCGCGAGACTTCCTCAAGGCCGGCCGCGATCGTCTCGTCAGACACCGCAATGGCAAAGCCGCCACTCTCGCGCACCGCTCGCAGGATCAGAAAATCGCCGACCGCTTGCGGAACGCGAATGCCGGCCGCGATGGTGTGCGAATTTTCCCAGCGCGCCGCATGCTCGACGCCCTGCTCGTAGGCGCGCACCATCGGCGCGCAGCCCGACGCCTGTACCGCCACCATGCGCGGGCGCTTTGGGCCGATGAAGCCGATCGCTTCCAGCTCGGCGAACGCCTTCCACATGCCGATCAGGCCGGTGCCGCCGCCGGTCGGATAGAAGATCACGTCGGGCACCTGCCAGCCGAGCTGTTCGGCGAGCTCAAGTCCCATCGTCTTCTTACCCTCGATGCGATACGGCTCCTTCAAGGTTGAGGTATCGAACCAGCCAACCTTGTCCTTGCCCTCGGCGACGATCTTGCCGCAATCGTCGATCAGTCCATTGACGCGGTACACGCTGGCGCCCTGCAGTCCGATCTCGCTGACATTCACCTCGGGCGTGTCTTCAGGACAGAAGATCGTGGTCTTGATGCCGCAATGGCTGGCATAAGCGGCAAGCGCCGCACCCGCATTGCCATTGGTCGGCATCGCCATGTGCTTGATGCCGAACGCTTTGGCCATCGACACCGCCATCACCAGCCCGCGCGCCTTGAACGAACCGGTCGGCAGGCGGCCTTCATCCTTCACTAAAAGTTCGCCGCCGCCGAGCTTTTGCGCCAACTTCGGCAGTGCCACGAGCGGCGTCATCGCTTCGCCGAGAGTGACGATGTCATCTTTGCGCCGCACCGGCAGGAGTTCACGGTAGCGCCATAGATCGGGCGGGCGTTCCGCCAGCGCCGCCTTGCTCAACGCCTTTTTCACGCCGGCGAGATCGTAGCGCACCAAGAGCGGCTTGCCGGCGCGCGACAGATTGTGCGGCTGATCGGCGGGGTAACGCTCGCCGGTCTCCGAACATTCGAGATGGGTGACGAAGGTCGGCCGTTCGGTGGTGAGGTTTTCAGAGGTATTCAAAATATGTCTCCGGCGTTCGATGGCGGATCGAGGATTTCGGCGCGGCAGGAGCCGCTTGTTGCGCCACTATCCCGTTGCGCGAAGGGGAACTCTGCGCCGGCAAAAAGGTTATCAGAGCGCAGACATTTTATCAGTGACTTTGCCATGCAGACGCTTTTCAAGTTGCTCTTCGTCGTCCTCGTCCTCAGAGCGCGAAAAGACGAGTTTCGAACGCTTACCCCGGTGAGCAGCGGGAAATTAAGGCACGATATGTATCCTGACACTACGCTCCCGCCCCACGATGCGGCGCTGGCGCATACGCACTGAACGTCTCCTGCTCGCGCGGCTGCGTTGTTGGCTTCCCGCTCCCCTCGCCTGGCGGCAGGGGTCAATCATCACAGCCCCAGATACGCCTTGCGGATTTCCGGCATGGCGGAGATCTTCTTTGGCTCGCCTTCGGTGAACAGTTTGCCTTCGGCGATGACATAAGCGTAGTCGGCGACCGCCAGCGCCAGATGCACGTTCTGCTCGACCAGCAGAATCGTGAGGCCGGCCTCCTTGAGTTTCTTCAGCGTGTAAAACAGCTGATAGACGAGCACGGGCGCGAGCCCAAGCGACATTTCGTCGATGATGAGAATGTTGGGATTGGACATCAGACCGCGGGCGATCGCCACCATCTGCTGTTCGCCGCCCGACAGCGTGCCGGCGAGCTGCCGTTGCCGTTCGGCAAGCCGCGGGAACAGCGTAAACACTTGGTCGAGACGCGCAGCATGGCCTTGCGCTGCGCGCTTGGGGTAGGCGCCGAGCTCGAGATTTTCGGCGACCGTCATGGTGGTGAACAATTGGCGGCCTTCCGGCACCAGCGCAAAGCCGCGCTCCGCTTTTTCATGAGTCGACAGCCGCGTGACATCCTCGCCCTCGAACAGCACGCGTCCGCACCACGGCGCGATCGTGCCGACCACCGCGCGCAAGGTCGTGGTCTTGCCGGCGCCGTTGGCGCCGACGATCGCGGTGAGGTGGCCGCGCGTTGCGGCGAGCGAAACACCCCACAGCACCTGGACTTCGCCGTAACCGGCTTCGAGCGCCTCGACCTTGAGGATCGTGTCAGACATGCTCGCCGCTTCCCTGCAGTTCGGCGGCGAGCTTGGGATTGCCCAGATAGGCCTCGATGACTTGCGGATGCTGGGCCACTTCGGCAGGCGTGCCCTCGGCGAGCTTCTGGCCGAAATTGAGCACCACGATGCGATCTGAAAGACTCATGATGGCCCGCATCAGATGCTCGATCATCAGAATGGTGACGCCGCGCTCGCGGATTTGACGTATCACGCCGATCATGTAGTCGACCTCGGTCGGATTGAGGCCGGCCAGCACTTCGTCGAGCATCAGAAGCCGGGGCCGCGCGGCGAGCGCGCGCGCCAGTTCAAGACGCTTCTTGCCCGCAATCGTCAAGTGCAGGGCCAGCATGTTGGCACGGTCGTCGAGACCGACGACGGCGATCGCCTCGCGCGCCGCCTCGCGGGCGCGATGCAGCGGCAGGTTCTCGCGGCCGAAACAGGCGCCGACCGTGCAGTTGTCCAGCACCGTCATATTGGTGAGCGGCTGCACGATCTGATGGGTGCGGGCGAGCCCTGAGCGGGCGACCAGATAGGGTTTGGCGCCCGTGATATCGGCACCCGCGAAGGTGATTTTTCCGGTGTCCGGGGCGAACACGCCGTTGACCAGATTGAACAGCGTCGACTTGCCGGCGCCGTTCGGCCCGATCAGGCCGAGGATTTCAGCGTCGCGAACTTCGAAGGTCAGATCCTTGACCGCCTGCAGGCCGCCAAAGCGCTTGCTGGCTCGGTCGACCTTGAGCAGCGCCGTCATTCCAGGACCTTCTGCGTGCGCGGGAAGCGGCTGTAAATCCAGCCCATCAGGCCGCCCGGAAAGAACAGCACGATGAGCAAAAGGAGAGCGCCGGAAACCACCAGCTGGAAATTGGCGAATGTCGAGGACGTGAGCAGATAGCCGCGCAGCTCCTCATACAGAAAGGCGCCGATGGCGACGCCGGTAACGGTGCCTTGGCCGCCCAGCATGCCGACGACCAGCGCCTCGGTCGACAGCGATAGATCGAAAGCGTCGGATGGCTGGATGAAAGCGCTTTTGAAAAAATAGAGCCCGCCAGCGATGGCGGGCAGAAACGCAGAGACGCTGTAAACCACCGCCTTGTAGCGAGAAGTCGGCACGCCGAGAATCGCGGCGGCGTCCTCGTTCTGACCGATAGCGAGCAGGCCCAGGCCGAATTTTGACGTCTTGATGGCGTAGCTCAGATAGAGCGAGGCGCCCATCACGCCGACCATGATAAAATATATGATCCAGAGCGCGTGCGCCGGACCGCCGAGCGGCGTGAAGATCGAGGCCGGCAGATAAATGCCGGACGATCCGCCCCACGGCGTAAAGTTCTCGGCGAAGGCCTGCACCGCCTCGATGACCCCAATGGTGGACAGCGCGAAGAAAGCGCCACGCAGCCTTAGGATTCCGAAGCCGAATATCAGCGCCAAACCGCTGACGCACACGCCGGCGACGACGAGGCTCGGCGCCAGCGTCCATTTGTACGAATTCACCAGCCAGACGCAGATGTATCCGCCCAGCCCGAAGAAGACGATGCTGCCGAAATTCACGTAGCCCGCATAGCCGAGCATCAGATTGAGATTGCTGGCAAGCGTGATGTAGAGCGCGTCGAGCAGCAGGCTCTCGCGCAGCGACACGTCGTTGCCGTAGACCGGCGCCAGCGCGAACGCCACCACCGCGAGCGTAATGATCCAGAAAAACGGACGGCGCGGCATCGACAGCATCAGAGCGCCCCGCGGCGCGAACGGAAGATACCGGCCGGAAACGCGATCAGCACCAGGACGAACAGCACGAACTCGATCACCAGGGTCCAGCTCACCGGCACGAACGGCGTGACCGCGCCTTCAAGCAGCCCGAGCGCGATGCCGCCCATCAGCGCGCCGATCGGGTTGCCGAAGCCGCCCAGCACCGTGACGACGAAGCCCTTGAGCTGATAGCCATCGCCCGACAGCACCGTGAATGGAAACAGCGTGGCGATCAGAACGCCCGACACACCGGCCAGAGCGACACCGAGGCCGACCGAGATTGCAAGCACGCGCGTGGTCGGAATGCCGACCAGTTCGGCTGCCTCCCGGTTATTGGCCACCGCGCGAATCGATTTGCCCAGCCGGGTGTGTTGCAGGAACAGATAAAGCGCAGTCGCAATCACCGCTGCCAGCACCGCGGCGAGGATATGGGCGCCGGGAAACGTGTAGCGGCCCATGGTGAAGCCCGGCAGCGACACATCGACGTTGAACAAGGCGGTGCCCCACACCGCGGTGCCGACGCCGATCAGCACCAGATTGACCGAGAAAGTCGACAGCAGGCTCATCAGTGGCGGCCGGCCGACCATGCGGTGGATCGCGATCCAGTACAGCGTCACGCCGACGAAAAAGCCGCCGATCAGAACCGGCGCCATGGCGACGTAGGGATTGAGGCCGAGCACGCTCGTGAGCAGAAAGAGCGCAAACATGCCGGCGACGATCATGGCGCCGTGGGTCAGATTGATGACGTCCATGACGCCCCAGATCAGCGTCAGGCCCATGGCGGCGAGACCGTAGACCAGCCCCACCAGCACGCCGTCGATGACCGAAGCGAGAATGCCGAGCATACGGTTCACACAAAATGAGGACCGGCAGCGGCGCGGCCGGTCCTCTGGTTGACTACATATTTTGTTCGGGCATGACCGTGAGGATCATGCTCACTGCATGGCGGCCGGGATTGGAAAAAGCAGATCGGCCGACTTCGCTGCTTGCGGCCAAACCACCTGGCGGCCCAGTTTGCCGTTCACCATCTGCCACTGCGCCAGTACCATCTCGTGCGCGGCCTGCAGCCCATGATGGCCCGGGTCGGTCATAAACTTGATGTGTCCGAAGAACGTCGTGATGTCCATGCCGTTGAGCGCGGCAGTCACCTTCTCCGGATCGATCGAGCCGGCCAGCTCGATGGCGTGCTGCAGCACCACGCCGCTCGTATAGCCGGACGCCGCGTGATAGTCGGCCTTGAGGTGGAATTTATCCTGGAAAGCCTTGGCGAATGCCGCGGTTGTCGGACCGAACTGCGGCTTGTAGTTGACCTGCAACTCCCATTGCGACGGCACGGTCACGCCGAGCGCGGAAGCGCCGAGATCGCCGAACTTGTCGTCAGCGGGCGCGACCAGAAGCGAAATCCACTTCATGTTTGCTTTCTGGTCATGCATCTGCCGCGCGAGCGTGGCGCCATCCGAATAATGGCCGCCGCCCAAAACCGCGTCAGCATTCGACGACACGATCTTGTTGACGATCGGACCGAAATCGGTGGTCGACGGCGAGTAGGCCTCGTTCATCACGATCTGAAGCCCGGCCGCCTTGGCCTGCTGCGCGGCGGCGGCAAGCACGGCCTTCGAGAACGGATCGTCCGAATAGACCATCGCGATCTTGGCATTCGGGTCCTTCGCCTTCAGTGCCGCGACGGCGCCCGAGAGATAATGGCCGGCCGACGTGATCACCATGAAGAGGTATTTGTTGCCCTGCTCGAACGGTTTCTCTTCGGCGCCGCCCGAGTCGATCATGATCTTGCTGTACTGCTCGGAAATCACAGCGGCCGGCGCAGTCAGTCCCGACGAGTACGGGCTGAACAGGAAATTCGCCTTGTCCTGGTTGATGAGCCGCGTGTAGAGCTGCTGCACCCGGCCGCCAACGGACTGATCGTCATAGCTGACGAACTTGACCTTATAGGTCTTGCCGCCGACCTTGATGCCGCCCTTGGCGTTCACCTCGTCGCGCCAGAACTCGTAACCGTGCTGCTGGCCGAGCGAATCGACGTTGAGCGGTCCGGTCTGCGAGTCGGTGAAGCCGACGGTAATTGTGTCCTCGGCGAACGCCGGGGTGGCGATAAATGCCGCGGCGGCGGCCAGTAAGATGAGCCGTTTCATATTTTCCTCCCTGTACGCCCCGCAGTTCGACCGCGATGACGGTAACGGCCGAACGAGGCGGCTGATGATCCCTGCGCCCGTTTGGCGTCGCGATGATCGCTCATCGCCGGGCGCAGTTTTGCCACGATGACTCGCCTCCCAGCAAGTATCACGCAGCTCGATTACCCTTCAGATCAAAGGAAACATCCCACAATTCCGGCCTGAAAGCCATCTGATCCCGGTCTGCAATGCGGGCAAATATTCAAATCGGTCAAAGCTTCGGCCCAGAACGCGGGCTGGCCGCAAATGCGTCAATCCGCCGCTATGTTGTCTGAGCCAAAAACGCGGGCCGATCAGCGCGCCGGCGGAATGGGATAGAGCAAGTCGGCCGATTGTGCCGCTGTCGGCCAAACGACTTGGCGGCCGAGCTGTCTATTGACCATTTGCCACTGGGCCAGGACCATGTCGTGAGCGATCTGAATGCCGTGGCGCACCGGGTCGCTCGAAAATCTGATGTGACCGAAGAAGATGATGGAATCGAGCGTGCTGAGCGCAGCCAACACGTTTTGCGGATCGGCTGACCCGGCCTGTTCGATGGCATGCTGCAGGACCAGACCGCCCGCGTAGCCCGACGCCGCATGGTAGTCGGGCGCGTCGTGATACTTGGCCTGATATCTCTCGACGAACTGCCCGCTGGTCGGTCCAAATTGCGGCGTAAACGACTCCTGCGGTTCCCACTGTGAAGGCACTGTGATGCCCAAAGCGGCCGGCCCGAGCGCCGCGAATTTCACATCGGCCGGCGCCACCAGAATCGACACCCATTTCAAATCGGCTCGCGCTGCGTAGAGTTGGCGCGCGAGCGCGGCGCCGTCCGCGTAATGACCACCTCCCAGAAACGCATCGGCACCCGACGCAACGATCTTGTCGACGATCGGCGCGAAATCAATCGTCGATGCAGCGTAGGGTTCATCCATGACGACTTTCAGTCCGGTCATATCCGCTTCTCGCGCGACCGTTCCCACGACCAGTCGCGAAAACGGATCGTCCGCGTAGGCGATCGCGATTTTGGCATGAGGATTCTTCGTCGCCAGCGCCAGGACCGCGCTGGCGAGATAGCGCTCGGCCGGCGCGGGAAGCTGAAATTGATATTTGGTTCCGTGCGCGTATGGCGCCGTGTCGGAGCCGCCGGCATTCAGCATGATTTTTCCATACTGCTCGCAGGTGGCGACCGCCGGCGCAGTCATGACCGATGAATAGGGCCCAAACAGGAATTGCACCTTGTCCTGGACGATCAGGCGTGTGTAGAGCGCCTTTACGAGTTCACTGCGGGATTGGTCATCGTAGCTGATGAATTTCACCTCATAGGTCTTGCCGCCGGCCTTGATGCCGCCGGCCGCATTGACCTCATCGCGCCACAACTCCGCGCCGTGCTGCTGCGTCTGTGAATCGACGTTGAGCGGCCCGGTCTGGGAGAAAGTCATGCCGATGACGACGGTGCCGTCCGCCGCCGATGCCGGCGTGGCGACAATCGCCGCAGCGGCGGCGAGCATCAAAAGCCGTTTCATTGGCTGTCTCCCGAGGATTTCGCCAATCTAGCCGGACGGCCGAACCGGCGCCATCAATCCTCGGCGACGGCCGCATTGGGCGAGGCCGCGTGTTCCTCTGGGGGCGCATGCTCGTCGCGCGCCCGCTGGTGCAAGGGCTTTCGCTTCCGCGTCAGATTGTACGCGCTGTTGACCAGGGCGAGATGAGAGAAAGCTTGCGGAAAATTGCCGACCAGCCGTTTTGATCCCATGTCGTATTCCTCGCTGAGCAGGCCGACATCGTTACGCAAGCCCACCAGCCGACGGAAAAGACGTTCGGCATCGTCGAAGCGGTCTTGCAAGATATAGACGTCGACCAGCCAGAAGCTGCAGGCGAGAAAAGCGCCTTCGCCGGGCGGCAGCGCATCGCCGCCCGCATGAGTGTTGTAGCGCATGACAAAACCGTCGCGGAAGAGGTCGCGTTCGATCGCCGCGACGGTCTGCTCGATGCGCGGATCCGTCACCGGCAAAAATCCAACGCAAGGCACGAGCAGCAGATTGGCGTCGAGCAGCTTCGAGCCGTAAGCCTGGGTAAAAATGCCGAGCTCTTTGTTGAAGCCGCGCTCGCATACGTCATGGAAAATCTGGTCGCGCAGCTTGCGCCATTCGCCGAGCGGCCCCACGAGACCGAACGACTCGGCGCTCTTGATGGCGCGATCGTAGGCGACCCACGCCATGACCTTCGAATAGGTGAAGTGCTGCGCCGGCCCGCGCATTTCCCAGATGCCGTGGTCCGGTTTCTTCCAGATCGTCTTGAGGTGATCGAGAAACGCGAGTTCGAGCGTCCATCCGGAGTCGTCGCCGGCAACGCCGCCGCGCCGCGCCTGATAATGCACGTCCGCGAGTTCGCCAAACACGTCGAGCTGAAGCTGCGTATGCGCGGCGTTGCCGATGCGCACCGGCTTCGACTGCGCGTAACCTGGCAGCCACGGTACTTCCCATTCGGTGAGCCGCCGTTCGCCGCCGATGCCGTACATAATCTGCAACTGATCCGGACTGCCGGCCACCGCGCGCAACAGCCATTCGCGCCACGCCTGCGCCTCCTCGAGGTAGCCGGCGTGCATGGCGCCGAGCAGCGTGAGTGTGGCGTCACGCAGCCAGCAGAAGCGATAATCCCAGTTGCGCTCGCCGCCGAGCCGTTCCGGCAGCGATGTCGTCGGCGCCGCGACGATGCCGCCGGTCGGGCGGTAGGTGAGCGCCTTGAGGGTGATCACCGAGCGCCGCACCGCATCCGACCAGCGGCCGGCGGGCCGGCATTTCGCCGACCACTCGCGCCAATAGGCTTCGGTGTCGGCGAGCGCGCCGGCGGCTTCGATAGGCCTTGGCGGCGGCTGATGCGACGGCGCATAGCTCATCACGAACGGGATCGTCTCGCCGCGGCTGATGGTGAATTCACCGACCGTGGTCATGTCGCGGCCGAGCAGGTGCACCGGAGTGTACAGCACTACCATGTCGGGACCGGCGATGGCGCGCAACGCCCCGTTTTCAACGCGGCTCACCCAGGGCACGACGGCGCCATAGCCGAAGCGTAATATCAACTCGGTGTGCATCGCCAACTGGCCGCGCGTGCCGATCACGAAGCGCACGATGGTTGAATGCGGCGAGCTCTGCGGCATGAAATCGACCAGTGTGGCGGCGCCGTCCGGCGTTTCGAAATGCGTTTCCAGCACCAGGGTATTGGGGCGGTAGTTGCGGGTTATGCGAGCGTTCAACCGCGGCGCGATCAGCCAGCGGCCGTGCTCGCGCGAGCCGAGCAATGCAGCGAAGCAGGCTTCGGAATCAAAGCGTGGCCAGCACAGCCAATCAATCGATCCGTTGCGGCCAACCAACGCGGCGGAACCGCAATCGCCGATCAGCGCGTAATCTTCAATCCTGCCCGGCATGCCGGATTTGTCATCAAGCGGCGGCGACATGGTGATCAGCGGAGCTCGCGGCAAATTCACTGGTTCAGGAAAAATCAACGACGACTTTAATGTCGTCCGGCTGAGGCTCCAGCGCCAGAGCGAATTGTTCAGCCGGCACGCGGCGCGTAATCATCCGGGCCAACCATGATTTGTCGGCCCGCTGCAGGGCCTCGACCGCATCTTCATAATGCTGGCGGTTGGCATTGACCGAACCGAACACCGTGTCGTTGTCGAGCACCATGGTGCGATTGAGCGAGCCGACATCAATGTCGAAAGCATGACCGGGAGGGCTCACGCCGACCAAGCAGACGATGCCGGCGGACGCAGTACGGCCGAGCACATCGCGCACCACCACCGGCGCGCCGCTGCACTCCATCAAGATATCGGGCTTAAAGCCGTCGAGCTCGGCGAGCGTGCCAAGATGAAAGGCGCCGCCCAATTCGCGCACCAACAGTCGCTTGAGTTCACTGTCGCGATTGTCGAGCACATGCACATCAAGCCCGCGCTGCGCGCCGATCAGCGCCGCGAGCAGACCGACCGGGCCCGCCCCCGTGACCAGCAGCGTCTTCGGATCGAAGCCTCGCGCGCGGCGGCCGATCCGTTCGGTATGGTCCCAGGCCTTGGCGACGACGCTGGTCGGTTCGACCAGCACGCCCTCGGCGCCGAGCGAAGAATTCAGCTTGACCAGGAATTCCGGCTCGACGCGGAAATAGTCGGAGCCGAAACCATTGCGCTCCTTGATGCCTCGCTCGGTATAGCGGCCGTTGCGGCACATGTCCCATTCGCCCACCGCGCAGGCCGGACATGGCACCGGATCCGGCCGGCGCACGATGCCGACAACCAGATCGCCCTCGGTAAATCCAGAGTCGGCCGGCGCCTCCTGCACCCGGCCGAGCGACTCATGGCCCATGACCAGACGCTTCTCGCCCGGTGGCGCCCAGCCATACTCGCCCGACACGATCTCGCGGTCGGTGCCGCAGACGCCGAGCGCGAGCGTGCGCACCAGCACCGCACCATCGGAGCGCGGCGGGTCGGGAATATTTTCAAGCCGCGCCGAATGGGCAACGCTTGGCGCAACAGTCAGTGCGCGCATGGTGGCGCTCCGCGAATGTGTTCCTCGGGTCGAGGTGATAGCGCACGCGGGCCCGCGCCCCTGGGCCGGGTGTTATTGCTGCAACGCGAGGAAAGCAAAAAGGTTCCATAAACGGAACCGAAAGTTCCATTTATGGAACTTGATGGAACCGCCGTCGGCAGGAGGCGTTACCGCTTCGTTGCGGCGCTCGTCGCCACGTTCTCTTCCCTCCCACCGCGGAGCCACACTATGGACCCTATCGGGCATAGACGCTGGGCGATTGCCGAGGGTTATATTCCTTCTCAAAGCTCGTTTTCTCAACCCGCACTGATCTCGCACGAAACCGCCTGCATCTTGAATGCGAATGACGCCGACGCGCACGTGCAAATCACGCTGTTTTTTGCCGACCGCGAGCCGACCACTTACCGCGTCACCGTCGGCGCACGACGAACCTTGCATCTACGCTTCAACGATCTGAAAGATCCGGCGCCGGTGCCGCGCGACACCGACTATTCCTCGGTATTCGAAGCCGATGTGCCGATCGTGCTGCAACACACACGGCTCGATTCGCGTCACCCCGAAGTCAGTCTGTTGTCGACGACCGCATACTGCGAAAGCTGAGCGCCGCAGTGCGGCATTATCAATGCCGCCACGGTTTTGCTTGACTGTGAAAAGAATCCGCCAAGCCAACAAATTACGGCGGAATTCCGCAGTTCCTCCTGGAGTCTTCCGCAATGCGGCACTGCGGGAACATTTGATCGTTAACCGGGTTGTTCCAGCACGCAATTGGAGGAATTTCTCGTGAGCGTGATCGTCGTTTCCAACCGCGTTGCGCGGGCAAAAAGCGATGAACCCATCGCCGGTGGACTGGCATCGGCGCTGATCCCGATGGTGAGAGAGTCGGGCGCGATCTGGGTCGGTTCCAGCGGTCAATCCGGCGATGCAGCGCAGAACAGAGATTCCTTTGCCAAGATCGAGGCGCTTGGCAACGGCGCGCTGGCGACAGTGGACATGCCGGCGAAGCATTATCGCGGATATTACGAAGGCTTCGCCAATTCGGCACTGTGGCCGGCGTTGCACTCGCGGCCCGATCTCATCCAGGTCACTGCCGACGAATATACCTCGTACCGCGAAGTCAACGCCTTCATGGCACGTGCACTGTTGCGATTTATTCCTTCGCAGCCGCAGGTGTGGGTTCAGGACTACCATTTTCTGACGCTCGGCGCGGAGTTGCGCAGGCTCGATGTCAGCCGCCCGATCGGATTCTTCCTGCACACCCCGTGGGCGTCCCGCGGCACAATGGCGGCGGTACCGCATCACGCCGATCTGGTATCGGCGATGCTCGCCTATGATCTGATCGGCTTTCAGACCGACGACGATAGGCGCAATTTCGAGGATTACCTGCAGGATGAGTTCGGACTGACGGTCGCCGACGGTGAAGTCACGTCGCATTACGGACGGACGCGGCTGGCCACCTTCCCGATCGGCATCGATGTCGACGAATTCATCACGCGCGCCACGAAGGCGAGCACACGGCCCGAGATCGCGCGGTTGCGCTCAAGCCTGCAGGGCGCGAAGCTCGCGCTTGGCGTCGACCGCCTCGATTACTCGAAGGGCTTGACCAATCGCATGCGCGCGTTCGGCCGCATGTTCGAGATCGAGCCGGCATTGAAACGCGCGGTGTCCCTGCTGCAGGTGGCGGTGCCGTCGCGCGGCAATATCCGCGCCTACCGGGATCTGAAGACTGAACTCGCTTTGCTGGTTGGAGACGTCAACGGCCGACATGGCGAAGTCGACTGGATGCCGATCCGGTACCTCAACAAAGGCTTCGCGCAATCGACGCTGGCCGGCTTCTATCGCACGGCGCATGTCGGCCTGGTGACGCCACTGCACGACGGCATGAACCTCGTCGCCAAGGAATATGTTGCGGCGCAGAATCCGTTCGATCCGGGCGTGCTGGTGTTGTCGTCATTTGCCGGCGCCGCCAGGGAGCTGGACGCGGCGCTGCAGGTCAATCCTCATGACATCGACGGCATGGCGCGGCAGACCGCCAGAGCTCTCGGCATGAGCCTCGACGAGCGGCGCGAGCGCTGGCAGAGCATGGTGGTGAAGCTTCGGCGCTGCTCGGTGCAGAGCTGGTTCTCCGACTTCCTGCAGGCGCTCGGCGATACCGACCGCGCCCCGGCTCGGGTTGCAGCGCCGCGCGCTGCCGCGATGCCGTTCATGCTCGAAGCTGCGGGCGGCGGCCGATCGGTGCAGCGCCATTGATGGCGCGGCACTCCGTCACTGTGGATATTTCCGAATATTCTCAGCTCCGGCCAAAGTGCATCGCGAATCAGTGTTAGAATTACTGCGTATTGTTATTTGTTTGTTGTAACGATTAGCCTGATTATGTCGGGTTTCGGGGCATACAACAATCAGGTGCAGTCTGCATCGTTCGGACCTCTGGTCGCGGACGCGAATGGCAACACGCATTTGGATTCGGTCAAACCTCAGATGAACCACAACGGCGGCATTGCCGGAAGCACGACCGGCGCGACGATCATCCGGCGTCAACCCATCGAAGACGATCTCGCCGAAATCAAACATCCGCTCAGTGCGATCATGGCGAACGCCGCTGCGGCACGCCGCTGGCTGAACCGGACAAACCCGAATTTTTACGAAGCCATTGCGGCGCTCGACCGCATCGTGAGGGAAAGCATCCGGATCGACGATGCGATTGCCGGCATCCGCGCGTTGCCAGCGGCAGAAAGCCCGGCCAAGCGCGTGGTGTAGTGCGCGCCGGCTGCCTTGATGGCTCACGACGCCGTAGAGCTGTCCGGAATTTCGGGTCGTTTGCGCCGCACGGAGTGAATCGTCTCTAATCCGGCGTCGCGCGCCGCCTGCTGCAAGGCGCGGCGAATCTCGTCGCGCTTCTCGTGGATCGAAGCGATGATCGGCCCCGCCGCCTTGCCGAAGCCGATCAGCGCCGCCTCGGAAAGCTGCAGGCTCGCCTCGATGGTTTCCGGCACCGCGTCGGTCGCGCCCAGACGATAGAGATGGCTCGCGTGGGCGGCGTCACGAGCTCGCGAGACAATGAGGATGTCCGGCCGCATGGCGCGCACGTGCTGCACGACCTCGTCGATGGCATGCTGCGTATGAATGGTGATGACGACGCCCGCCGCCTTGGCGAGACCGCAGGCCTCCAGGAACGTCGGATCGGCGGCGTCGCCATAAAACACGTCATGCCCCTCGCGGCGGTCACGAGTGACCGTGGGCACATCCAGATCGGCGGCGATGGTGGGAATGCCGTGCTGCTTGAGCAATGCGCATACCACTTTGCCGACGCGGCCGTAGCCAACAACGATGGCGTGGTTCTCGGCGCTCGGCGGCCGCGCCACGAGTGCGCCGGGCGCGGCGCCGCGAGCGCGCAGCCGTGTTGCGAAACGCCGGCCGGCGAACGACAAGAGCGGTGTGAGCACCATCGTCACTGAGGTCAACGCCAGCGTGAAGGTCGCGGTGCGCGGATCGAGCAGTGCGGCGGCCGACGCCGTGCCGATGCTGACGAAAGCGAATTCACCGCCCGGGCCGAGCAGGAGACCGGTCTCGACCGCGACCGGCCAGGACAGGCGGAACAGTTTGCACAGCGCGATAAGGATCATCGCCTTGACGGCGATCAGCGCGCCGCCACCACCGAGCAGCAGCAGCGGCTCGTGCACGAGCTCGCGGTAGTCGATCTCCATGCCAACCGTGAAGAAGAAAATGCCGAGCAAGAGCGACTTAAACGGCGCGACCGTCGCTTCGATCGCCTTGCGGTATTCGGTTTCGGCAAGCAGCAGGCCGGCGACGAAAGCGCCAAGCGCCATGGAGAGGCCGGCCTGGTTCGCCACCACCCCCGCGCCGACGATGACAAACAGCACCGCGGCGATGAACAGGTCCCGCGAGCGCGTGCTTGCCACCAGCCTGAACAGCGGGCGCATCAGCACGCGGCCGAACAGGATGATGACGGACAACGCCAGCGCCGCGGAGACCAGCGCCCCCGCCAGACTCGGCAGCACCGACTTGCCATGCCCACCCGCCAGGATGGAGACGAACATCAGAATTGGAATGACGGCGATATCCTGCGCCAGCAGCACGGAAAAACTCGCCCGCCCCGCGCCCGTGGTCAGCCGCTCCTGCTTCGACAAAAGTTCAAGCACGATGGCTGTCGAGGACAGCGAAAGACTGGCGCCGAGGAGGACTGCATCGGCCGGCTTCTGGCCGGTTTTCGCCGCCACTGCGGCGATCAGACCTGTGGTCAGCAGCACCTGCAGGCCGCCGAGGCCAAAGACGTAGCGCCGCATTGTCAGCAGACGCTGAAACGACAATTCGAGCCCAATCAGAAACAGCAGAAAGACGACGCCGAGTTCGGCGATACCCTCGACGTTCTTGGCGTCGCCGACCGTGAACCAATAAAGGACCGGGACTTCGCGGATGAACGAACCCAGGCCCAGCGGGCCCAATATGGCGCCGGCGACGAGGTAGCCGAGTGTGGGGCTTATGCCCAGCCGGCTGATGATCGGCACTAGAATCCCGGCAGTGCCGAGCACCACCAGCGCATCGCTGTAAGCCGCAATGTTGATCGTTGAGATCACGGGAACTCCGGCGCTGCAGCAAATCGCAGATTACGCCGAGTCTGTTGCGCTAGCCACCTATCACGGCGATCGCGTTGATCTCGATGAGATAATCCGGCGAGGTCATCTTACAGACCTCGACCATCGTGGAGGCCGGCGCCGGCGGCTTGAAATAGTCGCGGCGCGCTTTGTGGATCAGATCGAAATGCTCCATGTTGCGTACGAACACGTCGACCCGGCAGATATCCTCCAAGCTGCCGCCGGCTTCCTCAACCGCGGCTTTGATGTTCTCACACACCTGACGCGTCTGCGCCTCGATATCGCCGATGCCCGCAATGCTGCCGTCGGCGCGGCGCGCCGTCATGCCGGAGATGAAAACGAGGCGGCCGCGGGCGTCGGCCATCGTGGCGTGAGAAAAATGCCCGCTCGGCGCGCGCAGTTTTGCCGACACAATCTGCTTCTTCGGCATGGTTTGCTCCTGATCTGCTCGATCGGTGCGCGGCCGCGCAGTCGCGACCGCAATCGTCCGAACAGCTCAGTCCTTACGAGAGACGTTGACGCCGCACAATGCATTGCGCAGCATTCATGCTGCGGCTTGGCGCAGCGACGCCGGCAAGCCGCCGGGAGAACAAAGCAGCCATGACCGACATGACCATCAAGGCGATCCGCACCACCATGCTGCGCGTGCCATGGCCGAACGATCCTTGGCTCAAGGGTCATCGCTTCGGCGACGCGCGCAACATTCTGGTGCTGGAAGCCGAAACCCAGGGCGGTATTGTCGGCATGGGCTATCTGCTGCTGTTCCGGCCCGGCATCCGCACCATCGTGGCGTGCCTGGAAGAGACCATCATCCCGCGCGTCATCGGCAAGGATGCGAGCGCCATCGAGGCAATCTGGCAGGACCTGTGGCAGGCGACCACCACATACGGCCGCGGCGGCATCGCCGTGATGGCGATGTCGGCGCTCGACATCGCGCTGTGGGACGCGGTCGGTAAACACGCCAAGCTGCCGCTGCACCGGCTGTGGGGACATTATCGCAGCGAATTGCCAACCTACGGCTCCGGCTGCTTCCGCAACAGCGGCGGCGACGGCATGATCGCCAAGGCGCTGCGCTACAAGGAGCGCGGCTACAAGGCGATCAAGATGCAGGTTGCCCATGTGGGCAGCCTCGCCGGCGATCTCGATAACGTACGGCGCATGCGCGAAGCGGTCGGGCCTGACATCGCCATCATGATCGACGTCAACATGGGCTGGACCCCGGACGTCGCCATCCAGATGGGTCGGAAATTCCAGGACTACGACGTGTATTGGCTGGAGGAGCCGGTCGTGGCCGACGATTTCGCCGGCTATTTTCGCATCGCCGAGGCGCTCGACCTGCGCATCGTCGGCGGCGAGACACATTTCACCCGCTTCGACCTCAAACCGTTCTTCGAACATCCGCGGTTGCCGATCCTGCAGCCCGATCCGATGCGCGGCGGCCTCACCGAGTTGCGCAAGATCTCGACCGTGGCCGACACCTGGGGTGTGCGCATTGCCCCGCACCTGTTCCCCGAACTCAACGTGCAGCTCCTCGCTTCGATCCCCAACGGCATCTGGATCGAGGACATGGGTATCGCCGACGATTTGTGGGTCGATCCGGTGCCGGTGAAGAACGGCATGATCACCGCGCCTGAGCGGCCTGGTCACGGGCTGGCATTCAAGCCGGAAATTTTGAAAGAGTTTGCGGTCAAGGGGTGAACGAGACGTGGCGGTAGTGGCGCATTATTTTCCGGCCGTTTGCTCATGGCAGTCTGACCCCGGCGCGGCTTGGGGAGATGGCAGACCACTGGCAAGATACTCCAGCACAAACCGCGCGTTATCGGTGCGAAATCCCGGAGGCCCTGCGGGCGGCTGGCTGGTAAGCGTGCCCTGCCATACGAGCTCGCCATCGGCCGTCACAGTGAGAGTTCTGCCGCGAAGGTCGGCGCGCAGCGTGTGCACCTCGCCGATGCGGATCGGCCGCGGGACGGACTGTAGATTTGGCGCGATCGATTGATAGCCGCGCGCGCCGCATTGCGAATGGCGGTGTCCGGCGTTGCGTTTAACCGACACGGCGATCCGGCTGTCCGGCGCAATATGCCACATCACATAGACCAAGTTGCACGAATCCGCGGCACGCAGCTTTAATCCAATCTGACGCCGCAGCTCGCCCGAGGCGAGCGGCTTGTCGGCCTTGCTCGGTCCCACATAGCGGAAGCGGATTTCCGCAGCCTGATCTGCGCCGCTCACCGGCGCGGTGCGGAGGACGGCACGTGAACTCGGCGCATCGATTGCGAGCGCACCGTTGCGCAATGCCGTCACGACGCCGTTGGTCACGTGCAAATCATCGAGGCTTATCGGCGTCAGCGGCGCACCTGCTTGTGCATAACAAAGCGCGGCCGATACGCAGATGAACGGTGCAGCAATGATCCATGAAAGGCTGGTCCACGACTTGCGAAAGCTGCAAATCATTTGGCTGCTTTGCCGGCGCGATTTGAACATTTCGGTCCCCCAAATAAATGACGGGGCCGCCCGGATGGCACGGGCGGCCCCGCTTTCACTCCTTTCATGTGGCTTTGGCTTACTGCCGAGGATCGGCCGACGGCGGAGCCGCGATCGCGCTGATCTGCTTGCAGACATCCGCGAACATCACGCTGCCGTCCGGCATTTTCTGTTCGGTCAGACAGCCTTGCGAACCAGCCGAAGCCTGGGCCGGGGCCGACATGGCCGGGGCAGACATGGCCGGGGCAGCCGCTGCCGGAGCCGCGAAGGCGAACTCGCCCGGGCGTCCTCGGTAACCGTACCGGTCGCGACGGTGCTCCCAGTACCAGCGGTTATAACGGAAGCCCCAGTTGGAGTAGCGCCAGGGGTTATAACCCCAGTGATGGAAGCGCCAGGGGTTGGAGTTCCACGTCTGGTGCGGGCGCGGAAGGTTGCATGCGAGGCACGAGAACACGGTGTGGTGCCTGAACAGCGGTAGCCGGTGGGCTCCATTCAGCGGATTGGCGGACGCGGCGCTGCCGCTGGCGAGGGTGACTGCAGTGAGAGTGGCCGCCGCGATCGCGAGGGCCGAGAGGGTCTTAAGGGTCGTCTTCATGGCTAGCTCCTGTTTGTCATGGAAGAGCGTGATTGCCCTTCTCATGTCAGGAGGTTTAGCAACCGCCCGCCAAGGCTAATGTGTTGGCCATCACAAAAATGCCGATTCTCAAATCCGGATCGCTATCGCTTCTCGGCGACGCGAAAATTGCCGATCGCCCACAGCTTGCAGTCCTGCTCCGCGGCGTGACAGGCCTTGAGCGCGCCGTCGGCAGCTGCTGCTTCCGACTCCATCGCGCTGACCGCGTACCATGTGTTCGATGCGCCCCGCGCCAGCGCGCGCCAATCCTTGGCGCCGTAGATCTTGCCGATCCGCACCTTGTCGGCTTCCGACATTTCAGTCTCGCCGGCCAGCGTGTAGGGCCTCACCACGCCGTATGAAGTTGGAATCTTGACCGACAAAAATCCGTCGACTGAGATCAGCAAACAGGGCGCTCGGGCAAAATCGGAGCAACGCTCGACGGCAAGCCGGATCGCTTCCGTCTGCGTCTCGCGATCCTTCATGGAAGAAAAGCCGTTATCGCTGATCGCCAGCGCCTTGTGATTGCTGTCCGCAAGATACGCCTGCAGGCCGGCAGCATTCGGCACGCCTTTGATGGACGCAAGTTGCTGCGGAACGAGCGGCACGTTCGACGGTTCGGCGTGAAGGTCGGCCGGCAGCGGCAAACGCAACGCCGGCCAGACGACCTGGCTGCCCAGTGCATAAATCCGGCAATCACCCTTTTGATCGCGCTTTCTGCAGCGATCCAGCGCCTCGCGCTCGGCACTGACCGTGTCGCGCGCACCGCTCGCCACGCCCCATCCGATGCGCGAAATCGCGATCGCCTTGAAGCTCGGTTCGCGGGCGAAATCCGCGAGCGCGCTGCGCACGCGATCGGTGACCAATGGTATTTTCGCCGCATCGAACGGCGCATTGGCTGCGACCGGGACCGCCTGCTGCGAGAACGGCTGGAATTTCCAGATGAGCAGCACGGCGATCACCACCGCGGCACAAGCGGCAGCCGACCAGACCCAAATCTTTGGCCGCCGGCCGCGCGGCTTGAGCGCGAATTCGATGCGCGTGCCGTCGCTCTGTCCGTTCGGCGCCAGCTTGAACACATGAATCGGCCGCTGAATATTTTTCAGCGATTGCTTGCCGAGATCGGTCGCGCTGAGCGGAATTTTGCTTTGAACGTGGTTGAGGACATCCTCGGATGCGCAGATGCCGCCCGGATCGGCGACGCCCTCGAGCCGTGCGGCAATATTCACCGCATCGCCGAGCAGATCGCCGCTGTCGGCAACAACAACGTCGCCGACTGCGAGACCGATGCGAAACAGAATTTTGCGCTCGGCCGGCACCGCGGCGTTGCGCGCATTGTTGGCGTCCTGAATGGCGATGGCGCAGCGCGTTGCGTCGACCGCGCTGGCGAATTCGGCCAGGATGGCGTCGCCCGCGGTATTGAACACCCGTCCCCGATGCGTTTGCACCAAGCCGGCGAATTCAGCCGCAGCCTCGCCAAAGCGGCGAACGGTGTCTTCTTCGTCCGCGCCGACCATGCGGCTATAGCCAGCGACGTCCGACGCCAGAATGACGGTCAGCTTGCGTCGCATGTCTGGACTGGCAGCGGCCACGACGGAAGCGCCCTTTCGCATCGGCCCGATCGGAGCGTTCGTTATAGCAGATGCCCGACTGCCGGAACGGAGCCAGTCGGCACACAACCTTGAGTTTGGCGTCTTGCGTTTGGCGTCTTGCGTTACCGTGCCGGGCCGCAATAATGCCAAAACATGGCGAAGGACCCTTCCGGCGGCGATACGGTCTTGAGCTGCCTGCCGGCAGGCTTGTCGGCCGAGTTGTTCGGCAAAGGCCGGTTAATTGGGCTTGCCGCCAACGGGGTATTGTTCCTCGCGGGCGACCCCGGCGACGGCTGCTATCGGGTCGAGAGCGGCCTATTGAAGGCGGCGGTCGTATCGGCGTCCGGCGCCGAGCGAATCCTCGGCATATTCGGACCCGGGTCGATTTTCGGCGAGTTGTCGATGATCGACGGCGAGCCGCGATCGGCCTCGATGATAGCGATCCGCGAGTCGAAGGTGGTGTTTGTCAGCCGCGCTAATTTCGACGCGCTGGCGCTCGCCAAACCGGAAATCTGCCGCCGCATCATGGTGCTGCTGACGCGAAGGCTGCGCGACGTCGACAACTCGCTGCTCGCGACCAGCTTCCTGTCGCTCAAGGGCCGCACCGCGCGCATATTGCTGGGCCTTGCCGATGCGTTCGGCGAGAACGTCGGCTCCGGCCGTATCGTCGTACGGCAGAAAGTCAGCCAGAGCGACCTGGCGGCGATGGCGGGCATCGCGCGAGAAAACGTGAGCCGCATCCTCAACGACTGGACGCGCCGCGCCCTGATTAGCCGCATCGCCGGCTATTACTGCATCGAAAACCGGGCGACACTCGAGCGGGAAGTTGAGGGGTAAGCGTGGGCCGTGCCGATCCTGGGGTTTCTGTCAGCAGCAGAGGCCAATTTCGTTGCTGCTTCAAACTCAGATCATGAGGCTATGGGGAGAAGCGGCTGGAGCAGTTGGTGGCCAGCCAATGACCGCTAAGAAGGCGGCGTAGTTTCTGCGGCTTGTGTATATGATTCCAAGAATCCGCAGGAGACGCAGGAATATGTCGATATTGGAAAGCCCAGCTTGCCTCTCGTTTTAACTCCGTACCAGCGACTGATTTCTGGCACGCCTGCGAACCAATTCTTGTCGCCCATTTTCTGATGCTCCGATATCCACCGCCGCAGCTCCCCCGACGCTCAAGTGTTGTCGCTGCAAACTTCGATTTGTCCGACGACGCGGCCTCGCACTCGGTCAAGAACCTCGGCGAGGGACCATCCGGCCCTCGCCGACGTGAGGCGCTTTCAGACCCCATATTCGTTGCGTGAAGCCAAAAAGGAGCCAAAGGCGAAAAGCGAGCTCGACCAAGTTTTTGATGGACAGGCTGGCGGAGAGGGAGGCCGCTTTAGCGCTGTCCGATATATTTCGATCTCGTCCGCCAAAGCCTTGTGAATGAGGCCTTTCGTCAATATCTGATTTACGGGCGCTTGCGGACGTTTCCGAAGGTGTCCGGAAGCGATTTGTGGGTCAATTTGTAGGCTGTTTTCGTCCCGCCCGAGCCACCGCCACTATGCCAGCTAATCTTAAGCAGACGCAGGTCGTCAAACTTCTCAAAACGCCTGGGACACACCGGGTCAGCGATAACCTTTATCTTCAGGTTAGACCTTCTGGTTCGGCATCTTGGCTCTTCCGCTACATGCACCACAAACAGGCTCACTGGATGGGCCTGGGCAAGTACTGGCGCTGGTCGTTGGCGGAAGCGAGGAAGCGGGCGGCGCCATATGAGCATCTGCTGGATGACGATGTCGACCCCCTGCGTGTGAAGCGCGAGAAAGCTGCGGCCGTGAAGCTGGCCGATGCCAAATCGATGACATTCAAGGAATGCGCCGATCGATACGTGACCGCTCAGCAATCATCGTGGAAAAACGCGAAGCATGCCGCGCAATGGCGGGCCACGTTTGGACTTAGTGATTTCACAGCCGGGTCTGGGCGCATGAAGCGAAAGCCGCGGTCGCCTGGGCCGGCGGCTACAGCTGTCATCAACGACTTGCCT